>ENA-OQBT01000038-OQBT01000038.1-human-gut-metagenome-genome-assembly--contig:-NODE-38-length-81116-cov-3.241588_pt1 | contig 81116 bp, 93 predicted proteins | sample MGYA00242749_ERZ504557 | MGnify/ENA primary metagenome ERZ504557 (study PRJEB26092, sample SAMD00036243) | human gut metagenome | host: Homo sapiens | study: EMG produced TPA metagenomics assembly of...
GTTTTAATTAAGTTAGATTTTTAAAAACGAAAAAAATCAAAAAAATAAACAAAGGAAAGGGTTTACAAATAAAAAAGGGTGTGCTATACATAAATGCATAATTAAATAAAGCAAGCGTTACTAAGCGGGATTAGGCGTGATCATAAATGAATTTGGAGAGACAATCATTAGACTTGTATTCTTTAATTTATATTATGATTACGCCTTTTTGCTTAGCTAATCAGGAGGGATTATGTACCAAATAATATCTTCTATGAATAACAATGTTACTTTAGCACAAGATGTGAATGGAGAAGAAGTTGTTTTGATTGGAAGTGGTATTGGATTTAACAAGAATAAAGGCGATACCGTCAATGAAGAAAAGATTGAAAAGATTTTTCATCTTCGAACAAAGGAATCAAAAGAGAACTTTATTTCTTTATTAAAAAATATACCATTAGACTTCATCACGGTTACCTATGATGTTGTAGATTGTCTGTCTAAGAAATATCACTATCCGGTACAGGAATATATTTATGTGACATTGACAGATCATATTTATTGCTCCTATCAAGCCCTTGTAGCTGGAAAATATAAGTCTAGTAGTCTTCCAGATGTTTCTTCCAAATATCCTATTCCCTATCAAATAGGGCAAGAAGCACTTGATATTTATCGTAAGAACTTACTCGAGTCGCTTCCTGATGAAGAAGTTAGTAGGATTGCTTATCACTTTATGAATGCTGAAGGAGTGATGATATTACAAAAAGAGAAAAATTTAGAAGTAAAGAAAAATATTTTACATTTAGTTGATGGTGTTCTGGAAAAGAACAATATCAAACGAACAAGTGAAAACAGTAGTTTTATGATCGTTTTATGATTCATTTGAATTATTTTTAGATTCTTTAAATCGAAGTGAAAACGAAAACAAATCATGGTTGGAGATAGAGAAGCAAGTACGATTAACTTACCCTTTAGCCTATCGAATTGGTAGTGATATTTACGATATTGTCACCCGAGAGATGGAGGTAGACAGTTATAAGTGTGAGAAAGTGTTTTTAGTTTTACATATACAGCGATTATTATAATAATGATTAAGGAGAATTTTATCATGAATAGAGAAGAAGTAACATTACTTGGTTTTGAAATTGTAGCCTATGCTGGTGATGCTAGGACAAAGTTGTTGGAAGCTTTGAAGGCAGCAGAGAGAGGAGAATTTGATAGGGCAGACGAGCTCGTAAAAGAAGCAGAGGATTGTATTACTGAGGCACATAAAGCACAAACAAATTTATTGACTAAAGAAGCATCGGGTGAAGATATTGCTTATAGTGTAACAATGATGCACGGACAAGATCACTTGATGACAACCTTGTTACTAAAAGACTTAATGCAACATCTTATTGAGTTATATAAAAGAGGAGTAAAATATGAATAAGCTAATTGAGTTTATCGAAAAAGGCAAGCCTTTTTTTGAAAAGTTATCACGTAATATTTATTTAAGGGCCATTCGAGATGGTTTCATTGCTGGAATGCCTGTTATCTTATTTTCTAGTATTTTTATCTTAATTGCCTATGTACCAAATGCCTTTGGTTTTTATTGGCCTTCGGGCGTTGAGACTCTCTTGATGAAACCATATAATTATTCAATGGGACTCTTAGCAATGTTAGTTGCTGGAACTACGGCTAAATCATTGACTGATTCTATTAATCGTGACATGGCAGCAACAAACCAAATTAATTACATGTCAACATTACTGGCTTCTATTGTAGGTCTATTGATGTTGGCAGCAGACCCTACAGCGGATGGTTTTGCAACTGGATTTTTAGGAACTAAAGGACTTCTGACAGCCTTTTTAGCAGCTTTTGTTACTGTGACTATCTATAAGGTTTGTGTGAAAAATAACGTTACCATTCGCATGCCTGACGAAGTACCACCTAACATTTCACAAGTTTTTAAAGATGTTATTCCGTTTACTTTATCAGTAGTTTTTCTTTATGCTTTGGATATTTTAGTGCGCCATTTTGTAGGTACAGGTGTGGCAGAAGCGATAGGTCAGTTTTTTGCACCACTTTTTTCTGCAGCAGATGGTTATGTTGGTATTACTTTTATATTTGGTGCCTATGCTTTCTTCTGGTTTGTTGGTATTCATGGTCCATCTATTGTTGAACCGGCTATTGCAGCTATTACCTACGCTAATATTGATACGAATTTAGCTCTTATGAAAGCTGGGGAACACGCTGATAAAGTTTTAACTTCAGGAACACAAATGTTTATCGTTACAATGGGGGGGACAGGAGCAACTCTTGTCGTTCCATTCATGTTCATGTGGCTATGTCAATCAAAACGTAATAAGGCTATTGGACGTGCTTCAGTCGTGCCAACCTTCTTTGGGGTAAATGAGCCAATTTTATTCGGAGCTCCAATTGTTTTGAACCCTGTCTTCTTTGTGCCATTTATTTTAGCACCGATTGTTAATGTTTGGATTTTCAAATTCTTTGTTGATACACTTGGTATGAATAGTTTCACGACTAACTTACCATGGACTACTCCTGGACCTTTGGGAATCGTTCTTGGTACTAATCTTCAACTTCTTTCATTTATTTTGGCGGCTCTCTTGATTGTGATTGATGTTATAATCTATTATCCATTTGTCAAAGTTTATGACCAACAGATTCTAGAAGAAGAACGTACGGGGAAGTCTAATGATTCTCTAAAAGAAAAGGTAGTTGCAAACTTTAATACTTCTAAAGCAGATGCTATTCTTGAAAAAGCAGGAGTAGGCAGTGAAGAAACACCTGTTCACAACAATATTGTCAAAGAAACCAACGTTCTTGTCCTTTGCGCAGGTGGGGGGACTAGCGGACTTTTAGCAAATGCTCTTAATAAGGCAGCTGCTGAATATGGCGTACCTGTTAAAGCAGCCGCAGGTGGATATGGTGCTCATCGTGAAATATTACCAGAGTTTGATCTAGTTATTCTTGCACCACAGGTGGCATCTAACTATGAAGATATGAAAGTGGAGACTGATAATCTTGGGATTAGGCTTGCTAAAACTGAAGGGGCTCAGTATATTAAATTAACCCGTGATGGACAAGCTGCTTTAGCCTTTGTGCAAGAACAGTTTAACTAATTAGTTAGCAATATTTGAGATGAGTGATAGTTCACCTCCTTTGACTATTATTCATCTCAAATGCTATTGATATCGAAAGGAAAAAATATGACAAAAACATTACCTAAAGATTTTATTTTTGGTGGTGCTACAGCTGCTTATCAGGCTGAAGGTGCGACTCATGTAGATGGAAAAGGTCCTGTTGCTTGGGACCAATATTTGAAAGATAATTACTGGTATACAGCTGATCCAGCTAGTGATTTCTATCATCAGTATCCTGTGGATTTGGAATTGGCAGAGCAGTTTGGTGTGAATGGCATTCGTATTTCAATTGCCTGGTCACGAATTTTTCCTAAAGGCTATGGTGAAGTTAATTCTAAAGGTGTGGCTTTTTACCATAAACTTTTTGAAGAGTGCCATAAGCACCATGTGGAACCTTTTGTCACACTTCATCATTTTGATACGCCTTTAGCTTTACACTCTAATGGTGATTTTCTTAATCGTGAAAATATAGATCATTATGTTAATTATGCTGATTTTTGTTTTGAAGAATTCTCTGAGGTTAATTACTGGACGACGTTTAATGAAATTGGTCCAATCGGAGATGGTCAGTACTTAGTGGGGAAATTTCCTCCAGGTATCCAGTATAATTTGGCAAAAGTTTTTCAGTCTCATCATAATATGATGGTTGCTCATGCACGTGTTGTTAAATTATATAAGGATAAAGGGTACTCAGGAGAAATTGGTGTTGTTCATGCTTTGCCAACTAAATACCCGTATAACCCAGAAAATCCTGAAGATGTCCGTGCTGCCGAGTTAGAAGATATACTCCATAATAAATTTATTTTGGATGCAACTTATTTAGGTGGCTACTCTGAGGAAACGATGAAGGGTGTTAATCACATTCTAAAAGTAAATGGTGGAGAATTAGATCTTCGTGAAGAAGATTTTGCTGAACTTGAAGCAGCAAAAGACTTAAATGATTTTTTAGGGATTAATTATTATATGAGTGACTGGATGCGAGCTTGTGACGGTGATACTGAAATCATTCATAATGGAAAAGGTGAGAAGGGAAGTTCTAAGTATCAGATTAAAGGCATTGGTCGTAGAGAAGCGCCAGTAAATATTCCTAAGACAGATTGGGACTGGATTATCTATCCACAAGGATTATATGATCAAATCATGCGCGTGAAAAAAGATTACCCAAACTATAAGAAGATTTACATCACAGAAAATGGTTTAGGCTATAAAGATGAATTTGTAGACAATACCGTTTACGATGATGCTCGCATTGATTATGTCAAAAAACATTTAGAAGTTATTGCAGATGCTATTGAAGCAGGTGCAAATGTTAAAGGATACTTTATCTGGTCATTGATGGATGTATTTTCTTGGTCTAATGGATATGAGAAACGTTATGGTCTATTCTATGTTGACTTTGAGACACAAAAGCGTTATCCAAAGAAAAGTGCTTACTGGTATAAACACCTTACTGAAACAAGAGTTATCCAATGATAATAGTCATTTTCTTATTATCCTATTGAAAAATATGATTGTATGCTAAAAGATAGTGAAAATCTACTGCTAAATGTATGAAAATATGCTACAATTAAAGAGAATACTGTTAGCTTAGTGCTGACTTTAATAGAAAGGGTAATAATGACTGACAATTCTAGTTTGAATAATGTTCAAAAAATCATTGTTCTTGATTATGGTAGCCAGTACAACCAATTGATTGCACGTCGTATCCGTGAATTTGGTGTGTTCTCAGAATTGAGAAGCCACAAAATCACAGCAGAAGAAGTGCGCGATATTAACCCAATTGGTATCGTACTTTCAGGTGGTCCAAATTCAGTTTATGCTGACAATGCCTTTGGTATTGATGAAGAAATTTTTGAATTGGGTATTCCAATTCTTGGTATCTGCTATGGTATGCAATTGTTGACTGATAAACTTGGAGGTAAAGTTGTTCCAGCAGGTCAAACTGGTAACAGCGAATATGGTCAATCAACACTTCGCTTAAAAGCAAATTCAAAATTATTTGCTGACACACCAGAGGAACAAACCGTTTTAATGAGCCACGGTGATGCAGTTACCGAAATTCCAGCAGGTTTCCACCTCGTTGGTGATTCTGCTGATTGCCCTTACGCAGCCATTGAAAATACTGAGAAAAACATTTATGGTATTCAATTCCACCCAGAAGTTCGTCACTCAGTATATGGTAATGATATTTTACGTAACTTTGCTTTCAAGATTTGCGGAGCTAAAGGTGATTGGTCAATGGACAACTTCATTGAGTTGCAAATTTCTGAGATCCGCAAAAAAGTTGGAGACCGTAAAGTTCTTTTAGGACTTTCAGGTGGTGTTGATTCATCAGTTGTTGGTGTTCTTCTTCAACGTGCTATCGGTGACCAATTGACATGTATCTTCGTTGACCATGGTCTTCTTCGTAAAGGAGAAGGGGACCAAGTTATGAATATGCTTGGTGGTAAATTCGGATTGAACATCATTCGTGTTGATGCTTCAAAACGTTTCTTAGACCTTCTTGCTGGTGTTGAAGACCCAGAGAAAAAACGTAAAATCATTGGTAATGAATTTGTCAGTGTATTTGATGACGAAGCAAGCAAACTTAAAGGTGTTGACTTCTTAGCACAAGGTACTCTTTACACAGACGTTATTGAGTCTGGTACAGATACTGCCCAAACAATCAAATCACACCACAACGTTGGTGGTCTCCCAGAAGATATGCAATTTGAATTGATTGAGCCACTCAACACACTGTTCAAAGATGAAGTTCGTGCGCTTGGTACAGCTCTTGGTATGCCAGATGAAATCGTTTGGCGCCAACCATTCCCAGGACCAGGACTTGCTATCCGTGTTATGGGTGAAATCACAGCTGAACGTCTTGAAACTGTTCGTGAATCTGACGCTATCCTTCGTGAAGAAATTGCTAAAGCAGGTCTTGACCGCGACATCTGGCAATATTTCACTGTTAACACAGGTGTTCGTTCAGTTGGTGTTATGGGTGATGGACGCACTTACGACTATACAATCGCAATTCGTGCTATCACATCAATCGACGGAATGACAGCAGACTTTGCACGTATCCCATGGGATGTGCTTCAAAAAATCTCAGTCCGTATCGTAAATGAAGTTGACCACGTCAACCGCATCGTCTATGACATCACAAGTAAACCACCAGCAACAGTTGAGTGGGAATAGAGAATATTATAAATAAACCGCATAAAACCAAGTGTTTTAGCGGTTTTATTTTTTATTCAACACCAATTTAACACCAAAAATAAAAAAATCGTCAAAGATTGACTTGACGATTTGGAAACCAAATTTTTGTCAGATAGACTTCGCTAATCTAACAAAAATCATGGTTTGAAGTTAATAGTGTGCTGATTGCCATGAAATTTGCTCTCACGTATAAAGTTATCAGAAAGCTTTATTTGCCCGCTTAATCGATTAGCGACATTTTTCATAGCAGTAGGATGTAAGTGAGATACGTACCTAGTGTCGTTTGAATATCGGCATGTCCTAAGCGTTTCTGTATCTCTAGTGGATTCATACCCAATTCAAGCATTAAACTAGCGTCTGAGTGTCTTAAACCGTGTACATGTATTGCTTTAACACTGGCTATTTGGCTATGTCTTGATATGACTCTTTTTAGCGTTGATCTGATAACAGGTAAGTTATTCACTGAGAAAATGAAACTAATATCACCAATTTGTTCTTGAACAGATCTCCAGTCTTTTAAGATTTGCATAGTATCATCATCTAGATACAAAAGACGTGTGCTATCAGATGTTTTAGGTTCTGTAATTTCCCAGTCATCTTTATTTTTGTAATACATAGACTTATTGACAATAACAGATTGATTGACCCAGTCTATATCGCGCCATGTTAATGCTTGTAATTCACAAGTTCGGACACCAGTCATATAGAAGAACCAGAATGTAGTGAAATACAATAAATCATAAATATTATTCTTTCTATCAAAAGTCGAAATAAATTTCTCAAATTCTTCTTTAGTCCAATGGTCGTTTTTGGGTCTTTCCTTTTTCACGTTACCTACCATCTTTGCTACATTTTGAGTTAACATACCAAGTTGAACAGCTAAGTCTAAAACCTGCTTAAATACTTGAAAGATTGACCGAATATAATTATTTGATAGATTTTCTTCAAACAGACTATTTTGCCATTGTTTAACTCTAGGAGCTGAAATATCAGATAGTTTAAAGTTATCCCAATAAGAAAGACGTTTTATTTTTGATTTAGCCATATCAAATGTCCGCTCACGAACTTTACTTTGATAATCTGGGATAAAGAAGTCAGTTAAGAATTTATGGAAAGTCATTGTACTATTTTGGGATAAAGCCCCTTTTCCAAAATCATTTAACATTTTAGCTTGCCATAATTGAGCTTCTTTTTGTGTTTTAAAGCCGTTCTTAAATTTTCTGATACGTTTTCCAGTCTGTGAGTCAAAGCCAAGCGATACAGAAGCTCTAAACGTTCCATTTTCCATTGGATAGACATTTGGCACCTTAGGCATGATTAAGTGCCTCTACGGGCTTGTTAAAGTCCTCTTCATCAATTTTAACACCTAATATTTCTTCAACAGTTTCTAGTGGAACACGACCAAGTCCTTTGCTTTCATACCAAGTTAGTCCTTGACTAGCTAATTTTGCTTTAGCTTGTTTTACCAACATCATTGATTGCCAATCACTAAAACCTAATTTTTTTAAGTCGTTCTTAACTACAAATTTAGCCATAATAACCAACTTTCTATTTTTCCAACAAATGAATATCATCTGCTTTATAATACATTGGATTTCCCGTCATTGTAACTTGTAAATTATCAAAAATGACAGGTACTTCATCAGCAGACATAATATAATCATTATCAACTAATGGCTCAGTATGGTTAATAGTTACTTGTGTTGATTTTTTCTTAAACTTTCCGTCCTTAATAGTCACGTTATATTTCCAACCAATGATTTTATCAGTTGAAAACATTCTATCATTGCCATCTCTGTCTTTTTAAGATTTCTCCATTTTCGTCTGTTCGTTTTTCCATTTCATATTTTGGAATAACCTCATCAAGTTCAAAACGTGAACCGATGTTATCTAATTCGAAGTCGCGTAATTGTAGCATTTTTGCCATACTAATCTCTCCTTTTTATATTTTTCTTTATTATAGGGATTAAATCTTCCCTTTGATTTTTTACAGCTCTTTCAATTAAATCAGAAGCTAAGTCAGGAGGATATTTTACTTTATCTAATTTTTCAAAGTTCAATAATTCTTCCTCAGATAACAAATTATTCTCCCAAAGAAATTTATATGCTTTATAGACATTGGCTGAGCCTTTCTTGGCATACCAATAAAAGCGTTTTGAAAGAGCGACATTCTCTTTATGAAAATTAATATTTACTGGTCTTGCATTCTTTAAAAATACTTCCCAGTTACGATATGGAATCGTAAAAAGACTATCTTCATAAAATTTGACTCTATTCTTTAGATAACCTTTTGTGAAATTTAAAATATTATCTTGACTTTCTAAAAACTCAAAAATAAATTTTTGTGATTTTTCACGTCTCAGCTCTAATTCAGTTCGTATCCATTTTTGGATTCTTTTTTACTAACCTGTTGTTACTAGCTTGTTCGGCTTGTTTATCATAAATACGTAGACGCTCATCATCTGACGGTTTACGTAAGTATAAAGTTTGTCCCACGTTTTCATCACCATAAGGGAGATAGTAGGTACTTTTACCATAAATAAACCGTTTTTTCTGACAAATAGCTAATAAATCATTTGGCGTAAAAAATGGTTTTTTATTGAAATCATCAATTGCCACATCTATCCGACGGATAGAGTAGTGGGAAAAATTGGTTACTAGATTTCTAAAAAAGTCTTTTTCTGATAAAGTATAGACTGATAATATATTTTCCCTATACCACTCTAATGCTTGACCTGACATAACCAACATAAAATTATTCTCTTGTCTTCCGAAATAGATACGAATATTACCATAAGTTAGGTACTTTTCGTATTTATAGTAACTCAAATTTCCTTTATCTTCGATAAAGTAATCTGAGTTCATAAATAAAATATCCTCAATTATCGTATCTATTGAAATAGTATCTAAAAACTGAATCTGTATCCAGTCAAATATACCTATTAAATTATCATGCTTACTCATTTTCTCATTTAATATCTATAACAAATTTTAACACCACAGTTTTTTTCCTCAAAAATCCTTTAAAGTCAATAATATCAAGGGATTGCAGAATTATGCAATTATCCCCGACCTGTCAATTTTTTGATTTTTTAAAAAATCAAAAATCGTCAAAATCCTTGCAGAACATGGGTTTACCACAAAAGGGCTGCAGTGCAGAGGGTGGTGTTACTAGGGCACCCTCAAAAATTTTCTCAATCTGGTAGAAAATATCGCCGTCTAACCGCTTGATAACCGCCGATAACCGCACAAGCTCCCGCTTAGTGCTATCGGCTATCAAGCTATCCGACAATATTTTCTACAAGGAAGTCTAGTATTAGTTTTGAAATAAAAATATAATATCCGCTTTTACTAGAATTATGGTAAAATATCAATATATGTTTTTTTGAAAGTCTTTGAAAAATTGCCGTTTTTCAAAGACATTTTTATACAATCATAGGCAAATACCTCATTTCTACTTGCCAAACTTTAGGATAGTTTGGTATAATTTGAATATACCTATTAGGTATGTTTTAATTATAACCTGACAGGTATATTTTGTCAACTGGAAACTTTAAGGAGGCAAAGATGACATTTGCAAGTGACAAATTGAAAATACTTAGGAAAAGGAAGAAGCTAACTCAAAACGAATTAGCTAATCTACTTGGAATAAGTCAAAAATCTTACAGTAATTGGGAAAATAATAAGGCTGAGCCAACTTTAGAAAATATCGTTAAACTGGCAAATATACTGGAAACAACAACAGATGAGCTACTTGGACGGCATGTTGACTTTGGAGATAGGGTTTTATTTAATATATCCAATTACAACTTAAGTAATTTAAAGGAATTTAATGAACAAGAACTTTACGATTTGAAGGCTACGATAGTACTTGAATTGTTAGATGAATCTATGAACACACTAACGGTTAAAAATAAGCTAACAACCAAAAATAAACTTGACAAAGATGAAGAAATCATATTAGATACAATAATCATGGAGCAAAAACACTTGCTGATGAGATTATAGAATTTGAGAATTTCAGAAAATCAAAACAAAAATTTAAATGGCCTTGGCAGAAGGAACGTAGCACCAATTTAACACCAAAACAATCAAATACTACTAAATCAGAATAATATTTTGTATTAACAAGCACTAAAAATCAGCATTTCTAACCATAAGTTAGCGTGCAATTAGTGAGTGGGAATAATAATTTAAGTGTATCCGAGTCCCGGAAATCCTTGATAGTAAAGGTTTTTCCGGGATTCTTGTTTTTTACTGGCTACAAATTGGCTACATTAGTCCGGGCCGTTCATTCGCTGATAGCTTTTGCTGATGCTCAGCGTGCCTTGGGTGAAGTCAATGTCTGCGGGGTGAGAGCCAGAAGCTCCCCTTCACGGATGCCGGTATAGCACATCGTCATAAACACCGCATAGCTTGCCGAGTTGGAACAGGCTATTGAGCGTATTCAGCAGCAATAGGTGTCTATTAAGACGGTGGAGCAGATTGAAGCAAAGTCCCTGCCACTGACCTTTAAGGTAGCGATTGAGAAAGAGGATTATCAGACGTTGGTGACAGCGGCACAGAAATAGGTGGTGCAGGAAAAGCAGGAAGGGAAGCTGAAAAGGCTGATGAAAGAGACTAGGAAAACGGTTTTAGAGCTGAAGGATACGAAGGGATTGGCGGAGTATAAGTCTACTCGTGGACAGGTTCGTAGTAGTCAGCTGGAACAGGAGAATAAAGAACTTCGTAAAAAGTTGAGTGGGTATGAGGAGGTGATTGCTCGGCATAACTTGTGGATATTTTGCCAAGAATAGAGAAAAAGCACCGATAAAGACTGATGAAAGATAGCGTTAAGTCGAAAATTATATGTATAAAATGTTTACTTGTGAAAATTTAAAAATCATTGACAAAATTATTGTCATACAATACTATTTATGCAGGAGGTATATAGGGATGGACGAAATTCAAAGAATGCAGGAACATCTTTATGCAGAAATAATTAAATACCCGGATGAGACTGAAATGTTGAAAAACATATTAGATGTTTTTGTGGACTATCCTGAAAAATACAAGCAGGAGGATCGTGAAAGTCTTATGACAAAAGCAAATTTAGTTACACCGTCAATTCTTGCAGGTACAGTAACAAGAAAAGCGGTATCTACGGAATGGATGCAGACCGCAAGTGCGCTTGGTGTGGCAGTTGCTATTGCAACAGAGCCTGTTGGAAATGGTCGGAGGTTTAATGGGGGAATGGCTTGTGAAAATTACTGTTGGTAGTGGTAAGAAAAATAAAGACAATAAGCAACGGTAGAGGTTTGAGCTTGGTATCAGACGCAAAATTTGTAAATTCTCTTATAGAATCAAAATGGAGGTGTGACCAATATGGAATATGCAATTATAGGAATTATCATTGTGGTAGTACTTGTTACCAGTATGGTAATTTCTAAAAAATCAAAGAAAAATGCATCTGATGTTGTAAACGAGGGGGTTAGGCATATTGAAGAAAAAACGGAAGTTCAGTTGGTTCCGTCAGAAAACGAATTGCAAGAACTTGTTATTCAAATGGAGATATTGCCTGCTGCAACCATCCCCGATGAGAACAAGCTGGTTGAAATCAGTGACAGTAGGGTTCTGACTCATGTAAATAATCTGATTCCAGGATTAGCTCAAGTGGGTAATGTTGTGAATAATGCGGTTCAGGCAGCTCAGGGCAATGGAGAGGTTCTTTATAGAGCGATTATTCCAGTCGGTGCGAAATTGACTGATTCGAAAGCTATGGGAGGCGCTGTTCGAGGAATTTATCACGGTGCGGATGGTATTCGAGGACATGCAAATTTGGTGGCTGTTGAAGCTCAAAAAGGTACGGCTGTTGTAGCGAACACCGCTGCTGCAGCTATGGGTGTGGCATCAATGGTTGTTGGGCAGTATTATATGACCCAGATTAACGCCGAGTTGGGCGAAATCAGTGATGGAATTTCCAAGATAGCAGATTTTCAAGACAACGAATATCGTAGTAGGGTGTTCTCGCTGGTTGCCCATGTGAAGAAGATTGCGGATTTCCAGATTGAAATTCTTGAGAATACTGAGCTGAGGCTTTCGAAGATTTCACAACTTGATAGTCTTGAGGAAGAGTGTACGCAGCTTCTTGGACAGGCTAATCTTGCTCTTGTGGGTTACACAGATAAGAATAATCTTGATTATGACGCTTATGAAAAAGAATTAACAGAAGTTCAGAACTGGTATATGTACCAGAAATCACTGCTGGATATGATCAACAAGATATCTGAGCTAAGATACACATTACACTTGGGTGCTGTATCCAGAGAACACTGCGTAGCATTGTTGCCTACATACACAAATCAGGTTGCGGAAACGCAGAAACGTTTGACTGGATGGCATCAGACTACGACTGAACGTTTGGGCATTGATATATCAGAGGTGCGCCGCAAGAGAGCTGGTTTTGATGGAGTGATACATTTCCTCCCGGGTTTGTTTAACGATAATCTGAAGTTAGAACTATTGAAAAAGACACTGCAAGAATGATAGAAAAACAGTCTGCTAGCAACATACATGAATATGATACTTCGGATTTGTATGCAGAGGATGTTCAGCTGATTTCTAAGGATGGAAAGATATACTATTTACCAACTGAAAAATAAAATAGTATTTGGGTGAAAACTAATTTGATTGGAGAAAATATAAGGGCATAAGATTAACAAGCATCAGCACTCCTGGTGGGGGAGTTGCATGGGAATATACCAGAGCAGAGGGACACTCTACTCCTCTGCCGATATCCCAGAGCAAAAAATCAAAGTATTTATTAGCTCAATTTATGGTGTGAAGAAATATGATAAAGTACGAGCTGACTTAAAAAGTGCTATTGAGAGCACACAATTAGCTGATGTATACGTTTTTGAGAGTAACGGTGCTTCTACACTGTCTGCAGGATCCCATTACGCATGGGCATTGGAAGATAGCGACATTTGCATCTTCTTAATTGATAATGCAGACGGAATTAAGCCAGGGGTACAAACGGAAATCGATACTGTCAAAAAACATAATATTAAGTCTTTGTACTATTTCTGTGATGAAACACAAAAAGAAAAAACTCCGCTTGAACAAAGCTTGATGCCATAGCACTTCTCATTTGCATTGCAGTAAAATATCCTGAAGACTATACAAGAAATCAATGTATATATGAGAAACTGTTTGAGCAGCAGAAGCTATTGAAGTTGCCGACAATTCGATTATTTCATCTAATATCGATGGCATTTCCTTGAAAATCGGATTGCAATTATTGTATACCGCCATGGGCAAAGATGTGTATGCTGATATACTCGAGTTGATGCTGTATATTCAGGGCGATGTTGCAACAACAATCACAGTAACTCATTTGATCGTTGAATATTTAGAGAATTCAGATGATGTTATTTTGCCATCCAAAATAGAGGCAGTTATCCTTCAGAATGTTTTACAGTGGCTCCATTCTGAATATACAGATATCAGATGGTATGCCACACGCATTCTTCTTACCATGTCTCGTAATCCGGAGAATTGCGGCATCGTAAACCATCAGTTGGTAAATCTTATTGATTCTGATAGCGTATTTATTAAAAACTTGATTATGCGATACCTTCATGAAATAAACGGGATTACTGATGGAACAAAAGAGTATATTATTTCCAAATGCAGTCATGATGCTAATTTCGTTGTTAGAATGGTTTGTGATGAAGTGGTAGAAGGCGTAGCTGAAGAGTAGAATGGAATATCAGCCGAGCAGCTACCCCTTGCCTGGCTGATGCTAAATTATGCGAAAATCAATTCTGCGTTGATGATCTCCTCTGCACGGTTGCGGATGTTGTTCATAGCCTTGCCCCATGCCAGCTGCGTTACAAGTAAGTCGAGCTTATTGCGAGCCTGAGTATCAATGTCAGTGAGATAGCTATACAGCATGCCGCTGAGAACGAGGTCATTGTAGAGCATAGGACGGTACTCTCTGAGGTATTGCTGGTGCTCCTGTCCCAGATACCGATAGGGTGTACTTCTTCCTCTGGAATGACCAGACACGGCAGATAATAATCTCCATACAGTTCATACCAAAGACCGTTGCTGTTATCGTAGATGTATTTTTCCATATTGCAAACCTCCGTGTATCATTTATTTGCAGTAGTTCTGAGTGGCTTTGAGGTAAATCGGCCAGCGGAGGTTTGAACTGTAGCTGTGGCTACAAAACGGCTACAAAATTCTTAAAGACGTTCTGGAAAGCCTGAAATATGTGGATTATGTGGACGAAAAGCGTATTAACAGTGCGGTTTATCACGAGAAATTAAGGTCTGGTGCTCGAGTGGGAATAGAGAATATTATAAATAAAACCGCATGAAATCAATTGTTTCAGCGGTTTTATTTTTTGCTTAACACCAATTTGACACCAAAAATCACTAACCTTCAGTAATATTGCATGTTATAAGAGGAGGTACGTAATTATGATTTATACGATAGAATAGATTTTTTGCAACAATACCTTCTTTAGCATATTTAACAAGATTATTGCTATCTAGATTTACAATAAATTAAATACTTTTTAAGGAAATGATAAATAGCCAATATATTGTACTATCTAAAATAAGGAGGGAGATCAAATGAATATTTCAAAAATATTAGGAATGCTAAAAAATTAACTCAAAGAACAATTTACAGAAAGAATTAACGTTTCAAGAAATGTAGTTGCAAAACTGGAGACTAATAGAGGATGCCCAGATATTCAAAATTTAATTAATATAAATGAAACATTTAATATTAGTTTAGGTGAATTGGTAAAAGAAGATAACTTAGTAAAAAACAAAATTATAGCAGAGAGTTTTTCAAGAAAGTTGCATTTTTGGTTCTATTGTATTTTCTAATCTTTCATAGAATACTTATGATTGGATTTCTTATTTCGACTTTTTTATGCTAGGAATAGAAATATATGTGTTTATAAAAGATAAAGTTTATAAAACGAAAAATTGAATTAAAAGATATAGATTAGATATAATCCTGATAATTAGAATCAATACCTTCTTGTGCTAGTTGTCCTCGAAAGCCGACCGGATTTGATTAGCTTTTTTACATTGCAATTTTCTATTTGTTGCCAAAGCTACTAAAAAGCTTGATTTTGTCAGTTACTCATTAATTTTTTAGTATATTAAGTTATATAAATCATACTTTTTATATTTAAAGAGAGTTAACATAATGACATCAGAAGATAAAAAATATGCATAGACGGCGACTTGTTTTGGAAAAAGGTCAAGTTGTTATTCCAAAGCAAGGGATGTTTTTGGGATAAAATCAGGCTGTCTTTTGTTAATATAATTAGCATAACTATTGACAAATGGTAGAAAGGGGCTTAGCTTTGTACAATACAGAACTAAATCCTTATCATAATTGATTGTCCAACTTTTTGGGTCAGCACTATTGCTAGTGCTTTTTATGTTCATTTAGGGTTAAAGGAGTTTAAATTTACCAGCTAGGTGCATTAGTGGAAGAATTAAGGGCTTCTTCCCAGTCTGGATTGGCTAATTTACAAAGAGTAATAGAAATACCTGCCATATTTAAAGAGGTAATTAATCTTCCAAGCTTGATAAATTTAATATTTAGTCTATCGATATCAAGTAGCTGTAAAACATCGTTTGAAAAAATAAGTTCTTCTAAACGAGTTGTTGCTCCTAAATTATTGATTAAAAGAATATAGGGATCTTTAGGTTTCCACTTTAAATTCATCCTAAGTTTATTTATAAGTTCGTTGGCTAAAAGTTCGGATGAAATAAATTTCTCTGTCCGATAACCTTCCTCACCATGAATACCAATACCATAGGAGATAGTATCAGGTGCAAGTTTAAACATGTCATTTTCGTGATTAGGTAAATTAGCTGGTTTCGTTGCTACACCAAGTGTTGCCATTGATGTAGAAAGTTTTAGTGCCACTTGTTCAAGCTCATCTAAACTAGCACCGTTTAGGGCATAGTAACCTAAAATTTTATGTAGTAGGATAGTACCTGCAACTCCTCTATGTCGAGTTCTGAAGTTTAATTTTTCTATCGAGATATCATCGTGAGAAACAATATATTTGATTTTTATTCCTATCTGTCTCGCTAATGTAATCGCCTCTGAAAATTCTTTTAAGTCTTTCTCAAAGTTTTTTATAATAAGAAAAACGCCTTTTCCTTTATCAACAAACTTAATTAGTTCAAAAATCTGCTTCGCTTTTGGCGGTTCAAAAATAGGTCCGCTGATTGCCGCAGTTAACATGCCCTCACCTACATACCCAAAGTGAGCTGGTTCGTGACCACTACCCCCGCCAGAAATTATGGGAATAATATTTGAATCTTGTTTATTGTTATAAATCGCAGGTAAATTGGGAACTTGTGATAAAAAAGGATAAATGCGTACCAAAGCATCTATACTTTCTTGAAGAGCATTTTCTATTTGATTGTATATTTGACTCATTGTATTCTCCTAATAATTTTCAACAGATACCTGTATAAGTCGAATTAATCTCTGGGAATCAATCGGTTCAGAATTTTTATTAAGTATAAAATCTTTAAAGGTGTCAGCGAGTGCGTGACTGTGATAGGAAATAAAAAGGTCATCATCCTTTATAGATAATTTGGAAGTATCTGTATATTCGTTAATAATTTTTAAAATGATTTGCCGACAATATTCAATGAAATATTGATTAATATCATTTTGAACATTCATATTAAAAAGTTGTTGGTAAAAATAGCGATTAGTTTCAAAAAAATACGACAATTCTTTTAATAATTGTAACCCTGATATAAATTCTAAGTTATCAGTAACTTGTTCACTTAAATCGTTTTTGAAAATCCATTCCACTAAATCGTATTTATCCAAGAAATAATTATAGAATGTCTGTCGCGTATGCCTGCCCTTTCCATAATATTACTAACAGATATTTTTTCAAATTCTTTTTCCTGTAAAATTTGAATAAAAGCCTGAGCAATCCTTTTTCGAGTGATAAGAGATGTACCATAATATTGGCTCCTTACTTGATTATGATATAAGTTTATCATAATTCACAATTAAAAAAACGGACAAAGCTTAAAAACTGTCCGTTCCTTTTAGTTTATACATCTTCTATAATGAAGTTGAAAATAAATCAAAAGGAGACGAAACATGAAGAAAATTATTAATGAACCAACAAAAGTAGTGGATGAAATGCTAAATGGTTTAGAGTTTGTACATTCAGACTTAGTTAAACGCGTAAAAGGTTTTGATGTTATTCAGCGTACCTCTGAAAAGACTGGAAAAGTTGCGATTATATCAGGTGGAGGCAGTGGTCATGAACCAGCTCATGCAGGATTTGTAGGTGAGGGCATGTTATCGGCAGCAATATGTGGTGCTGTGTTTACTTCACCTACACCAGACCAGATATTGGAGGCAATTAAACAATCTGATGAAGGCGCTGGAGTATTTATGGTTATAAAAAATTATTCTGGTGATGTTATGAATTTTGAAATGGCGAAAGATTTGGCTGAAATGGAAGGAATTGCAGTAGAAAGTGTTGTTGTTGATGATGATATAGCTGTTGAGGATAGCTATATACACAAGGCAAACGAGGTGTGCTGGTACAATTTTCGTTCATAAGATTTTAGGAAACGCAGCTGAGAATGGAAAATCACTATCTGAAATAAAGGAATTGGCTGATAAATTAGTGCCTAATATTCATACCGTTGGATTAGCCTTAGTGGTGCAACGGTTCCTGAAGTTGGTAAACCAGGTTTTGTTTTGGACGAAAACGAAATAGAATTTGGTATCGGTATTCACGGGGAGCCAGGTTATCGTCGTGAAAAAATGCAACAATCATATGATTTAGCAAAAGAATTAGTTAATAAATTATTGGAAAATTTTGATGATACTGAAGGAGATTTTGGAATGTTAGTAAATGGTATGGGTGCAACACCACTTATGGAACAATATATTTTTGCTAATGATGTTCGTAAGTTATTAGATGAAAAAGGGATTAACGTAACATTCAAAAAACTTGGTAATTTAATGACGTCTATTGATATGGCTGGCATATCATTAACATTGATTAAGTTAGAAGATGATGAATGGCTAAATGCGTTGGAAGCACCAGTAAATACAATTGCTTGGTAAGAGAGGTAGAATTATGCAAGTAGAAACAGCAAAAAAATGGATGGTATTATTCAACCAGAAGATTCAAGATAATAAAGATTATCTTTCAGAATTGGATACCCCTATTGGAGATGGTGACCATGGTGGAAATATGTCGCGTGGAATGGCTGCAGTTGTAGATGAAATCGGAGAAAAAGAGTATGAATCTACCTCTGAGTTATTTAAAGCGGTAGCAATGCAGTTATTGAGTAAAGTAGGTGGGGCGTCAGGTCCTTTATATGGTTCTGCTTTTATGGGAATTTCAAAATCTGAACAAGACAGAGGAAGCCTTTCTGATGATGTTAAAGCAGGTTTGGAAATGATAAAAAAGCGAGGTAAGGCAGAAATTGGCGAAAAAACAATGGTTGATGTTTGGGAACCTGTATTAAAAGACTTGGAAACTAATTCATTAACAATCGACCGAATTAATGAGTATGTTCAAGCTACTTCTCCTTTAAAAGCTACAAAAGGACGTGCTTCATATGTTGGTGAACGTTCGATTGGTCATATTGATCCTGGAGCATTTTCATCAGGATTATTATTTAAAGCACTAATAGAAGCGGAGGAATAAAGATGTCTAGTACTGGTATCGTCATTGTTTCCCATTCTAAAAATATTGCACAAGGAATTGTTGACTTAATATCAGAAGTTGCTTTTGAGATTTCAATAACATATGTTGGTGGAACTGAAAAAGGAGAAATAGGGACAAGTTTTGAACGTGTCCAAGAAGCAGTGGAGGCTAATAAAGCAAATGTACTTCTGGCTTTTTATGATTTAGGTTCTGCAAAAATGAATTTAGAAATAGCAAGAGATTTTTCAGAAAAAGAAATTGTTATTAATAATGTTCCAATAGTTGAAGGGGCTTATACTGCGGCGGCTTTGCTGCAAGCTGGGTAGAACTTGAGGAAATTTCAAAACAACTACAAGAACTGGAAATAAGTAAGTAGGAGAAATAGTTATGAAAGAATTTATTGGTGAATTTTTGGGAACCTTTATCCTTGTCTTACTAGGAGATGGTGTTGTAGCTGGTAATGTTTTAAAAAATACTAAGGAAGAAGGAACTGGTTGGAGTTCAATTGTTTTTGGCTGGGGAATTGCTTGTACAGTTGCTGTTTATGTGGCAGGATTGTTCAGTCCAGCTCATTTGAATCCCGCAGTGACAATTGCAATGGCTGCTACAGAATCTTTAGCATGGAGTAAAGTACTGCTTTATATTGTTGCACAATTATTAGGTGCTATGTTTGCTGCTGTTATACTTTGGTTACATTATTACCCACATTTTAAAGAAACCAAAGACTCTGGTGCAATTTTAGGGATGTTTTCTACGGCACCTGCGATACGCCATACCCCTTCAAACTTTTTTGGAGAAGCACTTGGAACAGCAGTTTTAGTAATTACTATCATGGCTATTGGTCCTAATAATGTTGCAGCAGGATTTGGACCAATTATTGTGGGGCTTGTAATCTTTGCAGTAGGTTTTTCTTTAGGACCAACCACGGGATATGCTATTAACCCAGCACGTGATTTTGGACCTCGCATTGTTCATGCACTATTACCTATCCCAAATAAAGGGGATTCAGATTGGGGATATGCATGGATTCCAGTGCTTGGACCAATTGTTGGAGGAACAGCAGGGGCATTAATCTATCAAATGCTACTGAATCATTTTTTGTAAAAACACATCATCGTCAATCAAGCCAACAAACGCCAGCATCAGTTGGTTGGGTTGGAAGACTAATAAAAAATAAAATGATAATTCACCTTATCTAGCTAAATAAACCGCTGGATAGGGTGCTTTTTTTACTACGCCAAGATATTATTTTTTTGAATTAAATGATATAATAGAAATAACGAAACGTTTTCAGAAAAGGATTGAGATTTATGCCACTTCAAGACAAATATTCACCAATTATTGGAAAAGTAAATTATAATTCTTTCTCGGTTAAAGCTATCAAAGAGCTGGATTTTTCTGAGAAGGATGAACAATTAATTTTAGATTATCCAACAGTTTATATCATTGATGATAAAATTTCCGACAAGAAACATAATTATAATGTTTATGTTGGTGAGACAACTGACATTAATCGTCGGACTAAACAGCATTTAAACGATGATATTCGTAATGGTCGTGAAGATTTTAAAAAATTGAGTGACTCTTCCACTACTGAGATGTATATCATAGGTCACAAATATTTCAATAAATCACTTACACTAGATATTGAAAATAGGTTGTTGCATTATCTCCTAAGTTCGGAATCAGTAAAGAATGTCAATAATAGGCGTGGAAATCCTCAAAATGATTATTACACCTCTGAAATTATGGATTCAGTCTTTTCCAAAATCTGGCGTAAGTTACATTCATTAAACAATGTACTTTTCCCAATTGAGTCTGTTATCCGAGATTCTGCTTTATTTAAAGCATCTCCATTTCATAAATTGACGAAAGAACAAAAAGAAGCTAAAAGTAAAATTATACTTCAAATATTATCTAGTTTAACTCAAAACCTTGATGGACAATTAATTTTAGTTGAAGGAGAAGCTGGTTCTGGGAAAACTGTTTTGATGAGTAGTTTGTTATATGATTTATTTAATTCTAATGAATTCCCTGTATCTAAAGATAAAATGTCTATTCATCTTTTAGTAAATCATGAACAACAATTGACGGTCTATCAACAAATGGCGAAGAAATTAGGGTTAAAAAACAAAAACGGCATTGATGTTGTTATGAAACCGACAAATTTTATTAATTATCAATCGAAAAATAATTTAAAAGCTGATGTCGTTATTGTTGATGAAGCACATTTGTTGCTAACTCAAGGAAAACAGTCTTATCGAGGAAAAAATCATTTAAAAGATTTATTAGCCAATGCTAAAGTTGTTGTAGCTGTTTTTGATGAAAATCAAATTCTTACAACTGAACAAATTTGGGAAAGTGCTGATTTAGCAGAAATGAAATTAGATGCTCAATGTGTGATATCGTTACGTGATCAAATGCGAATTAACGCTCAACAGTCTACAATTGATTGGATTCGAAGCTTAGTAGATGAACAAGTTATTTATCCATTCAGAAGGATGATAAATATGATTTTAGAGTATTTGATTCTCCGCAAGAAATGTACGATGCCATCAAAGAGAAAGACCAACATCAAGAGAATGGTATCTCACGAATGTTGGCAACTTATGATTGGAAATTTAAACAAAAGGGTAAACCAGAAGATAACCAATATTGGAATGTGACAATTGGTGATTTTTCAATGCCTTGGAATTTACAACTTCCTAAAGATAAAGCAACTAAAAATCTTTCATGGGCAGAACAGAAGCAAACTATCGATGAAATTGGGTCAACTTATACTATTCAAGGGTTTGACTTGAATTATGCCGCAGTTATTATTGGACCATCTGTAAAATATCGTGATGGGAAAATTATTTTTGATCCAGGCGCTAGCTGCAACGAAAAAGCAATCCGCAACAGAACATTAGCCGATGGAACTAGAATGAAATTCGGTGAAACATTGTTAAAAAACGAATTAAATGTCTTGTTAACACGAGGAGTAAATGGATTATATTTATTTGCTGTTGACAAAGAATTGCAGAAAGCGTTGAAAGAGGCATTGAGGAAAGGAAACTGATTTGGAAAGCCAAATGTATACAGGAAATATTACATATAAAGACATTGAATTTGTTTTTTTATTTGATGGAAAAATTTTGCAATTAGTACCTCAGAAAGATAAATTTATGGAACTATTTTTGGATTTTTTTACAGAAAAAGATAGTTCGACAGGGCTTTGTCGTTCAAAAAGTGCCCCATTATTTGTTCAAGATGATATTCTAATAGGAAAGTGTAATGAAAGTAATTATCAAACTATTATATTTTTGCCGAGAAAAGGTAGTGTTTTTTCTGAAAATCAAAATAAGTTTGAGATAGAAATCAATGCTTTTATTTTATGTAGAGAAGGTGGTGAGAGTATATCATGTATGGAATTCTCTTGCCAAGAGTTAGATTATATTTATCCTATACACAGAGTGTATACTATTTCATACGAATCTAATGATAAAGAAATAATTTTGAAGGCGGAAAGAAATAATCCTAGAAAAAATAAAAAATAGAGTTTTTAATTTAGAAGGAAGAGATATAGGATTACATTTTGGAATAACAACGAAAATATCCGAAAAACAGAATAATTCTCCTATCGTATTTAATTCAACGATGAGATTTGAATTTGAGCCAACTAATGATTATATTTTTATTTTACACTTATATGAAATTGCTAGAGAATTTATTCAATTCCTTTGCTATAGAAGAAATATTGTGTTTAATGGAGTTAATCTAATTTCAAATAAAGTGAAAATAGGTATCATGTATGAATCGTCAGAAATAATTTGTGATAGCAATCCTGAAAAGAGGGGATGTATTTCCGCTGATTTAATCGAAGAGCATGTTGTAGATTTATTAAATTGTATAGCCGAAGGTAACCTTTTTTTACGACATATCCCCAAAAATTATGAGGAGTCAACAGTAGTTGATATAGCTAGTTTCCTTTCTGTTATGACTGCATTTGAATGGGAATTTAAGAAAAAATATCCAAATTTAGATGACCAAAAGAGTCAGAAAACCATTCTCGCAGAAAATATTGTTGAGGAGGAAATCGTTAAATTAGTAGAGAGTTCAACAGGAAAAGAGAAAACGATTTATAAAAAGTTAAAAAAATCAATACGGAGTTTCACTCCTTTAAACCAAAAATAAAGATTATTTTTGAAGATTTTCAAGACGAAATAGAGTTATTTGGTAAAAAGTTATACTTAAGAAATAATGAAGAGTTTAATATCAATAGTATTTCCTCTAGACTTGCTGAGCAAAGGAATGATTTTGCACATGGAAATTTGGATAAAGAGTTTAATCTTGCAACGATAATTGACATAATATTAATGGAATTTATTATCTATATAATGCAATTATCTTACTGTAGCATAGAAAGTGTTAATATCAAAAAAGCTATTAATGATTTATTTTTGCAGAAAATTATTTTTTGAACTTACTAGAAAAGGGGTATTATGCAGTATTTTATCGCTGATAAAAATAATCCTGACTATCTTTTGAAAGAATTAAATAAAAATGAATTTGATAATCTAAAGTGTTATCATTCAGCTTTTTTGAAGTTTTCAAATATATATGGATGTTATAAGAACTTTAAGGTATCAGAGCAAAAGTTGAAAGACTTTTTAGAAAATCAAAAATTTGAAAATTCTCTAGATAATCTTTTTTATGAAATGAGATATCTGTTTTCCGCAAACATTTTATTAGGAAGAATTTTTATTGACAATGTTAAATCTTTTGTTAGACAATTGAACTTGAAGGGGTTAAACACAGATATAAAGAGTTATGAAAAGCGAGATGAATTAAAGATGATGAAATTATTGAGAGATTATAGCCAGCATTTTTCATCACCATTTGATAATTTAAAACAGGAAGTTAGTTTTACTGAAGATACTTGTAGGCTAGAGATTTATACTTCTAAAAAGGAGTTGAGTCGCAATAAAAATAAAAATCAGCGTAATGATATTTTTCTTAATTCTCTAAAGAACGATGTAATTCCACTAACAGATTATTTCTACAGATGGTGTGAAACTTTAGATGAAATTATAGAAAAATGCAAACTACATTTTTTAAATTTTACCTCTCCTCAATTAAAAATATTGATTAGTCAATACTTTTCTATCAAAAATTATAATAATGGTAAAGTGACTCTCAATTATCCATCATATATCAAGAAAGTTAAAAATGGGATAAAGACATCATTTGGATTTATTGCACATGATCAGACTGATGAAAATTATAGATTTGATAGGGATACTTTAGAATATTTATTTGAAAATCTTTCAAAATAATTATTTAGCATTCTCCCCAACTTCACAGCTCTGCCATTTTCCAAAAGAAATAATCTCCCACTCCACTAAAAACTTCGGCAAAAATATGTTAAAATAAAGCAAGGTTATTTAGAACAGAACGGGAGTAGGCTATGGTTCCAGCGTATATTAGAATTCATGATGCGATTAAGAAAGAGATTGATGGGGGAGTTTGGGAGATTGGTCAGCGTTTGCCGAGTGAGCGTGATTTGGCGGATGATTACGAGGTGAGTCGGATGACACTTCGTCAGGCGATTACGCTTTTGGTCGAAGAGGGCATTTTGGAGCGCCGTGTGGGTAGCGGGACTTATGTGGCTAGCCACCGTGTGCAAGAAAAAATGCGTGGGACAACCAGTTTCACCGAAATTGTGCGTTCGCAGGGTAAAACGCCGTCGTCACAATTGATTTCTTATCAGCGAAAGCCTGCTAATGAAACGGAAATCCAGCAGTTACAGCTAAAAGCGACAGATACCGTGGTGCGTATGGAGCGCGTGCGTTTTGCAGATAACGTACCTTTAGTTTTTGAAGTGGCGTCCATTCCAGAAAAGCTCATTCAGTCTTTCAATCAAGAGGACATCACAGAGCATTTCTTTCAAACATTAACGGATAATGGTTATGAAATTGGCAAGAGTCAGCAAACGATTTATGCCAAAAATGCAAGTGAGCGCGTGGCGAATTATCTCAAAGTGCCTAAAAATCATGCAGTGCTGGCATTGACACAAGTATCCTATTTCACAGACGGACGACCATTTGAATACGTTCACAGCCAATATGTCGGCGACCGTTTTGAATTTTATTTGGAGAATAATTAAGGAACAAACCATTCTCCAAATGCATATCCTAGAAGAAGCCACGAAAGATTTGAAATGACAAGTCATAAAACAGAACCTTATTGGGTGTCTGTTTTATTTTTTTCAATATTTCTTATTAATCTAGGACGACTATTTTAAGATAAAAAGCAGATTATTTGAGAAAAGTAAAAAGGTAATATATACTTGTATCAGATACAAATACAAGAAAGAGGGCAGGAAATGGATACAAAATTTTCGGTTGCGCTTCATCTTTTAGTGATGATTAGTGAAAGTGGCAAAAATTTGACATCACAAGAGTTAGCTAAAAGTGTTGGAACTAACTCGAGTTATATCAGGAAAGTAATTGCTCTTCTGAAGAGCGCTGATATTATTACTTCACATCAAGGTAAATCAGGTTACCAGTTGGTAAAAGCTCCTAAGGATTTGACATTGTTAGAGATTTATCAGGCGACACAAGAAATAGCTCATATTCATTTGTTTCAAATGCATCAAAATGCTAATTTAGAATGTCCAGTAGGTAAGCATATTGAGAAAGCAGTAAAGCCTATTTTTTTCTCAATTAATTCTCAATTAGAAAATGATTTGTCTAGCCAAACGCTAAGTAATGTCATTGATAATCTATACCGCGAAGCAAATTAAAAATAATAATTCAAAAAGGAAAAAATTTATGAAAGCAATGCAATTAACAACATATGACAAAAATAATATTACACTTGATCTTGTTCAGGTTGAAAAACCTGAAATTAATGCCAGACAAGTGTTACTTAAAGTTACCGCAGCTGGTGTTAATCCACTAGATAATATGATTTCTCGTGGTGAAGTAAAACTAATCGTTCCCTATAAAATTCCTTTGATTCCTGGTAATGAAGTTGTTGGATAGTAGAAGCAATTGGTGAACAAGTATCGGGTTTTGAAGAAGGTGAACGTGTTTATGCTAGATTGCCATTGGATAGTATTGGGGCTTTTGCTGAATATGTAGCTGTTGACTACTCAGCCTTAGCTAAAGTTCCAGATTATTTAAGCGATATTGAAGCGGCAGCTGTTCCTCTCACAGCATTGACAGTTTTTCAAGCATTTGAATTAATGCAGGTTAAAAGAGGTAAAACAATTTTTATTTCAGGTGGTACTGGAGGGCTTGGTGCATGGCGATTCCCTTAGCTAAAGCCAAGGGGTTAACTGTTATTACGAGTGGTAATGCAGCTAATGAGCAGCGTGTGCTAGATCTTGGGGCTGATCGTTTTATTAATTATCAAACAGACGATTATAGTAAATTGCTTTCGAATGTTGACTATGTTTTAGATACTTTAGGTGGAAAAGAGACAGAAAAACAAATGACCATCTTAAAAAAAGGCGGACAGATAGTTTCGTTGAAAGGAATGCCTAATATAGCTTTTGCGAAGCGCATGGAATTTTCAAAATGGAAACAATTATTGTTTGGATTAGCAGGTCATTCATTTGATAAACTTGCAACTAAATATGGTGTTATTTATCATTTTATTTTTGTTGAAGCGAATGGTAGACAACTTCAAGAGATATCAAATATTTTAGCAGAACGCAAACTTAGACCTTCAATTGATACAGTATATTCTTTAGATGCTATCAATAGTGCACTCGATAAAGTCGCTAATGGTCACTCACGTGGAAAGACAATCATTCAATTTTAGTGAAAAGATAACATTGAAGACTTGAGTGACTATGATTTTTATTATTACCTTTATTAAACAACAGCCTCTACCAGGTTGTTGTTTTTTGTCAGCATGATTCATTTTTTACTATAATCTAGATTTTCTAAAAGATTTACCACATATATTAACCATTTCTGACTATTAAATTCAGCTAAATTATGGTAAAATAAGGGCTATGGAAATTGAAAAAACCAATCGTATGAATGCTCTTTTTGAGTTCTATGCTGCTTTGTTAACCGATAAGCAGATGAATTATATTGAACTATATTATGCGGATGATTATAGTTTGGCAGAAATTGCTGAAGAATTCGGTGTGAGCCGTCAAGCAGTCTATGATAACATTAAACGAACAGAAAAAATTTTAGAAGCTTACGAGATGAAGTTGCACATGTATTCGGACTATATTGTTCGGAGCCAAATTTTTGACGATATTTTAGAAAAATATCCTGATGATGAATTTTTGAAAGAGAGAATTTCCGTTTTGAGTAGTATTGATAATCGTGATTAATCCGTATTACTCACTAAACAGAAGAACATTTGTAAAATTATAGAGATACTTAGGTAGGAGAAAAGATATTATGGCTTTTGAAAGTTTGACAGAACGCCTGCAAGGGGTGTTTAAAAATATTCGCGGAAAGAAGAAGTTGTCTGAAAAAGATGTCCAAGAAGTCACAAAAGAAATTCGTCTGGCATTGCTTGAAGCTGACGTTGCTTTGCCAGTTGTTAAGACTTTCATCAAGCGCGTGCGTGAACGTGCAGTTGGTCATGAAATCATTGATACACTTGACCCAACACAACAAATCGTTAAGATTGTTAACGAAGAATTGACTGAAATTCTTGGTTCTGAAACAGCTGAACTTGAAAAATCACCTAAAATTCCAACAATCATTATGATGGTTGGTCTCCAAGGTGCTGGTAAAACAACATTTGCAGGGAAATTAGCTAACAAGCTGATTAAAGATGAAAATGCACGTCCGTTGATGATTGCTGCCGATATTTACCGCCCAGCGGCTATCGACCAATTAAAAACACTTGGTAGTCAAATCAATGTGCCAGTTTTTGACATGGGAACTGACCACTCAGCTGTTGAAATCGTGACAAATGGTTTGGCACAAGCCAAAGAAAATCACAACGATTACGTTATCATTGATACGGCTGGTCGTTTGCAAATTGACGAAAAACTCATGGAAGAACTCCGTGATGTTAAAGCTTTAGCAAATCCAAATGAAATTCTTTTGGTTGTTGATAGTATGATTGGTCAAGAAGCTGCCAACGTCGCTGACGAATTCAACAAGCAATTGGACATCACAGGGGTTGTTTTAACTAAGATTGATGGTGATACACGTGGTGGTGCTGCGCTTTCAATCCGCGAAATCACTAGTAAACCAATCAAATTCACTGGTACTGGTGAAAAAATTACGGACATCGAAACATTCCACCCAGACCGCATGTCTAGCCGTATTCTTGGCATGGGTGATTTGCTGACATTGATTGAAAAAGCCAGCCAAGAATATGACGAGAAAAAATCATTGGAACTCGCAGAAAAAATGCGTGAAAATACCTTTGATTTCAACGATTTCATCGACCAATTAGACCAAGTTCAAAACATGGGACCTATGGAAGATTTGCTTAAAATGATTCCTGGTATGGCAAACAACCCAGCGCTAAAAAACTTTAAAGTTGATGAAAAAGCTGTCGCTCGTAAACGTGCTATCGTGTCATCAATGACACCAGAAGAACGTGAAAATCCTGATTTGCTCAACCCAAGCCGCCGTCGCCGTATTGCTGCAGGTTCAGGAAATAGCTTCGTTGAAGTCAATAAATTCATTAAAGATTTCAACCAAGCAAAACAAATGATGCAAGGTGTCATGTCTGGTGACATGGAAAAAGCAATGAAGAAAATGGGAATCAACCCAAATAATCTCCCTAAAAATATGCCAAACGGTATGGATATGTCGTCACTTGAAGGTATGATGGGCGGTAATGGTATGCCAGACCTTTCAGCACTTGGTGGCGGAGATATGGATCTTAGCCAAATGATGGGCGGCGGTCTAAAAGGGAAAGTCGGCGAATTTGCGATGAAACAATCAATGAAACGCATGGCAAATAAAATGAAAAAAGCGAAGAAAAAACGCCGTAAATAATGTTAGATAAAACAAACGAAGCTGAAATAACAATCTAGCTTCGTTTTTAGTTTGTTTTTGTTAATTTACTAAAAATAAAGTTTTCAAGACATCCTTTGATTTGATTCAGTAAATTTCTCATAACATTTTTCCGAAAAACTGTAATTTTCTTGAAAAATAAATCAGCCTGTGATATACTCCTATTATAAAGACATCTCAGGAGAATTTTAGATGAAACGTGAAAAATTACTTGAAAAAATTGATGAACTTAAAGAAATAATGCCTTGGTACGTCTTGGATTATTACCAATCAAAACTTTCAGTTCCTTATAGCTTCACAACTTTATATGAATACTTAAAAGAATATCGCCGATTTTTCGAATGGCTTTTGGATTCTGGAATTTCAGATGTTACTAAAATTGCTGATGTTGAGTTAACAACCCTGGAACATCTTTCTAAAAAAGACATGGAATCATTCATCCTTTATCTGCGTGAACGTCCTTCTTTGAACACTTATTCAACAAAACAAGGTGTCTCACAAACAACGATTAATCGGACGTTATCAGCACTTTCAAGCCTGTTTAAATACCTAACAGAAGAGGTCGAAGATGAAAATGGTGAGCCCTACTTCTATCGAAATGTCATGAAAAAAATCGCTACTAAGAAGAAAAAAGAAACGCTGGCAGCTCGAGCTGAAAATATAAAAGGCAAACTTTTCCTAGGTGACGAGACCATGGCATTTATCGACTATATCGATACAGAGTATCAAAATAAGCTCTCTCACCGCGCCCTCTCCTCCTTCCAAAAGAATAAGGAGCGTGATTTAGCGCTTATTGCTCTTCTGCTTGCCTCTGGTGTCCGTCTTTCAGAAGCTGTTAATCTTGATTTGAAAGATTAAACCTTAATATGATGGTTATCGAAGTCACTCGTAAAGGTGGAAAACGTGATTCTGTCAATGTTGCTAACTTTGCTAAGCCTTATTTAGAAGCTTATTTACAAATCAGAGCGCCTCGCTATAAGGCGGAAAAACAAGACCAAGCTCTCTTTTTAACAGAATATCGCGGTGTTCCTAACCGTATTGATGCTTCAAGCGTTGAAAAGTTAGTTGCTAAATATTCTCAAGATTTCAAAGTTCGTGTAACACCCCATAAACTGCGCCACACACTTGCAACACGTCTTTACGATGCTACTAAATCACAAGTCCTAGTTAGCCACCAATTAGGACATGCCAGCACACAAGTTACCGACTTATACACCCATATCGTCAACGACGAACAAAAAAACGCTTTAAATAAGCTTTAAAAAATTAACCTGAACTATTAATAAGTTCAGGTTTTTTATCATCTCCTTGCTGACAAATAAATAATGAATGTTCTAAATGTGTTTTACATAAATAATATTATGTAAAACTAAACTTCAAGTGGCATGAAATTGCCGACAATCTTACCAATGATTTGAGGATTTTCATCATAAGGCGCGAATTTATCGGCGTAGTGTTTGTTGAGTGAGACTAAACGAAGTCCGTCCTCTTCTCGATAAACTTTCTTAATATAAGTTTGCCCATCCCAATCAACAGCATAGATAGCACCGTCATAATCAAAACCTGTTTGCTTAATCAAGACAACCTCACCATTTAAATAAGTTGGTTCCATTGAATCCCCAAAGACCCATGAAGCAAAGTCATGGTCAAGTTGTTCATCATAAAAAACAGTATCATAATTACCGTCACCAAAATAAGAATATCCAGTACCTGCAGATAATTTTTCAAAAACCTTGTAAGCATAATATTTAGGCAACTGAACTATTTTTTCTTGCTCTTTGAGTAAATCGTCAGCATAATTTTCGAGTTTGTGACGATTGTCTTGATTGAGTTTGAAATAGGTATCAACAATGTGATATTCAGATACAAAATAAGTTTCCTCGACATCGAGCAACCGACTCAAGAGGTTAAGATTTTTTTGATTTGGCTTTGTTTTGCCATTTTCCCAATTAAAGTAGGAAACTCTAGAAATATTAAGTAATTTAGCTACTTCTGCCTGTGAGTAACCTTTTTCTTCTCTAATATTTTTTAACTTTTCTCCAGAAAACATAAGCTCCCTCCTTGTTAGTTTATAAACTAACAATATTATAAAAAAATAAACCTAAAAAAGCAAGGGCTTAGCCCCTACTTCTGTTAATTTTTATGTGATGAAATTTCAACTTGTGTTCCTTTATCGATTTGACTATCGATAGTGATGTTTAGGTTAAGGGTGTCTAAGACTTGTTTGGTCATGTACAGCCCTAGACCGGTTGCTTTTTGGTGTTCATGACCGTTAAATCCAGTAAAACCTTCGTCAAAAAGACGTGGTAAATCTTCTTCTAGTATTCCAATACCATCATCAGATATAACGATATTTCCATCGCTTATCCTAATGATAATTGTTCCGTCTGTTTTGGAATACTTAACGGCGTTATCAATAATTTGTGAAATAGCAAAGCTTAGCCATTTTCGGTCAGAACTCAGCTCCCAATCACCAACAACCTCAACAGAAAGATTTTTTAGCAAACACGGAATACGATATTTTTTGATAATCTTTGTTGTAACATCCTTGACAGATAGTTTTTCAAAGCGAAAATCGTCTTTGTTTTGACTGAATTTTAAATAAGTCAACAACGTATCAAGATAGTTTTGAAGTCGTGTCAATTGTTGCTGTACTTCGTTTGAGTCGAGTTGGTCAGTCTGTGCCATTAATGAAAGGGCTGATATGGGAACTTTCATTTGATGTGACCACATTTTGACAAGATTTTGCAAATTTTCAGTTTGCGTCTTTTCAGCTAGTAATTCATTAGCGCTAGTTTCTTTTAGTTTGATGATAATATCTTTATAAGCAAGTTCTGATGGCAATTCTAATTCATCCAATTCTTTTACATAAATAAAATGATGTAAAATAGATAATTTCTGCTTAAATTTAAGGTATTGCCAAATGCTGATAAAGATTAAAATCGTGAAATTAATTAAAATACTAACTTTAAAGTAAGCTAATGGCAGGCGATATAAGGCAAAAATAACAATGAATAATATACTTAAAAGGATATAAGTTAAATACCAGACGGAATATTCTTTAAAAAATTGTCGAATCATTTTAGAAGGTAGCCAACTCCTCTCACGGTGTGAATACGATCGAACCTAATGGTTGTGTTTTCTTGCGGAGTCGTGTTATGTTAACACTAAGGGTGTTTTGGTCAATGAAACTTTCATTTTCCCAAAGCTTCTCGAGTAATTCCTCTTTGGGAACGACTTGATTTTGATGTTCAAAGAGAATTGCTAAAATCTTATTTTCTGTTGGAGATAGGGTGATATGGTCGTCACCGTTTGACAAAATCCCGTCACGTGATAGAGAAAAATGTTCTAATTGGTAATTATCCGAGGTAAACTGGTAAGCACGCCTTAAAAAAGCTGAAATTTTGGCATCTAAAATCGTTAGAGAAAATGGCTTTGACACAAAATCATCTCCTCCCATATTAAGTGCCATGACAGTATCCATTTCATCATCACTAGATGAGATAAAAATAATCGGCAATGTCATGCTTTTACGAATTTCTGTTGTCCAATAAAAACCATTAAAATATGGCAACGTGATATCAATCAAGATAAGGTCAGGTTTGATTTCTTCGACTTCCTGCTTGATAGCTCGAAAATTAGTGACACTAAAGACATCATAAGTTTGACTAAGATGTTGTTTTAAAAGTTTAACGATAGTTTCATCGTCCTCGACAATATAAATCTTTCCTTGTTTCATAGTCTTATTGTAACAAAAAATGGTCATCACGACCATTTTTTAGTAAAAATTTTCAGACTCTTTCAAATGACTGTTCGAAGATAGGAGTTAACGTTCAATAATTTTATAGTAAGTTCTACTTGTGAATTTATAGATGAAGAAATAGATTATGGTGATGCTTAGTATTGTAATACCACTGACGGTATAAATCATACTTGAGCTTGTTACTCCAAACAAGAGCAACATTTGTTTTAGCATGACAAGCGCTACGGCGAAGTGTAAAACTGCAAAACCGAGTGGCATAAAGAATACGAGTAGAATTTGAGAATTAATTGCTCGTTTCACCTCTTTTTTGCCCATTCCCACCTCTTGCAAAATTTTATACGATTTTTTATCTTCAATCCCTTCAGACGTTGTTTATAGTAAATGATTAAGCTGCACCAAGCAAGAAACTAATACCAAGTAAGAATCCTGTAAAGAGAAAGCCACCTGTAAAGCCATACATGCCCTCAAGGAAAGATGATTTGGTATCGACAATTCCTGTTGCTGCGTTGCCATCTGAATCAAGATATCGACCTGTTTCGTCTGAAATGTAACCGTCATTATTTGTAATTTTAGCGATTTCGGCTTTAGAAAGGTCAGCATAACCAGTGAAATTACTTCGGAATTGGAGATTATGTTGAGTAAAGAGCTCTTGAAGTTCATTTAAAACATTTTTATCACTAACGATTAACAACGCTGGATTATAAGTATTAGCAATATCAGGGAATATAACACTTCTTAGATTTTCGACATTGTCAAATTCTTTTCCAAAAAGAGTTAATTTTTCCAGTTGGCTATTTCCTTTTTGAACATAGAAAGCAGTTTGATTTTTTTTTAAAGTTGGTAGGCTATTACCCAAATCTTTAAAATCATCTTGGGTCATGATATATATATACCCCATTTTTGCCAAATCAGGAGTTTCTACATCTTGGTCTGTTATTGTGATTTCTTTATCGGTTGATACTGGAATATCTGAGAAGCCAGTATAGTAGGTGATGTAGTCACTTTCTGGTTTATCTAATTTATCGATAACTGCTGTTTTGAAAAAAGCTTCCGCATCTGTATCAGGCGTTGAATAGATTGTAATTTGAGTGTCTTTTGGGAACATATCGTCAGCTTGTTTTTGAGTATTGACATACAAAGACGTTGTTGTGGCAATCGTTACAAAAGCCATAACGGCTAGTAGCGTAATATTAGCAAGTCCGACAGCATTTTGTTTCATTCGGAAAATCATTTGTGCTGTGGTTACGAAATGTTCAGGTTGGTAAAAATATTTTTTGTTTTTACGACGGCGTTTTAGGTACCAAGTCATAAAACTGATGTAAAAAAGGTAGGTTCCAATGATAACAAGAACAACCGCGATAAAGAAACGATATAGGACGACAAGCGCAGCTATTCTCGTTGAAGAAATTGAAAGATAATAACCTGAGCTTAAGCAAATGATGCTTAACAACGCAAAGAGAATATTGCCACGTGGCTCTTTTTCACCCTGTTCTTGCCTCCTAAATAAAGCTAGTGGCGATGAACGACGGATATTAAAGAGGCTGATAAGTTCTAGGAAAAAGAAGATTGCAGCGAATGCAAACGCTGTGCTAATAAACGCTGCTGGTGATAAAGTCATTACCAACTGATTATAGTGTAAAAGATTAATAAAAATCAAATAAAACAATTGTGAAAAGACAGCTGATAAAAGGCTTCCTAGGATAATCACACCCACAAAAATAACAATCAGTTCAATAGTCGATACAAGACTGATTTGAAACCTGTTCATCCCAAGGATGTTATAAAGCCCGAATTCCCTACTTCTTTGTTTTAAAAGGAAATTATAACTATAAATCTCCATGATAATCGAGAAGATAAAAAGGACAACAATGGATAAGCCGAGTGTTACGGCACCATATGACATACTTTTTCCAACAGGGCTAAATAAAATCAGCAAAGTTGAACAATTTAGAAGAAATAAAATGGTGCTTGTGAGTAAAAATGGTCCAAAAATATTGACAGATTTTTTGAGGTTTGACCAAGCTAATTTAGCATAGAACATATTACTCACCTCCAAGAAGTGCGCTCATTGCAAGTGAAATATCCTTGTTGAATTCTTGATTGGTTTTGTTACCACGATAAATTTGGTGGAAAATGCGACCATCTTTGATGAAAAGGACACGTTTAGCATGACTAGCGGCGTTTGCTGAGTGTGTTACCATAAGCAATGTTTGACCGTCATTATTAATATCCTCAAAAAGGTTTAGAATATCTTCAGAATTGCGATAATCTAGTGCTGCTGTTGGTTCATCAGCTAAAAGTAACTGCGGATTTGTGATAAGGCTACGAGCGATAGCAACACGTTGCTTTTGACCGCCAGACAATTCAAATGGGCGTTTTGCTAACAAATTTTCAATATGAAGTTTTGGAGCGAGTGTTGCTAGTCTATTTTCCATTTCTTGGTAGTTAACACGACCAAGTACCAATGGTAAGAAAATGTTATCCTTGACAGAAAGCGTATCTAATAAATTGAAATCTTGAAAGACAAATCCGAGATTGTTTAAACGAAATTCTGCTAATTGGCTTTCTTTGATTTTTGTGATTTCTTTCCCATTTAGAATAACAGAACCTTTTGTTGGCTTTTCCAGAGTTGCTAAGATATTAAGCAGGGTTGTTTTCCCAGAACCAGATTCTCCCATGATAGCGATAAATTCATTTTCATCTACTTTGAAATCAACATCTTGTAAAGCACGTGTTACCTCTTTTGAAAAACGTGTGCGAAAAACTTTTTCTAAGTGATTAATCTCCAGTAACATAATTTCTCCTTTGTTTCATTATACCTTTTTTCGATTAAATAAAAACTCTAATTGGAATGTTTTTGCTAAAAAGCAATTAATTTAAATTTAGTATTTTAGTACTAAGGGTGTTTTAAAGGCTTTCTTCCACTCCAATACCAAAGAGCGAGACTTATTACTCCCACTACTACGATAAGAAGAATTGTAATAAGACTATAAAAAACTATCATTTTAAAAACCTCCTCCTATTATTTTGTGATACGGAGGGTGTACCAGACCATATAAGTAATGGAACCTAAAATAACCATGACTAACCAAATTAGAAGATTACTCCATAAATTGATATGTTTTTTGATTTCTTGACTCATATGACTGCTCCTCTCTTATTGACAAGTTTATTTTATCGAAAATTAGGTAGTTACTTCCTTACAATTTGAACGTCAAATCTTACAAAAATGTAAGGTTGCTTTCTGGCAACAAAAAAGCCCAAAACAAACGTTTTAGGCTTAACAGTTACTACTTACTTACTCATTGATTGCTTGTGCTATTTTTGTAAGGTATGCGTGGCTTTCAAGTTGTTTAATGGGTTTGTTTAAATCTTTTAAAATACTTGTGGCATGTTCGTTGAATAACGGCAGAGATTCTGCCCAATGGATTTTTCCTTGACCTAGTGTCAAACTATCATGTCTTTTACCTAAAGAGTCAACTAAATGATAGTGAATAATAGTCTCTTTCAAAGTTTCTAGTGAGCGTTGTAAAGCATTATTATCCCCATGCAGATAAATGAAAGCATGAGAAACATCATAAGTAAGTGGATAGCCTTTTTGAGCTAACAACTGGTCGAATTCAGGCTTGCCAAATGAAAATAGTTTTGAAATACCATTTTCAAAGATGTGAAAAATTCAAAGACATCTGGGTGATATTTTAGGCGACTTTCCATTTGCTCCAAGTCGCAACTAGCTTTTAGTCCTAATTGAATTGGAAACATTTTGTCACCTCTTTTAATATAGTATTGGAATACTAAACGTTAAGATAATCTTGCAAATCGTTTAAAGCACGTTCAGCAACTTTTTCATAACGTTCTTTTTTATCACGGATACGTGGTCCGTCAAGCTCTTTAACAATACCGAAGTTAACATTCATTGGTTGGAAATGTTTACTTTCGGCATGTGTAATGTAATGTGGAAGAGAGCCGATAGCAGTCGTTTGCGGGAAGATAACCACTTCTTCTCCTTTAAAACGACGTACAGCGTTGATACCAGCAACTAGCCCTGAAGCGGCTGATTCCACATATCCCTCAACCCCTGTCATTTGACCAGCAAAGAAAAGGTCTGGATTTTGGCGTGTGGCAAATGTTTCAGTCAAAAGATTTGGAGAATCCATGTAAGAGTTACGGTGCATTACGCCATAACGGACAAATTCGGCATTTTCAAGACCTGGAATCATGCGGAAAACACGTTTTTGCTCACCCCATTTAAGGTGTGTTTGGAAACCAACGATGTTAAAGAGACTACCAGCAGCATTATCTTGACGTAATTGAACAACGGCATATGGTGTCTTGAATTCACCGTCACGAGGTCCTTTGTAGTCATCTGGGTATTCTAAGCCAACAGGCTTCATTGGACCATAGAGCATTGTTTTAATGCCGCGTTTTGCCATAACTTCAATCGGCATACAACCTTCAAAATATTTTTCTTTTTCAAAGCTATTAAGCGGAGCTTCTTCGGCATTGACAAGCGCTTCATGGAACGCCATAAATTCCTCTTTGGTCATTGGACAGTTAAGATAGGCAGCTTCTCCTTTATCGTAACGTGATTTCAAATAAACCTTGTCCATATCGATAGAATTTTTATCAACGATTGGCGCTGCGGCATCATAGAAATAAAACCGTCGCCACCGTTCAATTCATGAATTTTTTCAGCAAGTGCATCTGATGTTAAAGGACCACTAGCGATAACAGTAATGGCATCAGTTGGAATTTCTGTGATTTCTTCACGAATGACTTCGATAAGTGGGTGATTTGTCACTTCATCTGTCACCATTTGTGAGAAACCGTCACGATCAACCGCTAAAGCACCACCAGCGGGGACGCGCGTGCTTTCTGCTGCCTTCATGATAACAGAGTCTAGACGACGCATTTCTTCTTTAAGCAGACCGACAGCGTTTGTTAAGCTATCACCGCGCAGCGAATTTGAGCAGACCAATTCCGCAAATTTATCTGTTTTGTGTTGTGGTGTTGCTTTCTTACCACGCATTTCATAAAGTTTTACTGGAATGCCACGTTTAGCAATCTGATATGCAGCTTCAGAGCCCGCTAAACCAGCTCCTATAACGTTAATATATGATGATTGAGACAATATACTAATACCTCCAAAAACAAGCTTAGGAAGCCCTAAAACTCATTTTCCAGATAAGGGAGAAAGCCTTATCCAAATTCTTTCTAATTTTGATACTTGATTATCATAACATAAATTTTGTGAAACTCAAATAATATTATATAGTTTATTTACATAAATAAAAATATGTAAATAAACTATTGATTATCCTTTTTAATCATATTCTGATATTGTAAGTGAATACCAATGTGACCAATTCCCAAAATAATTGATGCCAAGGTCAGAAATGGATTTTTACCATAGATGGATATGCATAGAACTGCCAAAACTGGCAAACTTGCTCCGGCTACTGGAATTTTTAAAAATGTGGTGCACAAATCTGGCATTCTTTTTGGTCCCATAAAATAACGAATCCAAAACATTTCATAAAGAATCATGCAAAAACTAGCAGCCATCAGCCACCAATTCCAATTAGTCCAGGGCTGCCAGTTAAAATCAGAAAAGATGAGAATCAGACAAGTCACAAGTACTTCTCCGATACGTTCAAGTATGGATAAGTATTTATTTTCTTGATACTGATAATGTTCATAATCTTTAGGTTTATTTCGTGTCCAAATAAGATTTGGTATCATTAGTAGCATTAAAAAGATGAATCCAACATAAGAAAAGCCAAAATGCATAGTCAGTCATCCTCATTTAAAACAAACAAATCCAAGCAGATAGTAAAACACTTAAAATACTGAAAAGTGACCCAATGAGATAGTATTCTGCAAATGTGGGGCTTTCGGAAATTTTATTATAACGAGCGATTGATTTAGCAGTAAAAACAAGTCCGATTGAAGCGAATTGATTGAAAATGATACAAATACTCATCACAATACGTTCCAAAAGTCCAATCGTTGCTCCAGCACCTGGAATGGTATCCATTTTTTGACTGCTCTCTGGCTGGTATTTTTGAAAGAAAATCTTGAAAAAGACATTAGTCGGTTTTGTAATCAAGACGATAAATAGAATAATATTAAGCACTTCTCTTGTTAAGATATTTGGCAAAACTACACCTTTGGCAAGCGGGGCAAGTAAAAGTATAATTCCTAGATGTAACATTTGGTCCAAAAGGAAAGTTACCAACGGATTTAGCTTGAAACTATTAGCCACATGAGGTTTTCCAAAGTCAATAATAGAATGACTCAGCAAAATAAGCAAGCTAATGCCCCAGATGCTTGGGACAAAAATAGTTACCAAAATTAATGGAATAGCTACCCAAATGAGATGAATCAAAAGGTAAGTTTTATCGGTATTTTTACGGTCGGCAACTGTTTGGCTTTGCAACTGAAAGTCTGACAAAAAGTGACAAATCAGTAACAGGGTTAATATAGGATTTTGGCTAAGATAGTGAGAAAGACCTGTGATTGACATTAGTTTAACTCCTCTCCAGCGTTTTTAAGCAGATTTAACGCACAATTTCGTGTTCGTAGGTAAACTTTGATATTACTGCTTTTCAATCGTTTTGACAGCGCACTTGTGCTTAATTCGAGCTGTTTTCCCAAAATTTGTTGGTCAAAATGCTCATCATAAATACTAAGTTTTAAAAGTTCCTGCAAGATAATTTCTTGGCTAGCGCGCCAATTGGACTTAATTGCTTCGCTACTGGCAATCAGTGTATTAATAATGTTTACCTTGGTGTCATCTTCAAAGGAAACAGCGATTTGCGTATTGCCGTAATCATTTTTTTGGTGGATGTAATTGATTGCTTTTCTAGCGTGCCAGTAAGCGGGACCGTCAGCGCCAATGCTTTGCTCTGGGTTAATATCTGTCAGAATTTCTCCTAAGCCAAGACCAAAACGTACTTGATAAGGCTGCATTGCGAAGTTAATACGGTCAATTACCTGAAATAAAGGGGCGTCCAAGGTTAACAATCCTTGAAATTCATCACCTAAAGTGATAGATAATTTTGAAACCAAGACATCTTTAAATTCAATATTTAACTCGTTTAGGCAAGCCTCCAATGTTTTTTGGGCTTGGTAACGATTATCGATTTTTTTGGAATCAATAATATCTCCAATTAATGCAAAATAATTCATAGCGTACCTCTCATAAGTCTATTATAACAGACTTATCAAAAAAAGTCCGTTATAACGGCAATTATTTTAAAAGTCCATTATAACGGAAAACATATTTTCCATACAATCAAAAAGAAACTGAGCATCTCTGCTTCAGCTTCTATCGTTTTATTTAATTTTTGCTTCTTCGTAGTCGCATTCTTCATTGCTGCAGACGACTTGTTTACCACCACCGCGGATTTTCTTCTCAACCAAGAAGTCTCCAGATTTTGGACAAGAACGTCCGACAGGTTTATCCCATGATGTAAATTCACATTCAGGATAACGGTCACAACCATAGAAAATACGATTGCGTTTGGTTTTACGCTCAATTACTTGACCTTTGCCACAGACTGGACAAGTCACGCCGATTTCTTTAGTGATTGCTTTTGTATTGTGACACTCTGGGAAATTGCTACAAGCGTAGAATTTACCATAACGACCTAACTTGATAACCATTGGGTGTCCACAAACATCACAATCAAAGCCAGCTGGCTCATCTTTGATTTGAATTTTTTCGATTTCTGTTTCGGCTTTGGCAAGTTCTTTTTCAAATGGTTTGTAAAATTCATCGATAACTTTTTGCCATTGCTGTTTGCCTTCTTCGACTTCATCAAGTTTACCTTCCATATCAGCGGTAAATTTGACATCAACAATATCAGGGAAGAATTCAACAATCAAATTATTAACGATTTCACCAAGTTCCGTAGGTTCAAAACGTTTCGCAGCTAAGCGAACATAGTAACGTCTTTGGATAACGTCAAGTGTTGGTGCATAAGTTGACGGACGCCCAACTCCATTTTCTTCCAATGTTTTAATAAGTGTTGCTTCAGAATAACGAGCTGGTGGTTGCGTAAAGTGTTGTTCAGGATTTGTTGACACTTTCTTAACAATATCACCTTCAACCATGTCAGGCAACATCTTATTCTTGTCAGAATCGTTATATACGGCTAAGTAACCGTCAAATTTTACTTGACTACCATTGGCAGTAAAGCGTACGCTATTTTGCTCCAAGTTAACTTTCATTGTGTCAAAGACTGCTGCTGTCATTTGACTGGCAACAAAACGATTCCAAATCAATGTGTAAAGTTTTAATTGGTCTTTATCTAAGTGCTTAGCGATTGATTCTGGTGTTAGATTGACATTTGAAGGGCGAATGGCTTCGTGAGCATCTTGAGCTCCTGAAGCATTTTTAACACGGCTACCGTGTTTAGAGTATTTTTCACCGAAACGTTCTGTGATAAAGTTTGCGGCATCATTTTGCGCAATTGGACTGATACGTGTTGAGTCAGTACGCATATAGGTAATCAAACCTTGCGTTCCGCTCTTACCAAGACTGATACCTTCGTACAATTGCTGTGCAACCATCATGGTTTTACGTGTACGGAAGTTGATTTTATTAGCAGCATCTTGTTGGAGAGATGATGTCGTATAAGGAAGTGGTGCATTGCGACGACGTTCTTTCTTTTCAACCTTAGCTACGGTAAATTCGTCACTAGTCAATAAAGCAAGAACTTTTTGAACATCTTCATTCGTTTCGAGTTTTAATTTTTTGCCATCAATGCCATAAAATGAAGCTTGGAATTTCTTCGTTCCTTTTTTAAAGAAACCGTCAATTGTCCAGTATTCTTCTGGTTTAAAGGCTTTGATTTCATTTTCGCGGTCAATGATTAGTTTTAATGCAACGGATTGAACACGTCCTGCTGAAAGACCTTTTTTAACTTTTTTCCAAAGCAATGGTGAGATAGAATATCCCACGATACGGTCGAGAACACGACGCGCTTGTTGGGCATCTACTAAATCCATATCGATTTGGCGTGGTTCAACAAAAGCATTTTTGACAGCGTCTTTGGTGATTTCATTGAAAACAACACGGTTTTTGTCATTCTCATCAAGATCTAAAATATGGGCTAAGTGCCAAGAAATCGCTTCTCCTTCACGGTCCGGGTCACTTGCGAGATAAACTTTTTTAGACTTTTTCGCTTCTTTTTTAAGGTCGTTAATCAATGGACCTTTACCACGAATATTAATATATTGTGGTTCATAATTATTTTCAAAATCAATAGACATGCTTGATTTTTTCAAATCGCGGATATGTCCTACTGAGCTACAACTTTATAATTACGTCCGAGATATTTTTCAATTGTTTTTGCCTTAGCTGGAGATTCCACAATAACCAAATTTTTCTTGGCAGATGTTTTTTTCTTTATTGTTTTTTTGCTTGATTTTTTAACAGCTGTTGGGGCATTCGTAGTAGTAGTAGTTGCCATAAGCTCACTTCCTATCAGTAATAAACTTATAACATGATAACCCGCTTTTCTTAAACTGTCAATAAAAAAGTTATATTGGTATGTGGTAAAATTTTTTTAGAAAGCTCATTAAGCCTAAAAAAGTAGGGAATAAACACTAAGTATTGATGAGGGAGATTTGTGAAGAGATGTTACAGTAGCTAGGGTGGTCTTATGACTGTCCTCTTCTCATTGACTAAGCCTGTAGGCAAGTTGACTATAGGTCTTTTAATCAAAAATGCCTCCTTTGCTTTTGACAAGAGAGGCATTGATCGCTTATTTAGGTTTATCCTTATTAGATGGGACATCCTCAAGGGGAACATCTGTATCATCTCTGTTTCTTTATAGAAAAAAATTGCTTATATTTGATATTCCGAAAGGATATCTAAGCCTGATGTGACGCATTTTGCGCCCTCTTTTATCAAATGATGACAGCCATCAGATTTTCCATCTAAAATATTTCCTGGAATGGCAAAAACGTCTCGTCCTTCTTCCAATGCTCTTTCGCACGTAATCAAACTGCCTGAGCGCAGCTTAGCTTCTACTACGATAACGCCTTGTGATAAACCTGCAATAATACGATTTCGCTCTGGAAAATGGAATTTCAGCGGTGCTTCTCCTGCTACGTACTCACTTAATACGAGGTGATTTTTAACCATGTACTCCTGCAACTGCTTATTTTCTTTGGGATAATAAACGTCCAGTCCACAACCGATAACGGCAATCGATGCACCACCGTTTTTTAGAGATGATAAATGCGCACTGGTATCAATGCCACGCGCCAACCCACTAACGATAACAAAATGATTCCCGAGTTCTTTGACAATTTTCTGTACGGATTTTGTCCCTGTTGCTGATGCTGTTCTTGCTCCTACTACTGCCATTTTTGGGCGATTGAGTAATTCTAAATTTCCTTGATAAACAGCAAAACAGGTGGATTATAACAATGTTTGAGTTCTAATGGGTATTCGTCATCTAGTATGGAAACACTAGGAAAACAATTAAATTCTTTGCGCAATTCTTTGATGTCCAGTGCTTTGTATTTTTCCATAAAAAGGATAGGATTTTTACATTTTGAGACGACTGCCATATTACGCAAAGATAGTGATTTCTCTTGCTTTTCTTGATAATCCAAAATAGCTAAAATATTAAGATTTGTTAATCCTGCTTTTTTTAATTTAAACAATTCAAAATTATTCATGTTTTCTACCTCACTAATTTATTATTCGAAAAAAGCCCTGAAAAAACAGGGCTTAGTGAGTGTATTTTACGTATTAAGCAAGCGTTTTTATGATTTTTGCAGGATTTCCAGCGAGAACCACGTTATCGCCAAAAGATTTTGTGACGACTGCGCCAGCACCAACGACAACGTTGTCTCCTAAGGTAACCCCAGGTAGAATGGTCACGCCGCCGCCAAACCAAGCATTATCTCCAATAGTGATTGGTGCACCGTATTCAAGACCTGAAATACGTTCTTTGGCATCAAGTGGGTGTAACGGTGTTAACAATTGACAATTTGGTCCAAACATTGCGTTGTCGCCAATGTGAATCTCGCAGACATCAAGCATGGTACAGTTATAATTGGCATAGAAATTCTCACCCACATAAATATTTGAACCATAATCACAAACAAAACGTGGATTCATTGCCAATTTTTCACCTGTTGACCCAAACAGAGTTTTTATAATTTCTCTTTGCTTATCACGGTCGTCCTCGTTATTAAACAACTTCATTTTTCGGCGTGCTTCCAGACGCATGGCAGTTAGCTCTGCATCTCCAGCATCGTATAGTTGCCCAGCTAACATTTTTTCTTTTTCGCTTGTCATATTAAGGCTCCTTTAGCATGGATTTTATTGGTTCGAATGTTTTACGGTGAATTGGTGTGATGCCATATTTTTTTAGACCTTCTAAGTGCTCTTTGGTTCCATAGCCAACGTTTTTTTCAAAGGCATACCCAGGATAATCATTGGCATAGTCAGCCATCATGCGGTCACGTGTTACTTTAGCAACGATAGAAGCCGCTGCAATTGATAAGGAGTTGGCATCACCTTTGAGGAGTGATTGTTGTGGAATCGAAGTTTCCAAATGCATGGCATCAATTAAAAGATAATCAGGTTTTGTCACCTCACCTTTCAGTTGATTAATGGCTTGCAACATACCGACTTTTGTAGCTTCGTAGATATTAATCTGGTCAATGACATTATTGTCAACAATTCCGATTCCAATTCCTAAAGCACGCGCAAGGATTTCTTGATAAATTTCCTCATGGTGCTTCTTAGGAATTTTTTTAGAATCATTGAGGTGTTTAATTTTACAATTTTTTGGAAGAATAACGCACGCTGTGACAACAGGTCCTGCTAATGGTCCTCTACCAACTTCATCAATCCCAGCAATGGCTTGGTAACCTTGTTGATAAAGTTCTTTTTCGTAGCGCAGCATATTTTCCAAGCGTAAGTCTTCATCAATATCCGCTTGAATAGCTTTTTTTCGCTGCTGAATCGCCTTTTGGATCCCTGCACGACTATCTGACTCATAAGCTTGCCAGCGTGCGTCATCAAGCTCTCAATCGCTGCTAGCGCTTCTTTGATTTCTTTAACGGTCGCCATTTTCAACTTCTCCTACGACATCCAAAGTGTAACGACCAAGTTTGCCTTCGCGGACATCTTTAACAAAAAGGCTATAAAAACGGTCATAATCATCACGAAAGCCCAATTTTTGTGTCATAGCCATAATAATCTCAGGCGCTTCTTCTTCTAAGCTGATACCTTTGAAGCGTTCAACAAGACGTTCTGGATAGTATTTTTTAAAGAAATTAAGCCCAAAAATCGTTACTTCATCCATTGGCAAAAGCTGGTCCTTAATAGCACCTGTTAAAGCGAGTTTGAGCCCCACTATTTCGTCCTCGAATTTTGGCCAAAGAATCCCTGGGGTATCTAGGATTTCCAAGTCTTTATTAGACTTAAGCCATTGTTGTCCTTTAGTAACCCCAGGTTTATTGCCAACGACTGCAATTTTTTTACCTGCCAAACGGTTCATTAATGTTGATTTACCAGCGTTTGGAATACCAATAATCATTGTACGCAAAGTCTCTTTTTGAATGCCACGTTCACGTAATTTAGCTAATTTATCAGCCATTAATGATTTGGCGGCATCGGTTACCAATTTTACAGTAGCTTGTTCTTTTGAATTAACGGCTAGGGTTTTGATGCCTTGTTTTTCAAAATAGTTACGCCATTCTTTTGTACGATTACTATCAGCAAGGTCGGCTTTGTTCAAAATCATTAATTTCGGTTTATCTCCGACGATTTTGGTTAACATTGGATTTTGGCTTGATAGTGGCAAACGAGCGTCAACCAAAATTGTTACAAAATCAACGTGTTTTAGATTTTCCTGAACTTGTCGGCGTGCTTTTGACATATGCCCAGGAAACCATTGGATATTAGCCATGTAAAATAAATTCCTTTCATCGATAAGTGTTAAAACTTATATTTTATTATCATTCTTTAGTTTTTATTGCAATTAAAAGCAACTATCAAATCATTTTCTATTATACCATAAACTATTTCTGATTATGGGGAAAAGCTTGCTGCGCAGCTATTGTCATTAAGAGAAAAAATCTATTCATTCTTGACTATCTTTTGCCAAGGCGATACAATGAAAACGTATCAAAAGGCTTACTAAAGGAGATAAGATGGACGATTATACTGAAATGACAATTGAAACTTACTTGGCGGAACGTTTAACTAAAGAAATTGCTGCTTACGAGAAAAAGAGTCACTTTCACCGTGCGTGGTTTATTGTTTTTAAGGTGATTCAAATCATTGTTTTGGCGCTTGTTCCGATTTTAGCAAGCCTTCCTATTCCTTGCTTTAAATTGCTTGCTGTCATTGCTTCGTGCCTTGTTTTGGTTCTTGAAGCTCTGCTTGCCGTTTCAAATCACAAAGATAAATGGCGTATTTATCAAGCTACATCAAAAGAACTCGCTTCAGAAAAATTCACCTTTGAAACGACATCTGGCATTTATAATAAAGAAAAATTAACCGAAGACCGCTTCGCTCTGTTAGTTGACCGTTGTGAAAATATTATCAAAAATAAAGAGTAAAAAACACCCCTGTATTTAAAACAGGGGATTATTTTTTTAGTTGTAAAAGTAGTATTGGAATACTCATTAGGCTTAGATAGTATAAGATATAAAACCATTCACGGCTTTTCAGAATAAACGTAATTGGCTTATTAATCAATGGTTTGATAGTTCCTTTCAAACGTTTTTTCGGATATTACACGATGATTAGTAATATCAAGATAATCACCGATATAACCCAGTTCATACATACCATATCCTGCAAAGCCGCCTCCAAGACTTCCTACTACTCCTGTTTTTAGATTTTCAGTAGTCGAAGGATTAAGCCCTGCCATTAAAATACGAAGATGGTTGTCTAACCAATGCAAGTAACCTTTAGCAAAAGCGTCTTTTACCCAATCAGGCTGTGCAGATTTATCTTGACTGATTTGCCAGACGGTAGCAACTTTCCCTTTATAAAGAGCTTCCATTATCGCTCCTCCTTTCTTTTTTAACAGCTGTAAAAAATAAAATTGAAAACCCCTATTAACCCAATACTGTTTAATATTAATTTCAGAGTGGATAATTCTTTTTGAAAATTAAGTAGGCACAAAATGAGAAAAAATAATGTCAAAAAATAGCTGTTTGTGTTGATTTTTTCATCGTATTACCTTCCTTCCTTTGCTTCAAAAATAGCTTTCACAAGAACCAACGTTGAAACGACCAAAAATAATCTGACGAGTGTTCCCGTTGTTGATATAATGGCTCGTATGCCAAATGCCAGAAAAATACCAGCAGCAATTAATTTTCTGAGCAAGATACCCCCTTTTAAATCATATAACAAATCTAGTATTAAAATACTAAATCTAATTAATATCTATTTTTTTGTTTATTATACCAATTTTAGCGAGCAACTCATCACCCAAGTCGTAAAATGTCATTTTTTAGTCGCGAATGGGAGAATTTGTTGAAATTGACAAGACAACCTCTGCTCCACCTTTTTCAAGATTGCAAAGTGTTAGTTTTCCGTGATGTTTTTCAGCAACAGCTTTAGCAAAAGATAGTCCAATACCATAATGTTTGTCACTCCGTCCGTTGTTTTCTGTAAAGAAGAATTTATCTGCATTTTTCAGGGCTTTAGCTGAAAATGGAGCACCATTATTCCAAATTTTAAAGTTCAAATGGTTGTCGCTCTCTTCGACTGATAACTGAATTTTGCCATTTGGTGCATGTTGAACAGCGTTAACAAAGATATTGACTAACGCACGATTAAGATTTAATTGATTTCCTAAAAAATAGCTACATTGAGCTTGATTATTTAGCGTAAATTGAATTGTTGTCGGCTTTAAAATATCTTGTATCTCTCTAGAAAGTTCGGTCAAAAATATTTCTAGATGAATCGTTTCTTTGTCATTATTTTCATCACTAAGTAGGCGACTGTAAGTTAACATCGCATTGAAATAGTTTTCAAATACTATGATGCTGTTATTAATAGAGGTGAGAAAACTAAGTTGGTTTTCAGTAAGTGATGTCATTTCTAGCAATTCAAGATTTCCTTTAATGACTGTCAAAGGGGTCTTTACATCATGTGCCAGAGCAGCGATTTGAAAAGATAAGTCCTTTTTCTCATTTCTTTCTTTTTCAATCAATTCAGCCAATTCATCACTTTTTTGTGACAAAATGGTTAAAATCGTATCAAATTCAGCAATATCAGAAGAATTTAACGGAGCCGATAACGCTAGATTTCCCATATTCAATACTAAATTTTGAATGTGATAGAAATTTTTAGCAAACTCTTTCAGTAATCTAGTAATTGCCCAGATAAGAACAAGAAAAATACCAAGAATAAAGGTTATGTAGGTCAATGAATTATAGGAGATATGCCGTAATGTATGATTCGCAAATTCTGGAATACTAGATTTTCTGACAATTAATGAATAATTAGTATTTTCAACGATGATATAGGCAACACCGTCACTTGCGTTAACGATCTGCTTGGTTTCAAACGCTTTTTGATAATTTGTAAAATCGTTTGAAACATTCGTTTGGTTAATGATTTTACCTGAATTTTTGTCATATAATATATAATCATAAGGAATGCTTTTCATTTCTTGGATAATATCATTTTTACTTGCTTTATCAGAAATAGTGATAGTTAACTGATTGCTGGCAGAAGTGATTTGATTGGTATAAGCCAAGATATCGGTTATGATAAAAATGCTGATTGCCACTAGAATGATTCCAATAATGATTTCCATAACGGTTTGTAATATCCGTTGTCTCAGGGTTTTTATCTTTAGTTTTTTAGTCATGCCACTGATATCCTACTCCTCTGACTGTCTTTATCGGATTAATACCGTAAACTGAAAATTTTTGACGAATTTGATAAACATATTCTGAAATCGACCTAAACAAAGTATCCGAATCATCGTTATAAACGTGTTCGTAAATATTCTCACGTGTAAACACTTTTTTAGGTTGGCTAGATAGCAATTCCAAAATAGCATATTCGCGATTGGTTAGCGGGACTTGATTTTTATTAACACAAATTCTCTTTTCTTGAAGATATACTGTAATTGATGAAAATTCACGTTTAAATTCTTGAAAAGCTTTTTGGGCTTGCTGGGAACGTTCTTCTCTTTTTAAATGTGCTTCAATTTTAGCAACTAATTGTTTGATGCTAAAAAGGTTTAGTGATATAATCATCACCGCCAAGATTTAACCCTTTAATAATATCATTTTCAGTATCTTTTGCACTAACAAAAATAATTGGTGTTGTAATATGGTTGCGAATGGTTTAGCATAGCTCCATTCCATCTATATCAGGCATCATAACATCAAGTAAAATAAGGTCGTATCCTGTAAAATCAGCTAATCTAATAGGCAGTTTTATTTTCTGATAGGTTGTGACAGAAAAATTCTGCAATCCAAGGATATTCTTCATTAATTTTAAAATTTCAAAATCGTCATCAATAACTAAAACTTTATACAACTTTTTCACCTCGTATGTATTTGTTTTTATTTTACTATAAAAGATTAATTTATGAGTGAGTTTTCGGAATTTTTAATGTTATAACGTTGAAAATGACACAAACGACAATCCACCCTATCAATGCCCAGATAATCTGTGTTGCTCGGCTATTTCCATAAGCTAAAATAGCGTTAACTGGCAAGACTATCGGTATCCAAAAATAATTTGCAAAGACACCATTTGAAGCAAAAAGGATGAAAAGACATTCGACAAAAGCAACGATGATAGTTAGGTTTCTACTAGAAAATATCGTCAGTAATAAGTGATGAAAATGATTAAGAAATATCAATAAAAGCCACGTCACAAAGCCTACGTAATTAGCATAGATGGTCTGGTTCACTACTACTCCAATCAGTTGCCACAGTAGTACACTTGGTAAAAAGAGCAGAAAATCAATAGTCACCAATTTGCTTATCCATAGTTTTAGCCTTTTCTGAGTACAATTGACATTTTGCCAATGATTGGCTTTTTCTTCTTGTTCAAACGTTTGAAGAGCCACAATAGACAGCAATAAACAATATCCCATCACTGGAAAATAAATTGCTGCTTGAGTAGCATAGACATTACGGCTTATGGCAAGATATGCGGGAACTGTAAGCAATTCGACTACAAAAACACCGCTTATAAGATATAAAGTAAATGAATGTTTTAGTTTTAACACCTCACTTTTGAAAGCTTTAAACACGTTTTTCCTCCCGCAATAATTTAATAAATAATCCGAATAGAATTATAGATAGAAAACTAGCGATAAAAAGCACCGAAAAAGGGTGAGAAACATTTAAGTTTTCTAAATCCCCAGAGGGTTTCAAATGAATGAGGACTTGTGAAATTTTATAGTGATAAGTGTATGGAAAGAGATACCAAAAAGAAGTTTGTGCTAAAAATGGTGCTAATAATAAGCAGGCCAAGGCATTCAGCACTAACAATACATAATTATTAACCCATGTTGACAGATAATATAGCATTGGAATATTCCAAAGTGAAGCTACTAAAATAAAGAAAAGTACCTCTATATCACGAATGATATTTAACATCATTATTCCACTAAAAAGAATTGAAACCAGATATAAAATCAAAAGAAAGAAAAGACTTGCAAGGATAAGGTCTTTAACCGTTAAAATGATTTTTGCGATTTGAATACGATAGGTTAGCTGCCCAAGAATAATGTTCTGAAAATGCCCTGCTCCCTCTTCTTCTTTCTGGTCATAAGTAAAAAATAACCCAATCAATGTAAAAAGAAACAAAGCTTCCCACCAATAAATCGAAAAACTTTCTAAAAGAGAGGGACCACAAAGTAAGAATGCGATAAAGACAGAAATAAGTGGAATAATAAAACACAATTTACCATAAATCCCTTTTTTACGTTTTAACATCTCCGATTGTAAGACTTTATTCATTTTCAATGTCCTCCGTGAACGATAGTAAAGAATAGATTTTCTAAATCTTGATGATGATTTGGCTGATTATAACGGATTTCTCCGTTGTGTAAAATCATGATATCATCTGCCACCTGACTAATCTCATGCAATTGATGACTTGAAATCAGAATAGTCATTCCTTGTCTTTTAGTGATGTTATTAATTCTAAAAGTTCTTGAATACCATCTGGGTCTAAACCGTTGGTTGGTTCATCTAAAATCAAAAACTCAGGGTTTGTGATAATTGCCATTCCAATTCCTAAGCGTTGCTTCATTCCCAACGAAAATTTTTCTGCCTTCTTTCGTCCTGTATCAGCTAAACCAATTAAAGCAAGTGTTTCCTTTATTTTTGAATCAGGAATATCATAAAGAAGAGCTCGCGTTTTTAAATTCTCAAATGCTGATAAATTCATATAAATGGCTGGCGATTCAATTAACGCTCCTAATTTTTCATCAGATTTTTTGATTTCTTGTGGTGTTTTCTCATCAAACAATATATTTCCTGAACTTGGCTTTTCTAGACCGAAAAGAATTTTCATAATCGTTGATTTTCCCGCTCCGTTGCCCCCTAAAAGTCCACAAATGGTTCCTGATTTAATGGTAAAAGAAATATCTTTTAAGATATCTCGGTCTTTGTATGATTTTTGAAGATTTGTCACTTTGACTCGCATATTATTTTCCTCCCTTTCACTGATAATGTACATTATATTTTTCAGAATTTGTTCAGAAAATCAAAAAAGAGACGCAATGTCTCTTTTTTATATGTTACATAAGTTCGTTAAAGTCCCAGACTTCTGTCCAGCCTTCGTAAAAATCAGGTTCGTGACAAACCATGAGAATGCTTCCTTTGTAGGCTTTTAGGGCACGTTTGAGTTCTTCTTTGGCATCAACGTCCAAGTGGTTGGTTGGTTCGTCAAGGACAAGAACATTATTTTCACGATTCATTAATAAACAGAAGCGAACTTTGGCTTGTTCACCACCTGAGAGCACCTGAATTTGACTTTCAATGTGTTTTGAAGTCAATCCACAACGTGCAAGGGCTGCACGGACTTCTGCTTGATTAAGTGCTGGAAAAGCATCCCAAACAGCTTCCAGCGGCGTTTGGCGGTTTCCTGCTACAACTTCTTGTTCAAAATAACCAAGTTCAATGTAATCGCCGCGTTCAACACTACCTGAAATTGGCGGGATAATACCAAGCAAGCTTTTCAGCAAAGTCGTTTTACCGATACCATTGGCACCAATGATAGCCACTTTCTGATTGCGCTCAAAAGTGAGATTGAGTGGTTTTGTCAATGGGTGGTCATAACCAATTTCTAAATCTTGTGTCTGGAAGATGAAACGACTTGGTGTACGTGACTCTTTAAATTCAAAAGAGGGTTTCGGCTTTTCAGATTGTAACTCGATGCGTTCCATCTTATCCAATTTTTTCTGACGTGACATTGCCATATTACGTGTTGCAACACGCGCCTTGTTACGATTAACAAAATCTTGCAAGTCTGCGATTTCTTTCTGTTGACGTTCATAAGCTGCTTCTAATTGTGCTTTTTTCATGGCATAAACAGCTTGGAAATTATCATAATCACCAGTATAACGCACCAAATCATGATTTTCCACATGATAAACGATATTGATAACATCATTTAAGAATGGAATGTCATGTGAAATCAAGACAAAGGCATTCTCGTAATTCTGTAAATAACGTTTCAACCATTCGATGTGTTCGGCATCAAGGTAGTTAGTCGGTTCGTCCAAAAGTAAGATATCTGGCTTTTCAAGCAACAGTTTTGCCAATAACACCTTGGTACGTTGCCCTCCAGAAAGTTCGGTAACATCAGAATCCATACCAAAATCCATCACACCAAGGGCACGCGCAACTTCATCAATTTTAGCGTCCAAGGTATAAAAATCACGTGATTCTAGACGGTCTTGTAGTTCTCCTACTTCTTCCATCAAAACATCCATATCAGCGCCATCATCCGCCATAGACATATAAATCTCGTTGATACGTGCTTCTGTCTTGAAAAGCTCATCAAAAGCTGTTCGCAAAACGTCTCGCACGCTCATTCCTGCCTCAAGAACCGTGTGTTGATCCAAGTAACCAGCCGTTACGTATTTTGACCACTCTACTTTTCCCTCATCTGGCTGCAAATGACCAGTAACAATGCTCATAAAGGTTGATTTTCCCTCACCATTGGCTCCGACAAGACCGATATGCTCCCCTTTTAACAGACGAAATGAGACATCCTCAAAAATCGTGCGCTCACCAAAACCATGACTTAAATGTTTAACTTCTAAAATACTCATTATTTATACTACTTTCATTCGTTTTTTATTGAAAATAGCTGCGCTAGCAGCCTAATTTTCAAATAATCTTTTCAATTATAGCATGAGTTTAAAGCCTAAATCAATGCTTTCTTTTATGAAAAACGTTGATTTTCAGTAAGTAAAAAAGCTCTTGTTCAAGAGCTTGAAAAATCATTCAGAAATGGTTTTGGGTTGTGCGTGATGTGAAAAGATTTGTTTGAGAATTGGGTAGAGAATTGGAACAGAGATAATCGTTACCAGAGCTGAACCAAATGTACCACCGATTTTAACCAAGGCTGCTAGGAAAGCAACTTGAAACTGGAGACCACCAACAACGCTATTGATAATCGTGTATTTGACAAGATTACTAATAATTTTTGTTATCGCTGCAATAATCCCAACAATAATAACGTTGCGCCTTTTATCATCAGAGTGCATTAATTTTTCAAACACAAAATGAAGAACCAGACAAACTATCAAAGACTCTAATATGGTAATCCAAACTTCTGCAGCGTATCCATTTAACACATCGAATAAACCTAGTCCGATAGCTGCTACTAGCGCACCTAATCGTGAACCGTAAAGTAAAACTGCAACAACCACTAAAGCATTTCCGAAATGGACAAATTGAGCTCCAAGAGGAATACGCAAAAATTGGACACTAATGAAAATTAAAGCTGCATATAAGCTTAATTCGACAAGTTGACGTGTAGTGAGATGTTTCATTCTTTTTCCTCCTTCAAGTGCTTCATTTGAATAGCTAAATCCAACAAATAAGGTTCATAACAAAGTCCTAATTTCAAATCTCGTTTCAACTCTAAAGTCAATTGCAAGGTTTTATCAATAAAATCAAGCGCTACTTCTGCTGTTTTATCCAACGATAAGCCATGAAAATAACCAGCTCCCAAAACAGCACATAATAAATCACCTGTTCCAAAAAAATGATGCGGATAGGCCTTAGACATATGATAAGTGACGCTGCCGCTCTGTTGATTGAAATGTGCTAATCCGATTTGCCCTGCTTTGAAAGAAACACCCGTTAAAATCACGTGCTTATTATGAAATTTTTTAAGCCTTAAAAGCAATTCTTCAATATCTTTTCTTGTATAATCTTCACCGAGATAAGGAACATCTGCTAATAAACAAGCTTCAGTAATGTTTGGCGTAATGACATCAGCATTTTGGCAAAATTGCTGCATGACGGTCACAAAATCTTGCTGATAGCCTGCATACAAACGCCCATTGTCAGCCATGATAGGGTCAACAAAACCTGCCAGTTTCCTTTGTTTAGCAAATTCTGCTATTTGATGCAATTGTTCTTGAGAGTTAAAATAACCAGTCATCAAGCCATCAACAGAAAAATTTATGGTATTCCACTGGGTTAAGAAGCCTGTTGTCGCTTGATTCAATTTTGTAATACTAATATTTTCAAAACCACCTGTATGCGATGATAAAAGCACTGTTGGCAACGGAATGACCTCAATCTGACAAGCTGACAAAACAGGTAAGGCCGTTGATAAGGCGACCTTGCCCAAACCGACAATATCATTGGCAACGATAACTGACTTTGTAGGATTCTTCATAAAAAGCAACTTTCTAATCTTTTCTCTAAAATAGCGATATCTTTAAATTTAAGAGATTAAAAATATTGTAAGAAAATTCAATTTATAATACAATAGAAACAATTAAAAACTGTATGGGGACAGTCTATGACAATTAAATATCAAGAAATCATGACGGCTATTGTAGAACAAATCGAATCTGGAATCTTAAAAAAAGGGGATAAAATCCCTTCAATTCGTGCCCTTAGTCAAACTTATCATTGCAGCAAAGACACGGTACAACGGGCACTTTTGGAACTCAAATTTAAAAATTATATCTATGCTGTTAACAAAAGTGGTTATTATGTTCTTGAAGGCAAAAGTCAAAAAGAAGAGCCGCTTAATTTGAGTTTGACAGAATATAATAACATGGCGTACGAGGATTTCACGACGTGTTTGACAGAAACGTTAGTTAATCGTGAAAATTACCTTTTTAACTATTACTATCAACAACAAGGGTTGCAAGAGTTAATTCTATCCTTAAAAAACTACTTGGAAAAAGGGGCTATTTATGCTAAGGAAAACGAGATTTTAGTCACTTCAGGAACCCAACAAGCGCTTATATTCTTTCACAAGTTTCATTTCCAAATAAAAAGACAACGATTCTCTTAGAACAGCCGACTTATCACCGTATGATTGATTTAGTGGCTTCGCAAAATCTTCCTTACCAGACGATTGAGCGTGGTTTTAACGGCATTGATTTGACGGCATTAGAACGATTGTTTAAAACGCAAGACATCAAGTTTTTCTACACGATTTCACGTTTTTTCAAACCCACTCGGGCTATCTTATACCACAGTTGAAAAGCAAAAAATTGTAGAATTAGCTCAAAAATACGACGTTACATCATCGAAGATGATTACATGGGAGATTTCACGAAATCAACGGATTTGCCCCTACATTATTATGATACGTCAGGTCATGTTATCTACCTAAAATCATTTTCAATGACCATTTTTCCAGCTTTGCGTCTTGGGACAATTGTGTTTCCTCAGCCACTAATGCAGACTTTTCTGGAATACAAAAAAATGATTGACTATGACACCAATCTCATTATGCAAAAAGCCTTGTCTCTCTATTTGGATAGTGGCATGTTTGAAAAAAATCTGAATTATCTGAGTCAGGTATTTCATGAACAAGTTGCTAAAACGACCGTGCTTCTCTCACAATTTCCAAATATTCAGCATTACAGCGCATCTCTCCAGCACCTTCTGATTGAATTGCCACAAGATAGACATTTAGGAGAACTCAAATTTACCAATAAAATCAATTATTTAGAAAATAGTTATCTGACAACTCCTCAAAAGCGTTTTATCCAAATTCCAAATGATATTCATTTATCAGAAACGCTAAATATTATTGCAAAATAATCTAATATTATGAGTTCTGATAATGCAAAGAATCCCCAGAAATTTAGCTTTCTGAGGATTTTTATGTTTACATTAATAATCTGGACGTAAAACACCTGTGACTGTTTCTTTGGTAGCTTCAACATCACCGTCAATGACAACGTCGATAATGCGTTTTGCATCTTCTGGTGGGCATGATACCAATGGTAAACGCAATGGACCAGTTTCAAATCCAAGGTAATTCAACACCGCTTTGACTGGTGCAGGACTAGGATAAGAGAACAATGCATTGACTTTCGGAATGAATTGACGTTGGATAGCTGCTGCTTTTTTAATATCGCTGTTTTCAATCGCTGTAAGCATTTCGTGCATTTCGTCACCGTTAACGTGAGAGGCAACAGAAATAACACCGTCAGCCCCAAGATTCATCGCATGGAAAGCGTCGCCATCCTCACCTGTATAAATCAAGAAATCATCAGGCTTGTGCTCGATAAGGTAAGCCATATTAGCAAGGCTTGTACATTCTTTCACACCAATAATATTTGGGTGTTCAGCCAAACGCAACATGGTTTCTGGTGTCATTTCAACAACAACACGACCAGGAATATTATAAATGATAATTGGAAGCTCGCTCGCATCGGCAATTGCTTTAAAATGTTGATACATACCTTCTTGAGACGGTTTGTTATAATAGGGAACAATAGCAAGACCAGCAGCAAAGCCACCAAATGCAGCTACTTCGCGCGCAAATTCGATAGAATCGCGTGTGTCATTTGTACCAACACCAGCAATTAACGGTACGCGACCATTAACGATTTTTTGAACAGCAGCAAAGAGCTCTAATTCTTCATCGTGGGTTAGTGTTGGACTTTCAGCAGTTGTTCCTGCTAACAAGATTCCATCAGTGTGGTGAGCAAGCAAATGTTCAACAAGTTTTGGCAGAGCATCAAAATTAATTGAGCCGTCGGCATTAAATGGGGTAATCATCGCAGTGATGATTTTTACATTTCTTAAATCTTCAATAGTCATAGTAATCTCCTATTCTGTTAATTGTGTGAGATTTAGGAATTGGTTTACAGTAAATATGCTCAAAGACCAGTCTCCTAGGAAACTGGCTTGAGTTATTTATGATTATTTGAGTTCAAATTTAAGTTCTTTAGTTGGGTGTACAAGACCACGTTCATGGAGAGTTTCAGCAATTTGAACAGAATTCCATGCTGCACCTTTAAGGAGGTTATCTGAAACAACCCACATATGGATACCATTTTCAACATCTAAGTCTTTACGGATACGACCAACGAATGTTTCGCGTTTGCCAACAGCATTAGCAGCTTGTGGGTAAAGTTGGTTAGCAACATCATCTTCAAGGACAGCTCCTGGGAAGGCAGCGATTGCCGCTTTAACTTCTTCAATTGGTGCTACTTCTTTTGTTTCGATATAAACAGATTCGGAATGAGAGAAAAGAACTGGCACACGAACACAAGTTGCAGAAACTGGAAGGTCTGGTTCTTCCATGATTTTCTTCGTTTCGTTTGTCATTTTCATTTCTTCGTAAGTGTAGTCATTGTCAGTAAAGACATCAATTTGCGCAAGAGCGTTAAATGCGATTGGGAAGTGTTTCTTATCACCACCGCATGGCAAAATATCAGCGTGAACATCTTTTGGTTCAGCACCGTCATTGACTACTTCTTTGATTTCACGAATAGTTTCGTTAATAGCTGATTGACCTGCACCAGATACGGCTTGGTATGTTGAGACGATAATACGGCTCAAGCCCCATTTTTGGCGGACAGGTTCCAAAGCAACCATCATTTGGATAGTTGAGCAGTTTGGACAAGCAATGATACCGTTGTGAGCATCCAAGGCGTGAGCATTGACTTCAGGTACGACAAGTGGCACATCTGGATTTTGACGGAAATATGATGTGTTATCGACAACAACTGCTCCTGCTTTAACAGCATATGGAGCGAATTTTGCTGACACAGAACCACCTGCAGAGAAAAGAGCAATATCAACGCCTTCAAATGAATCTTCGGTTGTCAATTCAACAGTAACATCTTGCCCCTTATACTTCAATACTTTTCCAGCAGAACGTGAAGATGACAAAAGACGTACTTTGTCAATAGGGAGTGTTGATTGTTCTAATTGTTGAATCATGCGAGTTCCAACGGCGCCCGTGGCACCAACGACAGCGACTGTATAGCCCATTTCAATACCTCTTCCTGGAAAATAGTGTACTATTCTCAATTTTCTAAAAAATCATAGTAGATACATTATACAATTTTTTGAGGTAAAAGAAAAGACTGAATTTTACTTAATTTTAAAAATATTTTGACAACAAAAAAATCCCTACCAAAAAGTAGGGAAACGAGGCACTCAAATGAGTGTGACAAAAAGGTTCACACAAATTGTCAAAGTCCGCTCCTGCGTTTCTAGTCGAACTAGAATGACCTCCTCTGCGCAAATAAACTCTCAAGTTGAGTTAATTCGGCTCATCGCATGCAACTAGTATATCACAGATAGTAAGATTTGCAAAGAGCTACTCTTACATCAACGGTGCGATGGTTTTGACAAGGAGTCCAATGATTTTTTCGTATGCTGGGCGGTTATTAACCATTTCAGGGGTAACGCGTTTGCAGTCTTTTAAGGTTTGCAAACAGTCCTTATAAATATCCTGAATGGCATCGACTTTGTACATATAGGTAGCACATTCAAAATGGTGATACAAACTACGGTAATCAAGGTTAATTGTCCCAACGACAGCTTTGCTATCATCGCTAATAAAGACTTTAGCATGAACAAAACCTGGTTTATAAAGGTAAATTTTAACACCAGAGCGCATGAGTTTGCTGAAATAAGTCTTGGCTAGAGCATATGGAATTGGTTTGTCAGGGATTCCTGGCATAATAATTCGGACATCTACACCACGTTCAGCCGCAAAACAGATAGCATGCTCCATTTCACTATCTAAAATAAGATAAGGTGTCATGATATAAACGTAGTCTCTGGCGTGGTTGAGGATATCAATATAAACATTTTCTCCTATTTTGTCGATATCTAAAGGAGAGTCCCCGTAAGGAATGACATAGCCGTTGGCACGCCTTGATTTCTCATGTTCAACCAGATAAGGCTCAACAACCAATTCTTTTTCGGTTACAGACCACATTTGCAAGAAAAGCACGACAAAACTGTTAACAGCTTCGCCCTCAAGCATGATTGCAGTATCTTTCCAATGACCAAAACGTTCTAATTTATTAATGTATTCATCTGCCAAATTCACACCACCTGTGAAGCCGACTTTACCGTCGATAACAATGATTTTTCGGTGGTCACGGTAATTATAATAAGTCGAGATAAATGGTGAAATTGGTGAAAATGCTTTAGCTTGAATTCCTAGTTTTTTCAGACGTTGTGTATAGTCAAAAGACAAGGTTGAAAATTCAATCATACCGTCGTAAAGAACACGGACTTCGACACCTTCTTTCACTTTTTGCTCGAGAATACTAAGAATTTCACCCCACATAATTCCTTCAGCGATGATGAAAAATTCCATAAAAATGTACTTTTCGGCTTTCAGTAGCTGTTTTTTTAATTCTTCAAAAAAAGCTTCACCAATCGGAAAATAAGTGACCTCTGTATTTTGATAAGCTGGGAAATTTCCACGACTGCGGTCAAAATATTGTACCAAATGATAGGTTGTTGATGTGTTACCTTTTAAAACTTTCAAAATCTCTTGATTGTCTGGCAAATATTTAGCACTACTATCAACCAATTCGTTCATTCGTTGCTTGAGTCCGCGATACCCCCAATCACGTTTGGTGTAAATGAGAAAAAGCGACCCCAATAATGGCGCGATCATAACCAAAATCAGCCATGTGACACGTGAGAGAGCATCCATCTCACTATTTACCAAATACAAAACAGCTGTAATAGCCAAAGCGCGCTCGATAATTTCCATCCAAATGCGGTATTGATCAACCCAAGCAAATGAAGCTATCAAGAAAAACAGTTGCAGTATCAAGAGAACAGAAATAACGGTTGTTCGACTAAAAATCCCTCGAAGAAAACTACGTCGGCTCTTATCCAACAAGCGCATAGTCTTTATCTTTGTTTTATTTTTATTTTCGTATAATCATAACCTCCATGTTCGTCTGTTCTTGCTAACCATTATATCATATTTTGAAAGATGTTTTTATAACTTTGAACTATCGAAGAGGCTTCTGAGTCGTGATATAATGTACCGAACTTATAAATGGTATAGGAGGAGCAATATGTTAACAACGATTTTAACAGCTATTCTGTCTTTTGTTGGTACAAATATCGATGATATCTTTGTATTAATTTTGTATGCAGAGGTAACAACGCGCCATGGATTAAAATAAGTCGTTCTCGGACAGTATGCTGGAATTGGGTGTTTGGTTGCGATAAACATTTTAGGTGCATTAGGAACACAGCTTTTTCCACCACAATATGTAGGATTGTTAGGATTTCTTCCAATAATTCTTGGAAGAAAGGCTTGGTTTGATTATCATAACAAAGAAAAAACGAAGGCAAACGGAGCAGATAATATTGGAGTATATATTCCTGTATTTAGCCAATATGACTTAGTTGATTTTTTCACTACTTTAATTATCTTCGCTGGCATGATTTATTTGTGGTGTTATATAGGACACCATATAGCAAATATTTCTTATGTTAGAAAAAAATAACATGCTATCAACAGATTCTTGTTCCTTTAGTTCTAATTATTTTGGGAGTAAGTATTCTTGTTAAAAACTACCTTTAGAATAGTTTACTGAAAACAAAAAGATTGGTGCCTAACGCTACCAATCTTTTTTGTTTTCAATTTTAGAACAATCCGATAGCTGTGCCGTCTTCAGCGACGTCCATGTTAAGTGCAGCTGGTTTTTTAGGTAAACCAGGCATTGTCATCACATCACCTGTGAGAGCGACGATGAAGCCTGCACCAGTTTTTGGTACAAATTCACGGATTGTGATATCAAAATCTTCTGGTGCTCCGAGGAGTGCTTGGTTATCAGAGAAGCTGTATTGTGTTTTAGCCATACAAACTGGCAATTTATCCCAGCCGAATTGGGCAAATTGTTTCAATTGTGTTTTGGCTTTCTTTCCAAAGATAACTTTGTCACCGCCATAGATTTCAGTCACAATCTTAGTAACTTTTTCTTCAAGAGAATCTTCATCTGAATAAAGACGTTTGTAATCGGCATTACCATTTTCAACAGCATTAACAACAGCATTGGCAAGGTCGATACCACCGTCAGCACCATTTGCCCAAACGCTAGTAAGTTCTACTGGAACGTCGATTTCAGCGCAAAGTTCTTTAAGCACAGCAATTTCAGCTTCAGTATCTGCGACAAATTCATTGATTGCTACGACTGCTGGTACGCCAAATTTACGAACATTTTCAACGTGACGTTTAAGGTTAGCAAATCCAGCACGAACTGCTTCAACATTTTCTTCACCAAGGTCTGTTTTAGCTACGCCACCATGCATTTTAAGGGCACGAATTGTAGCAACAATAACAACCGCATCTGGTGTTGTTGGAAGATTTGGTGTTTTGATATCAAGGAATTTTTCAGCACCAAGGTCAGCACCAAACCCTGCTTCTGTGATTGTGTAATCAGCTAAGCGAAGCGCTGTTGCTGTTGCAAGAACTGAGTTACAACCATGAGCAATGTTAGCAAATGGTCCGCCGTGAACAAAAGCTGGTGTTCCGTAGATCGTTTGAACAAGGTTTGGTTTGATAGCGTCTTTAAGGATAAGTGTCAAAGCACCTTCGACTTTAAGATCACGAACGTAAACTGGTGTACGGTCATAACGGTAAGCAACCACGATATTTGCCAAACGTTCTTTCAAATCGTTGATATCAGTTGCTAAGCACAAGATTGCCATGATTTCTGAGGCAACAGTGATGTCAAAACCGTCTTCACGTGGAATACCATTAACAGGGCTGCCAAGACCAATTGTGACATGACGAAGGGCGCGGTCATTGAGGTCAACAACACGTTTCCAAATAATACGACGTTGGTCAATGCCAAGCTCGTTTCCTTGATGAAGGTGATTATCGATAATTGCTGAAAGGGCATTGTTTGCCGTCGTAATCGCATGCATATCACCTGTAAAGTGGAGATTAATATCTTCCATTGGAAGAACTTGGGCGTAACCACCACCTGCTGCTCCACCTTTGATTCCCATGACAGGACCAAGAGATGGTTCACGCAAAGCAAGCATAGTTTTTCTGCCGATTTTATTTAAAGCATCAGCAAGACCGATTGACATTGTTGATTTTCCTTCACCTGCCGGTGTTGGGTTAATCGCTGTTACAAGAACCAATTTACCTGGTTTGTTTTCTTGGATAGATTTGATTTTATCGAAAGACAATTTAGCTTTGTATTTGCCATAAAGTTCAATATCATCAAATGTAATACCGACTTTTTCAACAACTTCTGTGATTGGTTTGAGTGCGACACTTTGTGCAATTTCGATATCAGATTTCACGGGATTCTCCTCTGGTTAGTTAATGATTAATAAAAATATTATAACATACTTTTTCAAAAACGCACATTATTTCCTTTTGTAAATATCAATGTTCGTTTTTTGTGTTTATGAAATTTACAACAATAGTTTTAAATTAATTAAAAACAACTTTTCGTTAAATACGATAACTTAGGCTAATATATGATTGTCTCGGTAAAAGAGTTTTGAGAGTATTAAACCAATCCCAGTACTAATCAGAACTTTTAATAAACTAATTACAAGTCAAAAGGACAGTTACTAATAAGAAATACCGAACAATCAAGGTCAAAAGTAGATTACTTCGGTTGAAAACAAGATTTGTATTTAGTAAGCCTTGGATTGTTGCACTGATAAGGCTGATTGTTTGGTGATATTAATTATTCCACCATCAATATTGAGTGTAGATATTTCTTAAAGAAGTATCTTCGTTATTATTATCGGAATGAATAGCACCTTCGGTAGAAGTCAAATTAAGACCTGATAAAAATGATGCCACCACTCCTGCTAAAGGCGCTAGAAACATTAATCGCATGAAAATGGAAGATTCACCGTATGTTCGTTTAGTATTCGTGGATTTTCTGCCATAGCTTATCTAACTTCTTCAGATTCAGAAACAGCAATTAAACCATTTAAATAAAGGGTGGACTAACAGTAAAGGTATTGACAACACTACTGTCGTAACGTTCCAAAACTACCATCTGAATAGATAGCTAAATCATCATAATCAGATTGTCGATTGGTACTACGATATATCACACCGTTTTTAATCACATAACCTGACGTATTAGCGCTGTAATAGTCACCGTTAATGGCAAAAATGCATTTTTACTTGAAGCTATACTAGACGTGGTTTCTGTAATATTCGTTCCCAAAGTGTCCTGCGCTAACGCTGTTTTTAAATAATCTGTACTAGAAAGTGTAATATCTGCTACATAATACGTTGTATTGCTTGTGTTTCCTGTCGTAATGATGATAGAGATATTGTCATCTTGATATGAAGTATCTGTTGTCGTCACTTCGCCTATTTCTGTCGATGCCGTCGTGCTACTGCAACTTTAGTTACCGCTGATGGTATCACAAATGTTTTCAAAAGAACATAAACATTTGCAGATAATATAACAAAGTGTAAGCATATTTTTTAGAAGTCTCATCACCTTCTCTGTTCATCCAACATAAACTTAGTTAAGCCTATCAAATTGGGCCAAAGATCTTCTGAAAAATAGCTAAAAGAAAACCAAATTCTTGATTTTTGTATTAATCAATTTACAAAAAAAATGTTTTTGTGTACAATAAATCTATGAAAATCTTAATCACATCTGGTGGAACAACCGAAAAAATCGATTCTGTTCGTGGTATTACTAATCACGCAACAGGAAGTTTAGGAAAATACATTGCAGAAATATTTTTACAAAATGGACACGAGGTGACTTTAGTAACGACCAAAGGAGCTGTTAAACCACAAAAACAATCATATTTGACAACCTATATCGTCTCAAATGTGGATAGTTTGGTTGAAACTTTAGAGCCACTTGTTAAGACACATGATGTTTTTATTCATAGCATGGCTGTGTCTGATTACACTCCTCTCTATATGACTGATTTAGATGAGATTGAAAATGCTGAGCACATTTCAGATTTGCTGACACAGCAAAATACCGAATCAAAAATTTCATCTAAAGCAGACTATCAAGTGCTCTTTTTAAAGAAAACGCCTAAAGTTATCAGCTTGATCAAAACATGGAATCCTGATATCATGCTGATTGGCTTTAAATTATTGGTTAACATCAGCAAGGATGAATTGTTTGCGGTGGCGCGTGCTAGTTTGAAGAAAAATAAAGCACACTATATCGTCGCCAATGATTTAAATGAAATCACTGGGACACAGCACCACGCTTATTTGCTCAGTGAAAACGACGTAACCGAAGCCGAAACAAAAGCTGAGTTGGCTAAATTAATTTTTGAAAGGGTGACAAATCATGACTAAAACAATCGTACTGGCTGTTTCAGGGAGCATTTCTGCCTACAAAGCAGCTGATTTAAGCAATCAGCTAACCAAATTAGGGTATCAAGTGCACGTTTTAATGACTGAGGCTGCAACGCAATTTATAGCGCCACTAACATTGCAAGTTTTATCAAAAAATCCTGTTCATCTTGATGTTATGAAAGAAGACGCCCCAAAAGTTGTTAATCATATTGAACTAGCAAAACAAGCCGACTTATTCGTAGTTGCTCCTGCTTCTGCTAATACAATCGCTAAATTAGCTCATGGTATCGCAGATAATATTGTTACAGCAACTGCGCTAGCTTTGCCGACAGATACTCCCAAATTGATTGCGCCAGCTATGAATACCAAGATGTATGACAATCCACTAACGCAACGCAATTTACAAATCTTGCAAGAAGTCGGTTATCAAGAAATTGAACCGCGTTCAAGCATGCTTGCCTGCGGTGATATTGGACGTGGTGCTCTTGCTGAATTAGACGCTATCATTCAAAAAATTCAAGACACCATTGAGAACTAAAAATCAAAATCGACACTTGTCGAGACAGCTGTAAATTTGTATAATGAATTGGGCATTTGGAAAACTAAAAATTTCAAATGCTACATTTTTCAGTCCATTTAGGAGGAATTATGAAAAAAAATAAAGCAGCAACCGATGTTGCTATTATTGCTATCTTTTTTGCTATTATGCTTGTGATAAATTTTCTAACAAGCTTAGTGTTTAACCTTTGGCCTGTTCCAATCAAGCCTACGCTCGTGCATGTTCCAGTTATTATCGCTTCTATTGTCTATGGACCACGAATTGGCGCTATCCTAGGTGGATTAATGGGGATTATGAGTGTTGCCGTAAACACTCTGACATTGTTACCAACAAGTTATCTCTTTTCTCCATTCGTTGAAAACGGGAATTTTGCTTCGCTAATCATTGCTCTTGTTCCACGTATTCTAATCGGTATAACACCTTATTTTGTTTATAAATGGCTACATAATAGAACTGGACTTGTTATCGCTGGTGCGATTGGTTCGATGACAAATACCATTTTCGTTTTGGGAGGCATTTTCCTACTCTTCTCAAACGTTTATAACGGAAATATCCAAGCTCTGCTTGCTATTGTTTTTGGAACAAATGCTATCGCTGAAATGATTATTTCTGCCATTTTAACACTTGCACTTGTTCCAAGTTTACAAAAATTAAAATTAATGTTGAAAAATCATGGGCTAAAAAAGCTCGTGATTTTTTACTTAAAGCTAGTAAAATTTTCAAGTGTTTTCAAGAGTTAAACAACCGTTTGCGTAATCTTCAAAAAATTCCTCAAAACCCTTATATATCAATATATTCACTTATCTCAAATTAGGACTAGAAAAATCTTTTACAAAGTGGTATAATGAAAGCGTTTAGAAGAACAGAAAAAGGAGTTCCATTATGACTTACACTGAAAACTATCAAAAATGGCTTGACTTTGCGGAACTACCCGACTATCTCCGCGAAGAATTGGTAGCCATGGATGAGAAAACCAAAGAAGACGCCTTCTATACAAGTCTTGAGTTTGGTACTGCAGGCATGCGTGGTATCATTGGTGCTGGTACTAACCGCATTAACATCTACGTTGTCCGCCAAGCAACTGAAGGTTTGGCAAAACTCATCGAAACTAAAGGTGAAGACGTTAAAAAACGTGGTGTTGCGATTGCTTACGATTCTCGCCACTTCTCACCAGAATTCGCATTTGAATCTGCTCAAGTTTTAGCAAAACATGGTATTAAAACTTATGTCTTTGAATCACTTCGTCCAACACCAGAATTGTCATTTGCAGTTCGTCATCTTGGCACATTTGCAGGTATCATGGTAACTGCTAGTCACAACCCAGCTCCATTTAACGGTTATAAAGTTTATGGTGAAGACGGCGGACAAATGCCACCAGCTGACGCTGACGCTTTGACTGACTTTATCCGTGCTATCGAAGATCCATTTGCTATCGAATTGGCTGACCTTGAAGAAAGCAAGGCTTCTGGTCTTATCGAAGTTATCGGTGAAGCTGTCGATGCTGAATACCTTAAAGAAGTCAAAGATGTTAACATCAACCAAAAATTGATTGATGAATACGGTAAAGACATGAAGATTGTTTACACACCACTTCATGGTACTGGTGAAATGCTTGCTCGTCGCGCACTTGCTCAAGCTGGTTTTGATTCAGTTCAAGTTGTTGAAGCTCAAGCTGTTCCAGACCCAGATTTCTCTACTGTAAAATCTCCAAATCCAGAAAACCAAGAAGCTTTTGCTCTTGCTGAAGAACTTGGTCGTAAAGTTGACGCTGATGTTCTTGTCGCAACTGACCCAGATGCTGACCGTCTCGGCGTTGAAATTCGTCAAGCAGACGGTTCATACCGTAACCTTTCTGGTAACCAAATCGGTGCCATTATCGCTAAATACATTCTTGAAGCTCACAAAACAGCTGGAACTCTTCCAGAAAATGCAGCTTTGGCAAAATCAATCGTTTCAACTGAATTGGTAACAAAAATTGCTGAAAGTTACGGCGCTACAATGTTTAATGTCTTGACTGGTTTCAAATTTATCGCTGAAAAAATTCAAGAATTTGAAGAAAAACATAACCACACTTACATGTTTGGTTTCGAAGAAAGCTTCGGTTACCTCATTAAACCGTTCGTACGTGATAAGGATGCTATTCAAGCTGTTCTTATCGTTGCTGAAATTGCAGCTTACTATCGCTCACGTGGTTTGACATTGGCTGACGGTATTGAAGAAATCTACAAAGAATACGGGTACTTCGCGGAAAAAACAATCTCAGTTACGCTTAGCGGTGTTGATGGAGCTGCTGAAATCAAGAAAATTATGGATAAATTCCGTGACAATGCCCCTGCACAATTCAACACAACTGATATTGTAAAAACTGAAGACTTCTTGACTCAAACAGCCACAAGCGCAAACGGCGTTGAAAAATTGACAACTCCACCAAGCAATGTATTGAAATACACACTTGCAGACGATTCTTGGATTGCCGTTCGCCCTTCAGGTACTGAACCAAAAATCAAATTCTATATCGCTACAGTTGGTACAGACTTAGCTGATGCAGAAGCTAAAATTACTAATATCGAAAAAGAAATCAACAATTTCGTTAAATAATGATTGATTAATATCAAAACAACTCCTTCTATCATGAGGAGTTGTTTTTTTACTTATTTAATAAAGAATTATATTAATTTTAAAATAAAAAGTCCCCCATTATTATGAGGTAGTCAAATATATAAATAGCTATAGAACCAAGGTTAGATGTTACCAGTTAGCCATGCGATGATAAACAATAAAGTAAAACCAAATAGATAAATAAGACCGATGATTGATAACCTTTTAAGTCGAGGTTTAACTTGATGTTCTTTGTTATTTACTAATGAATAATTAAGATAAGCAAAGAATGGCGTTGTGATGAATGATGCAATCATTGCAAAACGAAGCATTGTTGCAACATTACCAGCAAAAAGATAAACAATGACCAATCCAATAACTGCTGTCAATGTCATCCAACCATAAAGTACTTTTTGAGAAGCTTCCTTTTTGTCAAGAAGTAGACGGAGCGCTTCGTTATTCGCAAGTGAATATCCGTCAATAACTGTGATAACCGTTCCGAAAATACATAGGAAAGCAATAAGCGTAATCAAGAAACGAGACCATTCGCCAAGAACAGAAGCGTACATATTGATAGATTGAGCAATGTAAGCTGCTGAAGCGCTTTTTGCTTAGTTCGCCAATTCGATTGTTGTTCTATATTTTCAGTCATAAAACAGACCTTTTTCTAAATAAGGTTTTCAATATTCAGATAATTCCGACTTGTGTAAACGCAATTTTACAACTTACCTATCAGAAAGTCAACCTTATTTTAGGAAAAAGTTTGAAAAAAAGGAGTATTAAAAATCCCCGCTTTTCAAAGCGAGGAAAATCATAAATTTACAGCTTAGTTAAATAGATTTTTAAAGAAATTAACAATTGCTTGCCAAATATTCGCTAGGAAGCCTTTGCTTGATTCCAAAGCGTTTGTGGCATCAAAATTAAGATTAATTCCTTTAAAATGTTGAACTTGCATTTGAAACAATGCTATCTTTCAAAGAAGCAAGTGTTGATTTAAAACTACTGCTATCAATGATACTTGATTTTGAAAGGTTAAAAGCAAAGTTAACAATCAAGGTAATTTGGTCACTTGACAAAACATCTTTTAGCTCATAATTATCAAGGGTTTCTTCAACGATTTTACGAACATCTTCTTTTGAAACGCCATCACCAGCATCTGCAACGGCTGATTTAATGTCGGTTAAGGCAACGTTCAACTTGTCAGCATCATAACCGTCTGTTCCTTGATTCTCAGATTGATAGTCGATAGAGCTTCTAACTCTTCTTGAGCTAATTCTTTGCTTTCATCAGAAACATCAACACCATTTTCTTCTAAAGAATAATAAATTCCAGCTAACGCTGACTCACCTGTAACAGCGATTGGCGAAGCTACTGTAATAGCTGCATGCTCAATTCCTAATGTAACAGCTGCATTTCGATACATATCTTCGGTAACTTTTGTAATATTCTCTGGTGTGACAATATTAACCGTCAATGTTTCTGAAGAACCTAATTTTTGAAATTTTAACAGATGAATACAATTGCAAGCTAGAATCGTCTGCAACGTTCATAATATTAGCATAGGCACTTGTTGTAATGGTCTTAACACTTGTATCCTTTGAACTGTCATACCCTAACAAAGCTAGCGTTTGTGAGCGTTGGTCATCTGACAAAGAGTATCCTAAAACATAGTCGGGTTGAACATAAGTTTCATCAATAACATCCTGAACAGAGTTACTTGATGCTTGAACGCTGTTAACAGTGATAATAGATAAAGCTGCTAAAGCACAAGTCATCAATGTCTTTTTAAATTTCATCTTAATCATTTTCCTTTCTCTTAGAGACCTTATTATACCATTTATTGAGAATTCAGTCTGAAAAAACTGTTTTATTTCACGCTAAACTACTCATGTAATTCTAGTGGCAAACCATCCGGGTCGAAAAAGAAGGTCATTTTCTTACCTGTATAATCATCATAGCGAACAGGTTGAACATAAATTCCCTTGCTTTCCAACTCAGCCTTGTAAGCGTCAACATCATTAACATAAAAAGCCAAATGACGTAGCCCACAAGCCTCCATATGATACTTAGGTTGCCCAACACGTTTTGGCGGTGCAACATAATATGGATCACTAAGCTTATTTCCAAAAATCTCTAATTCAATCGTTCCACATTTTAAATCAAGTTTGTAATCGTGGCGCTCTGGTCTATAATTTTCACGAATAATCTCAAAACCTAGTTTATTGACGTAAAATCACGTGATTTTTCATAGTCAGAGACAATGAGTGCGACATGGTGAACTGCATTTAATTTCATTATTTTCTCCTTAACAAGAAATAAAAGCTGGGGTTGTCCCAACTTTTACCTTAAAATGTCATTTGATTATAGGAATACTCAAATGCTTCAAGAATATCATCTGATGCCTCGTTATAAGCCACGGAAGATTCAAGGTTTCCTTTAACGACAATACGTTCAGTTGCTTCTTGGTCCATGCAAGTAACAAGTGTCACTTGAGATTGTCCAGGAACGTCGTTGATAACCTCTGAACGATCTGGGGTAACTGATTCAACCTCTGTAATCACATAAGTGTAAATGGTTGATTTATCTGTTAAATAAATTTTCATTCCCACTTTTGCGTTTTCTAGAGGAGAAAAAAGCATTTTGGAAGAACCAACCAAGCCAAATACGTGATGACTAGCTAGAGCGTAATTATTTTCACCACCCATGACTTGGTTTTCTTTCATTGTTCCAGCTCCATAGGATAATTCTGTATTTCCTAGTCCTTTAAAAATTGGCAAATTAATACCAACATCTGGCACTGCTATGCCACCAATAACGGGCAGATTAGCACTATTTGCCTGAGCTTTTAAAACAGATTGAGTGGAAACGGGTTCTACTGATGAAAAATCATAAGTAACATCAGCACTCTCATTTTCCTTGATTTTCTTTTTAGAAACTTTAGTGATTTGATAATGATTTGACTCTTGACCAATCAAAAAATTACAAATAGATTTGTGAAAAATCAAAGTTATGCCAACAACCAATAAAAGCAAACATAAAAACAATCTAAGAGTGTTCCAGAACCGATATGTTTTTTTCTCTTTTTTTACCATATTACTCTAGGTCTTCTCCAGTTTTTTCTTCCTCTTCTTCTGGCTCAACAAGTGCAAACGTCATAAGTTTAGCGTCTTGGTCAAGTTTCATGATTTTTACACCTAATGTGGCACGACCTGTTTGTGAGATACTAGCAACATTTGTACGAATAATAACCCCTGTGTCAGTAATAACCATAATATCTTCATCGCCATTCACGGTTGCTAAGCCTGCTAACTGGCCATTCTTTTCAGTAATATTTGCAGTCTTAATACCTTTACCACCACGACCTTTGGTTGGGTATTCTGAAGCTAATGTACGTTTTCCGTAACCTTTTTCCGTAATAACAAGTACTTCTTGGTCATCTGAAATACGTGAAGCTCCGACCACTTCATCACCTTCACGAAGATTGACACCACGAACACCTGTAGCAGAACGGCTCATGCTACGCACGGCAGACTCATTGAAACGAACGCTGTAACCAGTTTTAGTACCGATAATAATATCGTTGTTACCATTTGTTCTGATAACGTTGATTAATTCATCACCATCTTTAAGATTAAGGGCTTTTAGTCCATTTTGGCGAATATTGCTAAATTCAGATTCTAGGGTACGTTTAACAACACCTTGACGCGTAACGAAGAAAGATAACTTTCTTTGTCATCATGCCCAGACTGACTAATGATTGTCTGAACGATTTCACCTTCATCTAATTTCAAAAGGTTAACAATTGGCAATCCTTTGGCTGTACGTCCATATTCTGGGATTTCATAAGCTTTCAAGCGATAAACGCGACCTTTGTTTGTCATAAAATAAACATGGTCGTGGGTACTTGTGGATACCAATTCACGAACAAAATCATCATCATTAACACCAGTACCTTGAACACCACGTCCACCACGTTTTTGGGCACGGAATTCATCTTGCGCCAAACGTTTAATATACCCTTTATTTGAAAGAGTAATAAGAACGTCTTCTTCTTCAATCAAGTCTTCGTCTTCAAGAGAAAGAACTTCCCCAACCATCAATTCTGTACGACGTGGGTCAGCATACTTACGCTTGATGTCATCCATTTCTTCTTTGATGATCGCGACAACACGTTCTGGTTTTGCTAAAATATCAGCTAAATCAGCAATTAAAGCAAGCAAATCATCATATTCAGCTTGGATTTTTTCACGTTCCAAACCTGTCAAACGACGAAGACGCATATCAAGGATAGCTTGGCTTTGACGTTCAGACAAATCAAAACGGCTCATCAATTCACCTTGGGCAATCACATCTGTTTCACTGTTTCGGATAATGCTGATAACCTCATCAAGGTGATCAAGTGCAACCAGCAACCCTTCTAAGATGTGAGCGCGTTTTTCAGCCTTAGCTTTATCAAATTCTGTACGACGAACAATAACTTCTTTTTGATGTTCAATATAATCAACAATGATTTGTTTTAAAGAAAGAATCTTTGGTACACCATTTTCAATAGCGAGCATATTAAAGCTAAAGTTTGTTTGTAAACTGGTTAATTTAAACAAGTTATTTAAGATAACATTTGCTGAAGCATCGCGGCGTACTTCGATGACGAAACGAATACCTTCACGGCTTGATTCATCACGAACAGCTGTAATTCCTTCAATACGTTTTTCTTGCGCTAAGCGAACAATGTGTTCATGTACTTTCGTCTTGTTAACACCGTATGGGAATTCTGTGACAACGATACGTTCGCGTCCACTCTTAGTTGTTTCAATTTCAGTGCGAGAACGTAAAACGATTGATCCTTTACCTGTTTCGTAAGCTTTACGAATACCAGATTTTCCCATAACAAGTGCACCTGTTGGAAAGTCAGGACCAGGCAAGACTTCCATTAGTTCACGTGTTGTTACGTCAGGGTTATCCATAACCAGCTTGACGGCATCAATAGACTCTCCTAAGTTGTGCGGTGGGATATTCGTTGCCATACCAACAGCAATCCCTGTAGCGCCATTAACAAGCAAGTTTGGAAAACGTGACGGCAAAACAAGCGGCTCGCGCTCACTACCATCGTAGTTATCTTGAAAGTCAACGGTATTTTTGTTAATATCACGAAGCATTTCAAGAGCAATTTTGCTCATGCGTGCTTCTGTATAACGCTGAGCAGCAGCACCGTCACCATCCATAGAACCGAAGTTCCCGTGCCCATCAACAAGCATATGACGATAGCTCCACCACTGTGCCATACGAACCATGGCTTCATAAATAGACGAATCGCCATGTGGGTGATATTTACCCATAACATCCCCAGTGATACGCGCAGATTTCTTATGAGGTTTGTCTGGTGTCACACCGAGCTCATTCATTCCATATAAAATACGACGATGAACTGGTTTTAATCCATCGCGTACATCCGGAAGCGCACGAGCGACAATAACAGACATGGCGTAATCAATAAAGCTTGTCTTCATTTCTGAAGTCAGATTTACGTCAATTAAATTCTTATCCTGCATTAAGGAAAAACACTCCTTTTCTAGTGTAAAACTCTACTTCATTATACCACATTTTTGGCAAAAATAGCGCTTTTTCGCCAGAATCACTTGCTTTCTTGTTTTTTCAAAGTTTTTACAATTTAGTTCGTGACATATCTTACTTAACGTGTTAAAATATTATCGTATGGGCGAGAGTCCCTAAAAAAATTAAGGAGATGTTTAGATAAATGACTGCAACTAAACAACACAAAAAAGTTATCCTTGTTGGTGACGGTGCCGTAGGTTCATCTTACGCATTCGCACTTGTAAACCAAGGAATCGCACAAGAACTTGGTATCATCGAAATCCCACAATTGTTCGACAAAGCTGTTGGGGATGCTGAAGACCTTAGCCACGCTCTTGCTTTCACTTCACCTAAAAAAATCTATGCTGCTAAATACGAAGACTGTGCAGATGCTGACCTTGTTGTTATCACTGCTGGTGCACCTCAAAAACCAGGTGAAACTCGTCTTGACCTTGTTGGTAAAAACCTTGCTATCAACAAATCAATCGTAACTGAAGTTGTTAAATCTGGTTTCAACGGAATTTTCTTAGTCGCTGCTAACCCAGTTGACGTTTTGACTTACTCTACATGGAAATTCTCTGGCTTCCCTAAAGAACGCGTTATTGGTTCAGGTACTTCACTTGACTCAGCTCGTTTCCGTCAAGCATTGGCTGAAAAACTTGATGTTGATGCACGTTCAGTTCACGCATACATCATGGGTGAACACGGTGACTCAGAGTTTGCAGTTTGGTCACACGCTAACGTTGCAGGTGTAAACCTTGAAAACTACCTAAAAGATGTTCAAAACGTTAACGAAGCTGAATTGGTTGAACTTTTCGAAGGTGTTCGTGATGCTGCTTACTCAATCATCAACAAAAAAGGTGCTACATTCTATGGTATCGCTGTTGCGCTTGCTCGTATCACTAAAGCAATCCTTAATGACGAAAATGCAGTTCTTCCACTTTCTGTATTCCAAGAAGGTCAATACCCTGGCGTAACTGACTGCTACATCGGTCAACCAGCTATCGTTGGTGCTCATGGTATCGTTCGTCCAGTTAATATTCCTTTGAATGACGCTGAACAACAAAAAATGGAAGCTTCTGCTAAAGAATTGAAAGCTATCATCGACGAAGCTTTCTCTAAAGAAGAATTTGCTTCTGCAGCTAAAAACTAATTTTAGTTTTTAGCACACTAAAAGCTATCCTGAATCAGGATAGCTTTTTTGTACTCCACTTATTTCGCATTTAACGCTGCCATTGTAATATAATTGTATGGTTTGTTGAAATGCGGTAGGAAGAATAAGTCTGTTAAAGCAAGTTTATCAATCGTCACTTGTTCTTGGATAGCAAGTGAGAACAAGTGAATCCCCATTGAAATGTCTTTTTTCGCCATTATTTGTGCACCAAGAATGACACGTGATGTTTTATCATAAACAATTTTTAGAGTAACTTGAAAATTATCTTTTTGAATAAATTCCGGCTTTTGATTATCTACATACTCGACTTCAAGAGCATCGAAACCTTTGGCTTTTGCCTTTTCTAAAGTCAATCCTGTCGAAACCATATTCAATCCATAAATTGAAATACCATTTGAACCTTGAACACCTGCTCCTTCTAACTTATGACCGCAAGCGTTGTGTGCGGCAACAATCCCTGTACGGACAGCGTTTGAAGCAAGGGCGATATAGTCTGTTGATTGTGTCGCATTGTTATAAATCGTAGCACAATCCCCGATAGCATAGACACCAGACATACTTGTTTCTTGGTATTTATCAACTAAAAAGGCTCCATTTGGGAACAATTTAATTTTATCTTGAGCCAATGCTGTATTAGGACGGAAACCAACTGCTAGAATAACCATATCGACATCGTATTCTGATTTATCAGTAATGATTTTTTCCACTTTTGTTTTACCAACAATTTCCTGCACAGCTTCTCCAAATGCTAAATGAATGCCATGTTCTTGCAAATTATTTGCCATTGCATCACTCAAATCGCGGTCATAATACCCAGCTAAACAAGTCTCTGCAACGTCAATAAGCGTTACTTCTTTTCCTTTGCGTTGGAAAGCCTCTGCCAACTCAACACCGATATAACCTGCTCCTACAACAGCTACACGAGAAATATCTTTCTCTTTCAATTTCTCGATGACATCTTCAGCATTTTGGTAAAGTTTAACAAATTGAACATTTTCGAGTTTTGATTCAAATTCAAGCGAGTCTTCTTTCATGCTAACACCCTTAATTGGTGGGATGATTGGCTGTGAGCCTGTTGCAAAAATCAATTTATCATATGTTTCAAAATGTTTTTGCCCATCAACAAGTGCTGTGATTTCTTTTTTATCATAATCAATCGATTCCACAGGAGAATTCATATAAACCTTAGCGCCAAGTTGTTCTAATTCATCCTTGTCTGAATAGAATAATCCTTCAGGTCCAGCGATTTGTTCACCAATCCATAATGCCATACCACAACCGAGAAATGAAATATTTGAATTTTGGTCAAAAACAACTACTTCATTTTCAGTACCATAATTGGTTAACATTGTCTTTATGCAAGCTGTACCAGCATGATTTGCTCCAATAACAACAATTTTACTCATAGAAAATAACCTCTAACTAATTAAATTTAACATGATTAATATACCATATTTATAAAACGCTTACAAATAATTTGATTATAAAAAATAAGATGGCTTTTGAATGAACTACATCCCAAAAGTCGGACTATTAATTTTGATAAGGATTTAGTTCTATATTGTACAAAGTTGAGTTTGGCCTTAATACGTTTATTGTTGTTATAAAAATATAATCTGGAGTTGCTTGTTCCTCCAGATTATCCAGCGACTTAAAAGACTTTTCATAACTGTACTTTAAGCTGTCAAAGAAGGACTCCATCATGCCGTTGTCCGGGCTATTTCCCTTGCGTGACATAGTTGGACGAATCCCTTTGGATGCTAAAGACTAGTGCTGATATTACCACCCTTGCTCGCAGTGAAGAATTGTGTAAGCAATTCAAGTTATCTGTGAAATGACGGCGAATTTTTCTAGACATGGTATTTGCCTATTTTCTTTAATGTAGAGCACTTTATAATTTCTGTCTAGTGTAGAGTGTTGATTCAACACGTTCCACAACTAAAAAATTACTACATCCTTTATCAATTACTTCTTTTCCACTTACAAGAAAAGAATACCGAACAATTCTTTGGATTAATTGAGGAAACCTTACCTCAACACAACTACTCTTTTAAAACAGCACTAACAACTTTCATTCACCATAAGAAATACATTACTAACGCCAAACTTGAAGCAACCCACAAGCTCATCAAAGATATTAAACGCAATGCTTTTGGTTATAGGCACTTTAATAACTTTAAAAAACGCATTTACCTCGCTTTAAACATCAAAAAAGCGAGAACAATATCTGTTCTCGCTAGAGCTTATGACACTCATTACGATTGATAAGAAGCCGAAATAAGCTGGTTTTACCAGCTTATTTTTACTTTATTTAGATTTAATATAGTTAACACCATCAGCCTTAGGTGCTACTGCTTTACCAAAGAAGGCAGCCAAAACAACAATTGTCAAAACGTATGGTGCTACCTTTAGGTAAACAGATGGAATACTTGAGAAGAGTGGCAATTGTGCACCGATAATCGCAAGTGACTGTGACAAACCAAAGAACAAACTCGAAAGCATTGCACCGATTGGATTCCAACGACCAAAAATCATAGCAGCCAAAGCAATGAAACCTGGACCAGCAATTGTTGTGACCGCAAAGTTATTAGAGATTGTTTGCGCGTAAACAGCACCTCCGATACCACCAAAGAAACCTGAAATCATAACTCCAGCATAACGCATAAGATAGACATTGATTCCAAGCGTATCAGCAGCTTGTGGATGTTCACCAACAGAACGCAAGCGAAGTCCAAAACGTGTTTTGAAAATGATAAACCATGAAATAAACGATACTAAAATTGCAACGTAGGCAACTAATGATGTATTGTTAAAGAAAATTTGTCCAATAACTGGGATATCTTTCAAAATTGGGAATGAAAAACGTCCGAATGTCTCTGAGATGGTATCCGTCTGTCCTTTACCAAAAGGTAACGACATAGAAAGACTGCAAATGAAGGGGCAATCAAATTCAATACAGTCCCAGAAACAACGTGGTCTGCTCGAAAATTAATTGTTGCGACAGCGTGGATTAGTGAGTAAAGCAAACCGACGAATCCAGCAACGATTGAGGCAACCCATGGTGTAGCATTGCCGAAAACCTCTGAAAAGCTAAGGTTAAAGAGAACACCAGAAAATGCCCCCATGACCATAATACCTTCAAGTCCCACATTTACAACACCGGCACGTTCAGAGAAAGTTCCGCCGATACTAGTAAAAATTAAAGGTGCAGAATAGATTAACATGGAAGAAACTAATAGGGCTAACATTGTTGTAAAACTCATTTTACTTTCCTCCTTCTATTTTTTTAGTTTTAAGAAAATGACGGATCATATAATCTGCTCCAACGAAGAAAATAATGAAAGCAGAAACAACATCAATAACTTCTGACGGAATACCAATCATACCTGTTTTACCAATTGAAAGAACAGCATACAAGAACGCAGCAAATGGAATACCAATAGCATTATTAACCGCAAGAAGCGAAACCGCCATACCATCCCAACCAATGCTTAATGAACTTGTTTGAGAATAAACATTTTCAAATGTTCCTAGACCTTCTACTGTTCCACCAAGACCAGCAAGTGCTCCTGAGATAATCATTGAAATGATAATTAGGCGTTTAGCAGACATACCAGCGTATTCTGCTGCATGTGGGTTAATACCAACAGATATGATTTCGTAGCCAAGTGTTGTTTTCTTCATCATAAACCAGATGATAATAACAGCGATAAAAGCGATGAAAATACCAATATTCATACGTGAATTGTTTGTTAGTGCTGAGAGCCATTCTGTCTGATAAGAGGCATTTTCAGAAACTTTGATAGTTGCTTCTGTTGTACGCATGATATTGTCAGGAAAAACATTTTGGATAAGGTACTGTGTTGAATACAAGATGATATAGTTCATCATAATTGTGACAATAACTTCACTTGTTCCAAGGAATGCACGTAAAATACCAGGAATTGCACCAGCAATACCACCAGCAACAAGTCCAACAACAATAGTACAAATCACTGAAATTGGTTTTGGTAAATCAGGGAAAGAAAGTGCGAACCACACTGACATTACCCAACCGATTAAAGCTTGACCCGGAAGTCCAACGTTGAAGAAACCAGCTTTTGAAGCAACCGAGAAACCAAGAGCGATTAAGATAAGCGGACCCATAGCACGGAAGATTTCACCAATATTTTTAATAGAACCAAATGCAGTATAAAGTAGGTCGTTATACCCCCAAAGAGGATTATAACCAAAGCAAAGCATGAGGATTGCCCCTAATAACATACCGAGAACAACGGCAATTAAAGGAACAGCCCATTTTTGTGTTTTCTTAGACATTAGCATCCTCCTTTTTCACTTTTCCGCCAGCCATTAAAATACCAAGTTCTTGTTTATTGGTTTGGGCAGCGTCTAAGATACCTTGAATTTTACCATCATGAATAACGGCAATACGGTCGGAAACATCAAGGATTTCATCTAATTCAAAACTAATAACGAGTACAGCTTTTCCTTTATCACGCTCAGCGACAAGACGTTTGCGAATGTATTCAATCGCACCAACATCTAGTCCACGTGTTGGTTGGCTAACAATCAATAAATCTGGGTTACGATCAATTTCACGAGCGATAACTGCTTTTTGTTGGTTACCACCAGAAAGCGCACCGCCTGCTACCAATTCACTAGCAGCGCGGACATCAAATTCTGCCATCAACTCACGGGCGTGTTCGTTTAATTTATTATAGTTCATGAAACCGTGTTTACTAAATGGTTCTTTATAGTATGTTTGAAGAGCGATATTCTCAGCAATTGTCATATCTAGAACCATACCATCACGATGACGATCTTCAGGAACATGACCAACGCCTAACTCCGTAATCTTACGAGGCGTTCATTTGTCATGTCCACGCCTTTAATGATGACGTTACCTGATTCGACCTTACGAAGACCAGTGATTGCTTCAACAAGTTCACTTTGCCCATTACCATCGATACCAGCAATACCAACAATCTCACCTGCACGGACATCCAGAGAAAGTTCTTTGACCGCAGGAACACCACGATTTTCGTTAACAACTAAATCCTTAACGGAAAGAACAACATCTTTTGGATTAGCAGGAATTTTTTCGGTTTTAAACGAGACAGCACGTCCAACCATCATCTCTGCTAATTCTTCACTTGTTGAATCAGCAACTGGTACTGTTTGAATAGATTTTCCGTGACGAATAACTGTGACCCTGTCAGCAACGGCACGAATTTCATCCAATTTATGCGTGATTAAGATGATAGATTTTCCTTCTTTAACCAAGTTACGCATAATATCAAGTAATTCAGCGATTTCAGAAGGTGTTAAAACAGCTGTTGGTTCGTCAAAGATAATGATATCGGCACCACGATAAAGTGTTTTTAAAATTTCAACACGTTGTTGTGCTCCAACAGTAATATCTGAAATTTTAGCTGACGGATCAACTGCTAGACCGTATCTTTCAGATAGCTCTTTGATTTCTTCAGTTGCTTTTTTTAGATTAAGAATCCCACCTTTTTTGGTTACCTCGTTACCTAAAATAATATTTTCAGCCACTGTAAAAGCTTCAACCAACATAAAGTGCTGGTGAACCATTCCGATTCCCATTTTAGCTGATTTTGAAGGTGAATCTAAACGAGCAACTTCTCCCTTCACTAAAATTTCACCGCTTGTTGGTTGTAAAAGACCGGCAAGCATATTCATCAAAGTCGATTTCCCGGCACCGTTTTCCCCAAGAAGGGCATGGATTTCACCTTTTTTGACTTCTAAATTGATATGGTCATTAGCTACAAAATCACCAAATTTTTTAGTAATTTTACGCATTTCAATGACTTTTTCTTGTGTCATATGTGATCCTTTCAGTCTAATAATTAATAATTTTAGGTCAACTAAGCCCACTAAATTCTCTAAAAAGAGTTTTTTAATGAACTTAACTGAGGTAAAATTGCTATTTCCCTCAGCCCTGAAAAAGGCGACCTATTTGGTCGCTTCCTTCAAGAATGATAATTTTTAATCACTCAAACCATCATCAACAGTGATTTCACCATCGATAATTTTTTGTTTGGCAGTTTCAAGCGCTTCTTTAATGCTATCAGAAAGGTTATCTGTGACAACATCAACACCACCGTCTGCAAGACCGTATGTTTTTGTTGTGTTTCCGTTGAATTTTTCACCTTTAAGTTGTTTGTTAGAAATATCTTGAACGACTTGTCCTACTTCTTTAATTGTAGAAGTCAAAACAAAGTTAGAATCAACATTATCAGATGATGTGTAGTCACCTTCTTCTGATTGGTCACGATCGACACCAATTACCCAAACTTTTTGGTCGCTATCAGCTGTTAATTTTTCATTAATTTCTTTGGCTTGTGAGAAGACACCTGTACCAGAACCACCTGCGGCATGGTAGATAACATCTGCACCGCCTGCATACATAGTAGCGGCGACTGTTTTACCTTTGGCAGAGTCTGAATAAGAACCAACGTATTGAACATCAACTTTGATTGAGCTATCAACTGATGCTACACCAGCTTTGAAACCAGTTTCAAACGTGTGATTGTATCTGATTCAACACCACCTACAAAACCAACGTGCTTTGTTTTTGTTTG
>ENA-OQBT01000039-OQBT01000039.1-human-gut-metagenome-genome-assembly--contig:-NODE-39-length-80526-cov-7.686240_pt1 | contig 80526 bp, 103 predicted proteins | sample MGYA00242749_ERZ504557 | MGnify/ENA primary metagenome ERZ504557 (study PRJEB26092, sample SAMD00036243) | human gut metagenome | host: Homo sapiens | study: EMG produced TPA metagenomics assembly of...
ATGGTTTCAACAGCGAAATTATCGCTTATAATCTCTCAACTTCACCAAACTTAGAACAAGTGAAATCTATGTTAGACCAGTCCTTCACAGAGGAGCATTATGAAAATACAATTCTCCATAGTGACCAAGGTTGGCAATACCAACATCAGTATTATCATCAATTTTTAGAGGATAAAGGGATCAAACAGTCCATGTCACGTAAGGGAAATAGTCCAGACAATGGTATGATGGAGTCTTTCTTTGGCATTCTTAAGTCTGAGATGTTTTATGGTTACGAGAAGATGTTTCACTCACTTGAGCAATTGGAACAAGCTATTGTAGACTATATTGATTATTACAACAACAAACGCATTAAGGTAAAATTAAAAGGACTTAGTTCTGTGTAATACAGAACTAAATCCTTTGGATGAATTATTTGTCTAACTTTTTGGGGTCAGTACAGAAGGCATAGAGCTCTTCATTATCATCCCCATGAACTCCTCTATTGTCATTACTTGAGCAAATTCATCGTGTAAGTATACTAGATTTATGGTATGCAGGACCTCTGGATCTATCAAATGACCATCTAAATTGGGTAGGGCAAAACTGGCCGTTGCATCTGAAATAAGTGACGTCTTAAACACTAAATTAGCCGCCATGCGAGTTGTGGTAGACACACAGTGTGGCAAGGTAAAGCCTGCAATAACTAACTTATCAATTCTTTTATCTCTTAAATAGCTCTCTAAATTCGTCCTAATGAAAGCACTATTAACTATCTTTTGGAAAACAGGTTCACTTGGGTATGGTTGAAAGCCATCTTTAAAATCTTGACCTTGAGATTCGTGAAAACGTGATTGAGTATTCGTGTATACATGTTGAACATGAAGTACTGGCCAATACCCTTTCTCTAAAAAAATTAAGCAATTTTTGGGAATTCACTTCAAGCTGAGGGTTATTACGTTCTCCCCATGAACTATTATCAAAGGCCCTTTGCATATCAATCATTAATAATCCTTGCATTTTTATTCTCCTCTTTTACACCAATCTTCCAACAACTTATTTGCATCCTGACAACTATCAAAATAAGGAGTTATCAGTTGAAAGCCTTCCATTAGTTGATCTAGTAAGTTATCCCTAGTCAAGCTATCCGTCACAGGGACATCATATTTAACCAAGACCTTTCGAACACGACCAGCTTTGACTGCTTCTTTGAGCATCTGACGATTCGCTTCAGTCCCTTCCACACGAAGACTGACACCATCTTCCCATCTTATTGAGCAAGATAGTAAAGTGGAAAAGTAATCGGTAAGTCTTAGGACCTTATATTGCTTCGCTAGAGTAGTATCAGATTTTTTCCGTTCGACAAAGCTCATTTCAACTGATATTCCCCAATCTTCAGCTTAACCGTATAGTCGAATCGCCATAGCAACATCATCTAAACTGCTCCTCAGGAGCTCTGTAATAGCACCAGAAATGTGGACGGCATACTTTTTGACACGATCCATTTTCATGGGGTCTAGACGCTCCTCTAGAGCTTTTGATAAGAAACTGTATTTCCCTTATGAGCAGCTTGTCCCAAAGTTTTGAGAGCTTCCATATCAAACCTGATGTGGCTCCGCCTTCTCAGGTTTGATATACTTAACTCCTTGTTTGGATAAATAAGTTTGAACATTTTCTAACATCGTTTTCTCCTTACAATACCAAAAGACCAACCCGTAAAGATTCTATTCTGGTTGGTCTCTTTTTTATTTACGTTTACGAGCAATCAAGTGGATTGGTGTTCCCTCAAAGCCAAAGGCCTGACGAATTTGATTTTCCAAGAAACGCATGTATGAGAAGTGCATAAGCTCTTCTTCATTGACAAAGATAACAAATGTTGGTGGTTTAACCGAAACTTGTGTCACGTAGAAAATCTTAAGGCGTTTCCCTTTGTCAGTTGGTGTTGGGTTGATGGCGATGGCATCCATGATAACATCATTCAAGACAGCCGATGAAATACGACGGTTTTGACTCTCACTGATGCGTTTGATCATCTCTGGTAACTTGTTAAGACGTTGTTTCGTCTTAGCCGATACAAAGACAATTGGGGCATAGCTCAAGAATTGGAACTGATCACGGATATCTGCTTCCCAGTTGGCAACGGTGTGGTTGTCCTTCTTAATCGTATCCCATTTGTTAACTACGATGATAATCCCTTTACCAGCTTCATGGGCAAAACCAGCAATACGCTTGTCATACTCACGGATACCTTCTTCGGCATTGATAACCATAAGGACAACATCAGAACGATCAATGGCACGCATAGAACGCATAACAGAGTATTTTTCTGTATTTTCATATACCTTACCAGATTTACGCATACCAGCGGTATCAATCATAGTATACTCTTGACCTTCACTGTCCACAAAGTTTGTGTCAATGGCATCACGAGTCGTACCAGCAATAGGACTCGCAATCACTCGGTCCTCGCCTAAAATGGCGTTAATCAAACTTGATTTTCCGACGTTTGGACGCCCAATCAAACTGAAACGGATGATATCTGGATTTTCTTCTTCGACTTCTGTTGGAAGATTTTCAACGATAGCATCGAGAACGTCCCCCGTACCAATACCATGAACAGATGAAACTGGATATGGATCGCCAAGCCCAAGAGAATAGAAATCATAGATATCTGCACGCATTTCAGGGTTATCCACTTTATTTACCGCCAAGATAACTGGCTTGTTTGTCTTATAGAGAATACGGGCAACGTACTCATCCGCATCTGTCACGCCTTCCTTACCTGAAACGACAAAGACAATAACGTCTGCTTCAGTCATGGCAATACCAGCTTGGTGCTTAATCTGTTCCATGAATGGGGCATCGACATCATCGATACCACCTGTATCAATCAAGCTAAACTGACGATTAAGCCACTCAGCAGAGGTATAAATACGGTCACGTGTTACCCCTTCAACGTCTTCGACGATAGAGATACGTTCACCCGCAATTCGGTTAAATAGGTCGACTTCCCAACATTTGGGCGACCACGATAGCAACTGTAGGTAATGTCATATATTTAAGTCCCTGATTAAATTAGGGATTCCTTTCTTCATTTAGCAATCTAACTTCCAACAAGGAAAGCAAACACGCTTGTTCTTTATCATTATTAGAATCACCTTAACGGCGATTAACACCTCTCAAGTGAACCTCTTTAGCTAGAAAACGAATACGTTCCATCACACGTTTGGCCTGCCAAGTCTCGTCTCCCTGACGTCCATTTGATAGCTTAGCTTCTAAGTCTGCAAAACTATAGTTGGATGTGAAGAAGGTCGGTAGCTCCTCAATCATGCGATACTGGAGAATGACTTGCAAAACATCGTCCCTAATCCAAGAAGAGAATTGCTCTGCACCAATATCATCTAAAACTAGAACTTCTGCTTCTTTGACAGCATCAATTTGTTCCTTCACAGAGCCGTCCTTGATCCCATTTTTAACATCAATAGTAAAAGATGGGTAATGAATAATGGTCGTAGCAACCTTCTTCGTCTCTGAAAGTTCGTGGGCCATAGCAGCCAACATGAATGATTTCCCAACCCCCATATCTCCGTAGATATAGAGGCCTTTCTGGTCTGGACTAGGGTAATTAGCTACAAAATCAACAAGTGTCTCAAAGGTATCAACACGAGCGACATCATCTAGTGCAATATCAGCAAAGGTAATCTTGCGATAGGACTGAGGCAAGCTCACCAAGTTAATCCGCTTAGAAATAGCCTGTTGTTCTTGTTGCTCCTTAAGCTGACGCGTTTCCTTATAGGTTACGTCAGCGTAGCCTTCATTCATGGTCAGAATCGGCTCATACCCTTTGGCAATGTAGCTGACATCACCTTCTTTGACCTTACGGCATTCCACCAAGAATTGATTAAACTTTGGAAGACTACGCTTGATTTCGTCCTGGCTTAAGCCATGTTCTTGAATAAAGTCAGCCACTCTTGGATCCGCCAAGATTTGCTTGGTCAAATCTGTTGCATTACCAGACCCATGATATCCTGTTCGGTTCAAGGTTTGTCCAACTCTTTCCATAGGCTACTCCTTTCCTTTTTCTAGTTTGGCCAAAGCACGGCGTCTAATTTCGTCTAACTTGGCTTGGTCGGCCTGACTGGTTTGATTATCGTAATCAGGATCACTCCAGCTAGGTACATTTGTTTTCTTCTTAGAATCATCTTTTGCCCGCTGTGATTTTTTGTCGTAACCACTACGCAAAGCCAAAAGCCCTTGTTCAGCAGTAACAATCTTCTTAAAGGCAAAATCGTTGGCAACTTTAGAGATATACTCTCGATTCACATTTGTTGAACGTGTCCGTCCCAAACTGTAGGCAACCATGAGATTAATGACCTCATCCATAAAGCCTCTTTGTGCCAATTCTGTGAGAATTTTTTTCTCAGAATTAGTCACAGTCCCGCCTGGCCCCTTAGCACTCTGTAAGTAATCAACAGGTTTTCCAGATTTAACAGCTTTAAGAATCTTTTTCTCTGTCTCCGTCAATGCAGAATCACCACCCAATTTTTGAGCTTGAGCTTGCTCTAATTGCACTTGCATACGCTTAACAATAATCCGGTGGTTCACGGCTGTCTTTTTTGACAAGAGATAGGTATCATACCAATTCATGTCATAGGTTTCAGACAACTTATAGATTTCTGGAACATCTGTCTTTTCATCTGTAAATACAAGTCCATCAGCCTGCATACGATTCCTGAAACTGATTAAATCAAATGAATTTTTAGGCTTAATTTCAGAAACAGACTTTTGAGCTAAACGCTCATCAGTAAAAACATCCGAAAAACGTTTAGATAAGTCTTGTAAACCATGTAAACTCGTCGGTTTTAAAGCATCCACTGCTGGCTCACCAATTTTTTGCTCTAGAAGTGAACTATAAACCGCATGTTTTAGAAACTGCTCGATAGATAGGGGAGACTTAAGCTCCACAACATAAATTCCCTGAGGAGAATGATAGAAAGCCAACAAATCTACCGCTGTCAGGACCGCCAGGGATTCCTGAAGAGGCTGCATACCAAAGTTAAGATGATTCAGAATAGTAGCAAATTTATGACGATGATTACCATTATCATAGAAAGCCACAAAATACTGATAGAGTGCGTATCCCTCACCCCCAATAATGGATAATAACAACGCATCAAACTTGCCTGATCGGGAACGATAACCTGATTGCCAACATAGACAAATTCTTCAATGGGTCTCATTTTTTAGACTCTTTTTTCGCACGGACAGTCTTGGTAATTTCTTGAAGCAATTCTTCAATCTCATCAACATCTTTGAAAGAACGGTAGACACTAGCAAAACGGACATAGGTAATTTCATCAAGATCTGCTAGTTCTTTCATGACTAAATTCCAATGACCTCACTATCAACCTCTCCATCATGGTTACGGCGAATGTTTTTCTCTATACGGGTGATGGCATTTTCAATATCCTCACTTGAAACTGGACGCTTCTGAGCACTCATCGAGATACCATTGAAAATCTTATCGCGAGAGAATTGTTCACGAGTACCGTCTTTTTTGACAACTAAAAGTGGAACTTCTTCCACACGCTCAAATGTAGTAAAACGGGCATGACAAGCATCACACTCTCGACGACGACGAATGGTATTTCCATCCTCTGCCTGACGGCTATCGATAACATTAGATTTATTATGTTGACATTTTGGACAACGCATGCACTTCACCACCAATCTTTCGAAATTCAGTACTCTATTTTACCATAAAAACACATAAAAAGCACCCCTTAACGAGACGTGCTCATGATTGAGAGTTAGTATAAATCTCTTGTAAATTGACTTAACCTTCAATTTGAGGTGTCGTAGTTTCTGACTCTGCAAAAGGAATGTAGAGGTCAAAACGTGTACCCACACCAAGTTCTGAACTGACATCGATATGGCATCGATAAGCTTCCACAATTTGATAGAGGATTGATAAACCAATACCCACACCAGATTGGGTTGTCGTACGATTACGCGCCTTATCTGAACGATAGAAGCGTTCAAATATATGTTCAATATCTTCTTTAGAGATACCCTCACCATTATCCTGTACCTGTACCAGCATCTCATCTTCCAGAGCCTTGATAGTAATCTGGATTTTCTTATTAACAGGCGAATACTTGACCGCATTATCAATCAAAATAGTAATAACCTGTTCAAAGTGCTGGCTGTAAATCTGTGCTGGACGATCTGAACCCTCAGAATCATTGAGGTAGAATTGGTAGTCGTCATGTAGGACACGAAAATTCCCAATAACCGTACGGATTGAAGAATTCAAATCACATGTATCATTTCTATGATTGTCAAATGACCCTTTAACACGAATAGAATCCAACATATCGTTAATCATAATCGTCATACGGTTGGCTTCGTGACTTGCAGCTTCAAGACTTTCTTCAAGGATTTCAGGATCATTTTTACCCCAACGTTGCAAGAGGTCCATATGTCCTTTAATAACTGCAATGGGAGTACGTAATTCGTGACTGACGTCACTCAAGAAACGCATCTGCATCTGATTATTTTCTTGAATTTTATCCATCATACAGTTAAAGTTAAGTGCCAAAGCACCAATCTCATCATGACTCTCAATCTTAGATCGAAGCTCCAAATCACTTGGCGAATCGATAATAATACCCATCGTTTCGTGTAACTGCCTCATCGGACGAAGAATAGATGTCAAGACAACTACAGTTACTGCAATAACTAAGACCGTCATTCCTACTTCAAGGAATATCAATAGGAAAATTAAACGCTCTTTTAACGCATAGTAGAATTCCAAATCATGAAAAACTTGAGCATACCCAACAATGGTCTTCTTATCCTTGCCATAGATTGGAACTTGTAGTAAGAAACCACGTTTACCTTTATAGGAAACCAACTTCAGTTTATTGACCTCAGACATGCCTGGAGGTGAGTCTGTATCCTCCTCAGAAGTAAAGATAAAAGTTCCCTTTTTGTCATAAACATAGACAGACTGGTTGGAATATAATCTATTAGAAACCGCAACTTGACCATCTAAGGAACGCTTTTCAGAAAGCACTCCATTAATGATTGATGGATAGATATTTTTCGGTGAATAAAGGGCCGCTAAAAGCGGCTCTGGACTCAACTCTTCATCAGAGTCCCAGTCCTTTTCGATATAAGTAACAACTTTTGAGATTGTATTATTTACATTTTGACGTTCACGTTGCAAAAGAAGCGTATTGGCTGAAAATACAACAACCAGAGTGAACATCGACAATACAAGAAAGAAGACCACAGCAGTTGTCATGGTCAACTTTTTTCTAATGGTTACTTTACCAAATAATTTACTCATCTTTCACGGATAACGTAACCCATCCCTCGTACTGTTTGAATGTATGATTCCTTACCTGGAATGTCGATTTTCCCACGTAAGTAACGAATATAAACATCTACAACGTTTGTTTCAATTACGTCATCATATTTCCAGACTTGAAGCAAGAGTTCCTCACGGGTCATTACTTGGTTCATATTGCTTAAAAGTGTGTTCAACAAATCAAACTCACGTTTTGTCAATGGAATTACCTCATCACCGCGAACAACTGCACGGTTTTGAACATCCAATTTTAAATCGCGATAGGTTGACGCTTTAGCTGGTGCCTTCTTAGTAGCTTCGATATCTTGACGACGGAAAGTTGCACGAATACGTGCCAACAGTTCTTCAATCGCAAATGGTTTTATAATATAGTCATCAGCTCCACGATCCAAACCAGCAACAATATCCATGATTGAGTCGCGAGCTGTCATCATCATAATATAAGTATCTTTTTCTTGTTGGAGACGACGTGTCACTTCGAAACCGTCCATCTCAGGCAACATAAGGTCCAAGAGAATAAGATCGAAATCTTTCTCAAGTGCCATTTCAAGTCCTTCGCGTCCGTTGTCCGCTGTCACAACGTCGTATCCTTCGTGTTGAAGTTCAAGAGAGACAAAACGAGCAAGGTTTCTCTCATCTTCAACAATCAAAATGCGTTTGCTCATAATAAGTATTTACCCTCTTTTATAAAAAATTTTTTGGCTTCCATTTCCTCAAAAAGTATTTAGGTTTAGCCAATGAATACATCCGAAAATTAGCTTATAATGACAGAATAATACAGATTTTTAAAATTGTCAAACATTTTTAGTTTGTTTTTGAATTAATTGTCATCAAATAGTCCATTCAATTGAGCAAAAGGATTACTTGCCTCTTTCTCCCCTTGTTTAAGAGCTGCAAAATCCTCTTCTGACAAGACTTCCCAGTCTTTACCTGAGAGCGAAATTTGTCCTGATTCCTCTTCAGGTGTCAGCACTCTCAAAGGAATATTAAGAAGAATATTATCTAAAATACTCTCATTAAGGTCAATAGTATCGTCATTCAAGATAAGAACTAGATTTTCCTCGACTAATTCCTTTTGAAGAGCAGCATCCGCCTCTTGTATAAAGGTTTCCGAGACTAGGTAATTGAACCCAAGTGTCGCAGGCTCAAGTGAACGACTAGATGGCAAAGTAATATCATAGCTAAGTTGATAATCTAAGAGATATAAGCCATTATCATAGACTACTTGACCACTTGCTTGAAGTTGTTCAAGATTTAAAACTTGGTCATAGCGTTCTTTAATTGACTCCAACAAAGAAGGTGCTTCATTAAAGGCTAGCCCTTCTGGAGACTTTCTAACTTCTGAAAGATAAATCATTTTCAATCCTCAAATTAAATTTTCCCATAGGAATCTATTTTCAATCCATAAGACCATAATCCCCTATATTCACTTTTCATTAAAGCGAGTAATTATGATTTTAGACTTAATTAACATTATATCAGATTTTTAAAAAAAATAACAGCTTTAATATTACATAATTTTAAACTTAGGAGGTTTTTAGTAGCTTATTAAAAACTGGTTCTTACCTAATCTTAAACAATCTTTTCCATTAGATGAAAGGGATTAATTATGGTAAAATAGGGGCATTGAAACTAGATAAAAGGATTGTAAAATGACACCTGAAGATTTTTACATGGCTTTGAAAGAACTAGGGTTCGATCTTAGCCAAAAACAAAAAGACCAATTCCAACGCTACTTTGAGCTTTTGGTAGAATGGAATGAGAAAATCAACCTTACTGCAATTACAGACAAAGATGAGGTTTTCCTCAAACATTTCTATGATTCTTTGGCTCCTGTTCTTCAAGGGCATATTAAAAATCAAAGTATTCAACTTCTGGATATCGGTGCTGGAGCTGGATTTCCAAGTCTCCCTATTAAAATTCTTTGTCCTAATCTTGATGTGACAATCATTGATTCTCTTAATAAACGCATCACTTTCCTTAACTTCTTGTCTGATGAACTTGGACTTAGCGGTGTTCACTTCTATCACGGACGTGCTGAAGATTTTGGACAAGATAAGGCCTTCCGTGCTCAATTTGATATTGTTACTGCCCGTGCCGTTGCACGTATGCAAGTTCTCTCAGAATTAACTATTCCTTTCTTAAAGGTCGGAGGTCAACTTATTGCACTTAAGGCTGCCGCAGCTGACCAAGAGCTAGTCGATGCTAGAAATGCTTTGAACGTTCTTTTTGCTAAACCTATTCTCAACGAAAACTACAAGCTGCCAAATGGTGATGGTCGTAATATTACCATTATCGATAAGAAAAAAGAAACCCCAAACAAGTACCCACGTCGTGCTGGGATTCCTAATAAGAAACCACTATAACGTTTATCCAAGAATGTTTTCTTACTCCTAGGATTCTTATTTCTCCTTATGATAACTCGGAGGTTCTCATTGATAAATCGTCTTTCAGTCACGCAAAAGCTTGTACTCAGCTTTGCCTTTGTCATTATAGTGGGGAGTATTTTACTTAGTCTTCCCATAAGCCATTATGCTAATAGTCCAGAAACAAGCTACCTAGATCATCTCTTCAATGCTGTGTCAATGGTCTGTGTAACTGGGCTTTCCGTTGTTCCTGTCAGCAAGGCTTACAATGGCTTTGGTCAGATTATCTCTATTCTCCTTATACAGACGGGAGGACTTGGACTAGTCTCTCTTATAGCCTTTAGTACCTATACTCTTAAAAATAAATTAGGATTAAGTGATCAAGATCTCCTTCAATCCGCACTTAGTAGGGATAACCAAAAAGATTTGAAAGCTTATCTTTTCAATGTATATAAAATAACTTTTTCTATTGAAGTTTTAGCGGCACTAGTAATTATGACTGATTTTATTCCTCGCTTTGGACTTGGTCATGGCATTTTTAACAGTCTCTTTCTAGCTATCTCTGCTTTTTGTAACGCTGGCTTTGATAACCTAGGAACTAACAGTTTACAAGATTATGTGACCAATCCAACTATCAACCTCTCTGTGGCTTTTCTTATTATGTCTGGAGGCTTAGGTTTTGCAGTTTGGATTGATTTAATTCAAATGATTAGACGCTATATTAAAGATCGCCCTAGAAACTGGAAATTAGCAAGTAGACCTTTCAGTAATCAAAGTCGTCTTGTGCTTATAAGTACAAGCTGTCTCCTCTTAGGCGGAACCCTACTTGCTTGGTTTCTGGAAATGGATAACTCTAAAACTATCGGTACTCTCAATGTCTGGCAGCAACTTTTGGTAAGTTTCTTTCAGACTGTAACCATGCGTACCGCCGGTTTTGCGACTATTTCCTACACCAATGCTAATTTTACTTCAAACCTTCTTTTTATGATTCAGATGTTTATTGGGGGTGGTCCTGGAGGAACTGCCGGTGGTATCAAGGTAACCACCGCCTCCATCATGTTTCTTCTTTTCAAGTCGGTGCTTTCTGGTAACTCCAGAGTTGTTTTCCGAAATCGTATTATCTCTAATAAAACTGTTATGCAAGCATTCACTGTTATCCTATTTTACCTAATCATGCTCTTAGTCGGCTATGTTATTTTGCTTCAGACTAACCCTACTCTGTCACCACTAGCTCTACTTTTCGAGAGTGTGTCAGCTATTGCTACCGTTGGGGTGTCTATGGATCTGACTTCTAGTCTTAACACCATGGGACGTCTTGTTATCATGGCTCTGATGTTCATTGGCCGTGTCGGACCTATTACTGTTCTCTTGAGCTTGATGACAAAAAAAGAAAAACATGTCTCTTATGCCCCTACTCATATTTCAGTCGGCTAAACTATTTTATTAATTGACAATACTCTGAAAGGATTTTATATGAAAACACAAATTATTGGTGTCCTCGGTTTGGGAATCTTTGGACAAACACTTGCAACCGAACTCTCCTCTTTTGGACAAGATGTCATTGCCTTGGACAACAACTCTACAACAATTGATTTCCTTGCTGATCAAGTGACTAAGGCCGCTGTTGGTGACATTACTGACATTGACTTTCTACGTTCCGCTGGTATCGATACTTGCGATACAGTCATTATTGCAACTGGAGAACACTTAGAATCTTCTGCACTGGCGCTCCTACATTGTAAAAAACTCGGCATTACAAATATTATTGCCAAAGCTACAAATAACAATTATGAGGAAGTCCTTTACGGAATGGGGGCCAATTTGGTCATCACTCCTGAGCGTAGCACAGCAAAAGACTTGGCTTCAAATATACTTCGCTGTAACATTTCAAGAATTTTTCATTTAGAGGATGACGTGGCTTTAATTGAGTTGAAAATTCCTAATGAATGGGCTGGAAAGTCGTTGCATACTTTAAATCTAAGACAAACTTATAACGTCAATGTTATTGGTTTTAGAAATGAGGAAAATGGTAAGTTAAACACTCACTTTGACCCAATGAATAGACTCCCTAACGAAGGAACTATTCTAGTAGTCTCCGACAATCGAACACTAGAAAAATTCGATTATTTAGGATATTTGAAATAAATTGACTTAGATAGACTAACATTTCTTGAATACCTAGATAGTTATTGTTAGCTACTTCAATATCAAAGTCCTTACCATGTTTTGCAAAGCAGTTAGAGAAATGACAGTCTTCACCATGATAGATTAGGCCACCCAGTGTCTCAAGTACATCCTTAACAGCCTAGGTGCCCTTTCTCCATTAGACACGTAAAAACATTGGTCCTTATAACCAATGTTTTTTAATGTTTCTAAGAATTCAAACTATCTTAGTTCATACCTTTTACTTTTTCAACGATATTTTCTACTGTAAAGCCATATTCTTCAATAATTTTAGCAGCTGGAGCTGAGGCACCAAATGTATCAATTCCAATCACAGCACCGTCTAAACCAACATATTTATACCATGGTAGACTTGCTGCCATTTCGATTGCTACACGACGACGAACTGCATTTGGAAGAACTTCCTCTTTATAGGCTTGATCCTGTGCATCAAAGACATCTGTTGATGGAACACTCACAACACGAACTTTGTAGCCTTCTGATTCCAAAGCTTTTGCTGATGCTACTGCAAGATTTACTTCTGAACCAGAAGCAAGGAGAATAGTATCAAAATCTGCTGCTGTTTCATGAACAACGTAAGCACCTCTTGAAACTTTATCAAAATCTGTTCCTTCTTCAACAGTCAAGTTTTGACGTGTCAAAACAAGCGCCGTAGGTGTTGATTTAGAAGTTACAGCTTGATACCATGCAGCTTGTGTCTCACGCGCGTCTGCTGGACGATAAACATTAAGGTTTGGAATAGCACGAAGTCCAGCTAGATGTTCGATTGGTTCATGGGTTGGGCCATCTTCACCAACTGCAATAGAGTCGTGAGTAAAGACATAAGTAACTGGAAGTCCTTGAAGTGCAGACAAACGAACTGCTGCTTTTACATAGTCTGAGAATACGAAGAAGGTACCACCGTAAACACGAAGTCCACCATGGAGAGACATACCATTCAAGATTGCTCCCATCGCAAACTCACGTACACCAAATTGAATGTTACGGTTAAGACGATGTTCATCATCTTGTAGACCTTCAGATTTAATGTAAGTCATATTTGAGTGAGCCAAATCCGCAGAACCACCTAGGAATGTTGGCACTTTATCAGCAATAACATTCAAAGCATCTTGACTTGAATTACGAGTTGCTTGTGAATAACCATTTTCAACAGCTGGGAAGTCTGAAGGTTGGAATTCAACTGCATCCTTACCTTCAAGAATGCGTGCAAGTTCAGAACCAAGTTCTGGGTAAGATTGTTTGTACTCATCTACCAAAGCAACCCAAGTGTCATAGGCCTGACGACCACGATCAACTGTATTTTCCTTGAAATCAGCATAAACTTCTTTTGGAATTTCAAATGGAGCATGGTTCCAACCCAAGTTTTCTCTTGCAGCTGCTGTTTCATCTGGTCCAAGAGGAGCACCGTGAACACCGTTAGTTCCTTGTTTATTAGGAGCACCGTGACCAATGACAGTCTTAACCTCAATCAAAGATGGTTTACCACTTGCTTTTGCACTTTCAATAGCAGCGTTGATAGCTTCAATATCTGTTCCATCTTGAACAAATTCAGTGTTCCAACCATAAGCTTCATAACGTGCACGTACATCTTCAGTAAATGAATCTTTAGTTTCACCGTCAAGATTGATATCATTTGAATCGTACAAGACAATCAATTTATCCAATTTTTGAAGACCAGCGTAAGATGATGCTTCGGCCGAAACGCCTTCCATAAAGCAACCATCCCCCGCAATAACATAAGTATAATGGTCAAAGATTGGGAAACCTTCCTTGTTGTATCGAGAAGCCAAGAAACGTTCAGCTTGTGCCATACCGACAGCATAGCAATACCTTGTCCAAGTGGACCTGACGTAGCATCTACACCAACTGTATGGCCAAATTCTGGGTGACCAGGTGTCTTAGAACCCCATTGACGGAATTGTTTAAGCTCTTCAATGCTCAAATCTTTAAATCCTGACAAATGGAGGAGCGCATAAAGAAGCATTGAACCATGACCTGCTGACAAAACAAAACGGTCACGATTAATCCAATTTGGAACTTCAGGATTGACATGCATTTGTCTAGTAAACAAGGTGTAACCCATTGGTGCTGCACCCATTACCACACCAGGGTGGCCAGAGTTAGATTGGTTAATCGCATCTACCCCTAGAAAACGGATAGCATTTACTGAAAGGTTAGACATAATTTCCTCCTTAATAATATCAAGACTCTTTTAGTTACATCAATACTCCCTTCATTATATCACAGAAACGTTTTCACAATAAAGTACTTTATCGAAAATTTCATACAAATACCGTTCAAAAATTGGGAATAAAAAACTAAAAAAGCTCTGAAGATACTATAGACATCTCAGAACTCTTTCGTTTATTTAAAACTCACTGAAAGAAAACTTCAAATCCATGGATTGTAAAAACGCCCATGGTTAAGATAAATCAACTCCAGACTAATTCCCAATAAAAGAGTAGCTGATACGATTACAAGATAATCTTGTTTAGTCAAGGATTTGTGTACATACCATGTACGTTTTTTGTATCGACCAAATCGTCGTAACTCCATGGCTGTCGATATGGTATCAATTCGTTCGAGGGATGAAAAAATTAGAGGAAGAACAATTTGGAGATTCCCACGAATACGTTTGACCAATCCCGCCTTTTGCGACAAATCCAAACCACGAGCCTCCTGAGCCTTACGAATCGTAAAGAATTCTTCTTGAACATCTGGAATATAACGCAAGGTTAAACTCACGGAATAGGCAAATTTATAAGGAACCCCAATTTGATTCAGGCTAGCCGCAAACTGACTCGGATGAGTAGTCATGAGAAATAGAATGGCAAGAGGGACCGTTGAAAAATACTTGAGCAATAGATTTGCAAGGTAAAAAAGCTCCTGACTGGTTAGATAGAAACGCCCCCAACCTTCAATAATAACTGTCTTAGCCCTGTAAATTTCTTCACCATAGCCAGGTGCGAAAAGGTAGACCATAAGTAAATTAAAGAGAGCAATTGATCCAATAATCTTAACAACGAAAGAAATATCTCGCCAACGAATCTTGGCCAAGTTAAAGAGATAAATAGAAAGTAAGCCTACTGCTAGAATAAAACGTGGGTCATAGGTTGCCATACAAGCAACTGAAACCAAGATAAAGAAAAGCATCTTACTTGCCCCAGACAAATCATAGAGGAAACCTTGACCTGACTGATAACCAATTAAACGATTAGACATTAGGGCCTCCTTTTTCGATATAATACTGGGTTACTTCTACTGGATTACTTGACAATTTCTGACCCAAAGTATACAGAGATGTCTGCTTGAGATTAGCTGACTCAAGTAAATCCTTCTGATTAAGAATTGTAACAGGATTGTCGTCTGCAATGATTTTCCCCTCAACCACAACGAGACAACGATCGCTATATTCCAACATGAGCTGCATGTCATGGGTAATCATCACAATCGTATGACCTTGCTTCTGAAGACTGTCCAAGAAATTCATGATATCCGTGTAAGTCTTGTAATCTTGACCAGCTGTTGGCTCATCCAAGATAATGATTTCAGGTCTCAAGACCAAGATAGACGCAATGGTCACACGCTTTTTCTGACCAAAGGAAAGCGCAGAAATGGGCCATTTACGAAAACTATAAAGGCCACAAGTCTTCAGTACCTCATGAACACGCTCTTCAACCTCAGTTTCTTCAATCCCTCGCAAGCGTAAACCTAGAGCCACTTCATCAAAAATCATAGTTTGGCTAATCATCTGATTTGGGTTTTGCAAAACAAAGCCTATACGCTCTGAACGCTCGGCGATGCTATCCTGACTGATATCCTGACCCTTGTAAGTTAATTTCCCTTGACTAGGGACAAAACCGCATAGAGCTTTAGCAAGCGTCGACTTTCCAGCTCCATTTTTACCGACAATCGCTAGTCGCTCACCTTTTTTCAAGCTAAAAGACATATCCTCTATAATCGCTGGATTATCCCCATAGGAAACGCTAAGCCCCTCAACCTTCAAAATAGAATCACTTGAACTGTCTCTTTTATCTTTCAAAACGCTATCTGGGATACCTAATCCAGACAAATCCAAAGCATCTAGTTGGCTAAGATTTTGTGCTCTAGTTGTATCAAATCCCAACTGACGTAAAACCGTCACATATAGAGGTTCGCGAATCCCATTTTCCAGTAAGAGAGTACTTGATAAAAGCTCATCTGGCTACCGTTAAAGAGAAGTTGCCCATCATTGACTAGCAAAATACGGTCAACGGGACGATAAAGAACATCTTCTAGACGGTGCTCAATAAGAATTGTTGTAGCTCCCACCTCCTTGTGGATTTTATCAATGAGGTCAATGGTTTCCTGTCCTGATTTAGGATCTAAATTTGCTAGAGGCTCATCAAATAAAAGAATAGGGCTCTCATCAATCAAGACTCCAGCCAAACTAACTCGTTGTTTTTGGCCACCTGATAAGTCTTGAGGGCGGTGATTAAAAAGAGAAGTCAAGTCTAGACGTTCAGCCCAGAGTGCTACCTTATCCTTCATCTCACTTTGATCAGCACAATCATTCTCCAAAGCAAAAGCCAAATCCTCGGCTACTGTTAGGCCAATAAACTGACCATCTGGATCCTGCAATACCGTAGATACCGACTGTGACTTATCATAGATAGATTGCTTGAAAATATCCTGACCATCTATCCTTACCTGGCCTTTTGCCTGACCTTTATGGATATTAGGTATGATACCATTGAGACACTGAGCAAGGGTCGACTTTCCGCTACCAGAAGGGCCTAAAATGAGCACTTTCTCGCCTTTGGCAATATCAAAGCTGATATCTTTAAGCGTCGCTTCTGCTTGCGCATCATATTGAAATGTAAACTGATTAAAACTAATGTATTTATCCATGTTTCTACTAATAAAGAGAGGAGATATCAAAGCAAACTGACAGTCCCACTCTCCTATGATTCATGCTAGTCTTTGGTAAGACTACCAGATTGTGTACGTGAACTAGCATAGATGGCAAGAAGGAGTGTTCCCCCAATTGCAATTGTAATAAAGTTAGCTACGCCAGCTACAAAACTTTGTGCATAAAGATATGACCAGGCTTGAGCAAATTGGATTTTATCACCGATTGGCGTAACTACACCATAAGCAATAAGCAGTCCTAATGCTTGTGCTAGGTTGAACCAAATCATACTCATTACAGAGAATTTACCCATTGTTACATCATATTTTTTACCAAATAGGCCAATAACAAGACCTGTAATACCACTTGCAAGAACCCAAGCCCATGAGATATTTCCGTATTGAATACCATCTTTAAGCGCATGTCCAATGAAGCCCATAAAGAAACCTGTAATAGGCCCAAAAATCACTGAGAATAGAGCTTGAACAGCATACTGAAGTTGGATGCTGGTATTCCCAAAAATAGGAATATTAACAAACATACCAATGATAATAAAGAGTGCTGCACCGATACCTGTCGCAACTACTGTACGAATTGAATTATTTTTCATAATCTCACTTTAATCTCCTAAACGTTTAATTTCAATGTGCCAGTTAGACCCTACACCAACATTATAGGCCTTGGCAAAAGACCCCTGGTTTATGGCTAGACCGACACGATAGAGGGAATTGATATAAATAATTGGCTGACCGATACGAACATCCGCAAACGATTTCCCATAGGTAACTTGGTTTTGGTAGACCAACATATCATTGTTAAAGATGGTCACCTCGAATCGATCACCAAAGTTTGGTTCTAACGCATAAAAGTCATCACGTGTGATAGAGGTCCAAAGAGAGCCGAAACGGACGTCCAAAATGTCAATCGCACCACGAACTAGATTTTCCTCTATGATGGTTTCAACCACTGGAAACTCTAGAATTTTGTCCACAGGTAACTCAGGACCTACTTCTTCAAAACTGATGTGACCAGAAGCTATTTTTGCACCTGTATAGGCATAAACATCACGACCATGGAAGGTATAAGACAGCTCCGTATTACTACGACGATTCTCAACTTCTGAAATTTCACGGACAGCAACGATACCGACATCCTTCTTGATATAAGAAAGTGTTCCGTTATCTGGTGTGACGATATATTGCCCCGTCTTTGTTAAGGCAACCACACTTTTACGTGATGAGCCTACACCCGGATCAACTACCGAAACAAAGGTTGTTCCCTTTGGCCAGTACTCGACAGTCTGAAACAGACGATAAGAAGCTTCAAAAGTGTTGTAGGGAGTAATGTCATGTGTAAGGTGATGTACTCCCAAACTAGGTTCTTCTTGAAGGGCCACACCAATCATGGCCGAAACAGCACCGTCAACCAAACCAAAGTCTGATTGAAGCACTAATAAATTATTAGTCATAAATGTTTCACCCTTTCTCTTTGAATGGTTTATTATACTATATTTTATGGGCTTTTTAAATATGATAGATTCTTGAGCTAGCTATAGTCTTTGGCTATGTTTCCCTCTAAAATCAAAAAGTCAGCCCAACAGGCTGACCATGTAGTAGTTATCTAAGATTTCTTCCAACGACTTTTTTTCTGCCACTGCTGTAAAAAGAACATCTGTTGACGAGTTGAGAGCTGTTTCACAAGAGTCTTGGATGACACCGACGATAAAGCCGACACCAACAACTTGCATAGCTAAATCATTTGAGATCCCAAAGAGGCTGCATGCTACGGGTACCAAGAGGAGGGAACCTCCTGCAATACCTGAGGCACCGCAAGCAGAAATAGTTGAAACCACACTAAGAATAAAGGCTGTTGCAAAATCAACCTCAATTCCCAAAGTAGTCACTGCAGCAAGCGTCAAAACATTGATTGTCACAGCCGCTCCTGCCATGTTAATAGTTGACCCTAGAGGGATAGAAACCGAATAGGTATCAGGATTCAAGCCAAGGTCCTCACACAATTGAAGGTTAACGGGGATATTAGCCGCTGAAGAGCGAGTAAAGAAGGCTGTAATCCCTGAATCTTTCAAGCAACGGAAAACCAATGGGAAAGGATTTTTACCCATCATCACAAATGCAATGATAGGATTAATAACCAAAGCAACAAAGATCATTGTTCCAACTAAAACAAGGATTAAGACACCATAATCTGCCAAAACACCAACGCCATTCTTAGAAATAGTATCAAAGACAAGACCAAGGATTCCAAATGGCGCTAGATTAATAATCCAACGTACGATTTGAGAAGTTACTTCTGCTAAGGTATGCAGCAATTCTTTAGTGTGCTCACTAGCTGTTCGCATGGCAAAACCAAAAACGACAGCCCATACTAAAACACCAATGTAATTGGCTTGAGACAAAGCGTTGATAGGATTGTCTACCATTTTAAGCATCAAATCCTTAAAGACCTCACCGACCCCTTGAGGTGCAGCCGCCTTAGTAGCTGAGGCCGCTCCTAATTTTAAGGAAATTGGAAAAATATAGTGAGAAATAACAGCTGTCAAAGCAGCCGCAAAGGTCCCAAAGAGATAAAGCACAATAACTGTCTTCATGTTACTCTGCTGACCTTCACGTGTTTGAGAGAGGGCATTCGCAACCAAAGCGGAAACCAAGAGTGGTGCAATCGCCTTTAATCCACCAACAAACATGTCTCCCAAAAGACCAATAACCGTAATCTTTGGAATCAGTAAACCAAGTATAGCGCCAATTACCACACCAATGGCAATACGCTTAATCAGACTGGTCCTATTCCAAGCTGAAATAAAACGTTTCATAACTCATTAACTCCTTTTTGTGATTAGGGCAACCACAAAGCATTCTACAGTTTCCATATTATGATAAATTACTGAAATCGTCAATATATGAAAAAAGCCTTTGATAAATAGGCTTTCAAATTCTATTTATGACTCAACTTACGGGTCAAGAAATCACCGAGAAACTGAATAAGGAAAATCAAAATCAAAATCAAGAAGGTTGCCAAGATGGTAACTGATGTACTTGAACGATTGTATCCGTAGTAGATGGCGATGTATCCGAGACCACCTGAACCGATAGCTCCAGCCATGGCAGTTTCACCCACAAGGGAAATCAAAGTCACTGTTGATACACGAACCAATTCTGGGAGTCCTTCGCCAAGATAAACCTTAATCGTGTCCCAAAGATTTGCACCACTAGCTTGTGCTGCTTCAATCACTCCACGGTCTAAGTCTGCCAGTACCACCTGTACTTGACGTGCAAAGAATGGGAAGGTTGCAGCTGATAATGGAACCAAAGCCGCTGTCTTACCAAGGTTAGTCCCTACGATAAAGTAAGTGAAGTCTTTCAAAATGGCCAAGAGGATGATGAAAGGAATGGCACGAAAGATTGAAGTAATTTTATCCAAGATTTGGAAAATAAATTTATTTTCAATGACACCGCGAGGACCTGTCAATACTAAGAAGAGACCCATAATGAGACCGAGAAGCCCACCAATGATGAAGGAAATCACAGTCATATAAAGTGTCGCATAGATGGCATCTGGCCAAGAGTTAGCCCCCCGCATACCGATACGATAAATATCTGGAAAGTTTTGTTGAATCCAATCTGACATTATTGGGCTCCTTTCTTAAGTACTCGCAAGCTAACACCTGCATTTTCAATCGCTTTTAGCGCAGCAATAACCTTATCAGAATCACCATCTAAAACAACGACCAATTCACCAACAGGGGTATCACCGAGAATCTCAACATTTCCATAAAGAATATTACCTGAAACGCCAAAGTCTTTGAAGATTTCAGTAAAAAGGGGTCTATCTGTTGAAGAACCTACATATTTAAGCTGAACAAGAAGTGCAGATGCAGGTAAGTTTTTCACCAAAGGTTGTGCATTAATCTTAGCCAAGGCATCCTCAATCCCTACTGCAGTTTCAATAAATTCTTGCGTCAAATCCTCTTGTGGGTTTGAGAAGATATCAAGAACACTTCCTTCTTCCAAAAGTTGACCATTTTGCATAACAGCCACACGGTTACAAATGTCTTTAACAATTTGCATTTCGTGGGTGATCATAACCACTGTCAAACCAAGCTTTTTATTCAAATCCTGCAAAAGTGAAAGGATCTGCTTAGTTGTTTTTGGGTCAAGAGCTGAGGTAGACTCATCTGAAATCAAGATTTCAGGATCATTAGCCAAGGCACGGGCAATCGCTACACGTTGTTTTTGACCACCTGACAACTGTGCAGGATAGTTTTCGGCACGATCAGCCAAATCAACCAATTCCAAAAGACCACGAATTTTTTTGTCTTTCTCTTCATTGCTTAGTTTAGAATGACGAAGAGCAAAAGCTACATTTTCATAAGCCGTCTTTTGAGCCATAAGGTTAAAGTGTTGGAAAATCATCCCAATCGTTTGACGTTTCTGGCGCAATTCTTTTGTCGTTAATTGAACCTGACCGTTCTCAAAAGTCACATCTTCACCGATAGTGATTTTACCAGCTGTAGGTACTTGTAAAAGATTGATCGCACGAACAAGAGTAGATTTACCAGCCCCTGAATAGCCAACGATTCCGTAAATATCACCTTTTTCAATCTGGATGGACACATCCTTAACCGCTTGAATAGTGCGACGTTTCTGCGTAAAGGTGATATCAATATTTTTCAAATCAATAATGACATTACTCATAATTTGCGATTAACTCCTTAATTAGTTCAATATGGGTGTAGTAATCTGCTAGGCTAACATTTTCATTCCCACCATGATCTCGACTATTAGCATTTCCTATACCAAAAGCTACCATAGGAACACCCAAAGCCTCGTAAATCATATGCATAGGACCTGTGCCTGCAGCTGTCGGAAGTACAGCGACACCTTCCTCATAAAAGCCTTTTGCCAACTCAATAACGTTGACAATAGCAGGAGCTGACATATCACTACGATAACTTTCTTCACCAAGAGTGAAGGTTCCCTTGATACGGTCAAACCCCTCTTTTTTGAGGTGAGCCTTGATACAATCCAAAACATACTCAGGTGTCAAACCAGGGACCAAGCGCATCTCCATCTTAGCTTTGGCTTGAGCTGGCAGAATGGTCTTAACACCTTGCCCCTGATAACCTGTCGAAATCCCTTCAATAGAAAGAGCTGGCTAAAAATAATACGTTTTTAAGAAAGCACGACGGTCGCTTTCCAAAATTGGTAGTTTTAAGCCATAAATCTTACGGAGGCTATCTGCATTTTCAATGGCGTAAGTCTCGATAAGATCCATTTCACGTTCATTTGGCTGGATAATTTTTCCATAGATACCATCGATAAGAATACGTCCATGATCATCACGCATACTTGAAATAGCATTGAGTAAGTACCAGGAAGCAGATTCAATAACCGCACCAAATTTAGAGTGGATATCAACATCCGCACTCTCGACAGACAAGTCAAAGGTAATAATCCCCTTGTTGCCACCCGTAATTTCTAATTGTCCTTTACTATTTCGATTTCCTTGTTCCCAAACCAATAAGTCTGCTGGGAGAAGGTCATCACGGTATTTTTCTAAATATTTTCCAAGGTCAGTCTAAGCAGACTCCTCAGCCCCCTCCATCATAAAGGTAATATTAACAGGAAGGTCTCTGACCTCGCGAATATACTTACGAAGAGCTGTCAACCGAGCTGTAATATGCCCCTTATCATCATCGACACCACGACCATACATGTAACCCTTACGAACTGTCAAACGGAAAGGATCATCCGTCCATGGTTGATCATTGTCCGCAGGAACAGTGTCATAGTGTTGATAGAAAATAATTGTTTTCGCATCTGGGTTTGGACTCTTGAATTTCGCCAAGACAAAAGGTGCCGCATAGGTCTCGTCAACAGTTACCTCTGCTCCTACACGAGAAAAAATTTCACCGAGGTAAGCAGCAACGTCATAGAGACCAATATTTTGAGCAAAAATAGATTTTTTAGAAATCAAAGTTCTCAAAACTTCAAAATAGTGCTGAGCAACTTCATCATTACGAAACTTTCGTAGCTGCTCTTCTTCACTAGGAAATGCCATCAAATTGACTTCTTCATATACGACAAAATGGTGTGCTCTCACACGCCCTTTCGCCCTTAGCTTATTTCTTTGAATTAGCTTCCAATTGATCTCGTGTTGGTGCACCTTTCCATGCTGGAAGGTCAACTTTGTTAGAAGCATCATAAATGATTTGGGCAACTTCATCATTTTGGTAAGCCTTAATCAAAGTCTTGATAGCATCGGATTTGTTTGATTTTTCCCAATCTTTATTAGCTGCAATGATATTAACCCATTCTTTCAAATCTTGACTTGGATCTTCTTGGAAGAGGGTTGTGTTATAGTCAACATTTTGTTGTTGTGCATATGTGTTGTTAACAACTGCAGCGTCTACTGATGAAAGAGTTTGGGCAGCTTGTTCAGCAGAGATTTCTTTGATCTCCAATTTCTTTGGATTTTCAGAAATATTCTTGATAGTTGCCAATTCGCCATCTTTAACATCCAACTTAAGCAAACCAGCTGTTTGAAGGAGAGTCAAAGCGCGACTTTCGTTTGTACTATCGTTAGGTACTGAGATAGTAGCTCCCTCTGGAAGCTCTTTAACATCCTTATACTTAGCTTTACCGTTTTCAGTTCCTGAGAAAAGGTGGATTGGGCTAAGGAGTGTATCAGCTACTGGAACGAGATCACCTTTATTTTCTTTGTTCCAGTTGTTCAAGAAATAGATGTGTTGGAAAGCATTAACGTCGATTTCACCATTTTTAAGAGCCTTATTTGGTTGATTAAAGTCTGTGAACTCTTTCAAGTCAATTGTAACACCCTTGTCTTTAGCCAATTCTTTGACTTTATCCCACACTGGCTCAGTTGTATTATCCAAAGTCATGATACCAACTGTCAATGTTTTATCATCTTTAGCAGATTTGTTACCACCGGCACCACAAGCAGCCAAGGCTACTGTTGAAGCAACTGCCAATACTGTAATTCCAAGAATTTTTTTAAATTTCATAACGAACTCCCTTTAATTGTTTTAAGTGTTAAATTATTATCCCATAAGATGAGAATTGTAGCAAATTGTTTATAATTGTATATCTCTATAGTTTTTAACTATAATGTGTCCGAGATTTTAATTATATGGAAAAGCTGAGAATCATTCCCACCTCCTTTCTTATTTTTTGCTTGGAACTTTCAAAGCATCTTTAGTTGGAATATAATCTTTGTTTCCAAGGAATTTTTCAGCCAACTTAGCCAAAGTACCATCTTTTTGGAGTTCTTCCAAACGTTTGTTTACAAATTTTTGAAGGTCTTTTTGATTATCAGCAAACAAGAAGTAAATGTATGGTTGTTGATCAGACTTAAGTTCAATGGTTTTCAAATTACTCAACTTATTATTTTTGATGATTGCATTAACAGTTGGTGCATCAAAGATCTTGAAGTCATACTTGCCTTCATTCAAACTTGTCAACATTTGTGTAATATTTTCATTTGTGTAGTTAAGTTCAACTGGCTTGTCTGAATGTTTATCATTAAACTCTGTCAATTGAGTAGCTGTCGTTGTTCCTTGAACAACCTGCGTTGAGTGTCCAGCAATATCATCATATTTCTTAATATTACTATCTTTTGGAACAGTCAAAACAGCTGGTGTGGTACCAATTGGATATGAGAAGAGATATTTTTGGGCACGTTCTTCTGAATAAGAGATATTGTTCCCAGCCATTTGGTATTTAGCTGAGTCAAGACCTGTGAAGACTGAAGACCATTCTGTTTTTTGGAATTTCACTTCATATTTGTCAGAGTTTTTGAAGACTGCTTTAGCCACTTCCACATCGTAACCAGTCAATTCACCGTTTTCTTCATATGAGAACGGTGCTGTTATCCCAACAGTGGCAAAGTTAATTGTTTCTTTAGCACCTGAAGATTTAGATGCTTCTTTTGGTGATTTAGATGAACATGCAGCAAGCAAAGCCACTGAAGCAATGGCTACACCCGTAATTCCAAGAATTTTTTTAAGTTTCATAATACTCTCCTTTGAGATTGATTTTTTTATTGTAACAGAATTCACTAAGCTTAACTAATACTTAAACATAATCAAAGTGATAAGAAAATACTATCACCTAAAAATATCAATTGTTTGACAAAGAAAAAAGTAGGAAACCTAGAACGATTTCCTACTTATCCTTATTAATAATGTGACAAACGCTCAATTACTTGCTGGTTACTGAGCACTTCCTGGGCAGGAAAGAAATCAGCTTTGCCGTCTTCAAAAAGAAGAACATCAGCCTTTTCGTGATGAAGATGCTTAAAGTGATGAGCAGACATGATAATGGTTTTCCCAGCTGAATGAAGCTCATGTAGAAGTTCCCTAAAAAATTCTTCATATTCTTTAGAAAGATTATTGAAGGGTTCATCAAGAATATACACATCTGGATTAGTTACCATGATACTGGCAAAAGCCACTTTCTTCTTTTCTCCACCAGACAGTTGATAGGGAACGCGATCTCTTAAATCTTCAATTTTAAGCAGGGATAGCGTGTCTTGAACGCGCTGTGACACTTCTTCGGTAAGACCTAGCTGACGTGGACCAAAAGCAATCTCATCATAGACAGTACAATTAAATAACTGACTATCCACATCCTGAAAGAGGATTCCGAGGCGACTATAAAAATCTCGTTTTTGACGTTTGTCCTTCAGCCATTCTTTGAGGTCCTTCCCTAAGAAAAGAATGCGACCAGATTCTTCCTGCTTGAAGCCAGTTAATAAACTGATAAGACTTGATTTTCCAGTCCCATTTTCCCCCATCAACATCACATATTGTCCTTGTCTAATCTCCAAATCAAGACCAGTAAAGACCTTTTTTTGTTCATAGGCACAGGCCACTTGTTTCAATTGAAACATCTCATCCTCCTAACATAATCTGTCCTAAAATCACTGCTACTAGACCTATCAAGGCCAGCCAGTCCTTCCATGTGAATGACTGTGATGACTTGACATACTCACCAACAAAGCAACGTGCTCCATGGCTTGAGTCAGTTCCTCACCATAGCGTATAGCTTTAAGGTATAAAATTCCCCAGATATTACTTCCAATCCGGAAACGATGGTTGCCGCCAAAGCTTCGTGCTTCAATCCCTTTGAGCAAATCCATTAATTGTTTTCCAAAGACATCGATATATTTTATGGTGATATCTAACTGGAGCAGAACAAGATCAGGAAAATGCAACCCTTTTAATGCCACTAGCATCTCACTTATTGTACTTGTCTCTGAATAATAAGCAATGGCTACGGCAATCAAAGGAAGTCTAAAAAGAAAGAGCGATTGACCTCCGCTAAGTAAGAGATGCGGTAGATAAAGAACTAAAGGAAGATCAACAACACTACAGTTTTTTTCAAAGTTCTTACTAAAACAGAATGCGGTAAAAAAGCCACGCCAGCTCCTAAAAACAAGGCTATAATCCACAAAACTGTGAGATTTCGGCTAATTCCCACTGAAACAAGTAAGAAAAAGAGAAGTAAAACCTTAGCTGTTGGATGAAAGACTGATGCTACTTTTAAAGGATGCGTTTCAAACTTTTGAAGAAGAGCTTCCAGATGGTGACGATTCCGGATAAGAAAGTTATTTCTACCGACTTTAGTGACTACTGGGCGCTCTTCCGACATCCAATCTGGCAGAATCATTTTTCAATCTTTCTACCGAAAATCAAGCGATAGAGGATGAAGAAAATCAAAACAGCAGAGGCAGCACTCAGGATATAACCCAAAATTTCTGGAATGCCTGCGATACTATAATCTGGAAAAAGGGCATTGAATGAAAAACCATTCAACATTCCTTTTGGCGCTTGGGCTTCCACATGGTAATGAGACAATTTTTCTACTAACTCTTTGACATCCCATTCTGCAAAAGCTGTTCCCGTCGCCAATAAACCAAGTGGCGTTAGGATAATTAAGGCTAGGATAAAGAGCAATAAAGGACGTAGTTTTTTAGTCGTTATTTCCTGAGTATTATCAATATTCAAACGTTCAATGAATTCTTGAACACCGGCTGTGAAAAATCCTTCTACCAAGCCGATAAGCAGGTGAGTCAAGCCCATTACTGGAAGCGTCACTCTCAAAGGGTATGGATTGTAAAGCGGATTACCACTGCTATCTTTAAAGAGAATCGGTTGAATTCCTAGTAAAACCGCAACAGTCAGGGCCGCAACTACAATTCCAATATAACCTCCAAAAAAGCTAGCAATTATCCTATTCTTTGTCCACTTATTCAAGAGTTTATAAACAGCATAACCCACAAATGGCATGACAACAGCCATACAAAAGGCATTCGCACCAAAGGCCAAAATCCCACCATCACCAAATAGCAAAGCCTGCATAGCTAGAGCCACACTAACTGCTAAACAGGAGCCCAAGGTCCTAACAATATAGCAATTAGCACTGCCCCAACAGCATGGGCACTCGTTCCACCTGGGGCTGGAAGATTAAACATCATGATAAGGAAGGACAAGGAAGTCCCGATTCCCAACATAGGAATCGTTTTTTTATCAGTGTTAACCTTTACCTTCACTTCCTTGACAGCCTTATACCAAATAGGCAACATAACTGCCCCCATTGCCGCACAAGTCATAGGGCTTAGGTAATTTTCAGGAATATGCATTTTTTATCTCCTCATATCATTTTTTCTCAAATCCAAAGGGGTTAATCCATGTATTTCTTGTCTAAAATAGTCTGCACAAGAATAAATGATGCGACGATTATCCTCAGCAGTTTTTCCTAAGATACGTAACACCAAACCTGAGATATCTAAGGATGAAATGGCAAAATCAGACTCAAGATTTAGCCTTCTAAGTGCTTCTGCAAAGCCTTAACAAAAGCCTCGTCAATATTTGGGGACACCATTATCAAGCTATTGTAATTACGCCATCCTTCAAAATAACCAAGTTTAAACATATCTTGTTTCTCAGGCTCTAAGAGAGTCTGATCGCTATAAACAAGCTCATTATCTTGGTAAATTTGTGTCAAATTACGAAAATAATGGTATTGAAACGGTAGATCCTCATGAGACCAACCTGCCGTTACACCATCTGAATAAATCAAGTGGGCAGACTTATCCATATCAATACGACTTGTTTGGAAATAGCGTGATTTTAAATATGGAATAACTTCATCAGACATGTACTCCAAATAACTATTTTCTTCAAGTGTGATAGACGTATTCTGTTGTGTCAACTGTCCTTTCTCACACTTGTAAACATAGGTAGGTGTTTGAGTTGTCACCAAGGCATGAGCATCTTTATTAACATCAATGGTCACTTGATACTGCTCACCCTCGACAAAGCCCCCACCCATATTAATGAGGAAATAGTAAGGAACGCCATTGGCATCTGAATTATCTGCCGATACTCGAGAGTTACCTTCTTGATATTTCTTGTGGGAAATTGTACGACCATTTCGATTTGAAAATCCAAGATGGACAAAGCCATCGTAAACTTGTGTCATCTTACAAGTCCTCTAGTAGGAAATTCTTACGAATCCATTCTTCTACTTCCTTAACATTGTCATCATTATTCAAATTTGTGAAAATGAAAGAATCTTCGTTACGGAAATGAAGGGTATCTTCACGCATACGATCTAGGTTGGCTCCAACATAAGGTGCAAGGTCAGTCTTATTGATCAAGAACAAATCACTCTTAATCATCCCTTGACCAGCCTTACGTGGGATTTTTTCACCCTGAGCAACGTCAATAATATAAATGGTAAAATCAACCAAATCAGGCTGAAGGTCGCAGCCAAGTTGTCTCCACCACTTTCAAGGAAAATAACATCCAAATCATGGTTAAAGCGCTCTTGAAGAGTTTCAATCGCTTCAAAGTTCATAGAGGCATCCTCACGAATCGCAGTATGAGGACATCCACCAGTTTCTACACCAATGATACGGTCTTCGTCTAAGCTTGAATTTTTAGCCAAGAAAAGGGCATCTTCTTTTGTATAGATATCGTTAGTAATAACTGCTAAATTTAAGTCAGACATACGTCGTGTAAGACGCTCAAGCAAAAGGGTTTTACCTGAACCAACAGGTCCACCAACTCCAATAATTACAGTACGTTTTGTCATTGTTTCTTCCTCTCAACCTTGTTGATATTTTAGGACATGAATAGGCGAAATACCTGTGTTTCATGTTTCATCTGAGCTAATTCAAGACCAGGCGTATTGGCCCCAAGGTAGGACGCATCCAATTCTTGAATTTCTTGTGTCATTTTTTCTAATTGCGAAAAGCTACGTAAAACAATCTCCTGTCCAGCAAACTGTCCAAGGGGAATGGCACGCACAGCATTTTGAACCATCGTCGAAATCACGCTATAACCATAAAGTGCTATGGCTTCATTACATCCCAAGCCCTTGTTAAACACATAGAGCGCAAAGACAATAGCTGGATTGCCGAAGGCCACACCCTTACGTATTTTAGACTGATAGTCATCCAATACCGGAATAGCATGAAGCCTTTGAATGAGTCGAAGCATTTGTTTAGCAATCATTTTAGTCCCCTGTCTTGTTTCACGCGCTTGCGTCGAAACTGTCAAGACCTTATCATAATACCAAACCTGGTCTATGTTATCTGTAACCATAGCATCATAAACCAGTTTGATTACAAGACCTTCACCATATTTAAACTGACTGGCTAAATAGGCTTCTTGCCACTCTTCGTAACCTTTATCATCTGTTACAGTGTCTTCACGCAGATAATTTTCCATCCCAAATGAGTGGTTAAATGATCCAATTGGAAAGGTTGAATCGACAATTTGCACAATTTCAAGATAATCTTGCAAAGACACATTAGCAAAGGGATTAATGTTCATGGGCAGTTAAATTCACATGGCGTAGGGGTTTATCAAGGACCACTTCTTCAATCGTGTAGGCAATCTCTTTTTGAGTCAAGACTTGCTCTACAACTGGGTCAACCTCTAAATAAATCTTGGCATCTTTCACCTCAATCGGTTTATGAGTATTCCCAAGAATGTGAGCTGTGATTCCCATTTCATCCATATCTTTAGGTGAGATGACAATCAAATCCTGTGACTCAACACCAATAGCTAGGACATGGTGATCATCGATAAAAAAGGCAGATCCATTTTGCAATTTTTGTCCCTTATCAAGACGAATACCAAATTCATTCCCATGATCACTCTTCACACGAATAATTTTTTTGTTAAGATCGTCACTCGAAAGAATGACTGTTTCAATATGGTATTTGTCCACATCGATATCCTTAACAAGAGCATCTACTTTTGTAAAAATCATACTTTTTCCTTTTCTATTACATTTTAAAAGTCTAGCATCAGACTCATATAGCAACCTAATAAAGTGATAAAAACGTTATGGCTGTAAAATACAAAAGAGGTTGGAGGAAAAAATCCAGCCTCATGTATATAGCGTTTTCCTTAGAACAAGAAATAACGTTGAGACAATGATGTCGTATGGATTGGCTCACAAGTAACCAACTCATCATCAATAAAGACATCAAAGGTCTGTGGATCGATACGGATTGTTTTTGGAGCGTAGTCATTAAGCTTCATATCACGCTTAGTCAAGTTACGCGTATTCTTAACAGGAAGAACAATCTTATTCAAACCAATTTCTTCTTTGATACCATGATCATAAGCATATTGAGAGACAAATGTAATATTTGTTTTATGAACCGCTTGACCATAAGCACCATATAATTTACGCATGATACGTGGTTGAGGTGTTGGAAGACTTGAGCCAGCGTCACCCATAACACCATAAGTTAACATACCACCCTTAAGCACCAACTTAGGTTTTGCACCAAATTGTGCTGGTTCCCAGATAACCAAATCTGCAAATTTACCAACTTCTACAGAACCGATATAGTCTGCAATACCATTGGTGATGGCAGGGTTAATTGTATATTTAGCCACGTAACGTTTAATACGGTTATTATCGTTAAACTCTGAATCTCCTTCAAGTGGACCACGCTGAGCCTTCATCTTATCAGCTAGTTGCCAACAACGCATTACTACTTCACCGACACGTCCCATTGCCATGGCGTCTGAAGTCATGATACTAAGGGCTCCCATATCATGAAGAACATCTTCTGCAGCCACAGTTTGTTTACGAACACGTGATTCGGCAAAAGATACGTCTTCTGGGATTTTTGGATCCAAGTGGTGACAAACCATAACCATATCTAACAACTCACCAATAGCATTTGTAGTATATGGGTTAGTTGGGTTAGTTGATGATGGCAAAATATTTTCCTTACCTGCAAAAACCATAATATCTGGAGCGTGCCCACCACCAGAACCTTCGGTATGGAAGGTATGAACGGTACGACCTTGGAAAGATTCCAAAGTATTTTCCATAAATCCACCCTCATTCAAAGAGTCGGTGTGGACCGCAAAAGAAACATCGTATTTATCCGCAACTTTAAGGGAATTATCAATTCCTGCGTAAGTCGCACCCCAGTCCTCGTGTGTCTTAATTCCTGCTGCACCAGCTTTAATTTGCTCTTCAACCACTTCAGTCTCAGAACCAACACCTTTGGCAAGGAAACCAAAGTTAGCAGGCATATCATCAACAGCTTGCAACATACGAGTAATATGGAATTTACCAGGTGTACATGTTGTTGCATTACTACCGTCAGCGGGACCAGTACCACCACCAAAGAGGGTCGTAATTCCATTATCCATACCAAATTCAGGAAGGTCAGCAGAAATATAATGTACGTGGAGGTCAATACCACCAGCAGTCACAATCAAACCTTCTGCAGCAATGGCTTCTGTACTAGCACCCACAACAAAGTCCACATTGTCCATTGTATCTGGGTTACCACCGCGACCAATAGCAACAATCTTACCATCACGAATACCGATATCTGCTTTAATAATACCTGTATAGTCAATGATGGTTGCACCTGTAATAATGGTATCAACAACTGATGGATTGTCACGTGTTTCCGTAGCACTAACACCCATACCATCACGCAAAACTTTACCGCCACCGAACTTAGATTCCTGTCCATAAACAGTAAAGTCTTTTTCAATGGTTGCAAAAAGATTGGTATCTCCAAGACGTACGCTATCCCCTACAGTTGGTCCATAGTGTTGAGCATACTCTTCACGATCCATTTTAAAACTCATCGATTTGTCCTCTTTCTAGTCTAAGAAACCATTGACCTTGTTATTGAAACCAAAAATACGACGTTTCCCTCCAAAGTCAATAAGTTGTACTGTTTTCGTTTCACCTGGCTCAAAACGAATGGCTGTACCTGCTGGAATATCTAGACGTTTGCCTCGCGCCTTTTCACGATCAAATTGAAGACCAGCTTCGTTTGCTTCATAAAAATGGTAGTGAGAACCCACTTGAGCAGCACGGTCACCCACATTTTTCACTTCAAGACTAATGGCTTCGTAACCACCGTTATAATCAATTGGCTCACTCGCCACATGGTATTCACCTGGAATCATTACATTTCTCCTTACTGAATAGGATCATGAACAGTAACCAGTTTTGTACTGTCCGTAAAAGTAGCTTCAACTTGAATCATTGGAATCATTTCTGCAATACCTTCCATAACATCTTCACGTGTTAAGAGATTGCGAGCTTCATCCATCAATTGGGCAACAGTTTTACCTTCTCTTGCACCTTCAAGCACATAGTCAGTGATTAAAGCAACTGCTTCTGGATGATTCAATTTGATTCCTTTGTCTTTACGTCGTTGAGCAATCATAGCCGCAAGGCTAATCATCATTTTTTCCTGCTCGCGCATTGTCAATTGCATCGTTTTTCCTCCTTAAATCAATGCTTACCACTTGCCCCAAAGCATCAAAAGCCCTGGAATCCAAGCTGTTACAATTCCTTCAAAAATAGCTAGGTAAGGGACAAATTTTCCTAGATTCTTCTTAAGATTAATTTCAATAAAGCAGTTAGCCATAGGACACCCCACAAGAACCAAATAATACCATACCAAGCATTACCACCATATCCAGATGTTAAGCAAAGAATCCCTGCTGGTAGCGTATTAATTGCCACAAATAAACTAAACCACCCATACAAACGTTGATCAAAATCGAAAATCGTATTGATTGCTGAGTAAAGATAGGTGAAAGCAAATAAAAGACCAGTAGCGCTACCATAAAACCATTCAGCACCTTGCCCTGTACAAGCTCCGTAAGCAATGACAATAATGTTGAGAATCAAACCCAGACCACCCGTAAAGATATTCATGACAACATTTGATTTATCAGGAATACCCTCTAAACGATGGAGTCCATTACTCATCAAAACCATACCAACATAGAGTAGGATGACACCTAACATAAGAACCTCCTAAGTTTTTTTTATGTTATTATCATACTATTTTGAAAACACATGTCAACGAATTTTCAGAAATTTTGCAACATTTAGATAGCAGTCAATCTAACATATAGTGTCAAAAAATGATATCACCTTTGGTGATCCTCGATAGAAGGCCTTTGCTCAATCCCAGATAAACAAACAGTTAATCTCTAAAAAACTATCTTTAGCATTTGACAGTTTCTGACAATATAGCCCATACAATCTATCATTCAATGTGAGCATAATATTTTTTACTCACCTATTTTTCCAACTCATTCTCCAGACCTAAGTCATAGACCTATTTTTAGTAATTTTACAGTTGGGTGATAAAATTGAACATTTTTTATAATAAAGTCTTTTTTGGACTAACATCCAAAAGGAGAATTATGATGGAAACAAATAACTATACTACTAATTTACAGCTAGTCTCCCAGGAATATCCCGACGAAAAGACTAGTCTTCAAACCAAAACCAAGAAACTCTTGGAATATTTTTCACCAAAAGACATTTGGAAAATTAAGGGACTGATTTTCGCCTGTCTCGTGGCCTGCTTCCTATATGTCACTTACTTGACCCATTTTTCCTTTGCCTTTCCAGCAATCGTTGTCTTGATAAGTACGATTGAACTGGGCTGTCGTCTATTAGGTGGAAAAGCAAAGGGAAAGCGACTTGAATCGGCAATACTTATGGTCACTAGTCTACTACAAGGTTTACAAATTAGTCTTTGGGGTCTGCACGACAACTGGGAGAGCGCTTAGATTCTTTGCCTTCATGCGAGTATCCTCCTTTACTTAATGGCACGTACTGGACAAAGTAGCCAAGACCGTTTGGGAATTATGGTTTGGCTAGATCTCATTATACACTAGCTGCATCTTCTCACTGAAATATTTCTTTATCGGAACCTGGACACTACTCTATAAAACAGCACCTAAACAAGAGCTCTCTGAAGAAGAAAAACACGCAGTTCAGAACCACAAATGGATGATTCTCATTAGTATCATGATTGCCTTGATACTGACGGGATTCGCTGCTAGTCAGCTTAGTCAGGTCTTGCCTGCTTTCGGACAACTTTGGCAACAGTTCTTCCATACACTTGCTACTCTACTTGATTTCACTATCACCTTCAAGGATAACGGATTATTATTCTCTCGTTTAATAACCAGTATCCCTCTGGCTCAGGACTTTTTGCTCAACTTATTGCAACCTATTTGGCAAAAGAAAAGCTACTTAGTCAAAAACGATTTGAAGGCCGTCTTAAAGCAACCCGTCAGTTTCCAAAAGTAGCAGCTTATATCGTACTCGGAAGCCTCTGCCTTACTTATGCCCTATTCATATTAACTGCCACTAGTCAAATGTGAGAACTCCTTTCTCTCAACCAAGTCAACATTCCAGCCCATCAAGCCTCACATATTGCTGTTCAGGGCTTCTGGCAATTAGTTCGAGTCTCTACCCTTAACTTGGGAATCCTAGCTGGACTTTACATTTTTTCTAAAGAAAACTTCTTCACCCACAAGGGGCCTCCGTTTGTTGAGTACCCTACTCTTTACTTTTGCTAGCCTCTTTGCCCTTATCGCCGGCTGGAAACTCTTTGGCGTTTATATAGCACTCTATGGTGTAACGCCACATCGCTTACTATCAGGTTGGTTTGTCACAGTACTCTTTATTTGGTGTGTCCTAACACTTATTAGACTTTATAAACCTATCCAGGCGACCCGTCTCGCTGTATTTTATGCAACTATCAGCTTCACCCTCGTTAGCCTCTTAGGTAGCTTTATTTTAGGCGTACATTACCCAAAGAGCTACCGTTAAAGGAGTTGCCTTTAAAACAATCCAAGCAACATTGAAATTGGCATCACGTAGACGACGAATCTGCATAGAAATGGTAGGAAGCGCCGTTGCTGCTATAAATAGAATGAAATCCGTCAATGTAAATCCAGCAGCTTTTATTTGCCCAAGCAAGTACATCAGTAGGAAAACCAAGCTACCGATAACGCCATTAATCAGGACAACCCGTCAATAGTCTAATCGTTTTGTACGACCATAAAAATCGAGATAGTCTAACCAAAAATTTTTATATGCCTCTAACATGTTTACACCTCTTAATAGTATGCCCCCAGTATACTACATAAAGAAGACGGCTGCAAGATTTGAAATTTTAGATTCCTTAATTTTTCTATATAAATAGGAAGATGATTTTAAATGAACTGGAATGGATTGAAGTTGGGACTAGCTGCTTCAAGCTTCCCATTTGCCATAGTCACTACACGACTGACATGTTGGTAGACACTGCTACGGTGAGCAATGAAAATCATTGTTCGTGTCAGTTCAGAAAGATTGGCCATTACTCTACTTTCATTTTTCCTGTCCAGACCACTTGTAGCTTCATCAAAAATCAAGATTGGTTGATTGGACAAGAGAGCCCTTGCTATAGCTAATCTTTGTTTTTGACCGCCAGACAGACCTCCGTCTTCAGATACTTGGATCTGAAAACCTAGGGGCATCTTTTGAATATCAGCCAAAATATCGACTTGTTCACAGACTTTCAGAATAAGATGCTCATCAACTTCTCCTTCAAGGACTAACAATAGATTTTCTAATATTGTTCCCGTAAACACATGGTCTGTTGTGGAACATAGGTCACCAACTGGCGCAACTCCGCTTGGCTAATAGAAGCTTTATCTAGGATTACATGACCACTAGATTTTGTGTAATAACCTGACAAAATCTTCGCTAAAGTCGTTTTCCCAGAACTACTCTGACCCATGAGGGCGATTTTCTCTCCCTTATTAATCGTCAAATCAATATTATGAAGTGTCTCTTATTGGTATCTGAAACGATGACTAACACCTTTTAAGTCTAATTGTTTAAAGGATAAATCTTTGAGTTGACCTTTTTCTTCCTTATTCACAACATAAACTTCTTGAAGACAATTATTGGCTACCTTGGCTTGCTGAATCTTAGATTGAAGATAGATAATATTAATTAAAGGAGTCGTAAAATAATTAAGCAACATACTATAGGTAATCAACTGACCAGCAGATAGTTGCCCTTACATAACCAATTGTGCCCCATACCATAAGATAAAGACATTGGAAACTAACTGAACCTCTGTTTTTAAACCATCCTGAGTTAATTTCTACTTGGCCTCAGACAAAGATTTCTTCAAGTAGTCATGGAATTTCACCTCAATTTCTTGCTAACGTCTCTCTTTAACTCTTAAAGATTTTAAAGTTTCAATACCACGTAAATCATCAATAATAGCAGTATTGACCTGACTATTTGCCTCCATTAATTGATAATTTTCCTTCTCAAAAAGCTTATAAAAGGCCAGAATAATCAAAACATAAAGAGGAACTAAAAGTTGAGGTCATCAAAAAAAGAGAACGGTTTGTAAAATAAGGGCGACAGCTAAAGTTATCACAATGGTGACATCTAGGAAAATCGATAAGATTGTTGAAGCTAGAGCATCGATAATAGTGTTGGCATCTCCAAAACATGACGTGATTTCACCAGTACGACGTGAACCGAAGAAACTAATGGGCAAAGAAAGGACATGCTTGATATAAGGAAGGATAACAGAAATGGAGAAGTAATTACCCAATCGATGTAGAAGATAATCTTTGAAAAAAGTGAAGACTTGTTGGGCTAGATAGGCGAGCACAAACCGAGAGAAATCACAATCAGAAGAGAATAGTCTTCTTGAGGAATCAAGCGGTCTATAATAGACTGCAAATAATAAGAACCAATAATATTAACAAGGGTCACCAGAAAGCTCAGCAAGACGATGACTGCTATCAAACTTTTACGACGAAATAAAATTGGTAAAAACGAAAGAAGACCAGGTACCTCTTCCTTATATTTAATGTAGTTTTCTCCTGGTTCAAAAAATAGAGCAACCCTTGTCCATTCCTTGTCAAAATCCTCTAGGGACAATTTAATGACATTCTTGCTAGGATCTGGATCACCAATTACAACCTGCCCCTTGTCCTTACCAAATAATGTATAATAATGTTGAATACCACCATCCCTAACCACATGTATAATAAAAGGGGAAGATAGGTTTTCTTATTTAAACAAGTCTAAATCTGCACGAATGGCCTGAGTTTCAAACCCCAACTGCTTGCCCGCTTCAACCAAACCAAGCGCAGAAGTTCCTTCACGAGAAGTCTGAGCTAACTCCCGCAAATAAGCCAAACTATAGGATGAACCATAGTGCTTGAGAATCATAGCTAAGGCAGCTACCCCACAATCACGCTGAACAACCTGTGAAATATATGGACATTTTGGCATGATGGCTCCTTATTAAAGACATCCTGCAAAATAAGGCAAGATAGCAATAAGTAGTGAAAATAGTACAAATATTTTCAGGGTTTTCAAAATATAACTCCTTTTAACTATTATTTATATTTCTATAGTACATATTTAACCCTAAAAAAAATAGTGACATTTATGTCACCACCATTTCTATAAACCATCTGCCAATTTTCCTGCCTTTATACTTTCCTCTAAAACCGAGTCTTCCAAAACGGAAGCAAACATTATGGCCTTATCATAATTCTCTGCAGCCTCTTTCTTGTTTTCTTTATGCAGAAGTTCATATTTAGCCTTAAGTACAAAAACACTAGGCTTGTAGCTATATAATTGTGATTTTTCTATGACAGCTAAGGCTTTATCCACAACTGTTAAGAAGTCTGAGAAGGAATTGTGAAAAATCTTTAAAGCAGCAATAGCCATCAAATCATTAAATAAAACAATATTGTAAACATCATCTGTCCAAATTTCCTGATTTAATACTCTCTTTATAATTCTTTCAAATAGTTTTTTGTCATACTGTTTTCTCCCATAAAGATGAAAGAAATAATAGTCAATGACTAATAAATCGTTAGTTGAGAATTTCCTCTTCCTTTTGACTTGTTCAAACAAGTCTTCATATATCTCCTCAACTTTTGGACTCTCCTCCCAGCTAGTAAAACTCAATATATTTTCGAGAATGTCTAGAGTTAATAATTCTTCTTCTGGAAGAATATCAAAAAATTTCTCATAGACTTCCTCAATCAAAGTAAGTTTAGACTTTATTCTGTCAGGGTTTCTGTACGTTGGAAACTTAATCAAACGATTCTTCATTTCATAATATTCGTCAGGAATGGTAATATTGTCTTGATCCAATAACTCTGTCATACTTTTTCCTAAACGTTTAGCAATATACGATAATCTATCTAAAGACGGGAGAGACTCCCCCTTTTCAATACGAATTAACTGGCGAACAGTCAATTCCGCACCATCTAAACATAGCACTTCACGTGACATCTGTTGGCGTTCACGCTCAGTTTTGATTCTTAGTCCAATGCTGTCTTTTAAGTTCAAGAGAATCTCCTTTATATCAAAACTTTAAAAATATTATATCACAATTGTAATATATTTAATATATAGTTAATTATTTTTTAACAGAATATTAGTCTTAAATACGATATTTTTATACATTAATAACAAAATAATGTTTTTATAAGATAAATCTTGATTATCCAACAAAAATATGCAGTTCAGAACTGCATATTGTTTTATTTCTGTTTGCTTTGAAATCGCCATTCAAAGCGAATACGGTCATAAGTTGGATAGACAGCATTAAGCAAGCCAAACGCTAGGGTAAAGCCAGCTAAAACATCAGTTGGATAATGAACACCTACATAAATACGCGAAAGTCCAACAAGGAAAATCAGAAGCCCAGTAATAGCATAAACTACTATTTTAGATTCTTTTTTCTCCAAACGCTGAGCAAGGACAATGGCAATTGCTCCAAGAATCATAAATGTCCCCAAAGAATGACCACTAGGTAAAGAATAATCACTAGCATGCACTAAATGCGTAATTGATGGGCGCTGACGCTGATAAATATACTTCAAACTTACAATCAAGATACTAGCGAGAAGCCCACTGGCTCCCACAAAGATAGCTTCTGATTTATACTGACGTAGATAAAGCCAGATGACTGCTACGATTGCAATAATAGCCTGTATAGGCGTATTCCCAAGAATGGTAATTGTTTTAAAGAAGCGTGTCAGTCCTGCTGGTAAGTCTCCTCGAACCCTAGTTGTATGCTGCTATCAAATTCTGTCAAGGCTTCAGGTAGAACTTAACCATGTAACCGAGAGTAACAAATAACAAAAAGGCAAAGGAAGCGTAAATATAATGTGTGTATTTGTGTTTCATATTTATAATTTTACTAGTATAGACTTAAGCGGGGCATAAATAAGAGCAAAAGCTACTGAAAAAATCAAGCCTTCCAGTAGGTTAAAAGGTACTACTATAGCGAAAAGGTATTTATAAAGACCTATGAATTGCGCAATATCAAAGTTAGCAAATTTAGCATAGAGTGGTACTGCATAAATGTAGTTAAGAACAACCATGGCAACCGTAAGCAAAATCGTTCCTAAAACAGAACCAAGAATATAATTCTTGCTTGTTTGATTTTTCTTCCAAAAATAGCTTAGACCCCAAACAAAGACTCCTAGAGCAACAAAATTCATAGGAAGCCCAATCATTGATCCTAGGCCACCATTGTTTAGTAAGAGCTTTAACAATGAACGAAGCAAGAGAACACCAATAGCACTCTTAAAATCAAAGATAACCAAGGCGATAAGAACAGGAAGGATTGAAAAATCAACCTTCAAAAAGTCTGCTGCTGGAATCAATGGAAATGAAAAATAAAGCAACAAGAATGAAACTGCAGATAAAATGGCAATGTAAGCCAATTTACGTGTGTTTGTCATAAAAAAATTCCTCCAAATTTTAACAATTTGAAAGAAGTTCCCAATGGATTTGCCTATGCCAAAAAAAGCCTACGCAAAAAGACTGGTCTTCTTCCATCCAGACTATACTGTCGGTTGAGGAATTACACCTCATCAGCTTGCGCTCGCGGACTTATCCAAAGAATCACCGCCGGTCGGGAGTTTCACCCTGCCCCGAAGACCCTTTAAAGATAACATAAAAAAACCTTGGTGACAAGGTTCTTAATTTATGGATTTCTAATTTGTTGATAGTCAATAACTATACTTATTCTTTTAAGACAACATGAAGTATCTATTTTAATTTATCATGATGGTAGCGGTGACTCAGATCCAACCCCTCAAACTGCTGCTGACGAAGAGCTTCATAGACAATCATGCAAACAGTATTTGAGACATTAAGACTACGGACATGTTCATCATTCATAGGAATACGAATAGCTTTTTCAGGATGCTCACGCATAAAGTCCTCAGGTAGGCCTGTATCCTCACGACCAAACATAAAATAGTGATCCTCACCATCAGCATAGACCTCTTCTGAATACGTCTTATCCGCAAACTTCGTTACTAGATGCAAACGACCAGCATGATTTTTAGACATAAAATCAGCCAAATTGTCATAATAAGTGATGTCAAGCTTATCCCAATAGTCCAGGCCTGCGCGCTTCATCTTCTTGTCATCAATTGGAAACCCCATAGGTCGAATGATGTGGAGAGGGCTATTGGTTGCTGCGCAGGTACGCGCAATATTTCCAGTGTTTTGTGGAATACGGGGCTCAAACAAGACAATATGATTACATGACATCTGACTTCTCCTAGACATAAAAAATGCCATATCGCCCGGAGTCAAGCTCAGCAGACGACATGGTTATGGACATTCATTAGCTTAAATCATGACAGGTTAGATTTAAAATAGTGAATGGTTGAGTATATTTTAGCACTTTAGCTGTAAAAGTCAACACTATTAGTAGAAAAAAATTAATATTTTTAACTTCATCACCTTTTTTACAGGAATAACCTATAAAGCTGGCTGAAAAGGATGATTTTTCGGCCAAAATAAAGTATCATAGTAATGATTATTTGGAGGTAACTCATGCGTATTATTGTCGTAGGTGCTGGTAAAGTCGGTACGGCACTCTGTCGTTCTCTTGTTGATGAGAAGCACGACGTTATTTTAATTGAAGAAAAGGAAGAGGTCCTCAAACGCATCAGTAAACGCTACGATGTTATGGGCTTTGCTGGAAATGGGGCAAATTTCAAGATTTTGGAACAAGCCGAGGTTAACAACTGCGATGTCTTTATCGCCATGACTGATAAAGATGAAGTAAACATGATATCAGCAGTTCTGGCAAAACAAATGGGTGCAAAAGAAACTATCGTTCGTGTACGTAACCCAGAATATTCTAATACTTATTTCAAAGACAAAAACTTCCTCGGATTCTCATTAGTAGTTAACCCTGAACTTTTAACTGCTCGCTATATTGCCAATACCGTTGAATTTCCAAACGCTCTATCAGTTGAAACCTTTGCTAATGGACGGGTTATCCTTATGGCATTTAGGGTCACTGAGACAAGCCGATTGTCCGGTATGACAATGGAACAATTTCGTAAGAAATTCGGTAACATCTTGGTTTGTATGATTGATCGTCAAGGCGACCTCACCATTCCATACGGGAATGCTACCATGCAAGCTGGGGATAAGATCTATGTAACTGGGAAACGTGTTGACATGGCACTTTTCCACAGTTATATTAAACCAAAAAGCATCAAAAAACTTTTGTTGATTGGTGCTGGACGTATCTCCTACTACTTACTAAATATCTTGAAAAACAACCGTATTAAGGTCAAATTGATTGAACAGAAAATGGACCGTGCGCAAACCTTTAGTCAAGTATTCCCTGAAGTTTCCGTTATCTTAGGAGATGGTACTGCTAAAGACCTTCTTCTTGAAGAGAGCGCAGCTAGTTATGATGCTGTTGCTACTCTAACTGGAGTAGATGAGGAAAATATCATCACCTCTATGTTCCTTGAAAGTCTTGGTGTCCATAAAAATATTACCAAGGTCAACCGTACCAGTCTTTTAGAGATTGTCGATACACGTGAGACAACAACAATTGTCACTCCTAAGAGTATTGCTGTTGATACCGTTATGCACTTTGTTCGTGGTCACTATAACGCCAAAGATTCTAGTCTTGACGCGCTTCACCACGTAGCTAATGGCCGTATCGAGACCCTACAATTCCAAATTAAGGAAAACAATAAAATTGCTGGGAAGAAACTTTCTGAACTTAAATTCGCTCATGGTGTCCTTATTGCTGCTATCATCCGTAATGGAAAAGCCATCGTCCCAACTGGAGAAGATAAATTGGCAATTGGCGATAAAATCGTGGTCGTTACTCTCTTGCAAAACGTAACCCACATTTACGACTTATTGAAGAGGTAGGCTGCATGAATCGATCTATTGTCCGTTTTCTTATTTCTAAACTGCTCCTCATTGAAGCTGGACTCTTAGTTGTACCTCTTATCGTGGCTCTTATTTATCAAGAAGATGCCAAGGTATTTACCAGCATTTTGGGGACTATGGCGATCCTCCTTTTTATCGGAGTGCTTGGTACTCTCTTTAAACCTAAGAACTACCGCATTTACACCAAAGAAGGAATGCTCATTGTAGCCCTCTGTTGGGTACTTTGGTCCTTCTTTGGGGGATTACCGTTTGTTTTTGCCGGGCAAATCCCAAGTGTCATCGATGCCTTCTTCGAAATGAGCTCAGGTTTCACAACTACAGGGGCTACTATTCTCACAGATACTGGGGTCTTGACCCATTCTCTCCTCTTCTGGCGAAGCTTCGCTCACCTAATTGGAGGGATGGGGGTGCTGGTCTTTGCTCTAGCCATCATGAACAACAGTAAAAATGTTCATCATGAGGTTATGCGTGCAGAGGTGCCTGGTCCAGTCTTTGGTAAGGTCGTTGCCAAGCTCAAAAATACAGCTCAGATTTTGTACATCATCTATCTGGGCATGTTTGTGATCTTTGCTATGATTCTATGGATTTGTGGCATGCCACTCTTTGATAGTATTGTCATTGCGATGGGAGGTGCTGGTACCGGTGGATTTGCAGTCTATAATGACTCTATTGCCCACTATAACAGCGATTTAATTACTTATGTGGTTACAGTTGGTACCCTACTATTTGGCGTTAACTTCAACTTGTACTTCTATATCCTGCTTCGCAAAATCAGATTCTTCTTCCAAGATGAAGAGCTACGTACCTATCTTACGATTATTGCGGTATCAACAAGTTTAATTATCCTCAATATTTTTGGAATTTACCACAGTTTAGCTAACTCGTTTAAATACTCATTCTTTGAAGTGTCAACGATTATCACAACGACGGGATTTGGCCTAACAGATATTACCAAATGGCCACTATTTTCTCAGTACATCCTGCTTCTCCTGATGTTTATCGGGGGATCAGCTGGTTCTACAGCTGGTGGCTTCAAGGTTATCCGTGCTATGATTATTGCTAAAATTGCACGTAATCAGACCTTAGCTAGCCTCTATCCTAACCGTATCCTATCTCTACACATTAATGGAAGTGTTCTTGATAAAGAAACACAGCATAGCGTTCTTAAATATTTGGCTGTATATGTGTTGATCATACTAAGTCTAGTTACAATCCTGTCCTTGGATAATCAAAATTTCTTGATTGTGACAAGTGCTGCCGCTTCAACATTTAACAATATTGGACCTTTACTTGGAACAACTGATAGCTTCGCTATTTTTAGTCCTTTGTCTAAGCTAATCATGGGATTTGCTATGATTGCTGGACGTTTGGAAATCTATCCTTTATTGCTCCTATTCCTACCAAAAACATGGTCAAAAATTTAAGCATAAAAAAGCTCCCTTGGATTCAATTGTCCAAAGGAGTTTTTTTACGTTTTAGGCTAAAATAATCTGGTACTGGGTCGTCACCAGTCTCTGATAGGGGATGGCATCTTAAGATACGGGCGATTCCCATAAGAACTCCCTTTAAACCATGTTTTTCTATTGCTTGAATCATATAGACTGAGCAAGTTGGACGAAAACGACAAGACGGTGGAAGCAGGGGAGAAAGCCATCTCTGATAAGCCTTTACTAACGCAATCAGAAACTTCTTCATCATTTAACCTTGTTAACAGCAATGTTATGAAGCTGACTAATTTCTTTTTTGCTTAGACGGCGTGACTCTCCTGGACGTAGTCCTGTCAAATCTAGGGTACCAAAACGGGTACGTGACAACTTATCAACAATCAAACCTACTGATTCAAACATTTTCTTAACCTGATGGTTTCGCCCTTCATGAATCGTCAACTCGACGACTGATCGGTTCTTTTCATGATCCACCTTGATAATATTGTAATGGGCCGGCTGAGTTTTTTTACCATCAATCACCACACCACGAGTCAAAGGACGAAGATTTTCCTTAGTCGCAATACCTTTAACACGCGCCAAATAAACCTTATCAATCTCATTACGTGGGTGAATCATTTTATCGGTAAAGTCACCATCATTTGTTAAAATAAGAAGGCCAGTCGTATCCCAATCAAGACGACCAACAGGATAGATACGTTCCTTAACATGGGGCATTAGATCAATAACCGTCTTACGGTTTTTCTCATCAGATACTGAAGAAATAACCCCACGTGGTTTATTAAGAAGGTAGTATACCTTTTCTTCATTATAAATTGGCTTCCATTTACCTCGACAATGTCGCCATTTTTGACAATTGTTGCCAATTCCATAACGGTCTTACCGTTTAAAGTCACACGGCCTTCTTTAATCAATTCCTCAGCTTTACGACGACTAGCCACACCAGCGTGGGCGATATATTTATTAATTCGCATTCTTTTTTCTACAGCTTCAGCTGTATCCTTTCTACCTAGCATTTCTGCTATGTTTCTTAATTTTTAATGATTAGTTTCAACAAGGTTTACTCTTAATTGTCCAAATCCTCAAGATCTTCTGGAGCATCCTCCTAAATAGCTCGTTTCTTGCTCTTCAAGTTCTAGTTGATCAATGGCCACAAGTTCGTCTAAACTGTTAATTCCTATATAATCCAAGAAATAATCAGTTGTCGCATATAGGTTGGGACGACCCACAGCATCCTTTTTACCAGCCTCTCGAATGAGACCAAAAGCCTGAAGCTTGGCAATAGCACCACTGGAATTGACACCTCGAATATCATCAACTTCAGCGCGAGTAATGGGCTGTTTATAAGCAACTATAGAAAGTACCTCGAGACTCGCTCGGGATAGACTTTGGTTGATTGGCGTTTTAGAATAGTCACGCAGAAGACATGCAAAATCAGGCTTAGTCACGATCTTATAGGTATTTGACGATTCCAATAAACAAAGTGCTGTGTCCTCATCTGCCTCATACTTGGCTTGCAATTTTTCTAAGGACTGAGTCAGTCCCGTCACTGGTATTTCCAAGAGCTGTGCCATAGTCCTTAGACTAAGACCATCTTCACCAGCTACAAAAAGTAGGGCTTCTAATCGTGCTAAGTGACTACTCATTCGTCCATTCCTTTCTTAGAGTAATTGTTCCAAAAATTGTTTCCTGCTGTACCGAGATTCGATGTATCTTAATTAATTCAAGAGTTGCCAAAAAGAGTGTAATCACTTGATTCATATCCTTAGCATCTGAAAAAAGCTCATCTAAAACAATTTATTTTTCGCACTAAAGGCCTCCTCAATGATTAACATCATGTCTTCAATCTTATAATCATCACGTGCAATAGTCGTGTGTCTTCGACGAATTTCTTCTTGCTTTTCAGCCATGATTTTTGAAAAAGCCAAGAAAATATCTTGAATCGTCTTATCCTGATTCAGCGTCACATCTTCATAAACTAATTCTACTTTTGGTTTTGAAAAATACTGAGCTCGCACTTCATGCTTCTTAGCCAACACTTGACTAGCTGCTTTGAAGTGTGCATATTCTTCTAGCTGACTCAAGAGCTCTAGTTCTGGATCATCCGCTTCAGGCTCATCCTCTACAACTGTCGGCAATAGTTTTCGACTCTTAATCAACATGAGCTGCTAGCCATAAGCATATATTCCCCAGCAACCTCTAGCTTCATAGCTTGCAAGGTCGCCAAATAAGCCAAGTATTGCTCGATGACCTCAACAATGGGAACATCGTAAATGTCTACTTCATACTTAGAAACCAGATGGAGCAACAAATCCAGTGGCCCCTCAAAATCTTTTAACTTAATATCCATTAGGCTTTATAGTATTTCTCCAAGGTCACTGGACTTTTTAGCCCAAGTAAACGAGCAAGTTCAAAGGCGCCCGTTCCCTTTTCAATCTGTCTAAGGATATATTGCTGGCGCAAGATTGAGCAGTTACCCCCGATAAGCCGCATCCACCAACATAAGATTGAATCTGCTTATACAGCCACTGACGGGTAAAAGCCTTACTCAAAATTAATCCCTGACTATTGTCATTTTTAATCCCAAATAAGAGCTCTTTCAAAGCTCCATCCAGTCTGAGAACACGCTTAGTACTTCCCTTAGCCACGGTTACAACACCAAAATCCAAGTCGATATCTTCCCATTTCAGCTCCAAGATTTCCGAAGGTAAGAGTCCTAACTCTAGAATAAACAGACAAGCCAGTTTACCGGGCCCTTCTTGTCCCTCATATAGCGACGACAAATCAAAGATTTCTAACTCTTCTTGCTGAGAAGGGAGTGGTGCAGTCTCTGACAGTTTAAAAAACTCCTCTAGCTCACCCTTTTGATAAAGGTAAAGCAAAAACTGATTAACAGCCGAGCGCTTACGTTTTTGCACAGAAGGCTTCCACTCCTTAAGTTGATTTTCATAAAGCTTGAGACTGGTTTGATCTACTCGTCCTGGAAGACAGTTTACAAACTGCTTAAGATCATAAGCATAAGCTTGTTTTGAGCTATCAGAAATGGTCTTCCTAGCTAGAAAATTAGTTATCTGAGTTGTTAGTTGTTTTTGGAATGATGATATAGTCATGTGTAAAGTCATGTAAGAGGCTATTAACTGCCTTGAGAATTGATTTTCGTGTAATAATTCCTTTAAAAATACCTTGGCTGTCAACTACTGCAAGGAAAGGATTATCAACCAGCTTATGCATTACCTCACTTAGATTAGCATCATCTTTCACTGTTGCCACAACATCTGAAGTCATCGGTCCGATATCGCGATTAACCATCTCCCACTCTTGCAAGTTATGTTCATCTTGGTAACGCTTGATATCCGCCAAAGATATTGTCCCAAGATAATGCTTGTCCTTAGTCAAAACGGGCACACGTGAATAACCATTGCTTGTCAAAAGCAAAACCACATGATCAGCGTTATGGCTATCAATAAAAATAGTAACTTGATCTGATGGGATCAAATAGTTGTCTAAGTGAGCCAACAAAAAATCTTCAAATTCTTTAGCAATCATCGTTCAAATTCCTGTGTAAGTTCTGAATAAAGTTCATGGTCACGTGTATAATATTCCACACGAATCTTTGCATCGTTTATAATCACCTTAGCATAGAGTTTCTCATGGATTGGGCCACGTGGCTGTGAAATAGAACCTGGATTGATATACACTGTCTTACCATTTCGCCAAGCTGCTGCCACATGTAAATGCCCATATAGACAGATATCAGCATCCTCTTGTTGTGCCCAAAGATCCAACTTGTCCCAGGTAAAATTAATCCCAAAGAGATGACCATGCGTTTGCGCAATAATCACATCACCAAGTTTCACGACCAAACGTTCTGGATAACCTGAATCATAGTCACAGTTACCACGAACCACATGGATACCTTCCCAAACAGAATCACTTGATTCTAACTCAGAATCTCCATTATGGAAAATGGCATCTACCTTCCCTTGATAACGTTTTTTTATGTCTACTACAATATCACGTTCTCCATGAGAGTCGCTCATTACGATTATTGTTTGTTCTGCCATGCTGGGAATACCTCCATAAGTTTCTTAACAGCTTGTCCACGGTGAGATTGTTCATTTTTTTCCTCTGTAGAAAGCTCTGCTGCTGTCCTACCCGTATTACCAACTAAGAAAAGGGGATCATAACCAAAACCATTGTCACCTTTAGGTTCTCGACCAATATAACCTTTCCAGTCTGCATCAACAACCAAACTATCACGTCCAGGTGCTGCAACAACTAAGGTTGTATGGAACTGGGCAGAGCGTTTGCTATCATCAAGTACCATGGCAAGTTCATGCAGTAACTTAGCATTATTTTCAGCATCGGTAGCTTCTGGACCCGCAAAACGAGCAGACCACACACCTGGCAAACCTCCAAGAACATCTACCTGCAAACCTGAATCATCTGAAAGAACCATCTTCCCAGTTAATTTCGAAATAGTTTCCGCCTTCAAGCGTGCATTTTCTTCAAAGGTCATACCAGTTTCAGCAACCTCAGGAAGATCTGGATAATCATTAAGATTTTCTACCTTAATACCAAGCTTTCCAAAGAGTTTCCGAAACTCCTTGGTTTTTCCTTCGTTGCGTGTCGCAATCAACAAAACATCACCAAAGTCTGATTTATTATCAGAACCAAAGAAATCATCCAAGGAGACACCTTCTCTAGGTACGTGGACATAGAGAAGCTTATCCCCTTCACTTACAAGCAAAGTTCCTTGATGTTGCGTAACGACCAAGTCTCGACCAAGCTCCTCTTTCAAACAATCCAAAATAAAAGACACTAAGCGAAGATCCGAAGAGTGTTTAACAACATGTAACTGAAAACCACTAACATCCAAGGTGCTAGTCAAGCCCTGAAAAAAGTCAACATATTGTTCATAGGCCTCATCATCACCAAAACATGTCAAGTGATTATAGCTTCCAAAACTAGCCAAGTACCAGTCTTGATCATCCTTATATTCAAAAATTGATTTAGTCATTTTCTAACTCCTTATCCAAATCTACATGTTGGACAGTAACTTCCTCACCCAGCCACTGCTCAGCAATTTCTTTAAAACCAAGCACACTAGCTGTGGTGTAGTATTCTTCCGTCTTGTCTTTGACCTCACGACTACGGTTAATTTCAAAGTAATTGAGCAAGACAGAAACATCACGAACAGTTTCAGCTCCGCTATCAATTAATTTGACACTTAGCCCCATAACATTCTGAATAATCGGGCGTAAAAGTGGGTAGTGGGTGCAACCCAAAACCAAGGTATCTACCTATCAACTAAAGGAGCCATGCTTTCATAGACAATCTTTTTAGCCACACTTGAATTAATTTCATTTGATTCAACAATTGGGGCAAAACGGGGACAGGACAAACTCAGGACATTCATTTGTGGGGCCAGACGCTTAATTTTTTGCTCATAGATATTAGACGAAATTGTCATAGGAGTACCAATGACACCAATTTGACCAGACCGGCTAGACTTAATGGCAGCACTAGAACCAGGCAAAACCACACCTAGTACTGGAATGTCCAAAGCCTCTTTAATTTCCTCCCAAACCACTGCTGTCGCCGTATTGCAAGCAATAACAATCATCTTTACGTCTTTAGTCAGGAGAAATTTAACCAACTGCCAGGTATACTCTCTGATTTGTCCTGCTGGTCTGGGGCCATATGGAGCCCTAGCAGAATCACCAATATAAACAATGGACTCGTGAGGCAACTGACGTTTAAGTTCACGTACTACCGTCAGGCCTCCGACACCAGAATCCAAAAATCCTATAGGTCGATTATCCATCTTGCCTCCTTATCCCCTTACATTACATGTAAAAAGCTGAGATTCACGTCCCAGCTCCCCCACCATTATTTTTTCTTGCTATTTGCAAGTGCTTGTTTTTGTTGTTTAATAATCTGATTATATGTTTGACGCACTTTAGCTTCATTAGGCTTTTGGCCTGCTGCCGACATCATTGTACGAACAGCGTCCACATTCAAACGAGGATTTTCAGCTAATTCTTTCTCAATTTGTTTGCGGGAAAAATATGCGCCTCCATAGAAGCCACCCAAAAGGGCTACAAAAACAAGAATAATCCAAAGGACGGTGTTCATAAATTTAATTCTCCTATAACGTTTATTTACCTTATATTATAGCAAAAATAGGCCTTACTGACAAACAAGACGTTAGTTTCTTAACGAGTCCGCAAAAAAATTACTTATCTAAAATACTGATAAAATGAGAGTTTCAGCTTCTTTTTCTTACAACTGCGAAATACTTGTAAGATTTTAGGGAAAAAATTAGGTTTTTATATAAGTCTTGAAATTATTATGTTTATATAAAGGGGCTTACTTATGCTAAAGGAAGCAACTATTTCCAAACAAAAAATTGTCAATGCATTTACTGAACTCTCAGAAGAGAGTTCACTCGAACAAATCAACACCACAGACATCATCAAAAAAGTAAGTCTCAGCAGACCAACCTTCTACTACTATTCAAATCAAGATAACTTGGTTGAAACTACCTTGTCTAAGATTTTAGATAAAGTTTCAAGTATTCTGCAAAAGTATATGACCTATCAAAAAGGTGTTCTAACCGAGATGCTACGATATCTTAAGGAAAATCATAAGATCTGTCGCACATTAATGACACATATCCCAAACATCAATGAATTGATTTGTGAGTTCATTATCGAGACCATCCTTAACTCTGATATCGAAAATGTCACAGAACTTATGGAAAGAAGCTATCATATTCCAGTCAAGTATTCTTCGGAAGTTTACGTCATTACCATTGTTACCATTTTGGCACTCTGGCTAAAGGAAGGCTGCATTGAATCTCCAGAAGGGACGGCCAATACACTTCTTGAAGCGGTTATTATTAAAGCAAAATAAGCTAGACCTCCTAGGTCTAGCCTTTTTTGTTAAATTTCAAAATCAAATCCGTCAAGTGTCGCAAAATAATCATTCATAGTCTCTGCACGACGAATCATTCGCGCTGTTCCATCTTCTTGATAGAGGATTTCTGCCGAACGAAGACGGCCATTATAGTTATAACCCATTGAAAAACCATGGGCACCAGTATCATGGATAACCAAGGTATCCCCAATACGAGCCTCAGGCAATTCACGGTTCTTAGCAAACTTGTCATTGTTTTCACAAAGCGAACCTGTGACATCAACCACTTGAATATCACCATTTGGATTAGTCATATTAGTAATGTGGTGGTAGGCATCGTACATTGCTGGGCGAAGCAAGTTAACTGCAGAAGCATCAACACCAACATAACGTCGATAAGTATCCTTAATATGGAGAACCTTAGTAACAAGGAGTCCGTGTGGCGCTGTCATGAAACGACCAAGTTCGGTGTAAATACTAATGTCCCCAAGATCATTTGGAACAAGGATTTCATCAAATTTAGTATGAACACCTTCACCGATAGCAGCAATATCGTTTTGCTTGTTCGCTGGCGTGTAGTCTACCCCAACACCACCTGATAAGTTGATAAAGTCAAGGCTGATACCAAGCTCATTCTTGATTTCTACAGCCAATTCAAAGAGTTGAGCAGCCAAGGTTGGATAGTACTCATTCGTTACTGTATTTGACGCCAAGAAGGCATGCAAACCGAATGATTTCACCCCTTTTTCTTTAAGGTAGGCATAACCTTTGAAAAGTTGCTCCTTAGTCATCCCAAATTTAGATTCTTCAGGATGATCCATAATATCTGTACCAAGTAAGAAGACACCACCTGGGTTAAAGCGTAAAGAAAGCGTTTCAGGAATCCCTGCAGACTCTTCCAAGAAGAAAATATCTTCGTAAGCATCAAGGTTAATTATCGCATTGATATCACGCGCGTAAACAAATTCTTCTGCTCGTGTATCATTAGACGTAAAACTAATAGCAGTACTATCAAAACCAACTTTGTTACTCATGACAAGCTCTGTATCAGTCGCACAATCTACACCGCACCCTTCTTCCTTCAAGATTCTGAGAATTGCTGGATTAGGTGTTGCCTTTACAGCAAAGAATTCTTTAAAACCAGGATTCCATGAAAAGGCTGCATTAACTGCACGCGCTGTTTCACGAATACCTTTTTCATCGTAAAGGTGGAAAGGTGTTGGAAATTCTGCAGTGATTTGATCGAGTTTATCCGCCGTAATAAAGGGTGTTTTTGTCATTTTATTCTCCATTTTTTTACAATAGTAACCTTATTATAGCATAAGAAAAGGCTTGAAATCCAAATTTCTAATAATCTCAAGGGATATTTCATAATACAATAGACGTGTCAACTTAATGAAATAATGGGAATTATGTATAAAAAAAATATCTTTATTCTGGGGCGATTTCTCTAATAGCCGTTTTTACATTGTCAGCATGTGCCAAACCAAAACTCGATGTTAAGCTTTCTGTTAACGACATTATCTATATGTCTAGAAGAGCCCTCAAACTTAAAGATGATCAGACCTTGGTTGAAGCCTCATTCAAACGTGAGCAAATTTCTGAAGATATGAAAAATGAGCTAAAAACATCTACTAAACAATTTTACCTCAAAGATGAGGATGGTAAAAAAGTCACAGCAAGTAAGATTGACAAAGATGACCTACCTACTCTCCTCACCAAAAATAATAACGTAGAAAATGCTACAGATGACTTTGGAAAAGTTGAAGCTAATGACTACAAGACCAGTCTCTCTTTTTCGAAGTGAACAACGATTAAAAATATAAACTCTATTTTAAATCAAAAGATGGAAAGACAGAGGGGCAGACGGTTTCAACTAGTCCAAAAAATTTCGATGGTCAAACAACTACCAATGTTAAAAAAGATATTGATGCTTATTTTAACGCAGTTCTTCTAGGTGGAGAAAGTAAAAATTACAATAAATTTGTTTCTACTGACCTAGGCAAGGCTAAGAGTGAACTTAGTCAATATTTCTCAGATAGTCTTCAATATAGCTATGATTAAACTGATCATATCAAACCAACTGGAGATGAAATTCCAAAAGTTTTCGGATGGACTCAAACTTCTAACCGTGAACGGGGTAGTTACTCTGTTGACAACATTTTCGTTACTAAAGATAAGACGGAGTTTAACATTGACATGTCAACTATCAGTATGAGAGCTGCAGACGATGCATATGTGGCTAACCATCCAAGGCTTATTGACGATCTTAAAAACTACCTACAAAGCAATGGTGCTAACGCTGGAAATCGCGACCAATTGACTAGACAATACTGCATGGAAACTTATTTACCTAATTCAATCAAAAAAGTAAGTCCATCAGTAGCAAAGACAGACGAAACAAATATCTTTAAGGGTTGCTCAGTTGAACTCACTAAGAAAGACGATAAGTGGGACTTTTCCGATAAAGATGGCTAGGTCGAAAAATGAGATTACTATCTACTCTCCTACACCTATACAGGTCAACAAGAAACAATTACAAAAAACGTTAAACACAAAAAAATCAGCCGAACGGCTGATTTTTAACTAGTCATGCCTCGCAAAGATTCGCAAGATATTCAAGAACAAGTTAATAAAATCCAAGTAAAGACTAAGCGCCATAGAAACCGCCCATCCATCTGTGACTTGACCATTAGTACTATAATAAACCTTTTTAATTAACTGATTGTCATAAGCAATTAAACCAGAGAAAATGAGAACTGATACAATACTAATCACAAAACTCATCGTGCTACTTGCAAAGAAAATATTAACTAAGCTAGCCACAATGATTCCAATCAAAGCTGCCATAAGAAATTTGACCATTCCTGACAAGTCACGCTTAATAGAAACTCCGATAAGTGCCATGACAAAGAAGACAATGGCAGTACTTAGGAAAGCTTGGAAAACAATAGCTTGCGTATATTGAACGATGATAAAACTAAGTGTAAAGCCATTCAGAGCGGAATAAACTAAGAATAAAGCAGAGCCGCAGGCGTATTTCTTCTTGCAGCACCACTAGCCAAAAAAACCAAGCTAACTCAACAAAAATAGCTGCCATATAGATCCAAGAATAATTCATGAGAATGTTGACAAAAAGATGAGAGAGAGGGAATAACATCAGATAAGAAATGACTGCTGAAAGCCCTACCCCAATACCAACAAGGCCATAAATCTTCCCGAAAAAGCGATTTAATCCTGCATCACTAGTTGTATAAATTGCATTTGATTTCATAAATATCTCCTGAGTTTAATAAATTAATTGTGGCTACTTTGTAGAGTATTGCGACGGAAAAAACTTACTATTTTTAATGCGATTTCGTAAAGGTGTCACTGCTTCTTTAACAGCCCAGTACTTATCCACCATGGTAACGATATAAGATTCCTTATACTTCGGCGGTGCAATAGTTGCTCCCCACATATGTTTGAGGATGATATCCTCTTCTTTTTTGTTTAAATTAACAAGCTTTCTAGCATTACGAACAGCAATCCGTGGGTGCACCCAAGCATGACTCTTATTAAATTTGGTTACTCGCCAATCATAATAGAAAAAATCATGCAAGAGACCACCTCGGGCAGTGCTCTCAGCATCCCAACCTAATTTTTTAGCAATCTTGTAGCTGGTGTAACTAACATTAACCGAGTGTTCCAAACGTGTCGAATGATAATGTTGGACAATCCCATCCAATTTTTGAAAACGTGGGTGTGAAATCAAATGTCCAACAACTTCCATGAATTCTTTATCATCTTCTGGTCGATTCATAATAATACCTCATGAATGTTTCTAATACTTCTTCATTATATCACTAGAGCTTAAATTTATCTTAAAAGGCGAATGTTTCTCAATAAAATCATCCTTAGGACCTAGAGACTAAACATGAGAATCCCTGCAGCAACAGCAACATTAAGACTCTCTGCCTGGCCTGGCATGTTAATATGTACCAGTTGATTAGCGGACTCAGCCATTTCCTTACTGATTCCCTGACCTTCATTTCCCATCACTAGGGCAAAATTACCGTCTGTCTTAACTGCTTTATAGTCAACGGAAACCTCTGAGAGAGTCGTTGCCAAGACTGGTAAATCTTGTTTTTTACAAGTTTCAACCATCTCAAGAATTGGTCCACGGTAGATTGGCAGATGAAAATGACTTCCCTGCATAGAACGTAAGGTCTTCTGATTATAAATATCAGCGGATTTATCTGATAAAAAGACCCCATCATAATCTGCAGCATCTGCTGTTCGAATCATTGTCCCAACATTACCAGGATCCTGAACATCCTCCAAGAGCAGATACTTCCCTGAAAGAGAGTCTGGCAAAGCTTGAGTTTGTTTAGCAACTTCTGCAACAATCCCTTGAGGCGTCTGAGTTTCACAGAGCTCCTTAAGAACCTCCGGACTAACCAACTTAACCTTAGACATATTAGCTACACGGTCAGCCATCTCCTCAAGCACAAAAATTTGAAGAATATGCGCACCACTTGCCTTTGCTTCCTCGAAGAGATGCCATCCTTCTATAAGATAACTGGTTTTACGGTGCTTGCGTTGCAGCAATTTTCTAGCAGTCTTGATACTAGCATTTTGCTTTGATTGAATGACTTCCATACACTCATTGTAGCAGAAATTCCTTGATAAATCTAGGAATTGACCGACTTTATAGTAAGGATTATACTGAAAGAAAGAATTTTCAAAAGGAGGTCATGGCCCATGCAAAAAGTAAGATTATTAGTTTCAGGAAGAGTCCAAGGTGTTGGTTTTCGTTATTCAACCTATGCATTAGCACTCGAAATTGGAGATATTTACGGTCGAGTCTGGAACAACGATAATGGAACTGTTGAAATTCTAGCGCAATCAGATAAACCTGCTAAGTTAGCTAAGTTTATCCAAGAAGTTCGAAAAGGACCTTCAAAATGGTCTAATGTAACCTATGTTGATGTAACCATGGCTAACTTCTCAAATTACAATGATTTTCGCATAGCGAATTAAGATGATGCCTCCGTTTTTAGCTTGTTCTCTTCCTTAAAAAAGGGTAAAATAGACAAGTATAACTAAAAAACAAAAGGAATGATATTGTGAATAAAATTCAAAAACGTCTAGCCCTTATGGGTCTTGCTGCCAGCATGCTTCTCTTCCTATCAGGATGTGTGAGCCTTGATAAGTCTGGTAATCCAACTGGCTGGGTCTGGAACCTACTTGGTCGTCCTATGAGCCACGTCATCACCTACTTCGCAAACAATCTTGGTCTGGGATTTGGTCTTGGTATTATCTTCGTAACTATCATTGTTCGTTCGATTATATTACCACTTGGTCTTCACCAATCTCGTAGTGCAGCCTACCAATCAGCAAAACGTGAGTACCTAGCCCCTATCTTGGAACCAATCAACGAACGTTTGCGTAACGCTAAAACTCAAGAAGAAAAAATGGCTGCTCAATCTGAACTCATGCAAGCTCAACGTGAAAACGGTCTTAGCTTGATGGGCGGTATTGGCTGTCTTCCTCTATTGATTCAGTTTCCATTCTTCTCAGCGCTTTACTATGCAGCACGTTACACTCCTGGTGTACTCAAGGATGACTTCCTCTGGTTTAACCTCGGTCATCGTGACTTCCCATTGATTATCATCATTGCCGCTCTTTACTATTTCCAATCTTGGTTGTCTATTCAACAAGTTCCTGAGGAGCAACGTAAGCAAATGGCGGCGACTATGTACAGCATGCCAATCATGATGATTTTCTTTGGTATCAGCTCACCTGCAGCCGTAATCCTTTACTGGTTAGTTGGTGGTATCTTCTCTATTATCCAGCAGTTGATTACTAACTATATCATCAAACCTCGCTTAAAAGAGAAAGTTGCTGAAGAGTTCAAAAAGAATCCTCCAAAAGCCCCTCGTACAACACCAAACAAGCGTAAAGATGTTACTCCAAAAAATACCCAAGCAATTGCAAATAAAGCCAAAAAAAACCGTAACGCTGGTAAGCAAAATCGTAAATAAGCTACAAAAACACTCTTGGAAGAGTATACTGATTCCAAAAAGTTAGACAATTAATTTACACAAAGGACTTATTTCTGTATTGCACAGAAATAAGTCCTTTTAGTTTTACCTTGATTAGTTTGTTATTGTAATAATCAATATAGTCTACAATAGCTTGTTCCAATTGCTCAAGTGAGTGAAACGTCTTCTCGTAACCATAAAACATCTCAGACTTAAGAATGACAAAGAAGGACTCCATCATACCACTGTCTGGACTATTTCCCTTACGTGACATGGACGGTTGGATTCCTTTACCCTCTAAAAAATGATGATAGAAATCATGTTGACATTGCCATCCCTGGTCACTATGGAGAATTGTATTTTCGTAATGATCCTCTGTAAAAGCTTGTTCTAGCATAGCTTTCACTTGTACTAAATTCGGCGATCTAGAAAGATTATAAGCGACGATTTCACTATTGAAGCCATCTTAATACTGGTGATAAATAGAGCTTTTGGCTGCTTGCTGGAATTGCAAACTCTGTCACATCCGTATAACACTTTTCCATTGGTTTAGAGCTTTCAAATTGACGTTGAATAGGTTATCTGCTTTCTTGCCAACTTCTCCTTGGTATGAAGAATACTTGCGTTTACGCCCCACTTTAGGTACTCTCCCTCTTGTCTTCTCAATTCATATATTTGAACTTTATCTTCATAAGCTAATTTCATAATAAAACACCCCAAAAGGTAGATTGTTTCTGTCTAACTTTTGGGGTTTAGTTCAAAAAACTTCAAGAGTGTTTTCTTATAGATAAACTAAGACTAACCTAGCTCCTAATATCTCTGGTAACTAAAAAAGGAGTGAGACAGAACAAATGTTCTGCCTCACTCCCACAAAGATCAAAAAGCTACTACACCATGTAGGTATTTCGATGTTTATTCAAATGCTAGACAATTTTGTCCTAACATTTGCTTAGGATGTTTTTTCTACACTAAGGATTTCAACAGAGTAGCTACCTGCTGGTGATTCGATAGCTACTTTATCTCCAACTTTCTTACCAATCAAGGCTTGAGCAATTGGGCTTTCATTTGAAATTTTACCTGAGAAAATATCAGCACCGGCTGCACCAACGATATGGTAAGTATCTTTGTCGCTTGTACCAACTTCTTGCACAACAACTGTTTTACCAATCGCAACTTCGTCATTGGCAACAGCATCACTATCAACGATCTCTGCGTAACGAATCTTTGTTTCAAGAATTTGAATTTGACCTTCAATAAAGGCTTGCTCATCTTTAGCCGCCTCATACTCAGAGTTTTCTGAAAGGTCACCATAAGAACGGGCAATCTTGATGCGTTCTACAACTTCTGGGCGACGTACGAGTTTGTACTCCTCCAATTCTGCTTCAAGTTGTTTTTTTTCTGCTAGGGTCATTACATATGTTTTTTCTGCCATTTTTTTCTCTTTCCTATTTTTTAGCCAGTTGGTTTGAAATCAAACTCAGTAGTCAGTGACTGAATTTTAATTAACCAATAAGACTATTTATCTTTTAGTTTGCTATTAATATAAGTTTCAACATTATGCTGGTGCTCTTCATAGCTCTCAGCAAAATAGACATTACCAGTTGATACATCCGCCACAAAGTACATGTACTTGGTAGAAGATGGATTGATAACCGCTTCTATTGCCGACAGACTAGGACTATCTACAGGACCAGGCATCAACCCTTTATGAACATAATCATTATAAGGGGAGTCAATATTCGTATCAATCGTTGTATCTTCTTTCAAGGTCGTTTCTTGACCAAGTTTTCCAAGAACATAAAGAACCGCGATATTACTTTGCAGGGCCATGTCTGAATTAAGACGATTATAGAAAACGCTAGCAATGTTTTTACGGTCATCATCAGTTGCTCCCTCTTTTTCAACAAGAGAAGCTAGAGTCAAGATTTCATTAACGTTGTGGTTACTTGATAAAATTGTTGCATAGTATGGTGATAGGTGGGTATCCATCGTAGATAGCATTTCCTCTACCAAAGATTCCACCGTCGTATCGTCATGAATATTATAAGTCGCTGGAAACAGATACCCCTCTAGGACATACTTAGCATCTGTAGAATTCGGAAGGTTTGCCAACAAGGTTGGGTACTTCGCTTTCATCTTAGTAATGAAAGCATCATCCTTCATAAGTTTCAAGAAGTCTTTTTCCTTAAGTCCAGTAGATGAATGTTTACCTTTTTTAGCTGATGAATTAACTTCAACCGCCTTGGCGATTTTCTCAATGGTGTATCCTTCTTTAACCAAGACTGTACCCAGAGATGGTTCCTGAGGCTTATCACTTCCTTTTTTCTGAAGTGCCTCAATAATTTCATCCATAGTCATACTAGGCTGAAGGTTATAGTAACCACTTTTTAGATTTGAAATGTTCTTAAACTTGGTATAGTAATTAAAGACTTTACCAGATTTAATGACACCAGCTGATTCCAACAACTGACCGATGTAACTGCTACCTGAATTTTCAGGAATTTCAACACTAATAAACTTAGTCGACTTGACATCTTTTGCACCAACTGCATCACTAACATATCGATAACCAAAGAATCCAGCTAATGATAAGATAAGAATCAAGAAGACAATGATGTTTCTTGCAACTCGTCCTGCACGACGATTATTTTTATTGAGTTTTTGATTTCGGTTGGAGCATGAAATCGGTTCTTCGTTGATGATTCCGTCCTGTTTAACATCTTTTGGCGAAGACTTTTTCTTCTTCACTTTCTTACGTTTCTTTTTGTTAGATTTTTCAGAGGCTGCTGCTAAAGCAATACTCTCATCACCCTCATTGCCATCAGTTACTAGATCTGACTGAACTCTTACTGGTTCAGAGTGATTACTTACTGTATGATGTTCCCGCAAAAATGCTTCTTTTTGACGTTCTGATGTCATCTTGGACACCAATTCTTTAGGATTCGTGTAGATAGCTTCTTTAGCCTTAGCTTCAATAAGCTCCTTAGCAACATCTGCAGGAATATATTCTTCCTCTGATTCCGCGTTAAGACTAGTTTCCCAAACTGGACGTTTAAAACGACGTTTCAATATTTCAGTCTCCTGAGGAATACTTAAATTTTTCTCCTTATCAACTTGCTCTTTAGGACTTGATATTACGTTTGAATGGACATCAGGGCTGAAGAATCAGCTTGAGAATTAGAAGACAAGTCAACACTATATTGAAAATCTCGAACCGTCTCAGAAGTCATAGTTTTAGCTATAGCACTATGAGCAACAGAATGAGAACTCAAATTTTGGTTACTTACTTTATTTGACGCTGATCCAGAATCTATTGCATGGCTATCAGCTGACATTGAAAGTGGTGTCTCGGGAACAGCTGCACTTTTTTTATGCTCCTCCTCACGAAGAGAACGGAGCCGTGTCGCTTCTTGTAAATCTCGAAGAATCTGATTTTTAAAGCTTAGGCTATCTTCAGCAGATTCCGAGTATTCATTATGCTTGTCCGTCAAGGCATACCTCCTCTATAGTAACAAACGCCATTATATCTTAAAAAACCAGTTAATGCAAATCAATTGGTTCTTTGTCACAGTAACGTAACACTGGTATTACTAGCCTTCTGGGTTCTCCCAGACCATATTATACCAAATACTATCGCCATGGTTTGATTTGGACTCACCTTCGTCAATGAAACCATTCATCTCATAGTAGGTAATCAGGTAATCATGACAAGTCAAGCTAATCCCTTGACGTTTTTGAGCAATAGCCAGGTCTTTAAAAACTGCAATCAAGGATGTTCCAACACCTTGCCTTTTAAAGTCTTTGGAGATAGATAAACTAGTAACCGCGATATAGCCTCCTTGACTAGCATTAGGAGTTACCTTGTAGAATAAGTCATCTGTAAGATATCGTTCCGAAATCACAGGTCCTTCGATATAATCAGCTACAGTGCCATCAATTTCAGCAATTAGGAAAGTATCGCAAATTGTCTCTAAACGCTCTGCAAGAGCCTCTGGTGTAGCAGCCTCTTCAGGCGAAAAATTTATCTTGTTCGATACGAACAACATCAGTCCAATCATTCGTTCTAGCGTGTCGAATAATCATCTAAGATTCCTTTCTATCCAAGAGAAAGAGCCGAGCGAAATCGCTACAGCCCTTAATATATTACATGTGGGTTTGCAAGCTTGCTAGGAGCTCTTCAAATGAACGTTCATAAAGTTGGATGTCCCCAGCTCCCATAAAGACATAGACAGCATTGTCATGGTCAAGGAGAGGTGAAACATTCTCAACTGTAACCACTTTGGCAGGTTTATTGATCTTAGCGGCAAGATCTTCAACCTTTACATCACCGTGGTCAACTTCACGCGCAGAACCATAAATTTGTGCCAGATAGACAGCATCCGCTTCATTTAAAGCCTCAGCAAAGTCATCAAGAAGAGCAATGGTACGGGTAAAAGTATGTGGTTGGAAAATAGCAACAATCTCTTTAGATGGGTACTTTTGACGTGCTGCATCTAGTGTTGCAATAATTTCAGTTGGGTGGTGAGCAAAGTCATCGATGATAACAGTATCACTAATAATTTTCTCTGTGAAACGACGTTTAACCCCTGAGAAAGTTTTTAGATGTTCAGCAACTAAGGCCATGTCAAAACCAGCTACATACAAGTTAGCAATAACCGCAGTTGCATTCAAGATATTGTGACGACCATAAGCTGGTACATGGAATTCCCCTATGATTTGTCCATCATGCTTCACCTTGAAGTTAGACCCCGTGGTTGTACGAATAATATCTGTTGCCATGAAGTCATCATTTTCTTCAAATCCATAATAATAGATTGGTGCATTGGATGTAATTTTACGGAGGTTAGAATCCTCACCGTAAACAAAGAGCCCTTTTTGTACTTGCTTTGCATAATCATCGAATGCTGAGAAAACATCATCAATACTTGTAAAGTAATCTGGATGGTCAAAGTCAATGTTAGTGATAATTGAGTAAGCAGGATGGTACGGCATGAAATGACGTTCATATTCATCTGCTTCAAAGACAAAGTATTGCGCATTGGCAGAACCACGTCCTGTTCCATCACCGATAAGGTATGACGTATCTGTGATGTTTTTCATAGAGTGTGACAAGAGTCCTGTCGTAGAGGTCTTACCATGTGCACCAGCCACACCAAAGCTAGTGAACTGATTCATGAAATGACCCAAAAATTCATGGTAACGCTTGAACTTATAACCATTTTTAATGGCATAAGCAATTTCAACGTTGTTATCTTCACGAAAAGCATTCCCAGCAATCAATTCAACATCTTCAGTGATGTTTTTTCATCGAAAGGAAGGATTGGAATGCCCGCTTGCTCAAGACCACGTTGAGTGAAGTAGTATTTTTCCACATCGGAACCTTGAACCTTGTGTCCCATTTGATGGAGCATCAAAGCCAAAGCCGACATACCAGATCCTTTAATTCCAATAAAATGATAAGTTTTTGACATAGTTTCTCCTTGCAATCAAACTGCGATTAATTTGCATCTTCTAAATGCGTCAAATTTAGTTCTTGAGCAATTCGGTGTTCACGGTGAATTTGACGTTCTGTGTAATTATAAACCTGGCTACGTTTCAAGAAGTCATAGCTATTTTTCTTGACGTTCTTACGAGATGGATTACTAGGTTGTTGATAAGTTGGAGCCACTTCTGCCAAGATATAAGTATCTTGTTTCAGACGATTTGCCAAGTGATGGATTTTTGAGTGTTTACCATTTGGTGCTAATGTTCTCTTAATAGCACTTACAGGAGCTCCCAAGATAGACGTCATCACTGGCTCCTTATCTGTCGTTACAGCAACTGCCTCAACAGTAGCCTCAAAGCTTGGCTTATTTTCTACCTTAGGCTTAGCAGCTAGTGAACGGATATTCGTAGATTTAGTTGATTGAGCTTCTTGGCGTAGGTATTTTTGGCGTTTATCACGTACGTCACGCTTCGCCTTTTCACGGGCTTCTTCAGCATAAGTCATTCCATCCTCTTGTGTTTCAGCTCGGTCTGGAGCCTGCTTACGTTTATGAGGCTTAGCTGACAAGAAATCATGGTTCAGAAAGAAATCGTTATAGTCCTTATCCTGATAAGGACCACGGATATTAGTGATTAAATCTTCATTTTCGTATAAACGCATAGAGATAGGTTCTTGCAAGCAAGATTCTCCGTCCGGAATCAACGGAAATTGTCGTCTTTGGCGATGCATAAAAGACTTCCTTTCGTTTTCGAGATGATACGTATCTTAATATAAACAATCGGGAATGGGGAGATACGTCTTGCAATATTCTATTATATCCTAATTCAAAAGATTTGCCTAGTGTCATTTTTATATCTTAGTATTCCAATATTAAGTATAACAGATTAAGATATTGCAATACCAAGAATTTCTTTAATATCCTCAACTGTCATGCTAGCACAGCTTTCATTGCCATCTAATACTGTTGTAACGAGATTTTTCTTACCTTCTTGAAGCTCAAGAATCTTCTCTTCGATAGTACCTCTTGTAATCAAACGGAAAACTTCGACATTTTGTTTCTGACCTATACGATGAGCACGACTAATAGCCTGCATTTCCACCGCTGGATTCCACCAAAGGTCAATCAGAATAACTGTATCAGCACCAGTCAAGTTGAGTCCTACCCCCCCTGCTTTTAAAGAAATCAAAAAGGCATCTCGACTCCCCTGATTGAAGGCTCTGGTCATCTCATGACGACTATCAGATGGGGTCGACCCTGTTAGCTTATAAGAGGAAATACCTAACTCTTGTAAAAGTTCCTCTGTAATATCTAACATCCCACGAAATTGTGAAAAAATAAGGACACGATGGTCTGATTCCTTAATTTGACTAAGTAGGTCTCTAAGACTATCTAATTTCCCACTATCACCAGCGTAATCCATAAAGAGGGCTGGCGTGTCACAGATTTGGCGTAAGCGGGTAATTCCTGACAAGATTTCCACCTTACGACGATTGATTTCCTGATCACTTGCTGAAATTAAACCTTGTTGCATCTGTTGCAATTGTGCTAAATAAATAGCCTTTTGACTATCCGACAATTCACTTTGGTGTGTAATTTCAATCAGGTCCGGTAAATCAGGAAGAACCTCATCTTTTTTACGTCTAAGAATAAATGGAGTAATGTACCGGGCCACTTCCATAGGTGTTAGCTTAAGAAAAGTTTTCTTAGCTGGTAAAAGCCCTGGTAAAACAATCTGGAAAATAGACCAAATCTCCAACAAATGATTTTCAATAGGCGTTCCAGATAGAGCTAGGCAATGCGGAACAGAAAAATCACGTAAATATTGAGAAATCTTCGTCTGAGTATTCTTCATGACCTGTGCCTCATCTAGAATGAGATAATCATACTGACCAGCCTTATAAACATCAAAATCCTGACGGAATGAAGCATAGCTAGTAATAATAATCTGATGGTCTTCTGCAATGATCTCATCACGTTTTGGCTTAAGTCCATAAGAAACTGCTACATCTAACTGAGGAGCAAATTTTTTAAACTCATCCTGCCAATTGTAAATTAAACTCGATGGCGATAGAATCAAGACTCGTTGTCCATCCTCTAAATGTGCAGAAAGATAAGCAATGGTCTGTAAAGTTTTCCCCAACCCCATATCGTCGGCTAAAATACCACCAAAACCATAGTGATGCAACATTGATAGCCATTGAACTCCTCTTTCTTGGTAAGGACGAAGGTCAACTTCTACATGATAGGATGGCAAGTCGAATGTTTCCGGTTTTCTCAAATGTTGCGCTAGCTGTTGAAAATCTTCTGAAAAACGAACAGAATCATTTTCTGAAAGAGAGTCCATCAATTGATAGGCGGCTAATTGATGGAGTTCTAGATGCCCTTCCCCCGAATAACGGGCCCTCAAAGTTCTTAGACTCTCACTGATACGTTGTGTCCCCTCATCAAAGACAATCAACTGACCACTACGATTAACAAAGTAGGGCGCTCTGTCCATCAAAGCTTCTAAAGCATGATCCACATCCTCATCATCGAGACTTGAAAAATCAAACGAAATCTCTAATAGATTTCCTTGACGCTCTACCTGAATTTGTGGACTCTGTTCAACACGTAAGTCACGCAACTCCTGTCCAATAAGAACTGGCCCTGCATTTTCAAAAGCTGGTAGAGTATTTATAAAGAAATCATAGAGCTCTTGATTACTATTTAAGCGTTTAGATGACTGAAAATCAGGGGTAAATCCATGTTTAACCATCAAACGAAAAATAGCCTGTTCATTACGATAGTTACTAGTAAAGCCTAAATGACTTAACTCATAACGATTATCCACAACATATCCATCAAAATCAAAAGCCAATGTGAGCACAACCTCGCGTTCACCTTTCAAATCAAAGCGAAATCTCGGGGTGAAATCTTTGATATTAAACGCTTTTGGGGCTTTAACCGGTCCCATAGTCTTAAAATCAGAAAGACTAGCAGCTAAGATAGCTTGTTCTTCTAGATTAAAACTGACATGTTTATTCAAATCGCTTCCGATAGGGAGAGAACGTAAGCCAAGCAAAATTTTTTGCTGTTTTCTATTAAGACGATAGAAAACACCCTGATAAAAGATAATACGATTATTAAAAAATGTTTGGCTATTTTTCTCAGCAACAGTCAATTCAATCATTTTGGGCTCGACACAAATATCAAACGAGAAAAGATTGGCTTCAGCAGTCAAGTCCTCTACCAAAAAGCTGCGATATTCAATACCTTCCCATTCAAACCTGAAGCCATCCAAATCTTGCATCAACCTCAATCCCTCCTCAAAAAAACCATAGGGGAGACTAAGGTGTCGTGCATTATTCGGTAAAATAAAGGTTAAATTTGTTTTGGCTTCATCTGGAATCATCCGTCCTAAAAAGTCTAAAAATGCTTGTGAAGCCTGGTCAAACTGAATGAGTGATAGAGGTTCATAGTAATTCTTACCTATCTGATAATAGCCTTCAGTCTCTATAAGCTTGAGGAAGGCTGGGATATCTCGAACAACGTAAGAACGTTCGTCCGGTAAGCGACGTAAACGTAAACTCCACCAAATCTCTGAACCAAAGGTAGATTCCTCTCCCTCTACCGTGAGGCTATATCTAACTGTATCATTCTCATTCAGAGAAAGGCTCTCTAAAAATAAACCACCAAAAGAACGCCCCCGCTCTTGGTCCTGGGCGGACTCTTGTTTCTCCTCTAATTTTGCTAAGAGACGCTGGCCCTCCTTAGCATTTTTTAGATAGTACTCAACCGCTGCCAAATGGGAGCAATAGCCTTTTTGAGCGAAAAAATCACAGTCACACATGATTTCAGGATCATCGAGTGCATAAATTAAATGATGTTGACCAACCGTCGTGTCCAACTGAGTTTCTGAGACCTGACTAATGGCAATTAAACCCTTTTCAAAAAGTTTAATTCCCTCATTACGGACTCTACCCGGAATCAATTTCGCCATAGTATTCACCCCTATCTTATCCCCCTATTATAGCACAAAACTCTTATAAATTCGGACTTCACAAAGATAAAACAAAAAAAACACTCCCTAGGGAGTGTCGTCGATTTTTATTAATAATCAAGTTTATCTGAGTGACCTGAACCATTGCCTACATAGTAACCTGTCTTACAGTTGATACTAAAGAGATAAGTTCCATCTGGAAGGTACATGTTGTAATAACCATTTCCGTTGATGATGTTGACTGGCTCAAGGATAAAGTTATCTCCTGAGAAGTACCCACGTGAGTGAGATGTTGCAATGATCTTATCAAGAACACCATCAGCCCAAGTCCAAGCTGGATTACTTGTATCCGCTACTACGTTTGCATTATAAGGCACACGAGAGCGATCACGTTGAAGGATAGATGGATTGTAATTCATGATGCCACGTGTCACAACTGTTGAAGTTGCAGCTGTACCACTAGAAACTCCACCAGCCGCACCTGTTACACCTGAATTAGCTGCTCCAGATGTGTTGTCTCCCGAAGGAGTAGCGGTATTAACACTTTCAGAAGCTGTCACTGCAGACGTTGCACTTGCAGCCTTACCCTTTTCTTCAAGCTGTGTTTTACCGCCCTTAATGACTTCTTGGATAATGCTATCAAGACTAGCATTGCCAGTATTTGTTACACGTTCTGAAAGATCATTAAAGTTTGCATCAGATTTAACTGAGATAGAGGCATTATAGCTACCGTCTACAAGAGCATCTGATTCATACTTACTATTGACTTTTTCAATAGCTTCGATTTGTTTCTTCAAGTTATCGTATTTGGTCTTAGCTGCATCATAATACTTGGTTTTTTCCAATTTTTTAAGTAGTTTTTCCAAGTCTGATAGCTTACCAAATTGATCATTAGCTAGTTTTGTTTGCTCATCATCTGTGAAGAAATTCTTATACATGTCTTCGAAGCTTTATTATCAGAAGCTGATGCGCCCTTGCTTGATGATGATATCACTGCTGAAGAAGCAGTGCTTGTAGTTTTCGCAGATTGGCTATGTGTTACTTTATAAAGAGCATAGCTCCCACCAATTATAGCTAGAGCAAGAACCGTGAGAGCACCGATAACAACACCCTTACGGCGATAAACTGGAATATCACCATCAAAGACACCTTTATGAGATGGAGAAATATACCCTGAAGAGATTTTATCTTCTGCTGATGGACGACTAACTGTCATAGACACTTTTGGTGTCGCTTTTGCTTCATCAGCTTTAACTCCTGTTACACCAGCAACTGTTGTGGCAATAGCGTCTGAGTCGATTGTTTCTGAGATCCAACATCTTCCAACAGAGGTTTAGAGGCTTGTGGTTCAGAAGACTTGTCATCAGCAGGTAAAGTACTTTCTGGTTCCGGATCATCAACATTGTCTACCATAGCAGTGTTATCAACTTGTTGATTAGTTGAGGTAGTCGTCGCAGTAAGGGCTTCACCAAGATCAAATTTTTCTGCTTCTGACGTGATAAAACGATCAGCATTAGTTGATGTTATGATGGTTTCAGAGCTTTCACTTTCTGGTTTCACAGTGATTTCAGAGTCAACAGGAGCTTGAGTATCATCTGCCTTAGTTTCAGTTGTGCCAAAACCAGATGTAATAGGTGTTACTGTTTCGTCAGCAGTCGTTGAGTTAGTTGACTCATTAGCCAATGTTTGACCAATCAAACCTGAATCAGCAAATTCCTGACGTTGCTTTTGAATGAAGGCATCCAAGGGTGATGTATCGCCATCTGCTTCAATTTTCTTTGAAAATTTTTGTGAGGTAACTTCTTCACGATGTTGCTTAATATACTTATCCAAAATACTATCTGTTTCGGTTACACCAGCATTAATCTCAGCTTCTTTGCGGACAGCCTCACCGACTGTCATTTCCTTGGCATCTTGGAAATCTAACTCTTGGCTTTCTTCATAGCCATTTTGTGTTTTATCTTCTGACACGTTTAATTTACCTTTCTAGCCTCAGAACGGCGAACACGCTCTCCAAAATATTGATACAAATCAACGCGAAGTGTTCCGTTATAAAGCTACGTTTTTTATCAGCTTTCATGCCGTATTTACTTTCAAATTGTTCATCACTGGTCAAGATAAACTTGCTCCACGTTTTAAGCGGCGCAAAAGTTTGACCCATTTCATTATACAAGATATCCACGGCCTTGTCATCCAACAAGCGCTCCCCATAAGGAGGATTTGAAATAATGACACCGTTTATTTTATCTGTTTTCAAGTCCTGTAAACGCATTTGTTTGAATTTAACAACATCTTCAAGACCAGCTTCGCGAGCATTAGCCTTAGCAATCTCAACCATACGGCTATCAATATCACACCCCATAATGTCTAATGCAACATCGTAATTTGCCTTGCTATCAGCTTCATCTCGTACTGACTGTACTAAATCTTTACCCACCCAATTCCATGCCTCAAAAGCAAAATCACGATTAAAACCTGGTGCAATATTCATTCCAATCATAGCAGCTTCAATACAGAAGGTCCCCGAACCACAAGTTGGGTCAATCAAAGGTTTGTCAGGATACCAGTTGCTAAGTTCAAGAATAGCAGCTGCCATATTTTCTTTAATAGGTGCCCCACCTTTATCAGTACGATAACCACGCTTAAAAAGACTAGCGCCTGTAGTATCAATTAAAACAGTAGCCTTATCCTTTAAGATGGAAACTTCAATCTTAAATTCCGCACCTGTTTCTTGAAGAGGCACTCCTTCCGGACGGTGGAAATACTTCTGTAGTTTTTTAACGACAGCTTTTTTAGAAATCGCCTGAACAGACGGCTCATTATGAAGCTTTGATTTAACACACTTAGCTTTTGAAATTGGGAACTTTGCACCTAAGGGAAGATAATTTTCCCAGTCCAAAGCAAAAACTCCCTGAAAAAGCTCCTCAAAAGTACGTGCTGGAAACTCACCCACCACAATCTTGATACGGTCTGCAGCTCTCAACCAAAGGTTAGTTTCAGCAATTGCACGAACATCACCTTGAAAACGCACCTTACCATTTTCAACCTGGGTCTCATACCCCAACTCACGTAGTTCACGTCCAACCACAGCTTCAAGTCCGGCTGCAGCAGTTGCTACTAATGTAAATGTTTCTTTCATTGTCATCCTTTTACCTAATTATTACGAGTACAAATTTCCCTAAGCTATAGCTTATTATTCACTCTTGCCCTTAGATGGTAGACGCAAAAGAGACGATTCTTGCTAAAAGAAGGCTGAGACATGTGTCCCAGCCTCACCTATATGCAATTTTCTATAAGCCATGTTCTGTTCCAGAAGTGACTAGGTACCACTTCCTTCGATAATCATCTGTCTACTGCATAGCAGTCAGAATGGTCCGTTCGTTTCCGGCCATCCCATGCCCCTACCAAAGTTTGGGTTGCTAGCTTGAGGGGTTTACCGCGTTCCACTTTTTAGGTTTCCCTAAAACTCCGTCACTGTGGCACTTTCAGAGCTACTAAAACCTATCCGAAGACTTAGCCAGTTCGCTCGCCGTAACTTGAAAATCAAGTCCCTAGGCTTATTGATTCGCCTAGCACAAACACTACTGGCATCACAGCCAGTGCTAGCATGGACTTTCCTCATGGAAGACTTACTTGCAACCATGCGATTATCCGAAAATTGCACAAAACCAGTTTTATTCGACGATTTGTTTTCCAAAGACCTCTTTTTCCAAACGACTGATACGTTTTAAGATATCATAGTTTGAAGCCGAAGCAATATTGGCAGTGGCATGTGATGGTTCACTTGTCGCACTTGCATATGCGGGACGGCTTGCAGGAGCCGATGTTGCCTTAGCCTTCAGTTTTGCATTTTCTTCTTGCAATTCCTTAACTAGAGCAATGTAGACAGTGTAATCTTTGATCACATCATCTAGAAACTCATCAACTTCTGTTTTATCGTATCCACGTATGCTTGTTTTAAATTCTTGTTCGTAGATTTTCTTGGGCGTTAAATTAATCTTAGCATTATTCTTCTCCAATACTTGTCTTATCCAACTTACTAATACTTTACAGTCTATTGTTTTCATGATACAGAAAAAAATATAAAAATGCAAGTTTAAAACGCAATTATATCCTATTCCGACATGACTTCATTGAGGTCATCAAAAGTCAATCGAAATAAGGGATAATCACTTGCTGCTATTATCATATTGTAAAAATATTTCAAATTTGTTTCATTTTCAGGCTCATAAAATAAATAAGCTTGGTCTGTATTATCGATGAGAAACTGATTAAATTGTTTGAACTGAGCTGGCGATTGATAAGCTGGAAAACTATACTTTACGAAATCAACTTGTTTAAAGGCTGCCAATTTTTCTTGGTTAGCTTCACTCCAATTCTGACCGTGTGTTTCAAATGGAAATAACGTCGCTAACCTCAAAGGGTAGTCTTTCTGAAGTTCCTTAGCCACTTCTAGCGCCCAAAATTCAAAACCAAGGTTCCCAGTAAAAATCATCCAATCCACACCTTCATCTAAAAAACGTTTAAGATCACGTTTGATTGCTTTCTTAATGATATTTACCTTAGGATCCTTGTCTTTAAAAACACCAAGTTCAAAGCTCTTATAGCCCGTTATGAGTAGTGATGTCATTTATTGTTTTCCTCGCTCATTTTATGGTATAATGAAATAGTCTTTATGCATATCTTATAAATAAGAAGGGAAAGAAATGGTAAACTATCCCCATCAGATATCTCGTAAGATAGCACAAGTACGTACTAAAAAATCTAATAGAGTTGACTTTGCCAATCGGGGGATGAACTTTGAATCTGCTATTAATGCGACTAATGATTACTATTTGTCGCGTGGCTTAGCCGTTATTCATAAGAAACCTACACCGGTTCAGATCGTCAAAGTCGATTATCCAAAACGCTCACGAGCAAAGATTGTAGAAGCTTACTTTAGGCAAGCCTCAACTACTGACTACTCTGGCGTTTACAAAGGATACTATATTGATTTTGAAGCCAAAGAGACACGGCAAAAGACATCTATGCCTATGAAAAACTTTCATGCGCATCAAATTAAGCACATGTCTCAGGTCATCAATCAAGATGGAATCTGCTTCGTGCTACTCCACTTTTCAACGCTTAAGGAAACCTACCTTCTGCCTGCCAAAGACTTAATCGCTTTTTATCAAATTGATAAGGGGACAAAATCAATGCCTCTTGATTATATCAAAAAAAGAGGTTATGCAATCGCAGAATCAGCTTATCCTCAAGTTCCTTATTTAGAGATCATTGAAAAATTATTAGGTGGTAACACATAATGGCTAAATTTAATTTCAGCAACTTTAAAGAATCACTTAACGGTTCAACTAAACGTGCTAAAAACACACAGGTTAAACGTTCAGATTCTTCTCGCTATAGCAAAGGAAAACGCTCAACTGCTTCAGATCAAAATTTAGGATGGCGTATTGCAAAATACGCTTTTATTGGACTACTCACTTTCTTTGTAATCTGTGTCATCGCTGGTGGTGGACTCTTTGCTTACTATGTTAGCAGTGTTCCTAAACTTACCGAGAACAAGTTGCAATCAACAAACTCAAGTAGGATTTACGATGGTAATGGTAGTCTTATTGCTGACTTGGGATCCGAAAAACGTGAAAGTGCATCAACAGATGAGATTCCTATAATCCTAGTCAATGCAATTACCTCTATCGAGGATAAGCGTTTCTTTACCCATCGCGGCATTGACGTTTATCGTATTATGGGAGCCGCTATTAACAACCTTCGCCATAACAGCACTCAAGGGGGATCTACACTTGACCAACAGTTGATTAAGTTAGCCTACTTCTCAACTAATACATCAGACCAAACCCTTAAACGTAAGTCACAAGAAATATGGTTATCTCTCCAAATGGAGCGTCAGTATACTAAACAAGAAATCTTGACCTTCTACGTTAATAAGGTTTATATGGGTAATGGTTACTACGGTATGAAGACCGCAGCTAAATCTTATTTTGGTAAAGAATTAGGTGACCTCTCAGTTGCCCAAGCAGCTCTTCTTGCTGGTATCCCACAAGCACCAACACAATATGATCCTTATACTAATCCGGATGCTGCTAAAGAACGTCGCAACACTGTTCTTAATGAAATGTATGAAGACAAAAATATTTCTAAAGAGGAGTACGTGCAAGCTAAAGCAACGGATATATCAGATGGTCTTCTTCCACTTACGAATAAAGCTAGCTACGAACCATACCTAGATAACTACATCAAACAAGTTATTGAACAAGTCTCTACCGAAGCCAATGCTGATATCTACTCAGCTGGACTCGATGTCTATACAAATCTTGATCCTGATATTCAAAAATACATTTGGAATGTCTACAACTCAAATGATTATATTGCTTATCCTGATGACAAATTTCAAGTAGCTTCTACTATCATTGATGTTACCAATGGACGTGTTGTTGCTCAATTGGGATCACGTCACCAAGACGAAAACATTGCCCTTGGTACAAACCAAGCTGTTCAAACTGATCGTGACTGGGGGTCTACAATGAAACCTATCACCGATTACGCACCTGCTATTGAAAAAAGGGTATATACTAACACTGGTACTACCGTTTACGATACCCCTTATAATTTCCCAGGTACTTCAACTCCAGTTTACAACTGGGACCGCAAGTATTACGGAAGTATCTCTCTGACTTATGCGATTCAACAATCACGTAACGTTACTGCGGTTAAAGCGCTTCAAGCGACTGGCTTGGATTATGCTCAATCCTTTTTGAAAGATTTAGGTATTGAGTACCCAGAGATGTTTTATTCAAACGCTATCTCATCTTCAACAACATCATCAGATCCTAAATATGGTGCTTCAAGTGAGAAGATGGCGGCTGCCTATGCATCCTTTGCCAATGGTGGTACTTACTATAAACCTTCCTACATTAAATCAATTAAATTTGAAGATGGTTCAACAAAATCATACGATTCTAAAGGTGTCGAGGCCATGTCGCCACAAACAGCTTATATGATGAATAGCATGTTGAAACAGGTTTTGACAGGTGGTACAGCGACTGAAGCTTATGTACCTGGCACCATCAATGCCGGTAAAACGGGTACATCTAACTACAGTGACGATGAGTACTATCAAGTACAAAAAGAAAGTGGCGTCTACGCTGATCTTATTGTTCCTGACGAAACGTTCGTTGGTTATAATACTAAATATGCAATGGCCATTTGGACAGGTTATGAAAACCGTAAAACTCCACTTTATGGCTCAGACCTAAATATCGCTAAACAAATCTACGGTCTAACAAGTAGATACCTCAACCAGATGTATGGTGCAGGTTCGAAAGATTTCGATATGCCTAGTGGTGTTTACAACAATGGTAGTTACGTCTTCCTAACTGGTTCGTCAACGTCAAATGTTTATAACGGATCACTAGGAACATCTAGCTCATCATCAAGTTCGGATTATGGTAAAAGTAGTGACTCATCAAGTTCACAAGATAGTCAACAGTATGGCCCAGATGCATCAACAAATCCTTCAACATCGGGTTCTAACGGTGCTGAGAATTCAAATTTAAACACTTCTACTTCTACTTCTACTTCTACTTCTACAGTAGATGAGTAAAAAGGAATTGAAAAGAGTTATCCATTAGATAGCTCTTTTTACAACCATAAATTTTAATGAAGTCAACTAAAAACACTGGAATTCTATCCAGTGTTTTTGAAATATCCTCTTATTTTGAAGCAAGGGATCCCATTGGGTCCCAAGGTGCAAGCACTTGTGGATCTGCTTCATAGGCAGCCAACTCTTCAGCTGTAAGGAAATCTTTGCGAACAACGATTTGATATGTATATTCATCCATCCAAGCATCAGAAGCAACAAAGTACCCCTTTTGTCCAACCTTATCTCCCCAAGAGTTTTCAATCTTCCATTTAATTGGTTTACCATCAGCATCCAGATCAACACCTGTCAATACCATGGCATGGGTCATGAGAGATTCACTGTAGTCTAAACGTCCAGCCTTGTCTTGAGTCCAGTTAATATCCATGCTAGCTGTAAAGTCGTAAACATTAGTTGCAAGAATACCTTTTTGACGGTCCGAAACCTGACCAACATCTGAACCAAACCATACACTCTCTCCTGCCTTCATCTGTGCAATAGCAAGCTCTTTGAATCGGTCCATTGGGAGGTTAATATAACGAACACTTGGCGCACCTACAACATTTCCCAACATCTCAACCGTGTAAGATTTTCCGTAAGGTTTATCAGCTGTTGGAGCGTTGATAACTGATACATAGTCGCTGAGTTTAAGGCCAACATATTTTTCAAAGAAGGCCCGTGGCGTGATACCCTTCTCAGATCGATAGTTATCATCTTTATCTCGATAGGCAAAATCAAACTGACGTGGTGGCAAGCCAAGGGTCATGGCAAGATAATTGAAGATTTCTTGAAGGAACTCCTCCTTTTTAGCTTGAACAGCAGCCTGATCAGCACCACTGGCAATCAAATCGCGCAAGATTTGGGCATCTTGACGAAGGAGTTTATTAAGGTATTGATTAAGCTCACGACTATTGCTTGAAGCTACAGATTCTGGATATACTGATTTTGGTACAACACCATATTTTTCAAAGAGTGATACGACCATATCCCATTGTCCACCATCTTGTTGAGGGGTATCCAAAAGGAATTTAACCTTACGACTACCAATTTCTTGATCTGCTGTAGCAATAATTTGTTCCAAGAACCAGTTTGATTTTTCATATTTATCCCAGAAAAATGTGTGGGCTTGAGAAAGCTCGAAACTTTCCAATTTGAAGTCTGAAATCAATTTATGGCGGAAAGTATTAAGGGCCGCAAACATCCAGCAACGACCTGAAGCTTTTTGGTTAGACACCTCATCTTTAGTCAAATCAATTGAGAAAACAAAATCATTTTCCACTTCTGATTGACGTGTCTCGATAGATTTAAGCAAGCCGTTATGGGTTACTGCATTTTCAATAGCGCCGTACTTGGCATTGGCCTCATAATCTGCAAATAGTTTTTCTGTGAAATCTGTTGATAGTGAAGTCATAAGATTCCTCCTTTTAAGACTTATTACTATCTATTTTATCACTAATTTCTGAAAATTCAATTTAAAAATACCCCTAGGTTTAACCTAGGGGTACGACAATCTTATTCAACTTTATCAAAAAGCGTTTCAGGTGCTGGTTTAGTTGGCTGACATGACATGATAATGAGTACAATACTTCCAATGAATGAGAAGAAAGTCAAGATTGGTACAAGCCCTACACAACTTAGAAGCCCCCAAGCCGGATGAATACCTGCATCTCGCAAACGACGAAATTGAAGGGACAGTTGTGGAATTAATATGATCAATCCAAAAATCATTATTGGCGACATATATTTCAAAATCATTTTTTGTATTTCAGTTGAGTCATTTAATATCGCTGGGTTATGAGACACATTACTGAAGAAAGGAATGAGAACAAAACCTACTACAAGGATAGTACTAATGATAACATTAATCAAGTAAACCCACCAGTAGTCTGGGCGTGTCGAACGTCCACTAAAATCAAAGGCTCGCTTCCAAAAATCAATATAAGCTTTAATCATAAATCATTTCTCTTCTTATTTCCAAAAATCGTCAAAAATAGTGATTGGCAAGTGACGTTTGTGTTGACCTTTACGCCACCAAGTCTCAATCGTTTCCTGAGCTTTGCTGATACTTCCTTGCCTTCAAGGTAATCATCAATCTCATGATAGGTCACTCCCAATGCCACTTCGTCGGCAATTCCTGGTTTATCTTCTTCCAGGTCAGCTGTTGGTACTTTTTCATAAAGGGCTTTATCAGCACCAAGCTCTGCAAGAAGGGCAGCGCCTTGACGCTTGTTTAGACGAAAGAGTGGCAGGATATCCGCACCACCATCACCAAATTTTGTGAAGAACCCTGTAAGGTTTTCAGCGGCGTGGTCTGTCCCAATAACTGCTCCACTATTTTCACCAGCAACCGCATATTGGGTTATCATACGTTGGCGGGCCTTGATATTTCCCTTATTAAAGTCAGATACGTTTACACCTGCCTTGGCCAGTTCAGCAACCTGACCATCAACAGCTTCTTTAATGTTAATCGTAAGACTTACATCTGGCTTGATAAAAGCTAGGGCACGTTGGGCATCGTCTTCATCTGCTTGAACTCCATATGGTAAACGAATGGCGATAAACTGATAGTCTTTTTCTGTCTCTGCACGAAGTTCTTCAACCGCAAGTTGCGCAAGACGACCAGCCAATGTAGAATCCTGACCTCCTGAAATCCCTAAAACATATGTTTTAAGGAATGGATGTTTGATCATGTAGGCCTTCAAAAAATCAACGGATTTTCGAATCTCTTCCTTCGGATTAATGCTAGGTTTAACTCCTAGTTGAGCAATAATAGTTTCTTGCAAAGTCATATTTTCTCCTTTTACTCTGACAAGTCACGGGCTTTCTTACGCATATTATCAATCAAGGTCATCTTGTTATCCCAGACATCTTTGGCCAAGTCAACTGGATAATCTTGGGGGTTAAGAACGCGCTTGTACTCATTCCAAAGCTCATCCAATTCCTTAGTCGCATAGTTCTTGATTTCATCAAGACTTGGCAAATCATAGATTAGTTGCCCCTTGTCGTAGATTGGGACCAAAAGTGGCACCGCATCAAAATCGCGGACAGTCTTGTTAATGTAGGTGTAAGTCGGGTGGAACATGTTAATTTCTTCTAAAGCATTAACATCCGTGTCTGCGAAGGTGATATAGTCACCTTCTGATTTTCCCTTAGCACGCTCGTAATACGCCACACTTGCTTCTTACCTGGTGTCGAAACCTTCTCAGCGTTGTTGGACAACTTGATGGTATCCTGCATGACTCCCTGATCATTCTCGATTGAGACAATTTTGTAGACCGCACCCAAGGCTGGTTGATCATAGGCTGTGATAAGATTAGTACCAACACCCCAAACATCAATCTTGGCCTTCTGCATTTTCAAGTTAAGAATGGTATTTTCATCAAGGTCATTTGAAGCGTAAATCTTGGCATCAGGGAAACCAGCCGCATCTAGTTGCTTACGGACCTGCTTAGACAGATAAGCCAAGTCACCTGAATCAAGACGAACACCCAAGAAGTTGATCTTATCACCTAGCTCTTTAGCCACACGGATAGCATTTGGAACACCAATCTTAAGGGTATCATAGGTATCCACAAGAAATATACAGTCTTTATGAGTAGATGCATAGGCTTTAAAGGCATCATAATCGTTTCCATAAGCTTGAACAAGGGCATGGGCATGAGTGCCTGAAACAGGAATACCGAAAATCTTACCTGCACGTACATTTGAAGTTGCGTCAGCACCACCAATCACGGCTGCACGCGTCCCCCATATTGCTGCATCCATCTCTTGGGCACGACGTGTCCCAAATTCCAACAGAGGAGCATCCCCAATAACAGAACGAATACGAGCTGCCTTAGTCGCAATAAGAATCTGGTAATTAAGGATATTCAGTAGGGCAGTCTCTACTAACTGACACTGAGCCAAGGGACCTTCCACTTGAAAAATCGGTTCATTAGCAAATACCAAATCACCCTCAAGGGCTGAATTGATAGTCAACTCGAGTTTTAGGTTGGCCAGATAGTCCAGAAAATCCTTCGGATAGCCTAAATCCTTCAGATAAGCAATATCAGTTTCTGAAAAAGTCAGATTTTCAAGATAGTTGACAATACGCTCCAGACCTGCGAACACAGCAAAGCCATTTTTAAACGGAAGTTGACGGAAATAAACTTCAAAAACGGCCTTTTTATTGTGAATACCTTGGTTGAAGTAGACCTGCATCATATTGATTGATACAAGTCCGTGTGCAAGGTTAAACTATCATCTTTATACAAGGATTTCCTCCAATCGAATAGGTACTTATTTTTTGTTATTAATAGCTTGTTTATGCTGACTATTATAGCATTTTTGAGCAATTGTCTCCACATTTCAGAAAGTTAAATATTGTTTGGATTTTCCGATTTTTCTAATGGTTCTTTTGACGAAAAAGAGTAGCCTTGATGGACTACTCTTCATTTCTATTCATATCCTTAGGTTACTGATAGGCTCGTCTACGTGTATGGACTTACCAACCAGAACTGTGTTTTTATCTTAGTTGGGACTATTATAGCATATTTATAATCTTATGTTATTGCTTCTTCAAATGCCTATCAAAAAAATGAATTGTAGCCAACCAAGAATCCTTACTCTCTTTCATCAATAAACGCCAATCTTTTCGATAGCGATGATTTGGTTGATAAGCCACTGTCAACATGTGACCTGTTTCATGGTATTTTTTAAATGTAATGTGGGGTCCTTTATAATATGAAACAATATCATCAATTGCTGACGAGGCATCCCATATTTCATCAACAGTACTTCCGAGCAATAAGATTGGTGAGTGCATTTGACCAATATCTATCCTAGCAGAGCAATCTTTAGGGAAGGATTTTTTTAAAAGTTTGCTGAACAGATAATCTCTAAGTCGAAACTTTTGATAAGGAAGTTCTTTTTGCAAATACGTCCAAGAAGAAGTATGGGAGTTCCATTTTCCTTTTATCCCTTCATACACCACATCAGAGGGTGAATTTAGTACCAAACATTGAACGTCATTAAAAATGCTCTCCTCAGCTAAAACTAACTCTGCTCCCTTAGACCGTCCATAGATTCCAATTCTTTCACTATCTACTTGCGGATGCTGACGTAGATAATCCTTTGCTTCCACAAGGCACTCTAAAGGAATACGTTCCAAATGTTTTGGCAACCCCTCTAAATCAAAGTAGGCAACTGCTAGGCAAATATAACCTCTAGAAGATAGAGCTGAGCTATATTCTGTGCCTTTTCAATCCTTCCTTCACTACCGCTCACAATAATCAATGCTGGTGCTTTTATTGCCTTTTTATCATAAAAGAGTCTCCCTTGAAAATGTTTCCCGTAAATATCTTGATGACTAATTTGCGAACTCATATAATGTCTTGTGAAAGTTCTCTTTGCGACGACAGTATTACCTTGTATAATTTTGATTTCCACAAAAAAAGTGATCTAATAGGGAATTTTAGAAAGAGAGTTTGGAAGTTTCTTTTTCCTATTGGTCAAGGGTTTGGCATTAAAGAATAACCCCATTGTTGCAATATCTTCATAAGAGCCAGAACAAGATGGAGTTTGTGAAATATCAATAATACCATTCTTATCTGATACAAAAGTCGCTGTTGATTTCCATAAAACATCATGAGCTAAAAGCATGGGAGCATTGATACAATAATAATCGGATAAATACATTTCGACTCGATAGGTTTCTCTTGGTTTTAAACCATTAATGACAATATTAAAAGATTCGTCTGCTAAATCAGACTCTGAAATCAGTTCAATTTTTATATTCATATCTTCCTCTTTTTGTTAATATGATTAACAATATAGTTTTAAAGTTACCGTGATTTTTACCACGGTAATTCTCGCCATACCTGTTCAACATCATCCATCAGTTTCATAACCCTTTGAAGGTCCTCATCACTATAGTTTTTTAAAACTGAAAAAATGGCTGTCTCAATATGTTCTTGCTGCTCTTTATGAATGTTAAAAACGTCAACCCCTTTTTGGGATAATATCAGATATTTATTTTTTTCATTATCTGGTGCAAATTCAAAAGAAACGAGGTCTTTCTTGATTAAACGTCTAACACTCTGAGTAATGGCACTCCTAGACACTTCAAGTAACTCAGATAATGTCACTAAATTCACAGGCTGATTCCGACCTATTAGGTCAATCAAATGGACTTCATTAATAGTGATTGATTTATCAATACTGTTCCGATGTTGATCTTTTTTCAACTGTTCAAAGGCTAAAACAAAACTGTTAAAACGATTATTAAACTTATGCAGTTCTTTCTTATTCATAGTGTCCCTCTTTTTGTTAATAAGATTAACAAAATGATATTTTCTTGTCAAGTTGAGCCTAAAAAAATCCTCCAGAGCTAAGCTCCGAAGGATTTATTTTTATTTCACAACGATATTAACGAGTTTATTTGGTACCGCAATCACTTTCACGATTTCCTTGCCATCAATCTCTGCTTTAACTTTTTCATTAGCAAGAGCAACTTCTTGCAACTCTTCACGTGAAAGGTCTTTAGCAACCATGAGTTTGGCACGGACTTTACCTTTGATTTGAACGACGATTTCGATTTCGTCTTCAACCAATTTGC
>ENA-OQBT01000040-OQBT01000040.1-human-gut-metagenome-genome-assembly--contig:-NODE-40-length-79913-cov-7.685521_pt1 | contig 79913 bp, 86 predicted proteins | sample MGYA00242749_ERZ504557 | MGnify/ENA primary metagenome ERZ504557 (study PRJEB26092, sample SAMD00036243) | human gut metagenome | host: Homo sapiens | study: EMG produced TPA metagenomics assembly of...
TTTCAATTGTTTGAGTTGCCATGCAACTACCTCCTAAAATTTTTATCGTGTGATCTCTCAATCACATCTTTAGTATAGCATTCAAGTGTCTCTATCAGAGCTAGCGTCCCAAAAAGTGGCTATATGTCCCGAATGGTAATTCCTAATGTATATTATTTCTAAAATTCAGAAAAAAAAAAATCTCATTTTATACTCATAAAAAATTGAAAAACCGTTTTCTTTATGTTACAATTTTTCAATAAACAGTATTCGTCATAAAAGAGAGGACTAGACCTTGAAGATTTACCTATTAGAAGATAATTCTATTCAGATGGGTCGCTTGGAAGATGCTGTAGCACATGAACTTATGACCTTCGGAAAAGATCTATCCTGTGTCCAGTCTTTTGACAAACCTGACCAGTTGTTATCAGCTATCACTTCTAATACAAGCGATCAGATTTTCTTTCTTGATATTGAAATTAAAGGTGAAGATAAGAAGGGACTTGATATCGCTAAAATCATACGTCAAAATAACCCTTATGCTATCATTGCCTTTGTCACTACACATATAGAGTTCATGCCTCAAGCTTTTGGCGTTACAGCCTATAAATACATCAATAAAACCTTAGATGAAGCTAGCTTTAGAAAAGAAATAGGGGAAACCATTGCTCAAGTCTTCCCTATTAACGCAACTACCACGGATGAGTTTTTTCTCTACAAAACAGAGTCTCAATTAATAAACCTTCCTATGGATCAAATTCTATACCTATCCACATCAGATATCAAACACCATGTTCACCTCCAGACTATCCATACCCTCATGGATATCCGAGCAAATCTGGCAGACTTTAAAAAGATACACAAAAAGCTCTACCCATGCCATCGGTCCTATATCGTCAATACAGATATGATTATCTCTGTCAACTTGACCAATTATGAAGCTACCTTAATTAATGGTCAAGTCCTACCAGTATCCCGTATGAAGATAGGAAAGATTGCACAGATTGTTGAGGAAAGAGGCAGAGGATGTTAACAACGTTATGGCTACTTTTTCTCACCCTTTTAAGTGCAGGCCTAGAAATTATTCTTTTCCTTTATTTAATGGGACAGAAGATTCGTCTGAGGTATTTTTTCCTACTCCTTATTTTTAATTTAGCCTTTAATTTTATTTATAACCACTCTTCTTGGTTTATCATTAAATTCTGGGGTGAGGATATCTATTATCTTCTTCTCTCCTTCCTTTTATCCACTAAGACTAAAAAACCATTAAAAATAAAGATTTTCAATGGTCTCTTCCCTGATATCCTCAACAACCTTAGTTTAAGATTGATTACTTTCTTTATCTTCCCTTTTTTTAATATTAGTATCACCGATTATCAAAGCTCTCTATTAATATCCATCCCTTCATCTATTGCACCTCTTTGTCTATCATTTCTCTTTATTAAATTATTCAAGGGGAGTTTTACCATACTTCAAAAGCAGAAATCAAATTCTCCGATTCAACATATTATTATAGTTGCTAACTTTTTTATGTTTGGGTACACCCTACTGTTACAGATCCTCATGTATCTTGAAAACACTACTCATTCTTCAACTTTGGAGCTTCGAAAACTCTGTGTTGTTATTTCACTTGTCCTCTTCTTCATTATGATTGTCTTTTTAGACAGAAACATTCGTGAAATGATTCAAGGACAATTGGACTTCCAAAAAAATCTCCAGCTAGAAAATCTCTACACCTACAATAAACATATTGAAGGTCTCTACAATTCTGTTCGTAGTTTTAGACACGATTATAGTAATCTCTTAGTCACATTACGATTGGGGATAGATAAAGACGATATGGATATTGTCAAAGAAGCCTATGATAGTGTGCTTCAAGAATCCGATAAACGATTAAATACAAGAAACTTTGACTTAGCTAGACTCGTTAATATTCAGGATAACACTTTGAAAAGCCTTCTGTCCGCAAAAGTTCTACAAGCAGAAGAAGAAGGCATTGAAGCTCAGATTAGCATCCCAGAACCCATCCACTTGATTGGGATGGAGACTCTGGACTTCATTATCGTCACTTCTATTTTTTTAGATAACGCTATTGAAGGTGCCATTCAAACTCAAAACCCTAAAATTACTATTAGCTTTTGGGAAGATCATTGTTCACAGCTATTATCTATTAGCAATACCATAAGTGAAGAAAAAACAGAAACCAAAACCATATTTGAAAGAGGTGTCTCCAACAAGGGACGAGAGCGAGGCATTGGCCTTGCTAATGTCACAGAAATCTTAGATAACTATATCAATGTAAACTTAGAAACACAGAGTAACAATTTCTCATTCACACAACAATTAACAATAACTAAAAAGGCCTAACAGCCTTTTTTCTATACCTAAGCTTGAGGAATGTTATAGTCTTTTGTTGGAAGCGTTCTTTGCCCTCCGAATCCTTTTAGGAAACCATTTATATAATCCATCCACCCACTTCCACCTACGACTTGTTCAAGAGCGTGGTTATCAAGTGTTTCAAAGTTATTAATCGTATTGTTAGCCATCAGTAATTCTCCTCCTATTGGTCTTGCAAGTTTAGTAACTTGTCTTTAAAGTAATTGAAGTAGGTCTTTTGGTCAATAACGCTTGTCACACGACCTTCTAGACCGTAACGTAGATTTTGGGCTTCTTTTTCTGAAATACTTGCCCTAGCAGTTACTCTAAACACATTCCCCCTTTCTGTTTCCGTGGCAGAATTATCAATACTCTCAAGTTTTCCAATAATTGTGGTACCGTGATTACCAACCTTATCCAAGGTCAGTCGAACTGACTGGCCTTTTTGCAGTTTTGGCACATAATCCGAATTCACATAATAAGTAATGGCAACTTCCTGGGTTTGAGTCATATCGGGATAAAGCTGGGCCAACTCAGTTCCTGTCGCAGCCATGGTTGCTTTTTTATCAGCTTGACTCAAGTGTAAGATTCCATCTTCTGGTGACTGGATGAGGGTATTAGTCAGAAGGACATCTGCCTGATTGATTTTACTCTCGGTATCGTTAATTTGTGTTTCCACTGAGCTCAATTGCTGTCCTGCATTTTGCAAGAATTGATTTTTTAGAGCTTCTTTTTTAGTGCTATCACTATTGTCATAAGTTACAACTGTGCCTGTCCCAGCCTTTTGGATTTCTAGATTACCTATGGAGCATTCAAGCTCGAAATATTGGTATTAACTTGAGATAGGTATTGGTCTGTTACACTGGCATCCGGTGTCGTAGCATACTGACTGTTATAGCATTTAAGGTTGCCTGATGAGGATTGCCTTCAGGTAAAGTCGTTTCATGATTGGTAATAGCTTGAGAGAGCGCCTCATACTCTGAGACCTGAGTCTGCAATTGACTAATCTGGTTATCAATAGCAGAACCGGTATTACTCGCAATTGCTGCTTGGTTATTAACCTCTGTATTTGTTTTAGCCACACCCAAGTCAATATCCTGTGCCTGACTTAGGTAGGTGTTAAAAGTACTCTGATAACCAAACTCGTCTTCCTGTTCTTGGAAAAGATTGGTTCCCTGCGTTAGGCTAGATTGCAAGGTCTTCAAACCTGATTCCTGTCTTTTTAAAAGTTCTAGTTGCTTTTGAAGCCCCTCTTTTTGCGATGCCTCCATGGTCTCTGAATACTGAACTAAGGTGTCCCCTTTTTTAACAACCTTATTAGCAACCAGTTGATTATCTATGATGGTATTGTCACTGGTTGATTGGATTACTGCGATAACCTTGGTTGGCTCTATACTTCCTCTAGACGTGACTGTAACTTCCTTCTTAGCAAAAAAAGCGAAAAGAAAAAGGAAAATAACTAACAAAATCAAGGGAGTAATCAAAACAGTAGACATATTGTGGTAGCGACGATGGTAAAACTCTGTGCTTTTAAACAACTGTGGATTCATCGTGTTTCCTTTTCCTCACTTTCTAAATAATTGATAATAGAAACCTGGATAAGACATTAGGTCTTGATGAGAACCTGTCTCCACTACGCGTCCGTGATCAATGACTACGATACGGTCGGTCCGCTCAGCGATACTAAGCCTGTGTGCTACAAAGATGATCGTTTTATCTTTTAGTGCTAGGAGGTTATCAATAACCTGCTTTTCTGTCAAAACATCCAATCCGCTAGTTGCTTCATCTAAGATTAGTACAGGAGATTTCGTTAGTAGTGCACGCGCCAAAGCGATACGTTGCTTTTGCCCTCCAGACAGACCTGCTCCATCAGACAGCTCTGTCTGAAACCCCATAGGCATGTTTTCAATATCTTGACGAATTTCTGCTATTTCACAAGCTTTCAAAATATCAGCTTGCGTAATACCCCGTGCTGCACCTAAAGTAAGATTTTCTAAAACACTACCACTAAATATATAGGATTGCTGAGGGAGATAGTTAATATGTTGACGAAGAGTTTTCTTGTCTATGCGACTAATATTTTGACCATTAAAATCTATGTGCCCCTTATATGGTTGATAAAAATTGACCAACATTTTAGCTAGAGTAGTCTTACCAGATCCACTGACACCAACAAAACTGATTTTTTCTCCTTGTCTAATCGTCAAACTGACATCAGTCAAAGTATCACGACCAAAACCATATTTATAAGATAAATCCGTAACAGTGATATCTCCATCCGCAATGCCTTCTTGATAGGTATCATCACTTTGTCCAAACTCTGATTCAATCAGATAGACCTCATTGAGCCTAGTATTAGCTACCTTAGCAGACTGTAACTTGGTTTGCAGGTTAATGATATTTTCCAAAGGATTCGTGAAGTAAGAAAGCAACATATTAAAAGTAATCAATTGTCCTATCGAAATGGTATTTCCCATCACCAACTGAGCACCTGTCCAGAGGATAAGTACATTTAAAATAAGTTGAGCACCTTGTTTCAATGATGTTTGTAGTATAGATAACTTAGAAAGGCGAAAAGAATTGTCTAGATAGTCAATAAACTCACCATCAATCTTTTGATAGCATACTTCTTCGCTGGTTAGTGACTTTATGGTTTCAATCCCATTAATGTCCTCAATGATGGCTGAATTAACCATAGCATTACTCTGCATGACGTCATGATTCATTCGCTCAAAAGGTTTCATAAAGGCAAAGACGATAAGGGTATAAATTGGAACCGAACAAAGAACTAGCTTGAAGAGATTGCTATTTTGTATCAATAAGACGCCTCCTACGATAATCACAATAGAGAAATCAAGGAAAAGTGATAATATCGTCGAAGCCAGAGCATCGATAATAGAGTTAGCATCACTAAAACGTGAGATAACCTCCCTGTACGTCTTGTGGCAAAAAAAGACATTGGGAGTTCAAAGATATGTCGTATGTAGGACAAGATAACGTCAATGGTAAATCGCTGACTCAGTATGGTTAAGAGATAATCTCTTGCAAAAGTCATCATTTGTTGTAAAACATAGGTCACAACTAATCCAATTGAGATAATTCCTAAGGTAGACTTCATTTGATTAGGGACATATTCGTCTAGAATACCTTGTAAATAATAGGAACCTAAAATATTTATTAAAGTAACCAAGAGACTGGCAAAGACAATATTAGCTATCAAGGACCTTTGTTTAAAGATCAAAGGGAGAAAGTCCCAGAGTCCATTTTTCTTATCCTTATGTGGTTTATAACTGGGTTCCGGTCCCATAAAAAGAGTAACACCTGTCCACTCTTTCTCAAAACGCTCTTTAGTCATTTTAGTTACTTTTACACTTGGATCAGGGTCTCCAATTATCAGATAATCCTTGGTGCTTTTATAAATAACATAATAATGTTGAAGCTTCCCATCTTTATTAACATGAGCAATAAAAGGATAAGGAACATCTTCCATCTCAAAGAGCGACATTTCAGCCTTTATAGCTCTCGTTTCAAAGCCAATTTTTTTAGCAGCCTCTACAAGACCTAAGGCAGTTGTCCCTTCTTTATTGGTCTTCGCCAACTCACGCAGATGTGCTAATGAATAATCTGAACCATAGTACTTGGCCACTGATGCCAAGGCAGCAACTCCACAATCCCTCATGTCTATTTGAGGGACAAAAGTCCTACGAAAACGAAACATACCAAACCCTTTCATCACAAATTATCATATGATTAGTATGTCATATTTTCAGGATAAAAAGAGCCAGCGTCCCAAAAAGTTGCCATACGTCCCAAACGGTAAGAAAAATCTTAAAGTCATCTCCACTATTACCATTTAAGCCGTATTTGGGGTCATTTAGGACAAGTTCATTGAAATCGATTTCAAAGTTATACAATAGTTATTAGAAGGAAACATTCTAAAATAGTCCTACAAGCATACGTATTTGATCTAACCATTATTACTGTGCCAGCCCTGGTATTTCCAAAGGAAACCATGACTGCTGATAGCCTCGGAGCCTATCTCTATCGTATGATGTCATAATTTGATTATTTTTATTCCGAAAAGGGATAACATTATGAAAAACGTCAATCCATATCTCAAAAAATCCTATCAAAAAAGGCTAAATCAGCCTCTTGAGATTCGATTACTCAATTATCGGTTTAATTTTCCTTAGCTTTGTAAGTGTATTTGTTATCACTGTCAATGCTATTTTTAGCGTCACTAGAGGGGTTCCCTTCCTTAATGCCCACCTTATTTCCACCTTGAGTAATTGTGCCTTCTATCTTTTGATTTACTCAACCTTGAGGTGGCACCATCTCAAAAAGCTCTATAATCTCTACAGTGGTTTTTCCCACTACAGAAATTATAGAGCCGAAGTTAAGTAGTTCTGTGGTAAACTGAGTCATAGGAATAAATCTCTTTCTAGTAATGTTTTGCAACTCTACTATAACGGATTTATTCCTTTTTGTGTTTACACAACTTATTTTACACTACCTCAACGTTTGCAAGTACCTCGAGATCGAGTGTTTCAAATGTATTATTTGTTTGCCTTGTCATTCTAACAACCTCCTAAATTATTTTTAGCTTTTTCTCTCAAGCTATGATTTTATTATAGGGTGGTAGCCAACAAAAAAGTAGTGACATAAATGTCACTACTCGATTTTGATTTTTAAGAAATCTTTTCGAATATAGAAGCTATGGTCTAGATTAGCTTACTCTCCTTCCATGGTGCCTGCTTGTAGGCTGTACATCTTGTGATAGGTGCCGCCGAGGGCTAGGAGCTCTTCGTGGCTACCGTGTTCAATGATGCGGCCCTTGTCTAAGACATAGATGCAGTTAGCATCTTGGATTGTTGATAGGCGGTGGGCAATGGCAATGGTTGTACGGCCTTGACGAATTTTTGCAAGAGAGTTTTGAACAATAGCCTCTGTCTCCGAATCAATATTGGCTGTCGCTTCATCCAAAATCAAGATTTTAGGCTGGCTAGCAACGGTTCTAGCAAAGGCTAGAAGCTGGCGTTGACCGGTTGAGAAACTTGAACACGTTCGGAAACTGGGGAATCATAGCCTTCAGGAAGTTTATCAATAAAGTGATTGGCATCGACAAACTCAGCAGCAGCTTTAATCTCTTCATCAGTTAAATCTTGATACATGGCAATATTGGATTTGATTGTGCCATGATAGAGGAAGGGGTCCTGAAGGACAAGACCAATATTCTTGCGCAGCTCTGCCTGACTATAATCACGAATATCCACACCGTCTATGAGAACTCGTCCTGATTGGAATTCATAGAATCGCATGAGCACGTTGATAATAGAGGATTTTCCAGAGCCTGTAGATCCCACAAAGGCGATGGTTTCACCTTTATTGACAGAGAAGGAAATATTATCCAAAATCTGGTGCTTGCATCATAGGAGAAGGAGACATTCTCAAAGCGAATATTCCCCTCAGTAACCTTGGCAGCTGTGTCTCTCTGTTCAGGCTCATAGGTACGCTCGTCAATCAAGGCAAAGACCCGACCTGCTGAGACCATAGAGGTTTGTAGAGTCGAGAAGTTTTGTGTCACTTCAATCAAGGGATCAAAGAGGCGATTAATATACTGGATAAAGCATACATGGTACCTGCTGTGATACCCAGATAGATACCTCGGTAGCCAAAATAGGCCATGAGAACAGCATAAGCCAGGAGCTTCAGTAGACTCATGGCTGGGCGTAGAAAGAGAGAATCCAGTGATATAGAACGGCTGGCATAAATCAGGTGTTCCTCATTAATGGCATCAAACTCTTTTTTAAGACGCTTCTCCTGGTTAAAGGCCTGAATGATGTGAATCCCTTCGATACTCTCTGACAGTTTGGCATTTATATCTGAAAGCAAGGCTCTGGTCTTTTCAATGATGGCCACTGATTTTTTGCGATAAAGGTTAACCAAAAGGACAATCAGAGGAAGAAAGAGGACAATAAGCCCGGTCAGACGAATGTCCAAGATCATCATGGTGTAAAGGGTGGTAACAAAGATAAAGATAGCCGAAATAAAACTAGACAGAGTTCCTGAGAACATCTCGCTAATGGTCTCAGTATCATTGGTCAAGCGGGAAACGATGGAACCTGCTGGGGTCTTGTCAAAGTAAGACATACCCAGTTTTTCCATATTGGCAAAGGCATCTCGACGAATATCTCTGACAATGCTATAGGACACACGCGCAAAGAAGAGATTTCCCAGATACTGGACTAGTGTCTGCAAGAGGTAGAGACCATAGTAGCCAATCAGAATCATACTTGCCGCCTGATTCATATCATGAAGATAGTGATCAATAAAATAAGAGGCCACCAAGGGAATGATACTCTTGATAACCGTTGTGGACAAGAGGAAGGTCAAAGCTAGAAAGGTCAAGAACTTGTAAGGCTTGAGATAGGTCAAGAGACGCTTAAACACAGACCATTGGTTTTGATTAGGCATGAGCTTCTCCTCCTTCCATTTCTAACTGTTGAGACTCATAGGTCTTGGCATACCAACCACCTTGAGCTAGTAAGTCGTCATGACGCCCACGTTCAATGATACGACCATCTTGCATGACCAGGATGAGGTCAGCGTGCACCACCGCACTGAGACGGTGGGCGGTAATAATAGTTGTTTTGTCCTTGCGAGTATGCTTAAGATTATCAATAATGGCATGTTCTGTCTTAGCATCAACCGCAGATAAGGAGTCATCCAAAATCAAAATTTCTGGATTCAAAATCATGGCCCGGCTCATAGCCAGACGTTGTTTTTGACCACCTGATAGGCTGACACCCTTTTCACCAATGATTGTTTCAAAGCCTTCAGGCATATCCTTGATATCATCATAAACTTGAGCTAACTTAGTCGCTTCTTCCACCTTATCAATGGAGAAATCTGGATTACCAAAGCGGATATTGTCTAAAATAGAACTGGCAAAGAGAAACTGGTCTTGAGGAACATAACCAATCAAGCTACGCAAGTCTGATAGGCGATAGTCTCGGATGTCATGTCCATTCAAATAGATGGCTCCTTGATTGACATCGTGCTCCCGCAAGAGCAACTTGACAAGAGCCGTCTTTCCTGAGCCAGTCGGTCCAACCAAACCAAGGGTTTGCCCCTTGTCCAAGGTGAAATGAATATCTCGCAAAGTATCCTCATCCTCAAAAGCAAAGCGGTCAATCGCAAAGTCTAAACGACCATTTTCAATGCTTGGAAGAGGATAAGCGGGATCTTGAACATCTGATTCCTGCTCTAAAAGAGTCTCGATACGTTGGTAGGACACATTTCCCCTCTGCGTGATATTAAAGAGGAAGCCAATGGCCATTAGGGGCCAAACCAGCATGTCCAAATAGGTAATAAAGGTTACCAAATTTCCGACCGTTATCTGACCGGCCTGAATCATAAAAGCCCCGACAAGGAGGGTCAAAACATAAGATGAGCCAACAAAGAGCAAGACCAAAGGATCAAAAAGGCTGTCATACTTCATAGTATGCATATTCTTTTCAAAAGTCATCTTATTGGTCTCTTGGAAGGACTGGAGCTCAGCCTCCTGATAGCCAAAAGACTTGGTTACCTTGATACCTGACACCGATTCTTGTACCTTATTATTAAGTTCAGAAAAAGCTGCCTGGGATTCTCCAAAAGCTTTGTGGGTCTTACGTCCCAAACGACTAGTCGCAAAAGCCATGAAAGGTAGAGGTAAGACTGCCACCAGGGTCATCTGCCAGGAAATGCTGAAGAACATGGTGATTAAAGTCACCAAGGCTGTGATAGACGCATCCACGGCTGACATGACACCCCCACCAGCCAAACGGGTTAGAGAGTTGATATCATTGGTGGCATGGGCCATGAGATCACCAGTTCGGTACTTTTGGTAAAAAGAAGGCGACATCTTGGTAAAATGCTCAAAAAGCCGCGAACGCATAATCTGTCCCAAGCGATAAGACGTTGCCAAGATATACATCCGCCAAACATAGCGCAAATAGTACATTCCTAAAGCCGCCAAAAGCAAATAAACGAGATTCAAAAGCAAGATCTGATTGGTCAATTTTCCCGATGTGATAGCATCAATGACCCGACCCATAACCATAGGAGGAATCAGATTGAGAACCGAAACCAAACTCAGTGCCAGTATCCCGACAATATAACGGCGTTTTTCTAACTTGAAAAACCACCAAAGTTTTGCAATGATTGATTCTTTAAAAAACAAGTTATTCCCCCTATCCCTACAAAAGGATGATTATAAGTCTAATGAAAGTTATTTCCAATAGCGATAAATTGTACCATCTTCTAACTGAAAGTGACCAATATAAGTCAATTTTCCAAAATCAGTAGACTCTGGCAATTTATAAGCAAAGGAGTCAAAATTATAGGCCTTGTGCCCATCATCAATAGAATCAGTTATCCTTATCGTGGATACTGATTCGTCCTTCTTAGGGTTCCAAATACGTCTGATTTCATCAGATGTCTTATACTCTCTGACAAAATTGTACAATTCGAAGTTAGTTGCCTCACTGAGATAGCGACCATCAGTGTTGTAGTTAGCTAATTGAGACTCTCTCTTAACCTCAGAATAGCTCCAAACCTGCCCTCTTTCTCGCATAATACCGGCATCACGGCCACTTTTGATAAGTATCTGCTTTAACCGTTGTCATTGTTGCTCCTAGTGTCAATACGGTGACTACTGTCACATTAAGTGTTTCATTGTTTCACTAAAAGTGTTTATTCATTTTTCCCTCTTTTGGATGTGTTGTATTTGTATGAGAGAAAATAAGTGAAACCTGGGACGCAAAGTGTCCTAGGTTTTTTACTCATTAAAATACGTTTGAATCAGTTTCACAAGGAGGCGGTAGGCACCTAGTGCCACCAAACCACCCAAAGTGTTGGTCCATAAATCATCTAGCTCAAAGACACGATTAGCATCAATGAGAAGGTCAAGAATCACCTGCCCGATTTCAATCGTCAAAGACATGGCAAGCGTCGCTACAAGGACCTTTTTCCAAGACCTAAATCTTGGGTACAAGGCTAAGAGCCCTAAAATCAGCGGACTCAGCAAGAAAATGTTGGTCACATTTTGCCCAAGGACAAAGACAATCTCCTTAAGACTATCCAGCTGATTAAAATTAGTCAGACTGTTGAACGGTGTCAAAAGCACCACTACCCTACCAAAATGTTGAATACCAGGGGTTTCAACACCTTCAACTAGCCCATACTGGGGTGTCCAACAAAGGAGTACTAAACAAAGGAGATAAGAACAAACCAAAACTTGACTTAGCTTTCTTCCTTTTGGTGTTAGTTCTCCATTCTTATCTACCCAAGTCGTCAGCCGAAACATCTTACTTACCTTCTGATTTACCAGATGCTTCTGCCACAGCCTTTTGACGGTCACGTTTCATAGTGTTTGAGCGCAATTGTCCACAAGCAGCATCAATATCTGTACCATGTTCTTGACGAACGACACAGTTGACACCATTTTTCTTGAGCACATCGTAAAAGGCAGCCACACGTTCTTTAGTTGAACGGCTATAATGGTCGTGCTCTGATACTGGGTTGTAAGGAATCAAGTTGATGTATGACAACTTACGGATTTTCTTAGTCAAATCAGCCAACTCTTGAGCATTTTCAGGGTGGTCATTGACCTCATTAAGCATGATATACTCAAAAGTTACACGACGGTTGGTTGTCTGGATGTAATATTCAATAGCTTCAAAGAGTTTTTCAAGTGGAAATGAGCGGTTAATACGCATGATGCTTGAACGAAGGTCATTGTTAGGCGCGTGAAGTGATACGGCGAGGTTAACTTGAACACCTTCGTTGGCAAATTCCTTAATTTTTGGTGCCAAACCAGATGTTGACACTGTAATATGACGAGCTCCAATAGCAAGGCCATTATCATTGTTAATGGTACGCAAGAAGCGAAGCACATTGTCATAGTTATCGAAAGGTTCACCAATCCCCATAACAACCACGTGGCTGACACGTTCACCATCACCACGGTCATCAAAGTACTTTTGTACCAACATGATTTGAGCAACAATCTCACCAGCAGTCAAGTCACGTTGTTTCTTAATCAAGCCACTAGCACAGAAAGTACAACCGATGTTACATCCAACCTGAGTTGTCACACAGACAGACAAACCATAGTGTTGACGCATCAAAACAGTCTCAATCAACATACCATCTGGCAATTCAAAAAGATACTTAACTGTACCATCTTTTGATTCTTGAACGATACGCTGTTTTAATGGGTTTACGCAGAAATTATCGTTCAATTTAGCAATGAAGTCCTTAGAAATGTTGGTCATTTCTTCGAAAGACTGCACACGCTTCTTGTAGAGCCAATCCCAAATTTGAGTAGCACGAAATTTCTTTTCACCGTGTTCCACAGCCCAGTCAATCAACTCATCACGAGTAAGACCGTAAATAGAAGGTTTGTAGCCCTCCATATCCTCTAATTTCTGACGTTTACGACGTTCTGGTTTTGATTGTGTTGTTACTTCTGACATAGTTTAATTTCCTTTTTTTCTGATTGTAAAATGCTGACCATCTGACTTGGCATTACTTTGCTTTTTCAGTGAGGGGGTTTGATTTTTTGAAGCTTTCTTCTGACTCTTCTTGAAGTTAGGCTTTCGCTCACGACTACCATCCTCGGACTTAGATTTGAACTTAGATCGACGCTTGACTTTCTCAAAGCTTGCCCCTTCTTGGTCCCTGTCTCCTCGTTTGGACTTATCCCGCTTTTGCTTAGCAGAAACTTTTTGTCCCTTATTCTTTTGAGAAGCATTATGCTCCTTCTCTCTAGATTCCTGAGAAGAATTACGACGATTATTAGAACGACGACACTTGCGACGAGGCTCTGTCTCCTCTTCAAAGACGATTAATTGCGGCTTTTCATTTTTCAAAATAAAGTAGGCACAACCAAAGGCACAGTATTCGCGTAAATACTCTGACAATCGGCTAATACGATCTGTCTTACGCGTATTGGACGATCGTCCTCGTAAAATCCCTTAAGGCGAAGCTGGTCATTAGACCAATCACCAACAATATAGTCATACTTGAGCATGATTTCAGAAAAACGTTGCCCAAAGCGGGTGGCGTCTAAAGCATCCTTGTGATTTTCAAGAACCGTAAACTGATAGGCATCTGATTTCAGAAGGTCGGCCACATACACAAAGTCTGGCCCTGGATATTTATTATAATTAAACATTTCTGGCAAAATTTCTTTACGCATGCGCCATCCTTTCTGCTCTCTTATTTTCTATCCTGATGCACAGTGATAATGTTCTTATCTCTTATCCCAATCAGCACCATTATTTCTTAAATACTTGGCCACAAGTTCCCTAAACAAATCTGGAAAAAGAAGCGTGACTTCCTTTTCCTTGATTGTAGGGAAGTAAGAAGAAAAGTAGTACTGATCCACAAGGACCAAACTAAACTTCTCATTGGAATCTACAACCCTACTATTATACAACAAATTACCGTTTTTGTAAGCAAAATTACCTGTAATTAGCTCACCAAATACCTTACCTCTAAAGCCCATACCTTTAATAGCTTGGTTTTTAAGGAGTTCAGCCTTAGTAAAAACTTCACGACAAATTTCCTTGAGTTCTTGCCCTGTCACAAATAGACGGGCCATCCGCATCTGATGGGGAAGGGCTTCTTGAAGGTCTGCCATTGTCACTTGAGGACCTAGCGTTTTCATGATAAGTCCTGTATTCAAAAGCGTTAACTGGCTATCTGTCTCCTGACAAACAGCTTGTAAAACCAATTGACAGGTCTCATTAAAATTTAATTTTCGACCTAGATTAGCCACTTTTTCCTGGGCCAAACGACGATGACCTTCCTCACGCATGGCCTTGATAAAGGCTTCGTCCTCCTTGTCCAAATCCAAGATATAGTCCTTAGTGGGGATAGCCTCGATCTGACACGCTATTATTTGCCCATTTTCCACAGTTAGGTCAATACAGCCAAGAAAATAGCCATATCTATCAGCAGCTGCCAAATAGGTCTCATTAATCAATTTGCCCTCTTCAAAAAGGTGATGGGTGTGGCTTCCGATAACAAGGTTGACCTGTGGATAAGTCTCTGAAATCTGCTCATCATAACGCACACCTAGATGGCTAAGTACTATGACTAGGTCTGCATCCATTACCTCAGAGCGGGCCAAATCCTCTTCCAACCTAGCCATAGGCTCTAACACCTGCCAACCGTTGGGAGCATAGGTAAGGTAATAGGGAAAGGTATAGGCCAAGAAAGCAATTTTGGTACCAGCTTTAGTTTTGTGAACAAGATAGGGCTTGGCCCATTCAGGCTGTCCCTCCTCATCCTTGAGATTTCCTATGATCGGTTGAAACTGAGCCTGCTCATAAAGACAGTCTAACTCATCCTTAGCTAGACCAATCCCCTCATTATTTCCAATAGTCGCATAGTCTATCCCCAGCTCATTCATCAAGGCTATATTAAAACGCCCAGCTGTCGCATCTGACAAGGGATGAGACTTATCCACATTATCCCCAAGATCTACCTTAATCAACTCTCTGTCCGTCTGACTCAAATCATCCACAGCCCGCTTGAGTTGTGGATACTGTTCAAAATGAGAGTGCAAATCATTGATATGGAGAATTCGAATCTTGTCTTTCATGACTTCTATTTTAGCACTTTTACCACAAAAAAACTTGACATTCATTCAGCCAAGTTTTTATATGTGAGACGATGCTCCTTGCTATCCAATTTTTTAATTACTGAAAGGCTTATGAGTAATGATGTTTTTTAGTATAGATAAGGACTACAAAACCTGTAACTCCTAAAACATCTATCATTGTAATGAACCAATGATGAGGAACACACAACTGATAGCAACTTGCTAGAATGAAACACACACAAATAAAAACGCACGGATCATTTTGTTCTTTCAAATTTCTAACTAAACTCCACAAAATGTAGCCATTCCAAGACCGGCTCCTGACCATGCCCCAAATACCCCACCTGAATGGTCCCAACAATCGGTAATGTATGGGTTCCAACTGATGTTCCAGTCAAAAATCTAAGCACAGGAGATCCCAGTAGCCCCAGCTACACAACCAATCACACCCTCACCTTCAATAATAGAAAGGTCTTCGGAATTAAGTGAATTAAAATTGTTAATGATTTTTGTTGTCATGAAAAAACCTTCTTTAAACTATTTTGTTTTATGCTTTTCTTAAAGCTATGATTTTATTATAGATGGGAAGCCAACAAAAAGTAGTGAAATTATAATTTTGAGAGTTGATTCAGCTTAGAACTTACAAGTTCTTTTACTTTTAAAGAAAATCTTCTAAAAACTAAGGCTTTCCACTGTGATAAAAACACCTAAATCTTTGTAGTCATAAGGCTTGGGGAGTGAGACCTTCGGCTCAAAAGATGAATAATAAGTAAAGAGGCCGAAACTTTATAGTTTCAACCTCTTAAATTTTTTTAATCTAAATTTACCTTTATCTAAAAGCCAAGCTTAGAAGCTTTGCTTCTTAGCTTTACGTTCAGCACGTCCCTTAGCACGATTGGCTGCACGACGTTCACGTTTGCGTTTTTCGTCAACCTTCCACTGAATTTTCTTCTTGTAACCAGGCTTGATTTTTTTCTTTTCTTCTTAACCAAACCAATCATTTCCGTGTCAAGTTTTTGATAGGCTTTTTCTCGGTTGGCACGACGGTCGCGGTCATAGGTATCTTGGAACTCACCATCTTTAAAGACCTTAGGTTCAAAGGTGATCCCCATCTTTTCAAGCTCACGAATATCTGAGTCGTCACTTGGTTGATAAAGGGTGATTGCTGTTCCTGACAAGCCGTTACGTCCAGTACGTCCTACACGGTGAACAAAGAATGACAAATCTTGAGGAATAGCGTCATTGATAACATGGCTAACCCCTTCAATATCAATTCCACGCGCTGCAAGGTCAGTCGCTACAATATACTCAAATTCAAGCTTTTTAACTTGATTCATGATACGCTTACGTTCACGTGGTGGAATACCGCCATGAATTTTCGCTACTTTAAGACCGTTTGATACCAAATAACTGTGTAAATCATCCGCACGTTCCTTGGTATTAACGAAAATCATTGCCAAGTATGGCTGCATCCCCTTAAGTATCTCAAGAATTTGTCCATTCTTGTTGCGCCCCTTGGTAGATACTAACCAGTTATCAATGGTATCCGCAATCACCGTTGAAGTCTTGATTTGTTCCATGACAGGATTGGTCAAATATTTCTTCAAGAATGGTTGTAATTTTTGAGGAATGGTTGCTGAGAAGACCAAAATTTGAACTTCCTTAGGAAGACTTGCCGCAATCTTATCCACAGTAGCCAAGAATCCCATATCCATGGTCATGTCGGCCTCGTCAACGACAAAAGTATGTGCCTTGTGGATAGCCAAGTCACCAGACTTAAACAGGTCATAAATACGCCCTGGTGTCCCGATAACGATATGCGGTTGGGCTACCTTAAGTTTCTCGATCTGACGTTGTTTATCCGTACCACCGACGTAATTAACAACACGAATTTCTGTATCAGAGTGTTTGGCAATCTGTTTTGTCGACTGATATATCTGTGTCGCCAATTCACGCGATGGAGCTGTGATAACAACTTGAACATCCCTGCTCTCTGGATTAAGCTTCTCAAAAATTGGCAATAGGAAGGTATGTGTCTTCCCTGAACCAGTCTTTGATTCACCCACTAAATCACGGCCAGAACGGACTACTGGAATCAATTTTTGCTGAACAGGTGTTGGCTCCTTAAATTTAATCTCGTCGAGAGCCTCTTGAATATAGTCTTTAAAATTAAAATCTTTAAATGACATTTTTTCTTACTTCTTTTCTATCTAGTCTACCCTTATCATTATAACAGAAAAAGAGCATTTCTGCTCTTTTTCATTTATTTCATAACGTTTCCAAGAACCATCCAAAGGGTAATGGAACTTGCAAGAGCTCCAATAGTCCAAAGGAAAGCATCAACCTTCCATTCTGACCATTTCTCACCCTTACCCGAGATACCACCCAACTCGAGATGATGGTGAAATGGTGTCATACGGAAAATACGACGACCTTCACCATACTTACGCTTAGTATATTTGAAGTAGCTAACCTGCAGCATAACAGAAGCTGTCTCTAAAACATAGACTACACCAATCAAGAGTAGTGTCCACTCCACGCGTAGAGCATGGAAATAACGGCAAGCATGGCGCCAAGTGACAAGGAACCGACATCCCCCATAAAGACCTTGGCTGGCTTGTGGTTAAAGACAAAGAAGCCAAGAAGGGCACCAATCATAGTGATAATGATAGTCAAGATAGCTAACTCACCCTTGACAAAAGCGATGATTCCATAGGCAATCAAGCTGATAACCACAGAGACAGAAGCTAAACCATCAATACCATCTGTCAAGTTGACCGCATTTGAGAAACCAACGATCCAGAAAAGGACAAAGAGAACATAGAAGACACCAAGCTGAATTGTCAATCCTCCAATAGCTAGGCTATTTGTCCCACTAGGGAGTACATGGATGAAATAGAAAAGCAAACCTGCAACAATCTGCAAAGCCATCTTTTGCCAAGGTTTAAGACCCTCATTGATTTGATGGAAAATCTTAAGGAAATCATCAAGGAAGCCGATAATACCATAAATCAATATTACAAAGAGAATCCCTGCTGTAGCACCATAAGCTTGGTGCCCCTCAGTAAAGACGTGAAAGTTGAAAATCAAACTAATCAAGATGGCAACCACTAGAAAGACTGTCCCTCCCATAGTTGGTGTACCAGCCTTAGCCAGATGCTGCTTCACATCTTCATGCATCTGTTGGCCACCGATTTTTTTGATTTTGTAGTAAGTAATAAAATGGGGCATGGCGAGCACCGTCAACACAAAAGCGGCCACGCCTGCTATCAGACTCATAGTCATCTTAGTCTCCTAAAGTAATGGTAATCTTTTTGGTTTTAGACAGGGCTTCTCCTGCCGCAACACTTTGTTTGGTAACAGTCCCTGACTTGCCACCTTTATAAGTAATTTTAATGCCTTTCCATTTGGCAAATGTTTCAACATTCTTCTTGGTCCAACCATACATGTCTGGAAGTTCTGTGAACTCATTAGTCATGATTAGGATCTGCTCATTAGCTTTAATATTTTCTTTTGCATCTACAGAAACCTTTTCAATCTTATTGCCAACACCCAGAACAATCGGATGAACTAGGTTTTGGCGAAGAGTATTAGCTGTCTCTCCTGGTGTCTTACCAATGATATCACCAGTTTGGTAGCTAGTCTCTTCAGTCTTTCCACTCCCCTCAGAAACAGAAGTATCCAAAGTAGCACCCATAGACATGGCTTCTTCTAAAACAGGGTTCACCACAGTCGCAAAGAAATTATTATTCCAGGTCTTAGGCTCTTGAACGGTCACATACATGATGTATTCTGGATCTTCAGAAGGAACCATGGCTACAACTGAGTTGAGAGTCTCGTTAGTCCCAACTTTATAGGTTCCTGTCTTTTCATCGGGCACTTCGGCTGTTCCTGACTTAACCGCAACATCATTGTTACCAACCTGAATGATTGGTGAACCTTCAGACTTGTTGTACAGGGTACCAAACTCTGGATCTGTACCAACAGAAATCATATAATTACGGGTTTCAGAAGCAGCCTGCTTAGAGACAGGTTTGCCAATAACTTCTTTCTTGGCTGTACGAACAGTACCCTTATTAGTATCAGCAACTTGTTTTATAAATTGAGGCTCTAACATAATACCATTGTTAGAGATTGCGGTAAAGGCTCGAAGCATTTGGACTTGAGTTACTGAAATCCCTTGTCCAAAAGATGATTGGGCAATATTAACTGAGTTTTGAGAGACAATCCCTGAAGACTCGCCAACCATCCCAAAGCGGGTTGAATTCCAAATTTGTATAGCGATAGGTAGTTAGACCAGACTTTGTCTCCCATGGCTTGTTCCAGCATGGTCATACCAACGTTACTTGAATATGAAAACTTTGTGCAAATGACATCGTTCGACCTTTTGAGATACCTTCATTGATTGACCAGTCATTGATTTCAACATCACCAACCTTAATACCATTAGCGTTACTGTAGGTTGCATTCGGGTTGAAACTTCCATTATTGATAGCTGCTGACAAGAGCATCACTTTCATGGTTGACCCTGGCTCATACTGAGCTTCATAGAGGCGGTTGACCCAGTCATAACCCTTTTTAGCCTGTCCTTCTAGCGTATCCGAGTTATAGGTTGGACGTTGTGTCGTTGCAAGGATTTCACCTGTTTTCGCATTGACAACTGTTGCTGAAGCATTTATGCCTTTGGTCTGCTCCATAAAGGTATCCATCTGCGTTTCAAGGAAGGTCTGAAGGGGGGCCGACAAAGTCGTATAGATATTCTTACCATCGATTGCTTCTTTGGTAATCGTTTCCGTACCCAGAAGCGTATTACCGTCTTTATCCTTCTCATAGATAGCTTCCCCATCTGTCCCAGTCAACAAGCTATTAAGCGAACGCTCCAAACCCGTTTGACCAATCAAAGAATAAGAACCATCTTTTTTATTTTCAATAGGTTCAGCACGACCAAGAAACTCTGATGCAAAGGTACCATTAGGGTACATACGTGATGTTGTTGCCTCAAATGCCATCCCCTTAATACCTGCATCCTTAAAAGTCTTTTCAAGGTCCTCTTTGACAGATAGGTGATTCCTTTTCCTTTTAGTCCAAAGGATACTTGATAGGCACCCTTGGTACGCAATTGAGCCAAAGTATAACTCTTTTTAATTCCTAGCTTGTCTTTCAAAATATCGGCAACCTTATCAAACTGACTCTCTTGTACATAGAGTTTTTCCCGAGTTGGTGACACATAGCTGGTTGATACAATAGCATAAATGGAATAACTGGTTGAATCCTCAGCCAAAACATTCCCATTTCGGTCATAAATCGTTCCACGCTTGGCCGCCACTATGGTTTTCGTGTTATAAGACTTAGCAGCCTGTGTTGACAAATCAACACCAAACTTACTATCGGTTCCAATAATTACCACAAAGTTGATAATAAAAACAAAAAAGATAAAAATACTGAGAACCATCAGGTTCTGACCAACATGCTGTCGGTTTTGAGCTGGCTTTCTCCTATCTCTTACGACATAGTTTAGAAATAAATGTTTAAGTTTTTTAAGTCTGTTCATTTGCTATTTCACACTCTTAATACTATCGTTATTAATAGACAGGCCTGCCTTAGTGGCAATCTCTTTGATACGATCAGAGTTAGTTAACTCATTTACTGCCTGCTTAGCATTGTTAAGCTCTGTCTTTTCGTCACTAATCTTGCGATTAAGGTCTGTGATTTGATTCTTGATGGCTTGATTACGTCCTTGCAAATAGACGACTGAGATACTCATTACAATAGCTGTCAAAACAATTGCCGAATAGAAGGCCTTTTCCATACGTGTCATAAAACGAATATGGTTTCTAATAGCCCTATTAACAATCTGACGTTCCTTATTTTCCATAGTTACTTCCTGATTTTTTTAGCCACACGCAACTTAGCAGAGTGCGAGCGGTTATTGGCTTCTAATTCTTCCTGACTAGGTAGGATAGGCTTGCGATTAACCAGAGCTACCTTAGGTTGTAAGTCTTCGGGAATAAAGGGCAAGCCTTTAGGCACATCTACCGTGCTAGCTTCCTTAAAAAGCTGCTTAGTCAACCGGTCCTCCAAAGAATGGAAGGTAATCACCGAAATACGACCATCCACAGCTAGGAGATCCAAAGCCTCCTGAATAGACTCATCCGCAGCACCAAGCTCATCGTTGACCTCGATTCGGATGGCTTGGAAAATTTGTTTGGCTGGATGGCCCTTCTTCTTTAATTCCTTAGCAGGCTTAGCTGATTTAATAATTTCTGCCAGTTCCGTCGTCGTCTCGATAGGTTTTACCTGACGTACTTGCTCAATCTTACGTGCAATTTGTTTAGAGAACTTGTCCTCACCGTATTTGAAGAAAATACGTACTAAATCATTGTAAGGATAGGTATTGACCACATCATATGCGGTCAGACTTGCCTCCTCATTCATGCGCATATCCAGCTTGGCATCCTGTTTGTAGGAGAAACCACGCTCACGCTCATCCAACTGCGGGCTAGACACGCCTAAGTCATAGAGAATACCATCGATTTCAGACACACCCAAAGCTTCAAGGTTGGACTTGAGATTACGGAAATTATCTTTAATGAAGGTCACCATGCCCTTATCAATATAGTCCTTGAGACGCACTTGAGCATTATCAATAGCCTTCTGGTCTTGATCAAAGCAATACAAATGTCCCTTTTCAGACAATTGTGACAAAAGATAAGACGAATGTCCTGCGCCACCCAAAGTCGCATCTACATAGATGCCATCAGCTTGATATCAAGCATATCAACAGTTTCGTGCAAAAGAACAGTTACATGGTGAAATTCATTAGTCATAATTTTTATTATAGCATAAGAACAGAGAAATTGTCTCGACTTGAAAGTTGTTAGGAAGTCAAAAAAGCTAGACCTAGGCCTGGCTTTATGATTGATATATTAGTACTCAAAAATTAGTCTACTCTGTAATAATAACTTTTCTCTGAAGGCATCCCATTAGTCGCTAAAATTCGGTCCTTACTGTTATCTCCAGCATCACTTCCATCGCTAACCCCTTTAGGACAAAGCTCAATTGGGGTGTGTTACCTGTCGGAATGGAATCAATATAAGTTAAACTATATATCCCAGACACATATTGACTTTGTGAAACCTTATCAATTGGATAAGCATTCCCCCAAAGTTCCAATTGTCCATCCGAAGTAATTTTGATGGTCATTCCATTTGAGGACTTCCATGTGCCTACAGCTGACTTATAGTTACCATTTTTCAGTTCATCAGCCTTAAATGAGCTTGAGCTTGTTTTATCTTCCAATGATGTTTTAGAACTACTATTACTTTCATCACTACTCAAATCCTCCCAATCCCAACTAGAAAGATCTGCTTTTTCAGCACCTGAATCACTGTCGTTTTTGACAAGAGAGAGGCCGTCATTATTAAAGTGGTAACCTGAACCACCGCCTGCCGTGGCACCGACACTACCATAGTAGCTAAACGTCTTATCCTTGAGGTAAGCCAAGGTCATACGCTCACCTAACATTCCCAATTGCAAACCATCAGTCAGACGAATCACCTGACCATCATCCTTAGAAATAGTGTAGATATCCGTAATCATATAGTCTTTAAAGACATTTCCAGGTTTAAAAGCAAACACCAACTCGTCAACCCCATTACCATCCATATCATAATAAGCATAGACAGTGGACGCCGGATTTGTTTGAGAACGAGCATAGGTCACCACCAAAGGATTAATTGAAGCGTCAGTTTGATTGTCAGCTACAGCTGTTTGATACTTGCTGATAATGTCGTCATAAGCAGAGGTATCTACTTTCTTCTATTCACTTGAACTTGAGTCTTCGCTTTCGCTCCCGTCTGATTGGGACTGCTCTACTGATGAGGCAGAATTTGTTTGTGATAAATGATTAGACTGATTTGAACAGGCTACCAAAAGGGCTAGGCTAGATAAGCCAGTTACTAATAACAATATTTTCTTTTTCATGATAATCTTTCTCTCTATTCGGTTGCAGTAGAGCTAATATCTGAGCCGTAGGCAGGGTCTATATAGCTTGGGGTATCACTATTTGAGTCGGTATCAGTTGTTGGTGGCTCATAGTGATACCGAGGAGCTTGAGGACGAAGATTCACTTGAGCTTGTTGAAGATGACGATGAACTAGAGCTAGATGACTTGGACGAAAACTTGGCTTTGCTTGATGATGACTACTTAGTAGCTACCTTGACTTGTACCTTAGCACGATTGTGCGTGGGCTGCAAAAAGACGATTTCCAAAGCCAAAAGGATAGCCGGTAGGGTAAAAGCCAAAATAAGGTAATGTTTTACTTTGAAATGACGAAGTAGTTTCATAGAGTATTCACATTTCTTAAATATAATTTTAGTATCAATTAGTCTTAGATAAAATTATATCAGAGGGATTAAAATGTGCAATATTGACATAGAGATTAGGGGATTAGAGAAACCGACTTCAAAAGAATTCAAAAATTGGTTTGATTACCTACACATTATTCAAAATCCATTAATCGAGCAATTCATTTCCTAAAGCATCTTGATGGTATTTCGTACCTGGTTTCGAAGTAAATATCATAATACCGAGAACAATATTCCATACGAGATTGACCGCTAAGAGTTGTTAAATGGGGACTCAACTTTAGTTGGCTTACATAACAAAACAAGTAAAATAATCCAACCTACAAACGGAATAAAAATAGTAAAAATATAAGGCCATGTATATCCAGTATCATGCAAACTACCAACTATTACAGCAAGACCTGGTAAGAACTCACCAATTGTATAGACCCACATGATAAGTCCAAGGATGAGTGAAATGATTGCCAGAGCACTTGAACCAATTGAAGAAGAAATTATTCCAACAACTGCTACCACTATATATGGGCACCATGTAATCAGAACATTGACCAAATAGGTAAACCAATAATCTGAGCAGCTTGAACGTCCCGTGAAATCGACACAACCCATCCAATATTTTTTAGAGAATTTCTCTATTGAAAACTACAAATACTCAATACTTACAAATCCCTTTATATCAATATTTAAAAAAGTGAAACTTTCATGAGAATAGACTAAAAGCCATAAAATTGGGGTGAAATTGACACAATTAACACCATAAAATAGACTAGCAATTATAATTGAATACAAAAATTATTATCAAAATAATATTACTATTTTCGATAAAATTTAGGTATCCAAAAAGCAGACTCCAAAGGTCTGCTTTTTACTATCAGCCGCTGACTGAGCTTGTGCTTGAGCTTCTTGATTATTTTTAAATGTTGCTTTTGCGGATGCAAATTGTTCTGCGGTAACTAACTAGGGCTGTGCCTGACTGGCTATTGTCATAGTAGTATTATCAACACTATCAGCATGTGCTTCTTCTTCTTGACTAATGATACCTGTCGCAAGGACAGCTGTCGCCAAAGAAACTGATGAAATGATTTTCTTAGAATTCATCCTAAACTCCTCTTGACTTTTAAACATTAAAACTCCCACTAATTATCCCCCCGAAAATTTGTCAAGACTTTTTTGGGTATTTTTTGAAAAATTTAATAGATTATTTTTAATATATTTTCATTTTTTCAGGAAAACAATACTCTTCTAATCTAGAATTTTATTACTGAATTTAAATATAATAAAAAACGCCAAGTATAACCTGACGTATGAAATCACCTCATTTCTTAGCTTTGTATACACGAAGCTTTTTATTGGTCTTTAAACATCACCAAAGCTCCTCATTTTTGATGCCCCCAATATATCAGAAGCGTCTTACTCTAGCAAACTGACCAAAAAAGCCCCTCATGGAGCTTGATGGGTTATTCTCTAATTTGACCTTGACCGTTAATATAGAACTTGGTTGAAGTTAGGGCCTCAAGTCCCATTGGTCCACGGGCGTGCATTTTTTGGGTTGAGATTCCGATTTCAGCACCCAGTCCAAAGACGAAACCGTCTGTGAAACGAGTCGAGGCATTGACATAGACAGCTGCAGCGTCAACATCGTCTTGGAATTGCTCAGCACGACTGATGTCCTGAGTCACGATAGCTTCTGAATGTGATGTCGTGTAAGTATTAATCCAATTAATCGCCTCATCAAGGCTGTCTACTACTTTAACAGACATAATGTAGTCAAGAAACTCTGTCGCAAAATCCTCTGGTGAAGCGGGTACAGCTTTTTCCATAAGTTTCAAAGCCCTTTCATCCGCGCGGAACTCAACAGACTGAATTTTTGAAATAGCTTTTTCCAAGTTAGGCAAGAATTCTTCTACAATATCAGCATGGACAACGAGAGATTCTGCAGCATTACACACACTTGGTCGTTGGGTCTTGGCATTGATGACAATCTGTGTCGCCATATCTAAGTTAGCATATTTATCCACATAAATATGACAGTTCCCAACACCCGTTTCGATGACTGGAACCTTGGCTTTTTCTTTCACAGTTTGGATGAGACGGGCTCCGCCACGAGGGATGAGCAAGTCAACATATTTGGTCGCCACCATGAGTTCCTCGGCTACCTCATGAGAGGTATCTTCAACAAACTGAACGGCATCTGCTGTAATTCCTGCATTTTTCAAAGCTTTACGAGCTACCGTAACCAAAGCCTTATTGGAATTGATAGCATCACGTCCTCCACGAAGAATAATGGCATTATTAGTCTTAAAGGCAAGGCTAAAAGCATCGATTGAAACATTAGGACGGCTCTCAAAAATCATAGCGATAACACCCATGGGAACACGCTTTTGAACAATTTTAAGACCATCTAGATTTGTATAACCACGAACTACTTGGCCGATGGGATCTTGGAGATCTGCGACTTGACGAACACCCTCAGCAATCCCTGCGATACGGTCTTCCGTTAAGAGCAAGCGGTCTTGCATAATCTTTGAAATACCATTTTCGCTGGCATTGGCCATATCCTTAGCATTTTCAGTGATAATATAGTCACTCTCAGCTACTAGAGCTTTAGCTACCTGATTTAAAAGGTCGTTTTTAGCTGCTGTTGACAATTTAGCAATCTGACGACTCGCCACTTTGGCCTGCTGGCCCAATGTATCAACGTATGTCATATTAGTCCTCCTGTTTAAAAAGTGTACCGATTTTGGCTCCTTCTAGGACACGAAGAATGTCACGTGGATTTTCACCATTCATTAAAACCATTTGGCTTTGATTTTCAAAAACCATCTGAGCTGACTTAATTTTACTCATCATACCACCCGTACCAAATTTACTACCAGCAGCACCAGCTGAGGCTAGAATTTCCTCGGTAATCTCTGGTACATAGCTACGAAGGGTTGCATCCTCATAGACATTTGGGTTCTTATCAAAGAGCCCATCAATATCTGACAACATGATAAGTAAGTCCGCACCAACAACCTTAGCTACGATAGCTGACAAGCGGTCATTGTCCCCAAACTTAGTTGCATGATCCATTTCATCTACACTGACAGCATCATTTTCATTAACAATTGGAACTACTCCAAGCTCAAAGAGGCTTTCGAAGGCATTGATGGCATTGGCCAAACTCTCGGGGTACTCGACCACATCACGGGTCAAAAGAAGCTGAGATACCTTGGTTTGGTAATGTGAAAAGACTTGAGAATAAAGGCTCATCATGCCACCTGCCCTACACTTGAGACAGCCTGTTGCTTACCTACCTCTGCTGGACGCGTCTCAAGATCTAGAACATTAAGACCAAATCCCATAGCACCAGAGGATACGAGGACAACCTCAATCCCTTTATTGTGTAAGCTAGAAATCACAAAAGCTAGCTGATCGATTTTTTCAAGATTAATTTTCCCTGATGGCAAAACCAAGGAGCTGGTCCCGATTTTGATAACTAGGCGTTTTACTGAGTCAAAATTTCGTTTCATGTTTATGATTATATACTAAATTCTTGTATTTTAACATATATAATGCATAGGTTTACACATCCAGTATTATCCATCAAAAAAGAATCCCTTCAATCAGAGAGACTCTTTAAACAATTTGACCTAGGTAAAAAACATAGTTCTAATGCGTTTCCAACGTCTACGATCAACAAAAAGATAAATGATTAGAGCAATTAAAACTAGAAGTCCAGTTGCTATAACATTAACAACTAGGGCAATCCAGAACTTACTTGCAAAGAAGACAATACCTCCTAGCAAGGCAGCGATGAAAATTGTAAGAATAAAGATACCCATATAGAGCCACTGTCCGCCACCCCGATTGAAGAGCTGAGTGACTTCCTGCCAATTCACTTCTAACAATTTAAGGTCACGTTCAAAGAAATAGCCACCTACAAGATAGGTTGTCGCAAGGAAACCAATGATGAAACTCAGTACTAAAACCGGATGGAGATGTGCAAGGAATATTAAACCAAGTCCTCCTAATAAGAGGGAAACACTGACTTGCAAGCCATAGAAAATCCAAAACTTTTGACGAAGATAGTCACCAGTATTGATTGGCAAGCTACGAATAAAGTCAAAGTTTGTTCCCTCTAAGGAAGTTGCCACCCCAAGAAAACTTGTTGGTTGCGCTGAAAAGAAACCAAAGGCAATTCCGACTAAAAGCATGAGCCCGAAATAGTCTGGACCTAAATCTTTCAAAAAGAACGCACCTCCACCCAGCATGATCATATACAACACTGGTACCACATAGGTATTGATAATGAGGGTTGAGTTTCCCAAAGTAGATAAATGATGGCGAACCAAGACCTGTCTTTGACTTCGAGTAACAACTTTTACCTGAGTCTTTCTAGCCTTTTTGTTATAAATGGCTTCGTGGAAATAACGAGGCATTCTGACTTTATAAAACCAAAAGCCCAAGATAAGCACTAAGATAAGAGGAAGATAAAAATTTAGTAGAGCCTCCGGAGATAGAGGAGCAGCTACCACATCATAGTAACCTCTTAGATAAGGCAACAAAGGAAAATCGAGATGTCCAGCACCCTTAACATAACCATTAAGAAAACTAACCATCATGATAGGGAACATAATCAATAGGGTTGACAGGGTCATCAAAATAGTCGAATAGAGCTTTTGACGAGAACTGCGAACAATCAGCGTTCCAATACTATTAGACAGAATCACTGAAAAAACGAGATTGATAAAGAGAGAAACGATAAAGGATAGCAGCCCCACGACTATCCCCAGCGGGCCAATAAATTGCCAGTAAGCTAGTATGAGAAGACTAAGGATAGGTACCATGAAAGTCATCCCAACCATAGAACCTGACAAGGTCTTGGCCAAAAAGACTTCTGATGGCTTTAAGGGAAGAGGCAGATAAGCCTTGCTATCCTTACTATCGTAAAAGGTACTATAGAGAGCCGTAAAAGTCTGGAGAAGCCCATGACTGAAAATGTCAAAAGATATAGGGTTAAGACTCCAGGATTGGCCTTATAATCGACACCTACAAAAAGATAGCTATATACAACCGTAAAAATAATTAAAATCAAGAGTTGTTGTCTAAGCATGGCATTAACGATGGAGAAATTAGCCTTTTTCTTTTTCTCCTGACGTTTCTGTAGGTTAGTTACTGCTTGAGGATTTGCATAGAGGAGATTAATTTTAAAAAGCTCCCAAACATGGTTCCAGTTCATGACTACACCTCCTCGATCTTACGTCCAGCCATTTCCAGATAAATAGTTTCCAAATCCTTGTCAGGGTACTGAGACTTAAGTTCCGCTAGAGACCCTTGGAAGATGAGTTTTCCTTTCTTCAAAATAGCAATACGATCACAGAGCTGCTCAGCTACACTTAGAACGTGGGTTGAAAAGAGCACACTATTACCCTCCTTAGCGTGGTTACGCATGGCTTCTTTCAAATCATAAGATGCCTGTGGATCCAGACCAGTCAAAGGCTCATCCAAAACCCAAATCTGCGGATTAACCAGAAGAGCACCGATAACGACAACCTTCTGACGCATACCGTGAGAGAAGGAAGAAATGAGGTTATAGCGACTTTCCGTCAAGTCAAAGGTAGCCATAAGATTAGTCAAACGTTCCTCAACCTGACTAGCTTCCAAATCATAGATACGTGTCAAAAAGTACCAATAGTCATTAGCAGTTAAATTTAAGAATAAGTCTGGTGAATCTGGCACATAAGCGATTTTTTTCTTGATAGCATCACGATGTTGGCTGAGGGCCATATCATCGACGTAAACTTCACCGTAGCTAGCTTCAATGATAGACGTCAAAATGGAAATAGTCGTGGTCTTACCAGCCCCATTGTGACCAATCAGACCAAAAATCTCCCCATCTCGAATCTCGAGGTTAAGATCTGAGAGAGCATCCTTATCTTCATAACGTTTCGTTACGTGTTCAAAACGAATCATCTTTTATCCTTTCTTGAGAATCTATTTAACAATAGTCTCATTTTACGCTTTATATTAGATTGTAAATTAGAGTTATTACCTTGTTTTTTATGGACAATACTCTAATAATATCAGCACTAGTTTTAGATAACGCTGTTTTGTTATCTTCTCGTTTATTGTATCATTTCAAAGGTACAATTTCAATAAAACGTTTGTAAAAACGAGACAATTTTGCATTCGGTCTTTGATAATGCTAAACTTATAGTATTTAGAATAAATAGGAGGAAAATCACTGGTGCCAAGCGGAATTATCATCAACTCGCTATCTATTATCTTAGGAGGAATCGCTGGAGGGCTCTTCGGGGACTATCTCAGAGACGATTTCAAGGAAAATCTTAACCTTATCTTTGGTCTAGCCTCTATGGTAATGGGGATTAGCGCTATTATGAATATGGTTAATATGCCTGCGGTTATCTTTGCCGTAGTTATCGGTACCATCGTTGGGCTGGCCCTAAAATTTGGAAACCTCATCAACAAGGGAGCTGGGCTTATGGAAAAAGGCTTGTCCAAGATTACACCAAGCAAGCAAACAGGGTTAGCTCACGATGAATTTTATGCGCAGCTCTTGACAGTTATCGTCCTTTTTTGTGCGAGTGGTACAGGAATTTACGGGAGTCTTGAGTCTGGGATGACAGGCGATGCTTCTATCTTAATTTCTAAATCTATCCTAGATTTCTTTACGGCTATGATTTTCTCTTGTAGTCTAGGCTACATCGTCTCCATGATTGCCATTCCACAATTTATCGTTTTCTTCCTCCTCTTTGTGAGTGCTGGTTTCATTCTCCCTCTAACAACAAAAGCCATGATTGGAGACTTTAAGGCTTGCGGGGGCTTCCTCATGATTGCGACCGGTTTTCGTATTATGAAACTGCGTCAATTCCCAACAGCAGATATGATTCCAGCCATGATTCTGGTTATGCCTATTTCCTGGGCCTGGGTCAATTGGGTGGTTCCTTTGATTAGTTGATATTAGGATTAAAATAAACTAAAACCGTCAGTCTCATGCTGACGGTTTTTATCTCTATTTATTGCTATTATGGATCCTAACTATTAAAAACTAGTAATGTTTGTGGCAGTTAATTCTAATTTTTCTAACCTTGTTTAGACTAAGATGAGTTTGTTATAATAGCCCTTGTAGGCCTAAGCAACCTACAAGATACTTTTTTTCATAACTATTTCCATCCTCTAATATTTTAACGAACTTACAATACTGATGGAAATCTATCGAAAAGACTGGTGTGTGCACACCGGTCTTTTTTGGTGGGATTAAGACACAAAAAACCACTCTTTCACCATGAAAGAATGGTTAGGCTATAGCTTATACTTCTACGACTTCCAAGTCTTTTCCACCTAGGAGAATAAGGTATTTATCAATCTTATCTATTTGATAGGCTTGGCTGAGTGCTTTAGCATAGAGGCTCATTTGCCCTTTGTAACGTTCCTTAAGTTCACTAGGATGAGTGAAGCGGTCCGTCTTATAGTCAAAGAGGACAATACGGTCTTCAAGAAGAAGGTAGCCATCGATGATACCACGGACGACAAAGTCTTCTTTACTAGCGGGATCTTCTGCCAACATAGCAAATGGTGCTTCACGACGCAACTTACCACGGTTAGCTAGAATGAGCTTCCCAAGTTCGGTGTCAAAGAAGCCTAGTAGCTTTTCTAACTGCACACGCGCCTTAACTTGATCATCTGCCGATACCCGACTCAACGCCTGTGTCAAATCTTGGAGGGTCACCTTGTCAGAAAGAATCAAGCGTTGCATGAGTTCATGGGTGGCTGAACCAACTGCAGCTCCAGTGACCTTAGTTTTTTGCCCAAAGTCTGGAAGCTCAAAGGTAGTGGTAGTCTCAAGAAGTTGCACTTCCTCTTTCTTGTCCATAATATCCACCCCTTCGGTATCCATAACAGGTTCGTAGAAGGCTTTGAGCTGGCTCGGCGTACGCACAGATGGCAGGTCAATCGCTGGTGCATAAAGCTGGTTGAGTTTTTCAACACTTTCTAAGACAGTTAGAGCACGCTTAATATCTTCCGTCTGACGATTGTTAGATAGATCATCAGCATCTACTGCTGCCTTGACTTCAACCTGTCCAATAGCCTCTGGCGTCAACTCCTCATCCTCAACAAAGCGAACAGTAAACTTGAGGTCCTTTCTCATAAAAGCAGTATCAAGTGCCATAATCCAATCCTGATAAGTAGCAATCTGGTCACGTAGAGCCACTGGTAGGCGATTATTTTCGACATCAGTGCCATACTTCTGGGTTAAGGTTTCCTTACTTCCCTTACCAACTAGGTAGAGTTTCTTCTCTGCACGTGTCATTGCCACATAGAGTAGACGCATCTCTTCTGAAATACTTGCCCTGCGCTCTTCCCTACGATTTTCCTGGAAGGTCAAGGTCTCAAGAACAACATTTAACTTAGGCAAATTGGTGTTTATCTGGTCTTTGAGGTCAGCTAGATACTTAATACCAAGCCCTTTTTCACGATTGATAATATACTTACCGCTCAGGCCATCCTTGCTGTGACCAATGAACTTGCGATTCATCTGCAGGACAAAGACATACTTGAACTCTAGCCCCTTGGACTTGTGAATGGTCATGAGGCTAACGGCATTTTTGGGAACCAAATCTGTCACTTCCTCTAGGTCGTTACCGCTAGCAATAATCTTATCAATCATGCCAATAAAACGAGAAAGCCCCTTAAATCCTGTCTTTTCATAAGCATTAGCACGCAAGGCAAGGGCATAAAGATTGGCCTGGCGTTGCTCAGCTCGTGGAAGACCTCCGACGTAATCATAATAGAAACGGTCGTTGTAAATCTTCCAAATGAGGTCATAAATCGAATGACACTTACTGTAGTCACGCCAATCTGCCAGAGTCTCTGTGAAGAGAGTCAACTTGGCATCAAGTCCTTGCATCACAACTTCCGGATGAAGGCCTGATTTGGTATGAGCTGCAAGAAGCTTATCATAGAATTGGCCTTTGTCAGCCTGAACTGCGATACGAGTCAGGTCATCCTCGTTGAAGTTAAACATAGGTGAACGAAGGAGAGCAACGAGAGCATAATCGTTAAGAGGATTATTGATAGCACGAAGGGTGTCCAACATAATCATAACTTCTAGTGACTCTAGGTAGCTTGACTTATACTCGTCAGGAACCAAGGGAATACCGTGTTCCTCGAAACTTACCATCAAGTCCAGATAGGTGTTACGGTTCGGTGCTAGGAGGGTGATGTCCTCAAAACGTACACCCTGCTCATGAAGTTTGATAATTTCTTTGATAACCAAGGAAATCTCACCGCTGCTGATAGCTTGATCAGGACCTTCTTCATCCTCACTCGTACTAGATTCATCACTATTATAAATCAGAACCTCAGTTTCATTTTCAGGATGGGGCTCTTTTTGCTTCTGACTACCTGCTACCAACATATGAGTCTTGTCATATAGGATGTCCCCGATTGCCTGATCCATGAGGTGGCTAAAAACACCATTTGTCGCATCAAGGACTTCAGATTGACTACGAAAGTTCTCCTTAAGGAGAATCAGCTTACCTGCATCAGGATTTTCAAGGAAAAGCTGAAACTTATCATTAAAAATCTGAGGGTCTGCCTGACGGAAACGATAAATGGACTGCTTGATATCTCCCACCATGAATCGGTTATGGCCGTTAGATAGAAGTTCCAACATTCGTTCTTGAGTATGGCTATTGTCCTGATACTCATCCACCATAACTTCATGGTAACGGTCCCGGTAGCTGACTGCCACCTCTGGATTTTCTTCCAAAATACGGATAGCAAAGTGGGCAATATCCGAGAATTCAAAGGTATTTTCCTGAATCTTTGCCTGTAAATACTGATCCGAAAAATCAAGTACAAAGGACTGAAGTAGCTCCAACATAGGTAGGATATCATCATTATGCTTGGCCAAAACCTCCAGAACGGTGAGCTGAGTATCGACCTCTCGCAACTGAGCCACAAACTCATTTTTGGTCTTGTTGTATGCTTCCTTGTAGGCCTTGAGTTCCTCGTCTTTAGGACGGGTCATATTGGTCAAACCAGTACCTCCTGACAGAGTCAATAGTTGTTTGAGGAGGTCCTCCATATCAGTTTGGTCATTAATCAAGGAGCCCTCAAGAAGGATAATGGCATCTGACACATTATTCAGATACTTGGCCTTGGCAAATTCACGCTGAGCTATACCTAAATGGTCTCTTAAGAAAGCTAGGAAATCAGCCAACAATCCATCTTTAAGACTGTCTAAAAGCTCATTTTTAGCCTGTTCTGGCTTAGCCTCGATCTGTCCTTTCAAGAGATTTTGACGTAGCCATTTTTCAGGATCTGCAGTAGCCTGAGAAAAGCTGTAAATATCGTAAACTAAATCACGAAAAGCCTTGCTAGTTTTGCTATGTCCAGTGAAATTACGGACCAATTTTTGAAAAAGTTGGGCATCCTTTCCTTGCATGTAATCATTGAAGAGATCAGCATAAACCTCATTTTTCATAAGCGTCTGCTCAGCAAGGTCTGTCATGATACGGAAAGTAGGTGACACACCCAGGAGATAGCCATACTGATTGACCAATTTCTGGGTAAAGGCATCCATGGTTCCAATATCAGCCGTCCCAATCTTGGCAATCTGGTCTGAAAGAAATGCCCGCTCCTCATCCGTCTCTGCCTGTCCTAAATGCTTTGTCAGCCGCTTTTCCAGACGCTCCTTTAACTCACCTGCAGCTTTTACCGTAAAGGTTGAGATAAAGAGTTGATCAATACCAACGCCACGTCCAATCATATCAAGGATACGCTCAACCATGACAAAGGTTTTCCCTGAACCAGCTGAGGCAGATACCAAAATATTAGTACCATTACTGTAAATAGCTTCAATCTGTTCTGGTGTTAACTTGCGATCCTTGTCAGAAGCTGCTTCTTGGGCAATACGTTCCTCAATCTCTGCTGGACTTAAAAAAGCTTTAGTCAACATGGTTATCCTCCTGGTCTTTTTTGTCTACTCTCACAGCATGATCAATGACTGGAAAGGAGATAGTATTTTCAGAAACTTGCATCTGATTCTCTTCCTCAGTTTTTGCCATCAACTCCAAATAGGCTTCCTTCTTGCCCTTTTTGGGTAAACGCAAGAGTTTACGAGCCTGTCCCATGTGGCGGTCGGCCTCGAAGTGAGTAATAGACTTGATTTGATCCCCTTGAACAGACTTGCCATCCTCAGTATAAGGATTGATCGCAAAATTCCCACTTCGAATAACTTCAGCAGCACTCCTAAAGAGCTTAATATTGTAGTCCAACAAGGTTTCTAAATCCTCCTTGTCATAGGTGACAGTCTTTTGCAGATCATAGTTTCCACCAGTCAAATGCTCCGTTTCTGAAGCCACAAAAAGTCCCTTATAAGTCAATTCCTTATGAGCCTGAGCCGCTAGCTTTTCCAAACCAATCTGAGCTAGGTTAAGCTGTGGGACCTGCATGTGAAGATACATAGCCCCAAAAAGTTGATCAGCATCAACCTTATAGGTTTGACGGAGAGCCTCCAGATAGGTCACCAATTGCGGACTTAGGCCATTGTAGAATTTCTGAATATCAAAGACATTTTTACCTGTTTTATAGTCAACAACACCCAGAGCACCATCTGTTAAACGGTCCACTCGGTCAATAATCCCAGTAATCTTGATGCTATTTGCTAAAAGCAAGTCAAACTTGACTTCCTCACACTCAACCTTAACCGCCGCATTGTCACGTAGAACACTGGCAGTTGAACGCGCAATGTCCTCCAAAATCTGACGAGAGAAACGACTCTCTTGGTCCTCGGTATAGAGAATTTCAAAAGGTTGATCCTGATTGGTCTGAGCAATGGCCTTTTCCAATTTATCATCGAAGCTTTCTGATGACGAATCACCCATCACACGCTCAAAGACTCGGTGTAAATAAGTCCCGTGGTGTCGAGCATCCGGATGGATAGACTCTAGCTCCTCAAGTTCCAAAACATAACGCAAGAAATAAAGATATTGGTTGTTATAGAAGGTCGTCAGAGCTGTAGCTGATAATTTCAGTGGTTCTTCCTCCGGAAAGACCAACTGCATGACCTGATCGTCCACCTTGGTTGTCGTCACATCGTCAATCACCTTTGGAATCAAGACTTGATCCTTATCAAGTCGCTTACGGAGATAGCGTACAGCAACCGACCAGAAAGTCTGGGTTTCTTTGTCCAAGTCAAGATCCAAATGACTACTGTTAAGGGCAATGACAGTCGACAGAAGGTCTCTATAGTTCCCAATCTGGTCCCCCTTTGCTTCGAAACGATTGCGTCCCTTTTCCACCAATGGAATACCAAGGTCAAGAAGCTCCTTCAAATAAACAGACATGTCATCTTGACTTTCATTTATAATTTGTGGCTGACTAAGCACTAATTGTTCACTAGCAGCATTGAAAAGCGACATAGCCACAAAATGACCTCGCTTACTATTGCTCTGCGTAACAATATCCAATCTCCTGTGCTCATCCGTCGCCTCATTGATACGACTACGCTCCTCATCAGACAGGAGACTCTTATTTTGTCCTACCTTAGGAAAATGTGACTGGGTCATCCCCAAGGCAAAAACATACGGAGCCGAATGTGGCTGTATTAAGTCGTATTTTTTCACATTGACCACATCAACAGTGGCTGGAACCGTACGGTAATCACAGGCCAACATTCCCGAACGCAAGATAGACAAAAAGTCGTCCACTGAGAGCGATTCGTCTCCAAAGATAGTCTCAACCTGCTCCAAGATATGAGTGAAAGCCTTCCAAACCTGTTCATTCTGTTCTTTTTCAGCTTCACTGGCCTTGGTGGACAATTCAACCATCTGACTTGGCAGTTGCACGGCCTCTAAAAAGACCACCAGTTTCTTGAGTAGACTAGATCCCTTTTGTTTGCGACTATTAAGAAACTTGTCCAAGGGCTCTATCAATTGTGACCGCAAGGCATTGATCTGGTCTAAATTATACTTATCACGACTATTAGCTGTAAAATCAGACAAGAATTTATGACGCCCCTTGATATCCGCAAAATTGACATAATACTCAAAAAGGTCTAAATCCTCTTGAGCAAAACCACCATAGAGACCGGATTTTACAAGGTTAAGCAAATCCTCAGCACGGTAGTTATAGCGCTTGATACGCTCTAGCGAATCCACAAACTCCACCAAAGGATGGCTAGACATGCTTTCTTCCTTACCGAAATAATAAGGAATATCAAATTTTCGGAAAATCTGCCCCACGTGAAGCTTATAACTCCCCTCGTCACCAAGCAAGACCAAAATATCCTTGTAACGCTTGCCATCTGCCAGCAACTGGCGAATACTCTTGGCAACCTGGGCCACTTCTTCTTTCTGGTTGACCACTTCCCAAACCTTCAGGGCATGCTTATCCTGCTCAGTTACCGTCTCATCTACCGTACTAAAGTCATGACGGCTCTCCAAAAGACGACTAATACGCGCAAAAGAAAGATTGCCCTCCTTGTCTGTCGTCACGTAGTCGGGTATCACCTTATAGGTCTGAGCCAAAGTCCTCAAGAAATCCACTGAGGCTTGATAAACATTGCCATAAACAAAATTGGCTTATAAGCTTTTTGACTAGTATAGGTCCCCACTACAATCTGGTGGCACTTGTCGTTCAAGAGTGCAACCAGAGCCTCCTCCTCAGCCGAGAAACGGGTAAAACCATCAATGACCAAAACTGTGTTACTCAAGGCCTCATCCAGATGCCCTGAGGTAATTTCCTTAAAGAAGGCACTAAGCTTTGATTGATTGTCAAAATCTCCTGCCAACAAGAGGTCCTGAGCTGCACTGAAAATCCTTACCAAATCCTCTTGTTTTTCAACCTGATCCAAATGCTGCAAATCCAATACTGTCATATTGGCCTGCTGCAACTCTTTATAAAGGTCCACTAATTGATTAATAAAGTTGCTATCCTTACGCAAACGGCCATAGACCTTGAGCTCATCATCTCCCATGTGCAACAACACTTTATAAAAAATCATGGCCAAACCTGTATCATCCAACTGAGTCTTTGGGTTACTCGTATTGAGAATAAAGTACCTAGCCATCTGAGTAAAACGAGTCACCGTAATGTCAAAAGATGCTGACTGAGGCAGGTATTCTAAAACCTTTCGCTCCTTTTCAAAGGACAGGGCACTAGGAGCAATATAAAAAACCCTCTTTCCCTTTTGAGCATAGCTAGACGCCTGCTCCGTCAGAATTTCTGTTAAATCCTGAGACATATCCGTATAAAGTAATTTCATAAGACGTCCCTTTCTTGTCTCTACACCAGTCGTTCGGACTAAGTCGGACTAAGCAAGAATTTCCATTCACTTAGCACTAACAACCACTAATCCTTGCTATTATAACACAGAATTAACAAACAATCAGACTCCTCCCTCATCCCTTTCTAGCCCTCTGGCCTATGGGCCAGGCATAAGCTTATCTCCTACAGGAAAAGCCCAAAATATCTGGTCCTCTAGCCAAAAAAAGAACCAAATCAAAAGATTTAGCACCACAACTTTATTTAAAAATTAATTCCTGTTCTAGTAGGAAAAAAGAGAGTGATACCGAACAGCTTTTCAAAAACTCTCCCTTGTCCTACTCCCTCGAGTATTAGTTGATTTAAAAGACTTGATGACGTTAGGAATCCCAGAGCTCTTGTCCCTCTTGAAAATAGATTGAGCCTATCTTATCACAGGGATTGAGATAAAACAATAGGTATTATATTAATCAGAGGTTCCCTACACTAACTTAATCAATCGAACTCTCACCAACATAAATAATTTCTAAATTACCCAAGGAAACATCACCTTTGATGTAGAAGTCCTTGTTAGTTAAGTTGCTAGGATTTTCCTCATGCTGTACAGCTGAAAGAGAGTTATCCACATTCACATGCACCCGCCAATCACTGGGCACATAGAGGCTAAGACTTCCAAGAGAAACGTCCACATCAAACTGAGCAGATGGCCCCTCAATACGGCAATTATCAAAATAAACGGAAGCCTGTCCTAAACTAACATCCGCACTCCCATGTGTAAATTGCTGGTCATTGAGATATTTGGTCACTACTGAAAAAGTGACATCAATATCATTTCCACCATTATTAGCGTCTGAGCCAGTAGAACCCAGTCCAAAGCGATTCTTTGTTTTACTAGAAGAATTGAAGAGAATGTTCAAGCCAATAACTGCAAGAATGGAAGAGAAGATAAGGACCGAGTTAGATACTGGAAGAAAATGGAACTGTCCATTAAGTGAAAATAGAGCCACAATGCCATAGGCGAAACCAAGACCAAAATGTCGCTTCAAAAGACTAGAAAGGGACAAAATTGCCAATAAGACTACCCAGCCAACATCCAAATACTAATTTCCCATTTTATAAAATAGTCTTGTACAATTACCAAAGCTGCCAAAAGGATCAAGAGGATCCCAATTAATTTCTTTCTCATTATCTTACCTCATTTCGTTTAGTCGTTCTTTTAAAACTTGATAGTAGCGTCTTGATACATGGACCTGCTTGTGGGTCTGATAGAAATTCACCGTACTAGTCCCCGAAAAAGACTTCTCTAAAGAATAAATCTGCTTAGCATTAACAATCGTCGATTTGGAAATCCGACAAAAGGCAATCGGGAGCAACTCTTCTAATTCGTAGAGCTTTTGCTTCACCTCATAGGCCTCATCCTTGGTATGTCCAAAAATCTTTTCCCCGTCTGTTTCAAAAAAGAGAATATTTGCCAAATCCAGAAAATATTCGCTTCGATCCTTGTAAAAGGCTAAAGGAACTAACTTTTTCTTTAGAATAGATTCTTGGAGCTGGGCCAATTCCTGTGTTAACCGAGGAGCTCGAATCAAGATTTCAGGCTCATCCATGGATGGGTCCAATTCGATTCTAACTTTCATAATACTCCTTTCCTGTCCTTTTGATGGTTCTTCTATTATAACAGCTGCTTTAAACTAAACAAGGCCTTTTAGGTAAGTGGTAAAGTTTAGACCCTAAGAGGTAAAAACAGACAAACAAAAGAACCTGGCAATTACCAGGCTCTCATTTTAGTAGAGAGGACTACCCTCCTAATTGTAATCAGTTTAACAATGACTAGCTCTATGAGAAAACAACTACTATTTCACAGTATCTTCACGACTCACTTTTTGTGATTCGATAGCTTTACCATTGATATGGTAGTCGCTGTAGTTAGAACTGCTACCACTAGAGTCACTATCGTCACCAACATATTCCACATTACATGACCATGAAATTTTGTCTTTAATATCTCCTGATGACTTGAGCTTCGAATCATAGCCATAAAAGAAATTATAGACTGCCGTGAAAGTTACTTTAAAGTTCTTTTCACCAGTCTGAACGACTTTAGTTACATCAACATCTGAGAAAGTAATACTATCAGCGGAACGGTTCTTGGCTCCCGTAGTATTTTTATCGATATCAGCCGTTACATCCTTATACATGGTATCATCAGTATCATTAAGGAAAATGTCAGAAACACCATCTGGGGTTGTGTTATGATTTGAGGCATAACTATCAAACTTACCATAAGTTGCTGATTCATAACGATCTGCTACTTGACCACGTGAGTAATAATAAAAACCAAATCCATAACCAGCAAGCGCTAAGACTACCACAACAATACCAGCAATAATCAGGATTCTCTTTCCTTTTGCCATGGCTGGATTGGCCAGTTTAGCAGCCTTACCATATGAGATAAACTGATAGATGATCGACACATCATAACCTGAAGACCTACCTATAAGAAATTCCTCAGGAAGAGGCTGACGACCTACTTAGTTTTTGAAGGCCTTCATCCAGATTACTTGTGCTTCTTTAGAAGTAGCTTATGAATGTTCTTCGGTGTGAGTCTGGTCTTCGCGAGACACCGGCGTGAGCTCCTCAGTTTCTAATAAAGTCGTTTCCTCTTCGTCATCAAGGGCACATCTTCAACCACTTCCTCGGCAACGTCATACTCATCAATTTTTTCTGTTAGTTCAGGAGAAGTAACTTCCTAATCCAATCCCATTGCGGAAATGCCTTTAATAGCCTTTAAATCAAAATCTGATTTTTGGCCTTCTTCAATTTCTAAGACATGGGGCGGATGACCAACTGCCTTTTCAAATAAATCAATCTACTTTTCTTTTGTTGCCATAAAGACTCCTATACACTTGCCTTTTCAAAAATCGTTAAGCTTACTTAGAATAGAAGACCTATTGTAAATGATGACATGATAGTAAATACGATTGCAAACAAGATAGACAAAACGACACCGTTCAAGAGTGCTGCCAAGATCATTTGATAGAACTTATCAGCCTTCCATGCTGTTGTTACAGGAACAATTGTAAAGAGGTTAGCAATTGCAAACAAAGTACAAACTATATTAAACAAAAAGCTTGGGAAGACAACAAGTCCAATAGCTCCCAACAAGATAGTTACAAGCAATACTGGCAAGGCTAATGATGTCAAACGACCAAAACGATTGAAGCTATTTAAGAAGGTTGTTGCAGGGGCACGAAAGATGGCCTTACGTGTTATAAATCCTGCCAAGATGAAGGCAAAGATAAAGAGGAAGGCAGCTAAAATGCTTGCAAAGAAAGCCGCAAAACCAATACTAGATGCATGACTTGAAACTGATGGTGAGTAATCATTTGATCCGAAAGATCCAAAGATACTGCTGAATACACTCGCTGTTGACTCTAAAGTGTTAACCACTTTACGTGCTATTGCGCTCAAGATAGTAAAGAATGCAAGCCCTGTAAAGAATGACAAGAAGATATAATTAAGCCAAGCATTATGTTTACCATAATCTGTCATATCTGCTGGACGACGCCATGCATTAAGCAACCCTGTCCAGTAATTTTTGAAAGTTGTTGCAAATGCTGATGGTTGGGCTGGAACAACTACAGCTTGGCCATTGATAAATTGGATATTTTGACCTGGTTGAAGAGGTTGACCGTTAGCAAAAGCTACTTGCTGACCAGCTTGCCCATTCGCAAAACCAGCTTGTGGTCGCACTGCTTGATTTGGCACTCCTTGGACTGGAGTTGGTTTAAGCCCCTGCAAAGATTGGTTGTGCTGGTGCTTCTTGAACAGGCGCCGCTTCAACTGCTGGTGCGTCATCTTGAAACTCACCTGCTGCAAGTGCTGCTGCAATTTCTTCTTCAGTTGCTGAACGACCATTAATGGCTTCAAAAAAATCTAACCAATCTGCTTTAGTCATAATAAACTCCTTAAAAATACATAGGAATGACATTATTTTTCCACAAGTAGGGCTATCAATAACTGTCATTTTTATTAGAAAAAGATTTGGAGTAGACTGTCCAAACCTTTTTCTCTTCTTATTTACTTCTTTGTAGAGATTTTTGAATCTGACGATCTAGCTCACGTTTAATGTATGGTTCCGGTGCAAATCGCGCTTCCCAATCACTTGGTTTAAGAATTTTGTGAGTCACAGGATCAAAGTGAGCTTTGCCATCTGGGAAAATTTTACCCATATTAGCCTCATGAACAGTATCAAAGAAAGGCTTAGGATCCACACCCATAAGGACAAATGAGCCATAGGTCAAGTAAAGCAAGTCAGTCAATGCATCCACCTGACCAACCATAGTTGACTCTGAGTGCTCTTTAGAACTAACTTTGAGCGCTGCCTTGTCAAGAGCAGCATGCAAATCCAGAACAGCCTGACCAAAGACACGCTTGTCCCCACCTGATGAAGCATATAGGAATTCGACAATTTCTTCCAACTTGAAGTCCGAACGGTGACTAGCTTCCTCAATACCGTAAACACGAGGCATATCGGTAGTTGAGCCATCCATCAAATGGTGGAAATCCTTAACCTTGTTGAAATTATCATCATCACTGGTAAATGAATTCTCTGTTTCAAAGTGAATCAAACCATAGTGTGACAAGGCTTTGGCAATCCCATTCTGGTTATTAGTATCAGTGACATGGGTAGCCTGGTCTTTCAGTTCATCTTCACCATTTCCCATGGCAACACCAACGCCAACGCCAGACAGCATTTCTAGGTCATTTTCCGAATCCCCAAAGGCCATAACCTCACTGAGTTCGAAATCAAAAACCTCACCTAGATGAGCGATACCTTTCAACTTAGATTGATCCGCTGAAATAATATCGGCTGAGTAAGGACTTGAGCGGGTAATCTTCACATGAGGAAATTTTTCTTTAATATCTTGTGTTTCACCCACCGTCGCTACCATAACTACCTGATAAATAGGCTCACGCATGATAGTTTTAAGGGTTTCAATGCTTTGTGGCTTGAAACGACGAATTAAAGACTTGAAACTACGCTCCACCATCTTAGCCCAGGACTTAGGGACAATACGACTAACGATTTGCCCAAACTTACTCGTCCCCATACTGATGATATTAGAACCAACAAGACCTGTACTAGTCCCTAGAGAAATCTCTCTACGGTGCTTGGTGGCATAGCGAATCAAGTTGTAGACTGTTGATTTAGGGAGCTGGTTTTGATAAAGGACCTTGTCGTGAGTCAAAATATACTGACCGTTATAAGTGACTGCAAAATCCAAACCTAGATTGTCCATGAAAGGCTGGACAAATCCTGGACCACGACCTGTTGCCAAACCAACTAAGATACCATCTTCCTTCATTTGACTGATGGCTTTTTTGGTTGAACTAGACACGCGTTTTCGGTCATTTAGAAAAGTCCCATCAATATCAAAAAAGACTGCTTTAATGGCCACAGAGCTCCCCTCCTTCTAACATCTTATGCTAAAATAAATTATAACATAAATATGATAGTGAGTAGTATAAATGATTAAAAAAATCCTAGTCCTTCATACTGGAGGAACCATTTCCATGTCCGCAGATGACGATGGCAGGGTCAGTCAAAACGCTGATAATCCCATGAACCATGTGGGGTTTGATTTAGATAATTTAGAACTAACCGTTGTCGATTTTCTTAATATTCCAAGTCCACATATCACACCCTACCACATGTTGGATATTTACAAAAAAATCAAGGAAACAGCTGGGCAATATGATGGTGTGGTCATCACCCACGGAACAGATACCCTGGAAGAAACAGCCTACTTCCTAGATACCATGAACGTTCCTGAAATTCCAATCGTCATAACTGGTGCCATGCGTTCGTCAAATGAGCTAGGAAGCGATGGCGTCTACAACTATCTCTCAGCCCTTCGTGTCGCAAGCAATGACAAGGCTGCCGATAAAGGTGTCCTAGTCGTTATGAACGATGAAATCCATGCGGCCAAGTACGTGACTAAGACCCATACTACAAACGTGGCAACCTTCCAAACACCAACCCATGGTCCACTAGGCATCATCATGAAGCATGATATCCTCTGGTTCAAAACTGCTGAGCCTCGTGTTCGCTTTGACTTGAAACAAATTACAGGAACTGTGCCAATCATTAAGGCTTATGCTGGAATGGGAATTGGAGATGGTATCATCAGTCTCCTAGCCCCTGAAAAGATTGACGGCGTGGTTATCGAGGCTCTAGGCGCCGGAAATCTCCCACCACTAGCTGCAAGAGAAATTAAGTCACTTATGGACAAGGGAGTTCCCGTTGTACTCGTTTCCCGTTGCTTTAACGGCATCGCCGAGCCAGTCTATGCCTATGAAGGTGGTGGTGTTAAACTCCAAGAAGCAGGCGTTATGTTCATCAAAGAACTCAATGCTCCAAAAGCTCGTCTCAAGCTCCTCATTGCACTCAGTGCAGGACTAGAAGGCCAAGAATTGAAAGATTATATTGAAGGGTAAGACATGAAACTTAGCATTGAAGCAACTGATAAATTGGAAAACAAAGATTTCCACTAGGAACTAATCGTCTTACAGACACATGTCACCATGGTCTGTGGTACTGTGCTAGCCAGTCTATCCCGGATTGCATGGCTGAAGAAAAAATACTAGTTTATAGATAAGGTTTTACTACTTTACAAATAAGATTTGTTCAATGATTCGAAAAACAGAAAAACCAGTTAAGAAAATCTCAACCGGTTATCTTACTTATGTTAATCGCCTAAACTGGTCATTCTTCCGTCTAGACTTGTTATGATTTTAAGAAGAGGGATTCTACGTTATGAAAAAGAAAAAAGGATTTTTGGAAATTGAGGGATGAAAGCTGTAGAATATGGGTAAATTTAGCCTCTTCCTGGGCATCACTATTAGTTTTGATAAACCTTAAAGTCTTGAGGATGCTTTTGAAAATTGGGGTTATAAATTACTTTAATTTTTACTGTCATTGTTTTTCCTCCTTTTTAGGAATGGTTTGACCTAGCCAAAACGTTTTATTATCAAAACCTAACTCGTTTTGATGGTTTTATTATAGGGTCTCTAACTTAAAGAAAGCTTGTAATAAACTTGAAGGAAGCAAAAACTCTCAGTGAGTTCACTGAGAGTTTTTGTTATCATGGATAAAATAAGGTAAAGCCTGCAAAATAAAATATAAGACCTATCATCCTAAGAAAGAAGGCATGGCAGATAGCAAAAAATCGAGTTTTAACCGCTTCTTTTTCATTGGTTTCCTCCTCAGTCAAACTCATCTTGGTTTCTCAAATGAGCTTCTAGCACCTGCCAATCAGGATTCTCACGCCAGTTAGGGTCAGAAACAATTTGACTGGCCACGCGCCTTGCTTCTTCTAGGATATTATAGTCTTCCACAATATCAGCCACCTGAAATTCAGGAATGCCTGACTGCCGCGTCCCGAAAATCTCTCCTGAGCCACGCATTTTAAGGTCCTCTTCTGCTAAAACAAAACCATCCGTAGTCTCACACATGGCCTGCATGCGTTTTTTACCGGTATCATTTTTAGGATTAGCCACCAAAACACAGTAGGACTGCTTATGGCCACGACCTACACGTCCTCGAAGTTGGTGAAGCTGGCTAAGTCCAAAGCGGTCGGCATCCATAATGACCATAACCGTAGCATTTGGCACGTTAACCCCCACTTCGATAACTGTAGTTGATACTAAAATCTGAGATTTTTTATCCTTGAAGTCCTGCATAATTTGATCTTTTTCATCATTTTTCATGCGACCGTGCATCAGAGCCACTGTAGCTGAATCCCCAAAGAAATCTGTGAGTTCCTGATGAAGGGCCACCGCATTTTTCAAATCGAGAGCCTCAGACTCTTCAATCAAAGGTGAAATAAAATAGACCTGAGCATCTTTTTCCAACTCTCCCTTGATCCAAGTCAGTACGGTATCTAGTTGCTCATGTTTAACCCAACGGGTAATAATAGTCTTACGTCCAGCCGGCATCTGATCAATGATTGACACATCCATCTCCCCAAAGGCAGTGATTGCCAAGGTCCTAGGAATGGGTGTTGCTGTCATCATGAGGACATCAGGATTGTCTCCCTTCTCTCGGAAAATACGACGTTGGTTAACTCCAAATCGGTGCTGTTCATCAGTAATCACCAACCCAAGTTTATGATAAATCACCGCATCCTGAATCAGTGAGTGAGTTCCCACAATCATTTGAGCCTCCCCAGACTCAATTTTAGAAAGAGCTACTTTCTTATCTGCCATCTTCATCCCAGAAGTTAAGAGGACTACCTTTAGCTCAGGAAAAAGTCCCTTCAAACTCTGATAATGCTGCTCTGCTAAGATTTCCGTCGGCACCATAAGGGCAGACTGCAATCCTGCCGTATAAGCCCCATACATGGCAAGACTAGCAATAACTGTCTTTCCTGAGCCCACGTCTCCCTGCAAGAGACGGTTCATGTGAGCCCCAGATTTCATATCAGCTAGGATTTCTGATAAACTGCGCTCCTGGGCTTTGGTCAGAGGGAAAGGAAGGGTAGCAATCTTGGCTTTTATTTTTACCTCATCGTAAGAAATCGCTAGTCCATTGGTCTCTGATTTATTCTCAGCCTTTAGCACCTGTAAATTCATCTGGAAATAAAAGAGCTCCTCAAACTTAATCCTACGTAGGGCCTGCTTATATTCAGCCAAATCTTTAGGAAAATGCATGACACGCACAGCCTCTTGACGTCCCATGAGACGATACTTGTCCATCAGCACTTGGGGGAGACTTTCCTCCAACAAATTAAGGGCGCCACTGTCAAAAGCTACCTTTATAGCCTTTATCAGCTGGGCCTGACTAACACCCTGAGCCACATGGTAGACTGGCTGCATATCGTCCTCAACATGAGCCAAGACTTTCATACCAGTCACTGCAGACTTCTTACGGTCCCACTTGCCAAAGATAGCCACTTCTGCCCCCACCTCAAACTTGTCCACAAGATAAGGCTGATTAAAGAAATTAATGGCAATCACAGCCTCACCCTGCTTTATTTTAAAGCTAAGACGATTACGTTTAAAGCCATAATACTGCACATTGGCCGGTGTTACCACTGTTCCTGTAATGACGGCCTTTTCTCCATCCATCAGTTCAAAGATGGACTTACTCTTAAAATCTTCATATCGAAAAGGAAAATAAAGCAAGAGGTCCCCAACTGTGTGTAAATCTAATTTGGTAAATTTTTCAGCGGACTTAGGACCAAAGCCCTTCAAATCTGCAATTGGTGAATCTAGTTGAATCATATTCTATATCATTTCTATCGAGTTCTGTTCCTTGTAAAAGAGGAAGCCTTATCAGCTATTATAACACATGGAAATGATCTTCCCTAAAATCAAAAAATCCAGTATCAAACTGGATTTCCTTTTTTATATTAGTCATAGCTACGAGGTACACGATCACTAAGTAAACAAAGGACCTCGTAGTTGATTGTGCCACGCTTTTCAGCCACCTCTGTCGCAGTAATGCTCGCTCCTCCATTTTCACCCATAAGCGTAACTGGAGTTCCTAGTGGATAAACCTTAGGAAGGCGAACAGTGATCTGGTCCATAGACACACGCCCAACAATAGGACAAAGTTGTCCATCCACAATAACATGGAAACCTTGTAAATCTCTAGTCCAACCATCCGCATAGCCAATTGGAAGCGTTCCAATAACTTCTTCATCCGTAGTTGTATAGGTTGCACCGTAACCCACGTCTTGACCGGCTGGAAGGGTCTTAACATGAATAAGAGCTGTCTCTAAACTTAGGGCAGGTTGAATATTATAGGGAAGTTCCAAGACACTGCCACTAGGATTGAGACCATAGATGACAACACCCAGACGTACCGTATTAAAGACGGTTGCTGCATGCCAAATACTTGTCGCTGAGTTGCTAGCGTGCACCAAGCGAGGTCTATCAGTCAAGTTATCCACCAAATCGGTGAAGAAAGATAATTGACGCTTAAATTTACTATCATCTGCTTCATCAGCTGTTGCAAAATGAGTAAAAATACCTTCGACATCAGCACCAAGAGCCTTCAGACCAGCAATCAAGTTATCTGCGTCCTTTAGGTTACGTACCCCAATACGACCCATACCTGAATCAACCTTAATATGACAGGTCAAACCTGTCAAATCAAGCCCTTGTTTCTGAGCCAGTGCCAACCACTCAAGTGAGGCCACCGTCAGACTAATATTTTCTTGAATAGCCAAGGGAATACCATCTGGCAAGACTACTCCCAAAATAAGTATCGGTTGCTCTATGCCAGCTTGACGAAGTTCAAGCGCCTCATCTAGGTTAGAAACACAAAAACCATCCACCTGCTTAGACACATGTTTAGCCACTTCAACAGCGCCATGACCATAAGCATTGGCCTTTACAACTGCAAAAGTCTGCACCTGTTTAGGAATATGACTAACCACTTGTTCAATATTTTCTGAAATTGCTGACAGATCAACCTTTGCCAAGGTTGGTCGATGTAAACTCGAAATCATAAGCTATCCTCTTCCAACACCTATCTCTTGGTTTTTTCTAAAATGACACTTGCCTGAACAAAATCACCACTATGAGAAATGGAGATAAAGACATTTCCTTCAAAAGGCGACTGAGTAACCACGGGAGCTCCCTTATCATTATTTAGAATTTCAATATCCTTAAAACTGACTGCTCCGATTCCAGTACCCCAGGCCTTTGAAAAAGCTTCCTTCCCCGCCCAACGGCCTGCCAGAAACGATATCTGACGCTCTCCAGAAAGGGACTCGAAACGCTCCCATTCTTTTGGTGTCAGTACTTTCTTTGCAAAACGTGGGTTTCGGTCATAGGCCTTTTTAACTGCTGAAATTTCCTGCAAGTCTATACCATGTCCAAAAATCATAAACTATTTTGAAAGGGTAGTATGGATTTCACGAATAAGGTTAACCGTTTTTTCCCAACCGAGGCATGGATCTGTGATTGATTTTCCATAAACTTCAGGTGTATCTTGACGACCATCTTCAAGATAAGATTCAATCATAAAGCCACGCACAGTATCAGCAATACGCTTATCCCACTCACGGTTAAGAAGAACTTCACGCACAATACGGATTTGCTCCATGAAGTTTTTACCAGAGTTATCATGATTTGTATCAACAAGAATAAATGGATTTTCTAAACCAAATTCACTATATTTATCCAAAGCCTTAACTAAGTCCTCGTAGTGGTAGTTAACCTCGTTTTGACCATATTCGTTACTAGAACCACGTAAAATAGCATGTGCTAATGGATTACCGTCTGTTTTCACTTCATGGCCATTGTAGATAAACTCTTGCTCATTGTGAGCAGCATAGATAGCATTGAACATAACATTAAGATTTCCAGAAGTTGGATTTTTCAACCCCGTTGGGACATCAAGCCCCGAAGCCACAAAACGATGTTCTTGATCTTCAACTGATCGAGCACCAATAGCATGGTAACTTAACAAATCTTCAAAATAGATCAGATTTGTCGGATATAGCATCTCATCAGCAAGCGGAAGTCCGGTTTCCCTAATAATGCGAGATTGTAGACGACGCACTGCCTTAATACCTGTTATAAGATCAGTAGCTCCTTCTGAATCAGGTTGGTGAACAAGTCCTTTATAACCATCACCATTTGTGCGTGGTTTAGCCGTATAAACACGCATAACAATGAAAATCTTATCCTTGACTTCCTCTTGCAACTTAGATAGGCGATGAGCATAGTCAAGTACAGCTTTTTCATTATCTGACGAACATGGTCCAATAACTAAGAGAAGACGATCATCCTCACCTTTAATTATCTTAGCTAAGGCACTATCATTAACCTGTTTTTTCGCCAAGTCATCTCCTGTAAGAGCATGTGCTTTTCTTACTTCTGCTGTATCAATTAATGAACTAATTTTATGAATTCCCATTTCCCTATTCTCTACTTCCTATTTTGGATAAAGAGTCGAGCCGTTTGGAAGATCCCAAAACGGCTCAATTCTTTACATTCAGACTGTTTTCAAATTATTATTTTGAAAGTGTTGCGTGAATTTCACGAATCAATTGCTCAGTATTATCCCAACCAAGACATGGGTCAGTAATTGATTTTCCATAAATCTCTGGTGTGTCCTGACGACCATCTTCAAGATAAGACTCGATCATAAATCCACGTGCAAACTTATTAATTTTTTCATTCCAATCACGGTTAATCAAGGTCTGACGTACAATACGTACTTGCTCCAAGTAACGTTTACCAGAATTATCGTGGTTCGTATCAATCACGATAAATGGATTTTGAAGTCCCATCTTTTCATAGGTGTTAATAGTATCAAGGATATCATCATAGTAGAAATTAGGAATATTCTTCCCGTATTCATTTGTTGATCCACGAAGGATAGCGTGTGCTAACGGATTTCCAGATGTCTGAACTTCTTCACCGTTAAAGAGGAAGTCTTGTTTGTTTTGTGCAGCATAGATACCATTAAACATAATGTTAAGGTTACCTGATGTTGGATTTTTCATTCCAGTTGGTACGTCAATACCCGACGCGACGAAACGGTGTTGTTGATCTTCTACAGAACGAGCACCGATGGCAATGTAGGACACAAGGTCATCTACCAAAGGAAGGTTTTCCGGGTAAAGCATTTCGTCAGCAGTTGTGATACCAGTTTCTGTGATAACACGGTAGTGAAGATTACGTACAGCTTTGATACCATTAATTAGATTCGGTTTTCCTTCAGCATCAGGTTGGTGCACAAGCCCTTTATACCCATCACCGTTTGTACGAGGTTTAGCAGTATAAACACGCATAACCATAAATACTTTATCTTTCACTTCTTCTTGAAGTTTAGCCAAACGGTGTGCATAATCAAGAACTGCATCCTCATTATCAGATGAACATGGACCAATCACCAAAAGTGTACGGTTGTCCTCACCCTTGATGATTGCCTCAAGCTCTTTATCACGAGCTTGCTTCTTGGCAAGGGCTTCTCCTGTCAATGTCGTTGATTCTTTAACTGCATCAAAATCAATTTTTTCACTTACTGCTTTAAAAACCATTATAATTACCTATTTCTTTTTATCTAAAACTGTTTACGACCGTGACAATTTTTGAATTTCTTACCAGAGCCACATGGACAGAAGTCATTACGACCAACCTTGCTAAAGTCAATCTCTTGACCGTTAGCATCTGCTTGATGTGCTTGAATATTGCCTGTTGCTGTTGTTGAAACACGTTCATTAACATGTTCACGAGATTGTTCGTGGATTTGTGCTTTCATCATCGTACGAGTTACATCATACTCAATAGCACCAATCATATCTTGGAACATCTTGAAACTTTCAGATTGATACTCAACGATTGGGTTGTTTTGCGCATAACCACGCATACCAACGGCGTTACGTAATTGATCAAGGGCATCAATGTGGTCTGTCCACTTATTATCAACAACCATCAAAATCAAGACTTTTTGGAATTCGCGAATAGCCTCCTCTGAACGCAATTTCTTAATTTGACGATCATAAACATTATCTGCTAACTCAGTCAGATAAACCTTGATAGCATCATAATTAACACTACGTTTAGTCACCTCTCCCACTTCTTTTAGATCTTCAAGTGAGATGGCATCCTCAGGAACCAAGGCCTGACGTGCAAAGTTCAAGATACCTTTAAGAGCTTCTTCTTGATCGTTACGACTGTGTCCATCAACCGTACGGTTAATAGTACGCTTGATCATAGCCTTGATTTCAGGTTCAAGGTCACGTTCTGCTGTAATAACATCATAACGCTCAGCGTAGATGATTTCACGCTGTTCACGCATAACGTCATCGTACTGAAGGACTTGTTTACGAGTATCGTAGTTATTCCCTTCGACACGTTTTTGAGCTGATTCCACTTGACGAGTCAACATACGTGATTTGATAACAATATCTTCGTCATCAGCGTTCAAACGTTCCAAGACATGCTTGATACGGTCAGAACCGAAACGACGCATCAATTCGTCTTCAAGAGATAGGTAGAATTGAGACTCCCCTGGATCCCCTTGACGTCCCGAACGACCACGCAACTGGTTGTCGATACGACGACTTTCATGACGCTCTGTACCAATGACACAAAGTCCACCAAGCTCCAGAACACCTTCACCAAGTTTGATGTCAGTACCACGACCGGCCATATTGGTCGCAATCGTAACAGCACCACGTTGACCTGCATTCATGATAATATGCGCTTCTTTTTCGTGGTTCTTGGCATTAAGTACTTCGTGAGGAATACCTGCGTCAACCAACATCTTAGAAATCAAGTCAGATGTTTCAACGGCAACCGTACCAATAAGAACTGGTTGCCCCTTCTCATAACGACGCTTAACATCTTGTACCACAGCACGGAATTTAGCATCCAAAGTTGAGTACAGAAGGTCATCATGGTCAATACGTTGAATTGGACGGTTTGTTGGAATTGGGATGACTCGCATGTTATAGATTTCACGGAATTCATCCTCTTCAGTCTTACCAGTACCAGTCATACCTGACAATTTCTTGTACATACGGAACATATTTTGGTAAGTGATTGAGGCAGAAGTCTTGGTTTCCTCTTGGACTGGTACACCTTCTTTAGCCTCAATGGCTTGGTGGAGCCCATCTGAAAAACGACGACCTTCCATGGTACGACCAGTAAATTGGTCAACAATAAGGATTTCTTGCTCAGGACTTACCACGTAGTCAATATCACGCAACATAATGTAGTTGGCACGAAGGGCATTGTCAATATAGTGAGTCAAGGCAACATTGTCAATATCGTACAAATTTTCCAAGTTGAAGAACTCTTCAGCCTTGTCAATACCTGAGTCATTCAAACCAATTGTTTTTGTTGGAATATCAATCGCATAATCATCTTCAGTCAATGTCTTAACAAAAGCATCCGCACGGTGATACAACTGATTAGTTTCTGAACTTACAGGCCCTGATACGATCAATGGTGTACGAGCTTCATCAATAAGAACCGAGTCAACCTCATCGACCAAGGCAAAGTTCAATGGGCGTTGTACCATGTTTTCCTTACGAACAACCATATTATCACGAAGATAGTCGAAACCTACCTCTGAGCTGGTTGAGTAAGTGATGTCACAATTATAAGCTTCACGTTTTTCAGCTGGTGATTTAGATGAAAGGTTGATCCCTACTGACAAACCGAGCCAACTATAAAGCTCACCCATTTCAGTCGCATCACGCTCTGAAAGGTATTCGTTAACGGTGATAACGTGTACACCTTCACCTGAAATAGCATTCAAGTAGACAGGCATTGTCGCAGTAAGGGTTTTCCCTTCCCCTGTACGCATCTCCGCTACGTCACCATAGTGAAGCACAATACCACCCATAATTTGCACACGATATGGGAAAAGTCCAAGGACACGTTTTTGCTCCCTCACGAACAACCGCAAATGCCTCCGGCAAGAGCTGATCTAGACTTTCTCCGTTTTGGTATCGTTGTTTAAATTCTTCTGTTTTTGCCTGAAGTTCTTCATCTGAAAGAGCTGCCATTGCATCAGCATAGCTCTCAACTTTCTTGGCAGTTTTTTCTAGTTTTTTAATTTCGCCCTTATCATTTTCAATGATTTTGCGTAATATATTTGCCATCTTTTTTCCTTTCGACAGTCCTTATCTCCGTATTTTACCACAAATGCCCCTTTTAAACAAGAAATCACTCAAGTATTGACAAAGAAAAAAGCCCTAGTTTAAAGGCTTTCACAACAGATTAGCAAATAAACTAAAACTTCTTTATTAGATTCACTGAAAATATCGACAATAACACTTCAAGGCTATCCCTCAATGATTTCTTGATTCTCTAAGAAATCCTCAAAGTCATGTAAGAGATTTTCAAAGGCCTGTTCAAAGAAAGCTCTATCACTACTACTATAATCCTTCATAATCATAGGGCTGGCCTCAAAATCCACGTAAAATTCGTATTCCAGGACACCATTTTCCCAGTAAAATTTGATACTAGGAGAGGCTGTCTTTTCACCACACATATCAGAAATTGCCCGTTGCAAACCATAAATGTGGTCTCCATAGTCTTTCAAACGATAATAAGCTCCCTCAAAATAATAGGATCACCCAATTTCAACACGCTCAAAAAGAGCTGATAATGCTTGTTCATTACTCATACTCAAGCCTCGTTAGGGTGACTGACAATCATCTCTAATTGTCCATCAATTTCCCAATCTGTAACATTATTTGGAAGAAGGAAGTGATCACCTTTTTTTAGACAATAAATGCGTGAATCGACAGTCAAAGTCCCATTACCAGAAAGTACTGAACAGAGCAAATAAGGGGCTGATTGCTTGAAATCAACTAATCCACTGAATTTCCATTTGTATACTGTGAAAAAGGCGTTTGATGTCAAACAAGTCATCTCTAACTGCATGGTCTTAACAGTTGATGGGACACTATTTTGGGGCTCCCCAAGATTCAGAACATCAAGAGACTGTTGGATGTGAAGCTCACGTTGATTGCCTTGATCATCCCTACGATCAAAGTCATATACACGATAAGTGGTATCGCTAGATTGTTGTGTTTCTAGGATAAGGATACCTGGACCAATAGCATGCATGGTACCGCTTGGTACAAAGAAAAAGTCACCTTTTTTTACAGGCGTTTTCGACAAAAGCCCATCCCAATCACCCGCTTCAATCAAAGTTGCCAGCTCTTCCTTGGTTTGAGCCTTGTGGCCATAGATAATTTCAGCGCCCTCTTCGGCGTCAATAATATACCAACACTCCGTCTTTCCTAGTTCACCTTCATGCTCCATACCATAGGCATCGTCTGGGTGTACCTGCACTGACAGCCAATCATTAGCATCCAAAATCTTTGTCAACAAAGGAAATACACTCGCCTTTGGATGTCCAAAAGTTCTGGTTTGTCTTTGTAAAGTTCTGCTAGATGAAAACCAGAATACTTCCCGTTCTTGACGTAAGATACACCATTAGGATGAGCAGAGATTGCCCAGTATTCTCCAGTGTGTTCACTAGGAATATCATAACCAAACTCTGTCTTAAGTCGATTACCTCCCCATATTTTTTCATGCATTGGCGAATCTAAAAATAAAGGTTCCATTACATCCTCCTGTATAGAGCAAAACGCCTTAAGATCATGTCTTAAAGCGATTTTACATATTTGGGTTATTTGCGTGAGTATTTGTCAGCTACATCTTTGGCAAGTGCAAAGTTACCAAGTGTCGCAGACCCATTACCTGAAACAGCCGGTGTCACAATATACTCAGTCACGTCTGGCACTGGAAGGTAACCATTCAACAGAGCTGTGAATTTTTCACGGACACGGCGAAGCATGTGTTCTTGTCCCATAACACCACCCCCAAAGACGATAACCTCTGGGCGGTAGAGCACAGTTGCTTGGACAGCAGCTTGAGCAATGTAGTAAGATTGAACATCCCAAACCTCAGAGTTTTGCTCAATCAATTCACCACGAATACCTGTACGGGCTTCAAGCGATGGACCAGCAGCCAAACCTTCCAAACATCCGCGGTGGAATGGACACGTTCCGTTAAATTCATTGGCAACATCATTTGGGTGAAGTGGTACATAGACGTGACCCACCTCAGTATGACCTAAGCCACCAATGAATTCTCCATTTTGAATAGCACCAGCACCAATACCAGTTCCGATAGTGTAATAAACAAGACTCTTAACACCTTTACGAGCAAGTGTTTCACCATAAGCAGATGAATTCACATCAGTCGTAAAGTAGAACGGAACATTAAATTCCTTAGCGATTAAACCAAGAAGGTCTATGTTTGACCAGTGTGGTTTTGGCGTTGAAGTTACAAAACCATATGTTTCTGAATTTGGATCAACATCTATCGGACCAAATGAACCAATAGCGATTCCTTCCAACTGATCTTCATAACGTTTGAAAAATTCAACCGTACGATCAATTGTTTCGTAAGGTGTAGTTGTTGGGAATTGAGTTTTTTCAATGACTTGGAATTTCTCATCACCAACAGCACAAACAAACTTTGTACCACCAGCTTCCAAGCTTCCGTATAGTTTAGCCATATGTAAAGCTAACTCCTTTTATGATTAATAAATAACTATCTTGTCACTATTATAAAGAAAAGCAAGATAAAAGACAATCTAAATAAAAGCATATTTAAGCTGCTACCAACTTGGCTTCATATCACTCTTCTTTATAAAACATTCAACTAAAAAAGCCGAAACAGCTTCGACTTTTCTAGCTTATTATTTAACTGCGATGAAGTCATCACCCTCAGCAACTGAACCAGTTGCTACTGATGAAACATCTTCGTAGTCTGCAGTGTTTGTAACGATAACCATAGTTGTATCGTCAAGACCTGCTTCAGTGATAACTGAGCTATCGAAGGTAGCCAAGACATCACCTTTTTTAACACGTTGATTTGCTTGAACCTTAGCATCAAATCCTTTACCGTCAAGTGAGACAGTATCGATACCGATGTGGATAAGCACTTCAGCACCTTTATCAGATTTTAGACCGTAAGCGTGACCTGTTGGGAAGGCAATTTGCACTTCACCATCAAATGGTGCAACAACTCGGTTACCTGAAGGTTTGATAGCGGAACCTTTACCCATAGCTCCTGAAGAGAAGACTGGGTCATTTACATTTTCCAAAGCTACAACTTCACCTTTAAGTGGTGCAGCAATTGTTTCAGCTTGCAATGCAACTGGAGCAGAACCTGCTGAGGCAATATCTTCAGCAACAACTTCTGTTTGAGCTTCAACCTCTTCCTCTTTATATCCAAAGATCCAAGTAAGAGCGAAACCAAGAGTAAGTGTTACAAGTACCATGATTACATACTTAAGTACTTGACCATTTAGGTAGAGAAGAGTACCAGGAACGATTGTTACACCAAATCCTGTACCAGCAAGGTTAAGGATTGATGCCAACCAACCACCAGCAGCACCAGCGATAAGACCCATGATAAATGGTTTACCGAACGAAGGTTAACCCCGAAGATAGCTGGTTCAGTGATACCAAGTACTGCTGAAAGACTTGCAGGGAAAGCGAGAGCTTTCAACTTAGAGTCTTTAGTTTTAACACCAACAGCAAGTGTTGCACCAGCTTGAGCAGTCATCGCAGCTGTGATGATAGCGTTAAGTGGGTCTTTACCTGTATTAGAAATAAGGTTAGCTTCAAGCAAGTTGAAAACGTGGTGAACCCCTGTAACGACGATAATTTGGTGAATACCACCTAGAACAAGACCTGCAAGACCAAATGGCAAGGCAAGAATCCACTCTGTACCAGCAAGTACGTAGCTCTCAACTGTGTGGAAGACAGGACCAATGATAAAGAGGGCCAAAGCTGACATCACAGCAAAGACAACAAGTGGACGCAAGAGAAGGTCAAGAACATCTGGAACCCATTTACGAACCCATTGTTCAAACTTAGCACCAATCAAACCTACGAAGAAGGCTGGAAGGACTGAGTTTTGGTAACCAACTACTGGAATAAAGTCAAAGAAGTAAATTGGTTTTGCAGCACCTGATACAACATCCCAAGCATTTGGAAGAGCATTGTTAACCATCATCAAACCAAGAACCAAACCAAGAAGTGGTGAACCACCGAAAACGTTAAAGGCTGACCAACAGATCAAGGCTGGGAAGAAGGCAAAGGCTGTATCTGTCAATACAACTGTATAAGTGTAGAAATCAGTAGCAGCGAAGGCTTTAGATGTTGTACCAAAAAGAGCAAGAACTGTATCATTATTGATGGCTCCACGGATACCCATGAAAAGACCAGTCGCTACGATAGCTGGAAGCAATGGAACGAAAACGTCACCGAATGAACGGATGGCACGTTGGAACCAGTTCCCTTGTTTAGCAGCTTCTGCTTTTTGTTCGTCTTTAGATGCTGTTGGAAGACCTTGAGCAACGACTTCGTCGTAAATCTTGTTAACAGTACCTGTACCAAAGATCATTTGGTATTGACCTGAGTTAAAGAAAGCACCTTGAACTTTTTCAATATTCTCAGCTTTTTCTTTATTGATTTTATTTTCATCTTTAACCATAACACGTAGACGTGTCGCACAGTGAGCAACACTGTTAACATTTTCACGTCCACCGAGGGCTTCGATGACTTCTTTTGCAATTTGTTTGTAATTCATTTGCAAAATTCTCCTTAATAAAATTTGTTTTTGAAAACGTTTCGCTTTTCTTTACGATATCAATTTTAACATCTTTAACAAAATTTGTTTTTGAAAACGCTTCACTTTTCTTTACGATATTAATTTTAACATCTTTCTGTCATATGTCAAACGTTTAGCATTTTTTTGTTTTCTTATTATAAATCGTTGATTTTTCTAGGTAAAACGTTTACTATATTACTAATAAATAAATTAGGGGATTATTAAATATGAATCTACCAACAGAAGTTCGTTACCGTCCATACACAGATTGGACAGACGGAGAAAAAACAAAGATTAAAGAGAATGTTGGCAAATCACCTTGGCGTGCAAGCTACCATATTGAACCAGAAACAGGACTTCTAAATGACCCAAACGGTTTTTCTTACTTTAATGGTAAGTTCCAACTTTTCTATCAAAGTTGGCCATTTGGAGCCGCTCATGGTTTGAAACAATGGGTTCATACTGAATCTGAAGATTTGGTTCACTTTACAGAAACTGGTGTCAAACTCTTGCCAGATCATGAAAATGACAGCACGGTGCCTACTCAGGTTCTGCTTATCAAATCGGTGATAAACTTTTTATCTTCTATACAGGTAATGTCCGTGATGAAACTGGATTCGCGATCCACGTCAAATCGGTGCCTGGATGGATAAAAACTACAAAATCAAAAAAATCGACAAGGTTCTTATCAAAAAACCTACTGACGTTACTGAGCACTTCCGTGACCCTCAAATCTTCGATTACAAGGGACAATTTTATGCTATCATAGGTGCTCAAAACCATGATAAACAAGGTTTCATCAAATTTTACAAAGCAGTTGATAATGATGTCGAAAACTGGGTTGAGGTTGGAGATCTCGACTTTGGTGGCACTGGCTCAGAATACATGATTGAGTGTCCAAATATTGTCTTTGTAGATGGCAAACCTGTTCTTCTTTATTGCCCACAAGGTCTTGATAAAGCTGAACTCGACTATAACAATATTTATCCTAATACTTATAAGATTTTCCAAGATTTCGACCCTGAGAAAGCTGCCCTTGTTGGTGGTACACCAATCATCAACTTGGACTACGGGTTCGAAGCTTATGCTACTCAAGGATTTAACACTCCTGATGGTCGTGCGCTTATTGTTAGCTGGATTGGTCTCCCAGACGTGGACTATCCAACTGACAAATACGACTACCAAGGTGCTATGAGCTTGGTTAAAGAATTATCTATCAAAGATGGAAAACTCTACCAATACCCAGTAGAAGCTATTACAAGCTTACGTACTAGACAAGAAGATTTCTCTGAAAAAACGGCAACAACTAACACTTACGAGCTTGAACTTAACTTCCAAGCTAACACTCAAACAGAACTTGTCCTCTTCGCAGACCAAGAAGGAAATGGCTTATCACTTACCGTTGATACTGCAAAAGGAAAAGTTATCCTTGACCGTTCTAAAGCTGGCGAACAGTACGCTACAGACTTTGGCACAAGTCGTGAATGCACTCTTGATGCCGGACAAGCTGCAACAGCAAACATCTTTGTGGATAACTCAATTGTTGAAATTTTCTTCAATAAAGGTGAGAAAGTCTTCACTAGCCGCGTCTTCCCAAGTGCTGAACAAACTGGTATCAAAGTAGCATCAGGGAACGTTTCTGGTCACTACTTCGACTTAAAATACTAGGGTGATTTATGGTCGCAAAGCTTACTGACGTTGCCGAACTGGCTGGTGTGAGCCCAACCACAGTTTCCCGCGTCATAAACAAAAAGGGCTACCTCTCACAAAAAACCATTGACAAAGTACACGCTGCCATGCAGGAGCTGAATTACAAGCCTAATAATTTGGCTCGAGGTCTCAAAGGAAAATCAGCCAAGCTCGTTGGCTTGATTTTTCCAAATATTTCCAACATTTTTTACGCTGAGCTTATCGAACGACTTGAGGACGAGCTCTTTAAGCAGGGTTATAAAACCATCATTTGTAACAGTGAGCATGATCCCAACAAGGAAAAGGACTATTTGGAAATGCTTTCCGCCAACCAATGTGATGGTATCATCTCGTCTTCTCACAATCTTGGTATAGAAGATTATGAAAAGGTTGAAGCTCCTATCATTGCCTTCGACCGTAATCTGGCCCCAAAGATTCCTATTATCTCATCTGATAACTTTGAAGGAGGAAAATTAGCCGCAAAAACCTTGGTCAAGGCCGGTTGTCAGCGTATTGTCATGATTACAGGTAATGATAATTCAGATTCCCCAACTGGACTCCGTCAACTTGGATTTAATTACGAATTGAATAAACAGGGTATTGTCTGTCCTGTCCCAAACGATTTATCTATCATGCGACGAGAATTAGAAATCAAATCTATTATTTGTCGTGAAAAGCCGGATGGTATCTTTGTCTCAGATGATTTAACAGCTATCTTAGTTATAAAAGTAGCTAGACAACTAGAACTTTCCATCCCAAATGACTTAAAAATCATCGGTTACGACGGTACTGCCTTTATCCGACACTTCTATCCAGAGCTAACAACCATCCAACAGCCTTTGGATGAAATTGCTAAACTTTGTGTCGAAATTCTATTGAAGAAAATCAAAGGCGAAATAGTCAGTCGTGATTATGTGCTACCAATAAATTTGATTTCTGGTTCCAGTATATAAATAAAAGTCGCAAGAAATCTGTACTTGCGACTTTTTCTTGAGCTTAGTTATCAAAAAAAGAAGTTGAAACAGCAATCAACTTCTTTTTCTTATGCTTCATCTGTCACGAACTGACTAAGAACACCATTAATGAACTTAGCAGATGTTTTATCAGAATATTTTTTAGCAATTTCAATAATTTCATTGATAGCCACACGTCCTGGTGTCTCTTCAAAAGACGTGATTTCATAAAGCCCCAAACGAAGGAGGGTACGGTCTGTCATAATCAAACGTGAGAGACTCCAACCTTCTTTCAATTTTTCTTCAATTTGACTATCCAGTTGAGGCAACTCTTCACGAACACCTGTTACTAGACTAAGTAAAAAAGATGGTAGATCAACTTCTGTTTCTTCATCAATTGGCTTGTCGTAAGTGTAAGCAAAATAGGCTTGATCTAAAGCTTCGCCACCAAACTCCAGGGCAAACAGCGTTTGAAAAGCACGCTCACGAAGGTCACGACGTGAATCTTTAAAGATATTAGTCATTCAAAAAATCCTCGTTAAACAATTCAGCCAAGTCTGGTTTTTGTGACTTTTCAGTGACAATAGATTCAACGTGAACGTTTACTTCTGAAATTAACACTTCGGCCATATCGTAGACAGCTGTTTTAATAGCTTTTTGAATTTCAATTGAAACCGCAGGCACATTAACGCCATACTGAAGGGAAACGTAGATATCAACGTTTACTGTACCATCTTCCTCAGTTTGAAGATAAACACCACGTCCCAAGCTTGTTTTGCTGAGACCATCCGTAACGTTTTTGTTTTGAAGGGCGTAAACACCGTCCACTTTAGTTGCAGCGATACCAGTAATCACCTCAAGAACACGAGGGGCAATTACGATTTCACCGATATTTTCTGTAGTCATCGCATATTTCCTTTCCGTTAGTTTGGAAAATAAATCTTTCAAACCAGTGGTTCGAAAGACTTAGTTAGGCTTAGGCACGTGATACGTAAGTACCTTCAACTGTGTTGATAACCAATTTTTGACCAGCTTCGATAAAGTCTGGAACGTTAACCACAAGACCAGTTTCAAGTGTTGCAGGTTTACCTGAACCTGTAACTGTTGCACCTTTGATTGATGGTTGTGTTTCAGTAACTGTCAATTCAACAGTTGTTGGTACTTGCACACCGATAACTTCTGTTCCGTAGAATTGGATTTTTACGTCTGAGTTTTCAAGGATAAATTTCAATTCTTCTTGAACGTTGACTACTGGAATTTCATATTGATCATATGTTTCAGTGTTCATGAAGTATGCAGTATCATCCATTTGGTACAAGTATTGTGCTGGTACTGTTTCGATGATCGCTTGTTCAAATTTCTCTTCTGGACGGTAGCTGGTGTCAAAAGTTGAACCTGAGCGGACATCACGCAATTTCATACGCATGATTGTGTTACCTTTACCAGGTTTGTGGTGACTAGCTTCAAGAACTTTGAGCAATTTGCCATCATTTGTTACGAAAGTCATACCCGCACGGAGTTTACTTGCTTCAATCATTATTAAATACCTCTTTGTAAAAATTATTATCAGTTTATTTTACCATAAATGACAGCATGGCTCAAATATTTTATAGAATCAAACCTAAACCCTAGGATTTTCCAAGGAGAATCTAGTCATCCATCCCCAAGTGTACCTCTGGAACATCATGTTGCACATAAGAGACTCCCTTTTGTTCCATCAACTCAATCGCAAAGGCGTGGGGGCGATAATTAGCCTTATAAGTAATCTTAACAACGCCAGCCTGAAGGAGAGCTTTAGTGCAGTTAATACAGGGGAAATGCGTCACATAGATTTCTGTATTTTAGTAGAAATCCCCTCTTTGGCACACTGGATAAGAGCGTTCATCTCCGCATGGACCGTACGAATACAATGACCATCTTCCATGTAGTGACCTACCTCATTACAGTTATCTGCCTCAGAGACTCCACCGTTATAACCTGTAGCAATAATACGCTTGTCCTTGACCAAAACAGCACCAACAAAAGCACGATCACAGGTAGAACGCTTAGAAATCAGCTCTGCATTAGCCATAAAATAGTCTTGCCAAGATAGACGGTTTGTCATAAAGTATTCCTCCAAATCTTAGAGCACAATCAATTCCTTAGGTGCAAGCGTAATCACTTCGCAACCATTCTCAGTAATAATGATATCATCTTCAATACGAACACCGTATTTGTCAGCCAAATAAATACCTGGTTCATCCGTCAAGACCATACCAGCTTCGATAGTCTCATCAGAATTACCGAAGTAAGGAATCTCGTGAATGTCAAGACCGATACCATGTCCGATACCATGTGTAAAGTAATCACCATAACCCGCTTCAACAATAACATCACGCGCAACCTTATCATAATCACGACGCGTCATGCCAGCTTTAGTTGCATCAATCAAAGATCGATTTGAACGTAAGACGATATCATAAATTTCACGCTCCTCGTCAGTCGTTTCACCAATATGGATAGTACGAGTCATATCACTAACATAATGATTGTAGTAACAACCAAAGTCCATAGTCAAAGTTTCTCCTGACTGGATGACCTTGTCTGAAGCAACACCGTGAGGCATAGCTGAACGGTAACCTGAAGCAATGATAGACTCAAAGGAAATACCTGAAGCTCCATATTCACGCATACGGAAATCTAGGAAGTTAGCCACTTGTAGTTCTGTTGTTTGACCTGGTTTGATAAAATCAAGAACATCTGTAAAGGCACGATCTGAGATAGAACAAGCCTTACGGATAGTTGCCAATTCTTTCTCATCCTTAATCATACGCAACTCTTCCATGAAGTTGGTTTGCGGTGACAAGGTATAGCCTTCAAAAATCGCTTGAAGAGCTTGATAATAAGCGAATGACACCTGATTGTCAAAGCCTATTGTCTCAAGTTTATCTACCTCGACAAATTTAACGATATCTTTTAGTGGATCCTTACTTTCGATAATATCAAAGCCGTGTACAGATTGTTTGGCAATAAGCGTATAACGTGAATCAGTTAAAAAGAGACGACGATTTTTCGTAATGAAAACAGTCGCATTTGTCCCCCAGAAATCCGTCAAATAGTAAATATTATTTTGTCCTGTCACCAACAAGGCATCTAGGCCTGATTGGACAAGTTTAGCATCAAATCGCTCAAGTCTACGTTGCATTTGAATGACCCCTTTGTATTTTAGGTTAATTATATCAAATTTTCAGATTTTAAAGAACGAAGTTGATGCTTTGGCGTGTTTTTTTGATGGCATTAATAAAAAGCCAGATGAAACTCTGACTTTATAAGTACTATACATAGGCTCGCTTTTCGTAAATGGCTGGCGTCAAAAGGAGCAAAAATAGGGTTCAAGCAAACAAAACAAAGGCATCACGAAGACTAAAGAACTGTTGACCACTAGTAAAGACCGCTCGCATAAAACTCAACGAAACGTAAGTCATTAGATTAGTCATAGTATCTCCTAAACTAGCCAAATAGAGTGTAAAGAAGGTCATTCCTGTTACCCCAAAATAGACTGTTACAAAAGCTGTTAAGGTATTCTTTAAAAGTAAGATAATCAAAGTTGAAACCATATAAACAAAAGTCCCATAAGCTAGAAAATAAACATAGATTTGTCTGACATAAACCCACAAAGGAAAATTGACATGCTGCACATAGTACTTGTAAAAAATCAACTCTAAAACCAAGATAGTAGCTGCAAATATAGATAAAATAAGGAAGCTCAGAAGCTTTCGGAGAATCACTTCCCGACCAGATAAGTCACTCACCCGAATCATATTAATCGTTCAATTCTGAAATTCTCTTCCCAAACTGGATAAAGATAAGTAAGCAAAGACAATATCCACCACACCATGATAGAATAGCTAGCTAAAATAGCAGATAGTCCAAGATAAGATCCCTTGTAACCATCACATAAGATAACAATCGCACCAATCATCCCTAGCAATACAAGACAAATAAAGGCACTCTTTGTCACACATTCTTGCTTTAAAAATACCATTTTCAATCTAGTCGCCATAAAAAAGTACCTACTCAATCCCGCTTTTTCATATGTGGAAAGAATTCCCCCTTGTCCCAAAACCTGTTTGATCTTTTCTATTCCTTTAACCAGAATATCATTCTTTTGACGTTCAAAAGCAAGGTCATTTAGTTTTAGTAGGGTCATCAAAGACTTCATGCTTAAATCCTCAGTGTAAATTTTATATTTGGCATTCGCATCATCATCCAAACAAATCAATTTGTGATTCTTCAACAAATAGTTTTTTGTACAAACCTGTTCAAGATTTGATAAGATGTGACTGGAAATAATAAAAGTTAGACCATGATTTTTAGCTATCCTTTCAATCAAGATTAAAAGACTATTGATACCATTAGGATCCAAGCTAGGTAGTCTCATCAAGAAGAATAAATTCATCTGATGTAATTAAAGCAATAAACAGACCTACACGTTGCTTCATACCCAAGGACAACTTGGAAGCCTTGCGTTTGAGATAGGTTGCTACCTCTAAATCTTCTTTATAGCAATCAATTGATGAATAATCTTTATGATAAAGTCTGCAATAAACTTAAGGTTAGCTTTAACCGTCATGTTGGGATATAGAGCTGGAGCTTCAATCAAGGCACCCACAGTTTTAGTATTTAAGTCAATAGTTCCATTAGGTCTCTCTAAGATACCCGAAATTAATTTCATTAAGGTCGTCTTTCCTGCACCATTATTGCCAATCAGACCAGCAATATTCCCCTTTTTCAAGGTTAGAGAGATATTATCCAAGACAGGTTGCTTTCCAAAATTGTAGTTTACCCCTCTACCTCTAGTACTGTAATGTATTTCCTTTCTTTGCTTAATTATATTTTAAATATAAATCTTTAACATCCAAGTGAACTATTCACTTGGACGATGAAAACTTATAACAATTCTTCTTCATTAATTCTCATAAACATAAATATTTTCCAATATGCTATCTTATTTTTCTTAGTTTTAGAATCTCAACCGCAATATAACTTACCGGCTCTACTCCATAGCCAATATCATATGGTACATTTCCTCCAACAATTTCAGAAAGCTTATCAATAGACAAACCATCAAATTTATTCATTGTCATTACATCCATATTTTTCTTCTCCATATCTGGTCCTTTCAAAGGTGTCATTCTAATCCCTGATAACTCTAAAAATAGCTGTTCTTGAGTAATCTTTTAGATGAGATTTGAAGCCAAAAAAATACAGCTACTCTCTTATTTTTAGCAGCTAATTTTATAGAGCTTGACTTTATTATAGAATCTCCCTTATCAAAAAAATAGTGACATAGATGTCACCATAAATAGCTACGAAAAAACAAGTCCTTATATGACTTGTCCAACAATCTGCTTATTTTACGATGTCTCATAATAAGAAACAAAATCATTTCAAAAAGGAGAAGACTAACATAAACTCCAGAAACGTAAAGTAAGGTTTGCCATTTATCCGTTATTGATTCAAAACGACCATGATGATCAACTGTACGAATACTAATCAAAAGACAAATATCTAGAAATAGGACTAGAAAAATACCGTTAAATCCTATGAAAAAACGCTTTTTAACCATAGTGTGACTCTTTTGTTTTTTCTTAACCGTAGAATAGCAAACTCAACTTAAACCAGACTAAAGCAAAAAAAGACTCAGAGAGCCCTTTTCACTTTATTTCAATTTTTCTTTCAAATATTGTCCTGTATAGCTTTTGGGAACGGCTACTACCTCTTCTGGAGTCCCTGTAGCTACGATAGTACCTCCACCAACACCACCTTCAGGACCCAAATCAATGATATGGTCTGCTGTCTTAATAACATCCAGATTGTGCTCAATCACGAGAACCGTGTTACCATCGTCCACAAAACGCTGAAGCACCTTCAAGAGACGAGCAATGTCATCTGTATGGAGACCAGTCGTAGGCTCATCGAGAATGTAGAAAGACTTCCCAGTAGAGCGTTTGTGAAGTTCACTAGCCAGTTTCATACGCTGTGCCTCACCACCTGATAGGGTTGTTGCTGATTGCCCCAAAGTCACATACCCGAGCCCCACATCCTTGATTGTCTGCACCTTACGAGCAATCTTAGGGATAGCCGCAAAGAAATCAACCGCGTCATCAACTGTCATATCCAGAATTTCAGCAATATTCTTCCCTTTATAACGAACTTCTAAGGTCTCAGAATTATAGCGTGTGCCATGGCAAACCTCACAAGGTACATAAACATCAGGCAAGAAGTGCATCTCAATCTTGATAATCCCATCACCAGAGCAGGCTTCACAACGGCCACCTTTGACATTGAAAGAGAAACGTCCCTTCTTATAACCGCGAATCTTGGCCTCATTGGTTTGAGCAAAAAGATCGCGAATATCGTCGAAGACGCCTGTGTAGGTTGCAGGGTTGGAACGTGGAGTACGCCCGATTGGACTTTGATCAATATCAATCAAACGCTCGATATTCTCGATTCCAGTCACCGATTTATGTTTCCCAGGTTTCTCACTGTTTCGATTAAGCTCTTGGGCAATCTTTTTCTTGAGAATACTGTTAACCAAAGTTGACTTTCCAGAACCAGAAACGCCTGTCACTGCGATTAATTTTCCAAGTGGGAACTTGACAGACACATTTTTAAGATTATTTTCACTGGCTCCTTTAACCTCGATAAAACAGCCGTTTCCTACACGGCGTTCCGTCGGTACAGGAATTGATTTAGCACCTGACAGGTACTGACCAGTAATTGATTTCTTATTTCTAGCAACTGCTTCTGGGGTTCCTGAAGCTATGATTTGTCCACCAAAGGCACCGGCGCCAGGTCCTACATCGATAAGCCAGTCAGCTTCACGCATGGTATCTTCATCATGCTCCACCACAATTAAGGTATTGCCCAAATCACGCATCTTTTTAAGACTTGAAATCAAGCGATCATTATCACGCTGATGAAGACCTATAGAGGCTCATCCAAAACATAAAGGACTCCAGAAAGGTTGGAGCCAATCTGTGTCGCCAAACGGATACGCTGACTCTCACCACCTGAAAGTGTTCCGGCCATACGAGAGAGAGTCAAGTAATTAAGGCCGACATTGTTTAAGAAAGTCAGACGATCCTTGATTTCCTTGATAATTGGACGGGCAATCATTCTTCATTCTCACCTAATTCAAGGCGATCTATTTCTTGAAGATGATCAGAAATAGACAGCTCAGAAATTTGACCAATATTTAAGCCATCCTCACCACCAACACGAACCGAGAGTGCTGCTTCGTTAAGACGATAGCCATGACAAGTTGGACATGACAGTTCATTCATATAACCACGCATGACATTGCGGGTGAAATCACTGTTAGTCTCATGATAGCGTCGATTGATATTAGTCACAACCCCTTCAAAAGGAATGTCAATATCACGCACCCTACCAAAATCATTAACATAATGGAAATGGAACTCGCGGTCACCAGATCCGTAGAGAATCAAATCTTGTTCTTCTTTTTTAAGATTTTCAAATGGCGTATCCATATCCACGCCAAACTGTTCCATGGCCTGCTCAAGCATGGCAGGATAGTAGTTGGATGAGATAGGATTCCAAGGCGCTAGTGCACCTTCACGCAAGGTCTTACTAGGGTCAGGAATGACCAAATCAATATCAACTTCTAGTTTATTTCCTAAACCGTCACAGGTCGGACAAGAACCAAATGGCGCATTGAAGGAAAAGAGACGCGGCTCCAACTCAGGCACTGTAAAACCACAAACTGGACAAGAATAATGCTCCGAGTAGAGCAATTCATTATCATCCATAGTATCCACAATCAAGTAGCCATCCGCTAAACGTAGCGCTGCCTCGACTGAGTCAAAGAGACGACTACGGATACCTTCCTTATTAACCAAACGGTCCACAACCACCTCAATATTATGCATCTTCGACTTGGATAGCTCAGGGACTTCCGTCACATCGTATATCTCACCATCCACACGAACACGAACATAACCGTCCTTCTGCACGCGCTCAAAAATCGCCTTGTGTTGCCCCTTTCGACGACGGACAATCGGCGCTAAAATCTGCATACGTGTCCGTTCAGGAAGGGCTAAAACCTCATCTACAATCTGTTCCACTGATGACGACTTAATGGCTCCATGCCCATTGATACAATAAGGCACACCCACACGCGCATAAAGGAGACGAAGATAGTCATTAATCTCCGTTACAGTTCCCACAGTCGAACGAGGGTTCTTACTCGTTGTTTTCTGATCAATGGAGATGGCAGGACTCAAGCCATCAATCGAGTCCACATCAGGTTTCTCCATATTTCCCAAGAATTGGCGGGCATAAGCTGAGAGACTTTCAACATAACGGCGCTGACCCTCTGCATAAATTGTATCAAAAGCCAAAGAAGACTTACCAGACCCCGACAACCCCGTCACGACGACGAGCTTGTCACGAGGAATCTCTACATCAATATTTTTTAAATTGTGAGCTCTTGCTCCGCGAATCACTAACTTATCTTGCATATTTTTAAGAGGCCTAGCCTAAAGCCACTGCCACTCCTTTCTACAGACGGATGGGAACACCATCCCTAGTTTCTCTCATAATTATAACAAAATTTCAATTTATCCAACCCAAAAATGTTTCAAATATAGTATAATGGTTGAGTGTGCAAAAAAGGCAAAGAGAATAGTCTCTAGGCTCAATTGATATCACTAAAAAGCTAAGAGCTGCTTATTTATCTGACTTTTTCTGGTCCAAAAACGGACAAGACATTTTCAGATAATAACGCCAACACTTAACTTAACGAATGACAAAGGAGGGGTTCCCATTGAAACAAATGTTCTTATCCACCGGAAAAGAATTCAAAGAAATTGAAACATTCGAGCCTGGTGCTTGGATTCATTTGGTAAACCCTTCCCAGGAAGAAGCCTTAAAGGTTGCAGAACGTTTTAACATTGATATCCAAGATCTCCGCGCCCCTCTGGACGTGGAAGAAACATCACGTATCGATGTCGAAGATGACTACACCCTAATCCTGGTCGACATCCCAACCCAAGAAGAGCGTAATAACAAAAGTTATTACGTTACCATTCCATTGGGTATCATCGTTACCGATGAGGTAGTCGTAACTACCTGCCTCGAGAACATCAGCCTTATGGACGACTTCCTCAATCACCGTGTACGTAACTTCTATACCTTCATGAAGACACGCTTTGTCTTCCAAATTCTCTATCGCAATGCTCAACTTTACCTAACCGCCCTACGTTCTATCGACCGTCAAAACGATAAATTGGAAGCTCAGTTGGAAAATTCGACAAAGAATGAACACTTGATTGACATGATGGAATTGGAAAAATCCATTGTCTATCTAAAAGCCTCACTTAAGATGAATGAGCGAATTGTCAAAAAACTAACAGGTAACGCCTCTAGCCTGAAGAAATATATCGAGGACGAGGATCTCTTGGAAGATACCTTAGTCGAAACCCAACAGGCCATTGAGATGGCAGGCATCTATGAAAATGTCTTGAACGCCATGACCGAAACCTCAGCCTCTATCATCAATAACAACCAGAATACTATCATGAAAACACTCGCTCTCATGACTATGGCTCTGGACATCCCAACCGTTATCTTCTCCGCTTACGGTATGAACTTTAAAAACAATTCTATGCCACTAAACGATTTAGATAACGCCTTTTGGATCATTTTATTCATTGCGGCTTTCGGGTCATCTTGCGTTGTTATCTACTTTATCAGAAAAAAATGGTTCTAACATAGAGCCCCCTCTTCTTTTCTCTAAACTTCAACACTAAAAATAATATTAATTATCGAAAGGTCATCTCATGGACATCCAAAAACTCACCAAGAAAAACCAAGAATTTATTCACATAGCAACTAACCAACTTATCAAAGATGGTAAGTCAGACCAAGAAATCAAAGATATCCTTAGCGATGTTATTCCTGAACTTATCAAAAATCAGAAAAAAGGAATCACAGGCCGTGGATTCCTTGGTGCTCCAACTGTTTGGGCAGCTAGCTTCTCTCCTGAAAAGCACCAACAAGCTGTTTCTGGAAAACCTAGCAAAGAAATTCCAGAAACAGACAAAACTCCTTGGAAGATGTGGCTTGATACCTCATTATTCCTTCTATCCATTGTTGCTATTATGAACGCAATCTTTGGTTTCTCGGGAACACAAACAAGCTACGGCCTCACAACCCTTCTTTCAGTCTCATTTATTGGTGGCCTTGCTATGTATACCCCTTACCACTATATCTATCGTCATAATAACAAACCAAAAGAAGAACGTCCTAAATGGTGGTTTAGCATGACCATCATTACACTTTCTTTCATTGCATGGTTTGCCCTCTTTAGTCTTACAGCCCTTCTTCCAACTTACCTAAATCCTGGCTTTCTCCAATTGTAACCCTTATTATTGGTGTTATCGCTGGTGTTGCCAAATATTTCTTCAAACATCATTACAACGTTCAAAGCACTTACGCACCAGTATCTTAATCAACCGATACCTCAAGCACCCATAAGGGTGCTTTTTTGCGTCAGAAATCTTGACACAGCTGGCTGTTCTATACTAAAATATTAAAGCTAATAGAGAAAAGAAAGAACTCCAATAGATGCGTATCAAATTTCCTTTACTTATCATCTCTTGCTGCCTATTACTGATGGCTTGCGGCCACAAGACTAGTCAAAAAAGCTATCAGGCTTACTATAATTTCAACAATGTGACAATTCCAACTCATGTAAAGCAGCTAGCTAAAGATTTAAAAAACAAGGGTATTCCAACAAAAGACTGGGATAATCTAGTTCCTTATATCAACCGCTACAATCAGGAAAACACAAATCTTCAACCTGTTGTCAAAAAATGGACCACAAGCAAAATCGGTAAGGATCAAAATCAATTTGTCACCTTCCTTAACGAAAAAACTTTCGAAGATAATAAATCTCACTTCACCGATGATTTGAACTGCCGACGGACGTCCTTCCTCATCCTTCACGACCTCATTACAAGTTCAGAGGACCTTACTAAATTGGACCTCCCCCTTCAAAATGAATTTCTTGATCTCAAGTCCCATCACAAAGAGCTAAACGCCAAGGATCAAGCCCTCTACAGCCTCCTCTTTGGGGATAATATCAACTACCAGTCTACAGATGACCTCCTGAAAGCTTGGAAAGAAGCTGGACTCAAGTTTCTAGAAAATGTAAAACTCCTCTCCGTCTTTCAAAATAGCCCTGGTGATGTTAGTAACTTCCATACAGCTATAGCTTACGAAAAAGATGGTAGTATCTATGTTTTTGAAAAACAAGATCCAACACTTCCTTACCGCTGGAGTCGTTTCAACAATTGGGCCGATATCAAAGCACACTGGTTAGGCAATCGTTTCAAGGTTTTCAAAGACAATGTTGATATCCTCGTTAATGATCAGAAATTTGATGATTTCTTAGAAAATACATTCTTTATACCACAGAACAACCAACTAGCTCCTCAAGATAAATGAGAAGACCAGTTGATTTTTCTTTTACCCTAAAGCACAAGATTAAATCTCTCCACTCTTAGCCCTAGAAATGACAAAAATCTAAAAAATTAAGACAGAAAAAAACACCCTCAGATGAGGGCATTATTTTTAATCTTCGTTTACGTAAGGCATAAGTGCCATAACGCGAGCGCGTTTAATAGCTGTTGTTACTTTACGTTGGTTTTTAGCTGAAGTTCCTGTTACACGACGTGGAAGAATTTTACCACGTTCTGAAACGAAACGGCTAAGAAGCTCAGTATCTTTGTAATCAACATATTCGATTTTGTTAGCTGCGATGTAATCAAATTTTTTACGGCGTTTGAATCCGCCACGACGTTGTTGAGCCATGTTTATTTCTCCTTTATATATTTAATTCGTTTTGCCCATTCTTAGAATGGAAGATCGTCATCTGAAATATCCATTGGATTTGAATTACCAAATGGACTTTCATCACGACCGAAGTTTGGTGTAGATTGTGCAGGTTGTGATTCACCAAACGAACCACCAGTGGAAGCTCCACCACCGAATGAATTTGAATTATCAAATCCTCCAACGTTGTATGAACCACCACTATGACCTTCACGTGCCGCACGGCTTTCCAACATTTGGAAATTATCAGCGACAACTTCAGTTACGTAAACACGTTGACCTTGTTGATTTTCATAGTTACGGGTCTGAATACGACCTGTAATTCCAACCAATGCACCTTTCTTAGCCCAGTTAGCCAAATTTTCAGCCTGCTGGCGCCAGATAACACAGTTAATAAAGTCAGTTTCACGTTCACCATTAGCACCTTTAAAGTTACGATTAACCGCAAGGCTGAATGTTGCAACAGCAACATTACTTGGTGTGTAACGAAGTTCCGCATCACGGGTCATGCGACCAACGAGTACGACATTATTAATCATAATTTACCTTCTTACGCGTCAAGTTTAACGATCATGTGACGAAGAATATCGCCGTTGATTTTTGAAAGACGGTCGAACTCATTAAGAGCTGTAGCGTCGTTTGCTTCAACGTTTACGACGTGGTAAATTCCTTCACGGAAATCTTGGATTTCGTATGCAAGACGACGTTTTTCCCAATCTTTTGATTCAACAACAGTTGCACCGTTGTCAGTCAAGATAGAATCGAAACGTGCTACCAAAGCGTTTTTAGCTTCTTCTTCAATGTTTGGACGAATGATATAAAGAATTTCGTATTTAGCCATTGATATTTTCCTCCTCTTTTGGTCTAATGACTCATGGTCTTTCGCCACGAGTAAGTGAGGTGCACTCACAATAGATAATTTTACCAAATAATAGGTGATAATGCAAGGAAAAAGTCAATGTGTCTGCTCTATTTTTGTGAGACTTAAAAATCACTCAGAAAATACTAAGCCCTATCTGTTATCTTTTCTCAGGTCAAACTTCATGCTAAAATAATAGAATGCTTTACCGTAAAAATAAACTGGGAGAGGAACTAGAGCTTCCGATCTTTAACCACTACTATAATATTTCTATCACTGCTCTTGAATTTTACCTTAAAAACCCGGGACAGAGTGATACCTACATCATTACTTTCAAACAGGACAACAACCTCTTTATTGTTGATATGACACATGATCTTGGTCACACCAGTCACTTTGATGCCGCCTCTCTATTTACAAAAGACAAGCTCCTATCAGGTATCGCAGCTGTACCCCTAGCGGCTGTCTACAGCATCCAGATTTTTGCTTTTCCAAAGGAATTACACTCTCTGGCACCCAGTCAGTATCTTAAAAATCTAGTCGCTCTATACTTTAAAGACCCAGAAACCATGCGTTACCTCAAGACGACAAAAAATATAGGTGACCAGGTAACAAGGTACCAACTGGAGTCGGAGAAACTAGAAAGACAAGGTAAGGTTTTTGAATTTTTCAAGTACACCAGTCGAGGCAAGGTGAAAGAAGAAAACAACTTGTCCGAGGTGTCTAGCAAAGACTACGATTTTCTCCCTGATTTCCATCCCTTTTTAAGCTCACCACGGAACCATCAGGTCCTGAGTATACCTGTGACCTACTTTGATGATAAAACTGGACAGACTGTCAAAATCGACATCATGCTGGTATATTAAAGATCAACAGCTTAAGATCCGTTGGAAACCTAAATACATGCGCAAACGCCGTTGGCGATCTTCACGTATTTCTGTTGACATCGTGACTAATAACTACTTCTTTCAGGGTCAAATTTACAGAGATAGTAGTGCACCGATTTTTCTGGACAACTTAAGTTTTGATAGCAAAATTCCCAAGAGTTTCCTGCCACATCTTCAAAAACAATACCAAATTTTTTTATCTCTAGTAGAGGAACAAAAAAGACTAGCCTTGCTTCGAAAGGTTCAGTTAAACAATAAGGACTAAGAATCTTTCGCCAAATAAACATATCAAAAAGCTCATTCTTACACACTAGAATGAGCTTTTAAGATTTTTCAATTGTCATTAGAACATCCTTTAGGAATTTTGTAAAAAATATTTTCATAAGGAAGAGCTATTGTGTGTCACCATTTTTATACCTACTAACATTTCTCATGAGCTTTACCTCACTTTTTTCGTAAGTTAATTGATTTGATTTTAGCTTTCAACTTCTGATGGTATCACTCCCTTGTAGCTATTTTATGCGACTTAATTAATCTCCATTCTTGTAACGCCCTACTGTCATGTGACCACGCTCCTCAGAGATGATTGGTAAAGTTATTTGTTTTGCCTACTATTTTGTTTAGATATCTTGGTCTCCGTTTTTATACCTTGAAATATTGATTCTCACCATGGCTTTTACCTCCTTGATGAATCCTTATCTTCTTTACATTTTTATTATAATGTAAACGCTTACTTTTATCAATCTTTTTCTCTAGGAAATGCAAGATTTTTTGAAAAAAGATTTCTTTGCTACAATAGATATATGTTAGATTTAAAAGAATATGGCATTGTTATGTGGGATGCTGAGAAAATTGCATCTTTTCGTCGCACCCTCCTGGACTGGTACGATCGTGAAAAACGGGACCTACCTTGGCGTCGAATTAAGAATCCCTACTATATCTGGGTCAGTGAAATCATGTTACAACAAACTCAAGTGCAGACTGTCATTCCCTATTACGAGCGCTTTTTAGACTGGTTTCCAACAGTTAAGGATTTGGCTGAGGCTCCAGAAGAAAAACTCCTCAAAGCTTGGGAGGGTCTAGGTTACTACTCACGTGTCCGAAACATGCAAAAGGCCGCACAACAAATCATGACTGACTTTGCTGGTCAGTTCCCAGATACTTATGACAATATTGCAAAACTCAAGGGGATCGGCCCCTATACTGCTGGTGCTATTTCTAGCATCGCTTTTGATCTCCCTGAACCTGCTGTTGATGGGAATGTTATGCGAGTCATGGCTCGCCTCTTTGAAGTTAACTATGACATCGGAGACCCTAAGAATCGTAAGATTTTCCAAGCTATTATGGAAATTTTGATTGATCCTGACCGTCCAGGTGACTTCAATCAGGCGCTTATGGACCTCGGGTCCGATATCGAATCGGCTAAAAATCCAAGACCAGACGAAAGTCCTATTCGCTTTTTCTGTGCAGCCTATCTCAATGGAACCTATGACAAATACCCCATCAAATTGCCAAAGAAAAAGCCCAAACCTGTGCAAATTCAGGCTTTTATTATCAGAAATATGAAGGGTGAATTTCTTCTAGAAAAAAATATCGACGGGCGCCTACTAGGTGGTTTCTGGACTTTCCCTATCATAGAGACGGACTTTATTGGCCAACAACTCAGTCTTTTTAAAAAGGATAATTGTGCCCTCGAAACCGTTTCACAAAAAGCTATTTTCGAGGAAAATTATGCTCTTAAACCAGTCTGGGCAGACAATAACTTTACACCCGTAAAACATACCTTCAGCCACCAAAAATGGACCATCGAAATAGTGGAAGGTATTGTTAAAGATGACAAACTCCCTACCCACAAGGAGCTATGCTGGGTAACGACTGAGGACTTTAACCAGTTCCCAATGGCCACACCACAGAAAAAAATGATTAAAACTTATGAAGATAGCAAAAAAGGGTAGCATCGCGCTAGCCTTTTTCTTATGCGCCAAGTTTATCGTACTTACGGCTATGACCCTTAATATAACCAATCAAAATAATAGTGCTATCATAAGAGTCAGTAAATAGCTTTCCTCTGTTTACTTGACTTATATTTTTTAAGATAGGATATAATTGACCTATCAAAAAGAGTCAACAAACCCATACAAACCATCCCTATTATATAACTTTTCAAATCAAACATGGGTTCTCCTTTTGCTTTTTTAAGCTCCTATCACAGCTTCTGGTTCCTCTTTTATTTATGATAGATTGCAAGAATAAGTGCATAAAAATAATAACATAAATGTCACTATGGGGAACAAAGCCATTGAGAATACAAATCCCAACCGCTTTGTCTTATTTTACGATAATGAAAATCAGATGATTGACCTAACTCAAGATCACTTTGTGTTCCTAAAAGTCTATCTTTATTATTATCAGATTCGTTATTGTCTAGAATAGAAACTCCCGAAGAAATCATAAAAAAGTTGTGAACTTCCTACAGATTCCCCCGCCCAACTATACTCCTTCAAAATACGCTCTTTTACTTCTCCGAATTTCAATATAATAATTGTACCAGATTGTGTGACTCTATCCTTGCTAAATACAATAGTGTCTCCTCTTCCATTTTCTCAAGTTCCTTCCAGAATACTAAAATCACCATCCTAAATAGCATCGATATCTATTCCAGTCTCTTTGCTTGACTTGCTGTTGCTACTACTTTCTTCTATATTGTCGCTACTTGAGTCATCAAAGTCGTACCAGTCTTCGGAAAACAAGTCCAAGGTCTGAACGTCTCCCAGGCTAACCTTACTTGCACCATCTGTCGTCTCAGATATGCTGAAATCAACCGATTGAAGCTGATTAAAGGTACCATCTTTATAGTATTTCATAGTGCTCAAGCTTAGCAAAGGTTCCAGCACTTTTGGCAAATACAAGCTCATCATCATTATTAAGATAATATAATGCATGAACACTGTCATGGGTATCAATCAAAACCTCAGCCGAGCCATCATCGTTGATATCTACATAGCTATATTGGACTTTTTCACCCACTCTATTGGCTTCAAAAATCGTATTAGTTGAATAAGCTTCCTCAGTTGAGAGGTTGCTTGGAACAGCTGATGTATCGCCGTTCAAAGCAATAGGTCGATAGAGATCCAAGACTGAAGCATAGAGCTCATCGTAGCTCACTTCCTCGATTTCGGACGAATCGCCACTCACTTGCTCAGACTTAGCAGTACCGTCTCCTGATCCTGAACCATCCGTATGTGTTGCGTTTACAAGCTGTCAGCAAGAACAAACTTGATAAGAGCGCAAATCCTGTTAATTTCTTTTTCATAACTATTCTTTCATGAAAAATGACCTAATAAAAACATTAAATCACTTAAATCTCTTTCTAGTAATGTTTCGCAACTCTACTATAACGGATTTATTCCTTTTTGTGTTTACACAACTTATTTTACACTACCCACAGGTGATAAGTTAAGTATTTTTTTGAGAAATCAATCTATATTTTTATATCTCTAATCGTTTATACAATTGGACTAAATGCTATGTTTTAGCAATTCTAAACTAGATTAAATTAGAAGATTAATTAAATTATCTATAGATTAAGCAATAATCCTTTATAATTACAAGTAGTTCTACCAAAAAAGCCGGACCTCAGTCCAGCTTTTATCTGTCTATTTCTACTTGGTCATAAAGTAGGTGATAATCACCAATACTGCTACGATACCCAGGACAACGGCTAGAAACCCCAGCATATAACGCAGGAGAAAATAGGTAAATGGGAGATTTTCTTTCATGCTTTACTTTGCCTCATACCATGTACAGCCTTCATTTTCATCTGCGATGAGTGGGACAGCGAGTTCTACTGCAGCTTCCATGGTTTCTTTAACCAAAGCTTTCATAGCTAAAAGTTCGTCGCTTGGCACCTCAAGGACGATTTCATCGTGTACTTGGAGGAGCATCTTGGTTTTATAGCCACCTTCTACCAGAGCCTTGTCTAAGTTAATCATAGCAATCTTGAGGATATCAGCAGCACTTCCTTGGATAGGAGAGTTTATGGCTGTTCGCTCTGCGAAGTTACGGACATTAAAGTTACGAGAATTGATATCTGGTAACTCACGACGGCGGTGGAAGAGGGTTGATACATATCCTTTATCCTTGGCTTCACGAACCACATTATCCATATAAGCCTTAATACCAGGATAACGCTCAAAATAGGTGTCAATATACTCCTTGGCCTTCTTACGGCTAATACCAAGGTTGTTAGAAAGACCAAAGTCAGAAATACCATAAACGATACCGAAGTTAACAGCCTTAGCGTTACGACGGTCGTTAGGTGTGACATCCTCTGGCTTTTCAATACCAAAGACACGCATGGCTGTAGAGGTATGGATATCCGCCCCCTCCTTAAAGGCTGCAATCAAATGCTCATCTCCCGAAATGTGGGCAAGCACGCGCAACTCAATTTGTGAGTAATCCGAGCTTAGTAGCACTGCGTCCTTAGTCGATGGGACAAAGGCCTTACGGATGAGACGACCTGCTCCAAGCGAACGGGGATATTTTGCAAGTTAGGATCCACAGATGAAAGTCGACCTGTCTGGGTCAAATCTTGCATGTAACGGGTATGGATCTTACCATCCTCAAGGATATAATCCTGAAGCCCCAAGACATAGGTAGACTGAAGCTTAGTGATTTGGCGGTACTCTAAAATCTTAGCTACTATTGGAGCAATTGGTGCCAAACGTTCAAGGACATCCACTGCCGTTGAATAACCTGTCTTGGTTTTCTTAGTGTATTCCAAAGGTAGACCCATTTTTTCAAAGAGGATAACACCCAACTGTTTAGGCGAGTTAATATTGAATTCTTCGCCCGCCATTTCGTAGATGTCTTGGGTCAATTTGTCGATGACTGCTTGGTTTTCCACTGCCATCTCGTTAAGGGTTTGTCCATCGACCTTAATACCAGCCATTTCCATTTTGGCTAACACATTTGCCAATGGTAATTCCATGTCAAAGAGAAGCTCTGATTGGCCATGTTCAGCTAACTTTTCTAGCATGACCGGTTTGGCAACCTGAAGGACCTTGACTTTTTTTGCCAGGTGGCTGAGCAAGACCTCTTTTTCAGGAATGGCACGCTTAGCTCCCTTACCATAGACCACCTCATCTGTTTCCAGTGGTAAATCTGTGTAGAGACGAGCAATGGTTGACAATTCATTGTCCTCAACAGTTGAGAGCAAATACTTGGCCAAACGGGCATCAAAATTAGCTGTCGGCAAGTCAATACCTAGATGGCTCAAAAGGACCTTACTGCGCTTGAAATCGTAGATATTAACAGCCTTAGAAAGAGCTGCTTGGAATGCTTCTGATTTGAGTAGGTCAGTATCTGTAGACGCATAAATCTGCTTTTCATTTCCCCAAGCAAAACCGATGATAGGTTCTGTGTGATAATTGTCACCGAGGATTTCAAAATAGAAGAAATCTTCAGAGCTAAAGTGATCCGCTGTCACTTGGCTAGGCTCTACATAGGCCACATCAAAATCCTGTGGGACAGCCTCTCCGCGAAGAGCATTTTTGAAATGAACAAAGCCCATCTCGTCATAAAAGGCTAGCAATTTTTCAAGGTTAGGTCCCTTAAAGGCCGTATCATCTAGGCCAATTTCAATAGGTGACTGTGTATCAATGGTCGCCAAGGTCTTAGAAAGGAAGGCTTGTTCCTTGTCGTTGATGAGATTTTCCTTCATTTTGGACTTTTTCATCTCATCAATGTGGTCATAGATGCCTTCAAGGGAACCGTGTTCCAAGAGGAGCTTGAGA
>ENA-OQBT01000041-OQBT01000041.1-human-gut-metagenome-genome-assembly--contig:-NODE-41-length-79384-cov-7.416291_pt1 | contig 79384 bp, 68 predicted proteins | sample MGYA00242749_ERZ504557 | MGnify/ENA primary metagenome ERZ504557 (study PRJEB26092, sample SAMD00036243) | human gut metagenome | host: Homo sapiens | study: EMG produced TPA metagenomics assembly of...
CGGGTGAAACTGTCATTGGTGCATCTGTAGTAGTGAAAGGTACGACTAATGGTACTATTACCGGACTTGACGGTGACTTTTCTTTGTCAAATGTAAAAAAAGGAGATATCATTCAGATCTCTTTTGTGGGATATCAGACACAGGAAGTTAAATGGACCGGACAGCCTATTGATGTAACTTTAAAAGATGACACGCAACAGTTAGGTGAAGTTGTGGTAACAGCTTTGGGATTGAAGCGTGAAGAAAAAGCTTTGGGATATGCAGTTACTGAAGTGAAGGGAGATGAATTAAAAGCTGCCAATACCATTTCTCCGGTAGCCGCATTGCAAGGTAAAGTAGCTGGTGTTGAAATCTCAGGCTCAGATGGTGGTTTATTTGGTGGTACCAAGATACAGATTCGTGGAGCTTCAACCTTAAGTTCCAACAACCAGCCTATCTATGTGGTGGATGGAGTGATTTTAGATAACGGTGTATCTGGTAATACGACAGCAGACTGGGATGCAGGTGCCAACAACGCCAGCGATTATGGTAATGAGTTGAAAAACTTAAATCCTGATGATTTTGAAACTGTATCAGTATTGAAAGGTGCGGCAGCAACAGCATTGTATGGTTCTCGTGGTTTGAATGGTGCGGTTGTAATTACTACCAAATCCGGTAAAGGTACACAAGGACTGGGTATTAGCGTTTCTCAAACATTTGGTATTGACCATGCTTTCAAGACTCCGGATATTCAAACTTTATATGGTCCTGGATATATGCCGGGACAATCTGATGCCGACCAAAATGGAAGTATATGGGATGCACATCAGTTTACGGTAAATCAGAATGGAGAACATACATTAGTAGGGGTACCCAACTTTGGTTTTGGACCTAAATATGATGGCTCTCAAATCCGCAATTATGATGGTACATGGACTACCTATTCTCCACGTAAAAATAATATGCTGGATTTATATAAATTAGGGTTCAATACAAATACGAATGTTTCTATTCGCGGTGGTAATGAAAAAACATCATTTTATACATCTTTATCTTATAAAAATGCCAAATCAACAACAGAAAACAATACTTTTGAGCGTTACTCCATGTTGTTGAAAGCTAGCCATAAGTTGAACGATTGGGTGGACGTTGCCGCTTCTTTTAGCTTTGCCAACTCAAAACCGCGTAATGCACAACTGAATGCGGGTGAATTATTTGTCAATGCAAATACCAATGTGATTAACCCGCTATTTGATGTAGATTATTTCCGGAACAAATATTTAGGTGAGCATGGTGGTATCGCTAGTACCAGCTATGGTGACCAATATGGTTCGGTTCCTTCCAGCGCTAAAAATTATTTCTTCAAAGTAGATAATTATGATTATGTGCGGAAGGAAACTGTTATTCGTCCTACATTTGAAGTAAATGTAAAGATGACAGATTGGCTGAAATTTAAAGCAGACGCTAATATGAACCGTTATTATACTTCAATAGAAGATAAGCAATTAGGTTCCGGTTATGCAAACGAAGGAGGGTATTATGGTATTACGCAAGATATAAAAGAACAATTTACCGTAGGGGGAACTTTTACTGCCAGCAAGCAGATAAAAGATTTTTCACTCGGTGGATTCGCACGATTTGAGTATTACAACACCTCTTCCAAACATTCAAAAGTATCAACTGACGGAGGAATGGTGGTGCCTGGAGAATGGTTCGTGGAGAACTCAAAAAAGACTAAAAAGAGCGAAGCGACAATATCGGGTAGCAAAAGAATTATTTCTACCATTTTTGCTTTAAATTTAGGATGGAAGAATCAAGTCTATTTGGATGTTACAGGACGTAATGACTGGTCTTCTGCATTGGTATATGCCAATCGTACAGGTAATCACTCATACTTCTATCCTTCCGTATCAGGTTCATGGTTGATTAATGAAACTTTCCGTGAAAGTATGCCTTCATGGATTAACTTGGCAAAACTTCGTGCATCATGGGCACAAGTAGGTAATGATACAGACCCATATACAGTCAATCAGACGTATTCTTTTGCCACAATGGAAATGTATGACGGCAATATCTATACCAATGAATTGGACAAACTGATGAAGATTGCTGACCTTAAACCGGAACGTAAGAATTCATGGGAAATAGGTTTGGATTTCCGTACTTTTAATAATCGTTTGAATTTGGATTTCACTTATTATAAGGAAAATACCACAGACCAGATTATGAAAATCAATGTTCCTGCTATTTCCGGTGTTACCCAACAGTTGGTAAATGCTGGTAATATCCAAAACTCAGGTATTGAAATCGCATTAAATACCACTCCTATCAAAACTAAAGACTGGCAGTGGGATCTGGACTTCACTTATACACGAAACAGAAGTAAAATTGTATCCTTGCATCCTAATGTTGCCAACTATATTGAATTATCCGGTTATGTAAACGCATACGACTATCATATCGGCTCTGTAGCAAAAGTCGGTGAGTCTTATGGTGTGTTGATGTCAGATGTCACTCAGGCACGTAATGAAAACGGTGTACCTTTGTTGGAGTGGGATGACAGTTGGAGAGGCGCATATAGAGCACAAAGCAAAACAGCGGAAGTAGTAGGTAACATGACACCGGATTTTCTGGGATCTGTAGCAACAACATTAACTTGGAAAGATTTAAGTTTGAATATTGGACTGGATATGCGTTTTGGAGGTTTGGTGGCATCTTACTGTAACTTATACGGAACTCAGGCCGGTTGGACGGAAAGCTCTTTGCAATACCGTGATCCGGAACATGGAGGTATGACTTGGACTAGTCAATATGCCGATTCTAAAGGTATTCAATATACTGATGGTATGATTCCGGAAGGTGTTTTTAAAGAAGGAACAATTGCGACCTTGGTGGATGGAACAAAAATGGATGTCAGCGGTCTGTCTTACGCACAGTTGGTACAGGAAGGAAAACTGGAGCCCACTCATGCCGGTTCATGGTATGGAAATAATTATGCATGGGGAGCACAGACAATTGATGACATTTGGGTACACAAGTTGAGTTATATCGCTTTGCGTAATATTACTGTAAATTATCGTTTGCCTAATAGCATCAGTCATAAATTGGGTGCAAAAGGGTTGAACCTATCATTCAGTGCACGTAATTTGGGATATCTGTATAATTCATTACCTAATAATCTAAATCCGGAATCTGTACGTTCTAATTCAGCTTCAGAGTTCCGTATTCGTGGTTTCGAGCCTTATACAGCAAGTTACATATTTACAATTAATGCCAATTTCTAATTGTTAACTTTAAAAGAATTATCAACAATGAAATATAGAACTTTAGCAGCCGCACTGCTTTTAGGAAGTGTAATGTTCACTTCCTGTGTAGATGAATTTTCTGAATTAAATTCAGATCCGTCTACTATTACAAAGCCTGATATCCGTTTCCTGTTCACTAAATGTGAAGCTTCCTTCCAACCGGGAGATTATGCACAATGGTTTGGAGGATTTAATGACCTTTCTACCTGGTCGCAAACAACAGTTTCATCAGGAGGTAATACAACTCGTTCAAATCGTCCGACTGATGAAGCCAATGGTTGTGGTTATGAAGTAAACGAAGTGCTTCGTTATGCTAATGAGATTCGATATCAAATCAGCCTGTTGCCTGAAGAGGAAAAAGCGACTTATGAATACATCCAATATCTTTGTAATCCTTTGTTGGTTTACTTAAGTATCCAAGATGCTGACCTATATGGATCACGTCAATATACAGAAGCAGAACAAGCCAGATATACCAATCCTCCTTTGTTATTGCCTAAATATGACACTCAAGAGGAACTTTTGGAAGTATGGCTGAAAGAACTGGACCAGACTATTAATTATCTGAGCAGTAATGAAATCAAAGATGTTTTGAATAATCAGGACTTTATTTATAAAGGTGATTTGAAAAAATGGGGCAAACTGGCCAATTCTTTGAAATTGAAAATTGCAGCCCGTTTGATAAACAAAGATCGGAACCGCGCTTTTGAAATAGTAAAACAGGTAGCAGAAAGTCCTGTTGGCTTAATTGCTACTACGGATGATGATTTTGTATATAACAAGGGTAAGTTCGATAACAATTGGAATAATGATTTTTCTGTAGGAGTAGGTACGCAACATCTTATAGACTTTTTAGTAAACAACAAAGATCCGCGTTTGCTTTATTTCTTCCAAAAGAATGACTACAATTCTAATGTTGTACAGGCTTATTTTGATCAAAAAAGAGAAATGCCGGATTTTGTAGAGAAGAATGTAATTTCTGAGGTTAAAGACGGAAAGAAAGTCTTTAAAGAATGGGGGGGGCCAGGTGAACCTTGGGTACGTTATTATGGCCTTCCTGTGGAAATAGGTGCAGGGCAGATGGACAAATACGAGGATTATTTTGATCCCACAGGACAATTGTTTGTCTTGTACTCGGCAGCTGGTGCCAAGAAAAGCTATTATCCGTGTACTTACCGGAATCAAGAAATGGTAAAAGGTCTGTTGACATATACTTATCCGGATGCCCCGGATGTTACTCCGGTTCAAGACACTCAACAATATGGTTGGTATGGACTGTATTTTTCGGCAGCGGAAACCAATTTCTTCTTGGCTGAATTCACCCTGTTGGGAGCCACTTGGAATGGACAAAAAAGTGCCCAAGAGTATTTTACAGATGGTATCACTGCTTCAGTAAAAGGATATGATTATGTTGCCAGTCAGAATCATATACCTTATTATGACAGTCCCTACGTAAATGATCCTCATGATGTATCTATTAAGCTGCAAGATGAATGGCTGACAGAACTGCTTAAGAAAGAGGCTTATATTTTAAGTGGAGATAAAGTTTCTGATCTGGAGAAAGTGTATATCCAAGAATATCTCCATTATTTTAATGCACCGATTGATCAATATGTTAACATTATGCGTTCTGGTGTTCCTATGAAAAATAGTTCCCTTTTACCGCGTAAGGAATTTGACGAACAATTGGGTGATTCCTATCCTATCCCTAGAAGATTTGCTGTTACGGAGCCTTTGGAATCAGATCAGTTACATGACATAACTATCGCTGCATATAAAGCACAAGGTTATACATATCAAGGTACAAATGCAAAGAATCCACAGGTTTTGCATGACGAACGTGTATGGATGGATAAAGAAAATCCTGATTTTGGTAACGGACCGAAGAACTGAAAATAAAATTAAAGAATAGCAGTTCCCCTTGTTTTTCCTGTAAGAACAAGGGGATTGTTTTATTTTGACCCTCAGGACTATACATAGAATTATTTTGCAAATATTATTTATATGCAAGTAGAGAATTGATTCTTCTTGAAAAAGATAAGGACCTTTTAAAACAATGAACCGATGCTATTTTCATTTGTAAGATGAAAAACTTTCCCAATCAATTATTGGAAGTTCTTATTCTTTTACGGAATATAATACTCCCTTATTTGTTTGTACAAAGTAGTGATTTCGGTAGAAAATAGATAGAAAATTGTATTTAAAAGCCCTTCTATAGACTTTTAAATACAATTTTCTTTTTGAGATACAAAAATAAAATACACTGATATTCAGATATATAGCTGTAAGAGTAGTTCTGAAGGAACTAAGAAGATGTAATTATCTGATTTTCAATAAATATTAAAAAATCACAGCTATGTTAAAACGACTAAAATCAGTCAGTATGTTGCTGTTCCTAATGGGTGCCTCTACCGGAGCAGCATACGCGGTCGCCAATCCTGGCGTTGCCGGTGTGAAAATCACACAACAAAATGGAGCTTGTACAGGAGTTGTAGTAGACGCTACAGGTGAAACTGTCATTGGTGCGTCTGTTATAGTGAAAGGTACGACTAATGGTACGATAACCGGACTTGATGGCGACTTCTCTTTATCCAATGTGAAAAAAGGGGATATCATTCAAATTTCATTTGTAGGTTATCAAACAGTAGAGATTCCTTGGAATGGACAACCCATGAATGTAACTTTACAAGATGACACACAAACATTGGGCGAAGTTGTAGTGACTGCTCTTGGTATCAAACGTGAGAAAAAAGCGCTAGGTTATGCCATGCAGGAGGTAAAGGGTGACGCGTTACTTGAAGCTCGTGAAACGAACCTCGCAAATGCTTTGACAGGTAAAGTTTCAGGTGTCCAGATTATTCGTTCAAGCAATGGTCCTGGTGGCTCTTCCAAAATCCAGCTTCGTGGTGCGAATTCTGTAACAGGTTTGAACCAGCCGTTAATTGTTGTCGATGGTGTGCCAATGGATAACTTTACAGGAGCAAGTAATAATGATATTGATAACCCGACATTGGATATGGGTAATGGACTTTCAGATATTAATGCTGAAGATATTGAGTCCATGTCTGTGTTGAAAGGTGCGTCAGCTGCTGCACTTTATGGTTCTCGTGCCGGTAATGGTGTTATTTTGATTACAACTAAAAAAGGAACAAAGCGTGAAGGTTTGGGTATCACCATCTCAGGTTCAGTTTCTGCTGAGACAACATTTATGCTCCCTAAACGCCAAAAGACCTTTGGACAAGGTGAGAATGGTGTGTTCGATTCAACTAACGGCTATAGCTGGGGACCTGAAGTAACAGGGCAAAGCTATACAAAATGGGATGGTACAACTGCAAATATGCAAATCTTTGATAACGTAAAAAATTTCTTTGATACAGGTGTGAACTTATCAGAAAGCATATCATTCCAGCAGCAATATGATAAAACATCCATTTACACCTCATTGAATCGTATGGATGACTCCAGCATGATACCGGGCGCTAACTTAAGCCGTACAAACTTAACTTTGCGTGCATCTTCTACTTTTGGTAAAGATGATCGTTGGAGCATCGATGCAAAAGTACAATACATCAATACCCTCGCAGAAAACCGTCCTATCAGTGGTGCACGTGGGAATAATGCATTTTATACTATTTTCAATATGCCTACGACTATTGACATCCGTGACTTTTCCAGCCCTGTCAAAGACGAATATGGCGAAATGATCTGGTGGAGTAAAGGGGGAATCAACCCTTACTGGTCCAAAGATTATAATCCAAATAAAGATAGCCGTAATCGTTTCTTGATGAACGGATCATTGAAGTACAAATTCACAGATTGGCTGGATGCTGAAATCAAAGCCGGTAGTGATATGTATTTCACTGAGGGTGAAGAGAAGTTGTATGCAGGAAGTCCTACTAATAATAAGAACAGCCGTTATAGCACTAGCGAGAAAAAGTTCTTCGAAAATAATTTCAGCTTTTTGATCAGTGGCCATAAAGATGAATTGTTTGGAAAATTTGGTGGCAATTTCTCTTTTGGTGGTAACTTAATGGAAAGAAAATCTACAGGTTTGGACAATGCTATGGGAAAATTGACTGCGCCCGATTTATTCTCTCTAGCCAATGGTGACAAAAAAGATTTGTCAATAACCGAAACCTATATTCATAAAAAAATCAATTCTTTGTATGGAACTCTTGGAATCAACTATAATGGTTGGGCATTCTTGGATGCAACTTTCCGTAATGACTGGTCATCAGCTTTGAATAAAGAAAACCGTTCATTCTTCTATCCGTCTGTTTCATTGTCATGGGTGATCAGTGATATGGTGGGTAAAGTCGGCAAAGGTATGCCCGAATGGTTTACTTATGCTAAAGCACGTGCATCTTTCGCACAAGTAGGTAACGATATGGATGCATATCAGTTATATAATACATATAGTATTGGTTCAGACCCTAATGGCAATACAACTGCCGGACAAGGAAAAACTAAATACGATGCAGATGTACGCAGTGAGTTGATTACTTCTTGGGAAGCCGGTGCTGAATTGAAATTCTTCAATAACCGTTTAGGAGTTGATTTTGCATGGTACAAGACAAATGCAAAACGCCAGTTAATGAATATTCCTTTAAATAACCTTTCCGGTTATGATAACATGAAAGTAAATGCAGGTAACATTCAAAATACCGGTATCGAAATCATGTTGAATGCACGCCCTATCGAAACAACTCAATTTAGTTGGGATACTCAATTGAACTTCTCTCAGAACAAGAGTAAGATTATTGAATTATTGCCGGGAAAACCAGGTATGCAGTATGCTTTAGGAGGTTCTGACGCATTGCAGGTCTATGCAGTTGCGGGAGGTGCTTATGGTGAAATCTGGGGTACCAAATATCAACGAGTAGAAGAAGGAGAATTTAAAGGACAATTATTACTCAATGAATCAGGACTGCCACAGGCCACTAGTGACAAGCATAAGATTGGTGAACAACAGCCTGACTTCTTATTAGGATGGACAAATACATTTAATTATAAAAACTTCACACTTAGTTTCCTGATTGACGGACGTTTTGGTGGTGATATTTTCTCATTCACCAATATGAACTTGCAACGTAGTGGTATTTCTGAATGTACTGCTCCTGGCGGTAAACGTGAGGATATCGTTGTAGCGGGAGTTATCAAAGATGGTAATGGTTATAAGGTAAATGATCAAAGTGTTTCTTTAGAACGTTATTATAAAGCTTTGGCTACAGGCCGCGCCGGTATTTCGGAAGCTTATATTTATGATGCTACCAACATCCGTTTGCGTAACATCGCCTTGAGTTATCGTTTCCCGTCATCTATGTTGAAAAAGACTCCGTTCCAACAGGTTAAGCTTGGTTTCACTGTGAATAATGTATGGATGATTTCAAGCCATTTGGATGGTATTGATCCGGAATCAGTATATGCTACAAGCACTAATGCAACAGGTTTGGAGAACTCGTCAGCTCCGACATCACGTTCTTACCTGTTTAATGTGACTCTTGGTTTCTAATCATAAAAAAGAAAAAGAACAATGAAAACAATGAATAAATTATTTTTGGGGCTTGGCTTTTGCGCCGGATTAGTTTCCTGCTCTGACTTTGATGAAGTCAATACCAATCCCACAGCTGCCGGTGAGGAATATGTAAAACCTCAATATGCATTGAATAATTCTATAGGACAGGCACAGATGAATCCCGGTACTGCAGAACGTATAGTAGTCTATAATTGGGCTAGTGCTGCCAGAATTTGTGGAGAAATGAGTTTTCTGAACGTAGGCCGCTATAGTGATGATTATACATCTGCTTATTATTATCCTGATCTCAGCGCCAGTATTAAAAATGCGACGTTGGCTATTACAGCAGTAGAGAACCAACTCGAAGCGGCCACTACCACTGCACATGAAAAAGAATTTTTCCCGAACGTAAAGCAGTTTGCCCGTATTTGGCGTGCCTATCTTATCAGTGAGTTTGTCGATAATTTCGGACCTTATCCTATTGAAAGTTTCCTAGGGGAAAATCCTGTTTTCAACTCAGAGAAAGATGATTATGAATTCATTTTAAAGGAGTTGAAAGAAGCCGCAGCAGCTATCAACACCTCTGTCCTACCTGTTGAGGCAGAAGGTAAATGCGACCCGTTTGACAATGTAAAATATGATCCTGTGAAGTGGCAGAAATATGCAAATTCACTCCGTATGCGTCTGGCTATGCGTTTATCAAACATCGACAAGGCAACTGCGCAGACCGAATTTGAGGATGCGGCTAAAGGTAACAAGATTTTAACGGCTGATGAGATGTTTGCAGTAAAAGAAAATGATGGATGGGATGTCTTTTCCGGAGTATATACCCGTTCATTTGACGATCAGGTTCTTTCCTCAACAGTTGCTAATCTTCTGACCAATTTAGGTGGTATTAAAGTAACAGAACAACGTTCCGATTTGGCTAGTTATGTTAAACCAGCTAATTATTTAGGTATTAAATATGACAGACATTATGTTGCTAATACAGATAATCCTACTAAACAATATTGGCTGGATGGTATGCCGGAAAATCTTGATCCGCGTGCATTAAAGATATTCTGTTTACCTGATGATGAAAATGCTGAGAACTACATAGATAAATATAATGATAGAACAGCTAAAGATTTCGTTCTTTACACAGTAGACGAAAACGGGAATCCGATTCCTAATAAGGATAATCCTGGGGAAATAAAGATTGATGCAACTCGTTGTTGGAATGGTTATCCCGCTGGTTCGCGCGGTGGATGGTCGCCAACCTTGGCTTATAACCAACTAGTGACAAATGGATATGGCCCCGGCTGTACTCTTCCAATGTTGGGTAAAGACTATTGTCAGGGCAAATCTCGCATATTCTTTGCAGCATGGGAAACTTATTTCTTGTTAGCAGAAGCTTCATTGTATGGTTGGAACACTGGAACAACAGCAAAAGAAGCCTATGAGAACGGTATTAAAGCTAGTTTTGAATACTTTGGTGTTAGCGAATATGTGAATGATTATCTGAATTCCACCAACTATAATCGTGTAGGTACTTCAGTCAAATTTGATCATACCACTGAACCGACTGCTGAACAAATGACTTATGTGGATGGATACAGCAAAGAACAGAAAACTGTTACTTATGAATATCCTACAGCTTCTAAAACTTTATATGGAAAAGCATTGAATGACCACTTGACTAAAATTATCACTCAAAAATTCATTGCACAAACTCCGTATTTGGTATTGGAAATGTGGTCGGATTTCCGCCGTTTGGGATTACCATTCTTTGAGATTCCTGCAAACGAAAGTTCAATGACTGGTTCAGACATGGTTAATGCTTGGAATCCTAATTCTTGGAAAGACGGACAGAAGTGGGAATTTTATCCACAACGTATGCGATATCCTTCCAGTCTGGAGAATGCAGATCCCGAAGGCTATAAACAAGCTGTAGAGTTGTTAGGAGGCTCAGATAATATCATCACTCCTTTATGGTGGACCGGACGTTAATGTCTTAACCTAGGACATTCATAGAATAATATAAGTTAGCCAGCTAATTCATACTTAAAGTATTGCGAATTAGTTGGCTAACTTATATTCTATGAGTGTCCCTTATTATGCCCAAAATCATTTGATTTTCTGATGCCGGCAAAGCATATTACACATGGATCATAGAGTCCTTTAACATTCATAACTACACAAAAAAGAAGGACTACCTTCTCACGAAGACAGCCCTTTCATTTGCTATTAATAATCTAGTAATTTTCTGGTAAATTTTGAACGCTCTCTTATCTAAGAAACAAGCATTAACGCTCTTTTGTTTATTCCTCCATTATAAAACTTTTCAGTATTTTTTCGGCAATATTTTCATTTTCCTTGCTATAGATAATAGATATATAAAATCCACTACCTGCCGTCTTAGTCATCAAACAAGCATAAAGGCAATGATCTGTTTCGCAGCTCCCTCTTAAATAAGTACCGAAAAACTGTGGTAACTCAAACTCCTGCACTGCCGACTGGTCTTTCACCCCGTCATCATTGGCATAGTCTTTTAATACACTTTTCAAGTCACTTTTTGTCATACCATCCGAATCCAAAGACTGAATGGTGATATAAAACTTGGAATTGTTCAGAAGAAAAGTCTCCTCTGTATCCTCCTCCACCAAAATCCCTTTTGGAGCCTCAAAAGTCAGACCATAGGCTGTCCATGTAATAGGAACCAAAGCTTGCGCACTTACTGATAGCCAAGCCAGACTTAAAAACACAAGAAGTAAAACCTTTTTCATTATTAATTATTTTACCAATAAAACTCCGATCAGTCCACAACTGATTATTTATCCTTTTCACGGATTTCCACGCGACGAATCTTTCCACTGATGGTCTTTGGAAGTTCTTCTACAAACTCTATGACACGTGGGTACTTGTACGGAGCAGTCACACGCTTCACATGATCTTGTAACTCCTTTACCAACTCAGGTCCTTCCTTACCCTTAAAAGTTTTAGAAAGGACAATCGTCGCCTTTACCACCTGACCACGGATTTCATCAGGCACACCGGTAATGGCACATTCCACAACAGCCGGATGAGTCATCAAAGCACTTTCCACCTCGAACGGCCTATACGATAACCCGAACTCTTGATCACATCATCAGCACGACCTACAAACCAAAAATAACCATCCTCATCACGCCAAGCCACATCACCTGTATAATAAATACCATCATGCCAAGCATCTTCCGTTAATTCCGAAGCACGATAATATTCTTTGAACAATCCCAATGGTTTACCCCTATCTGTACGAATAACAATCTGACCTTGTTCTCCATCTTCAGCAGAACGCCCGTCGTGGGTCAACAAATCTATATCATATTGAGGATTAGGTACCCCCATACTTCCAGGTTTAGGCTCCATCCAGGGAAAAGTACCTAAAGTCAACGTGGTTTCCGTTTGTCCAAAACCTTCCATCAGACGAATACCTGTGATTTTCTTGAACGTTTCATATACAGAATAGTTCAAAGCCTCTCCCGCCGTAGTACAGTATTCCAAAGAAGAAAGATCATATTTACTAATGTCCTCCTTAATTAAAAAACGATAAATAGTGGGAGGAGCACATAAAGAAGTGATATGATAATCCTGAATCTTTCCAAGAATATCTGCCGGTGTAAATTTCTCATGATCATACACAAAAATATTGGCTCCTGCTATCATCTGTCCATAAAGTTTTCCCCAAACAGCTTTCCCCCAACCTGTATCGGCAATGGTAAGATGAAGACTGTCACGATGCAAATTATGCCAGAAACTGGCAGTTACAATATGTCCCAAAGGATATGTAAAATCATGTGCCACCATCTTAGGTTCTCCTGTAGTACCCGAAGTGAAATACATCAATGAAGTATCTTCATTCGTATTAGGATGTTCCGGTTTAACAAAAGGAGTAGCCTTCTCAATACCTTTATGAAAATCTTCAAAACTCTCCGGAATATCCGGTCCTACACTGACCAACTTTTTTACTGAAGGACAATCGGGCATGGCATCTATAATATGCTTTGTTATCACATCTTCTCCTGCAGCTACAATCATCTTGATATCAGCAGCATTACAACGATACACGATATCCTTTTTCGTCAACAGATGAGTCGCAGGAATAACCACAGCTCCTAATTTATGCAAGGCAATAATAGAGTACCAGAACTCATAACGACGCTTTAAAATAAGCATCACCATATCGCCATGACCAATACCAAGGCTCTGAAAATAAGAAGCAGTCATATCCGTATACTTTTTCAAGTCAGCATAAGTATATTGTATATGCTCCCCTTTATCATTAGTCCATAACAATGCTTTCTTATCGGGTTCTTCGGCAGCCCAAGCATCTACTATATCATAACCAAAATTAAAATTTTCAGGGATTTTAATCTTTAAATTCTTTATAAAGTCCTCTTGTGAGGTAAATGTGGTCTGTTCTAAGAATTTTTCTACCATAATCTTATTCAATTAAAAATTGAGAACTAAAAATTAGAAATATTATGCGGTCAATGACAACACAGTCTTTTTAATCTCAATTTATTATAATATTACTGCCAAGAATTTCACAGTCTTATCGTCCAATGCCAACATACCATGTGGAATAGAAGAATCAAAATAAAGACTGTCACCTGGATTCAAGATCAATTCTTTTCCATTTATATTAAGTAACATTCTTCCTTCAATAACCAAATTGAATTCTTGTCCCTCATGTGAGTTAAAATGAATCGGAGTATTTTCCGGTTTCGGTTCTACAGTTACAATAAAAGGATCAGCCTTACGCCCACGAAAACCGGAAGCCAATGACTGATATTTATACGCCTTGGTACGCTCTACCGACACTCCTGAACCACAACGAGTCAGAAAATAAGAACTCATCTTAGGTTCTTCACCAAACATTAATACATCCAATGCAATACCGTATTTACGGGCTATTTTCTGTAAAGCACTGACAGAAATATCTTTCTCCCCGCTTTCCATACCCAAATACTCTTCCACTGAAAGCTGGCAACTTTTAGCCACTTCATCAGGAGTCAGTTCCAGAACGTCTCTTAATCCCTGGAGACGCTCAGCTATTTGTTTTATCTGGTCACTCATAATCTTATTGTTTTATGCCTCAAAGATAATGAAGATTTGAGAATTCCTAGCAAAGTTTCATTAAGTTTCGAAGAAAACTATCTAACAGACAATAAAACTGCACAAACACGCTTACAATGAGCACAAACAAACCTTTTACAGAAAGTGATCATTCAAATACTTTCATTTGAAACTATAAAATAATCTTTGTCCCATAACCTTTCTTATAACCATATTTATACTTACTTTGCAGAAAAATGAAATAGAATGAATTATACGAATGAACAAATCAGACGCCAAGACCGTCTGTTAGAAAAAGAAAAAGCTATCAGCTTATTGAAAAACGGAGAATACGGAGTTTTGTCCATGCAAGATGAAGAAAACGGCGCTTATGGAGTTCCTATCAATTATGTATGGAACAAGAAAAATTCCATTTACATTCACTGTGCTTCCGAAGGACGAAAATTACATTGTATCAAACGCTGCAACACCGTTTCTTTCTGTATTATAGGAAAGACTCATATCATATCCAATCAATTCACAACTGAATATGAGAGCATTATATTGAAATGTCGGGCATACATTGGCTTAAATGAAGAAGAACGAATAAACGCTTTACATTTATTAATAGAAAAATACTCTCCAAACGACAAAGTAATTGGTAACCAATATGCCCAAAAATCTTTTCACAGAACAGAAATTATCCGACTAGATATAGAAGAGGCAAGCGGAAAATGCAAACATATACCTATGAAATAAGTATTAAAAGTTCATTGAACTATTCCTCTAATATTCTCAACTATTATTCCCCCGATAAAAGAGAGTTAAAAGGAGATAATTGAGAAAGACGAAAAGAAACACGATACAACTTTTATAAAGGATCATTGAGAAAATTACATGCTATAAAAACATTATTCCGGCAAAACAATATTACCGGAATAAATTTTCTTTATGTTATCCTTTTTCAGATTAGGTATTTGGAAAAGCAACCATCTTAACAACCATAAAAGTTGTACACATTATAAATTATTTCTCATTCTTTCTACAAAATCATGAATAATGGAATACAAAATCTCCAAAGAATTCTCCTCATAACAAAGAGTTTCCAAAGGACACCAACCTGTCCGGTCCCTATTCTGAATACGAGGAACTACCTGCATACAATCTAGCTTTATATTCGCACGCCGCAATAAAACCAATGCAGGTTCACTGATAATATCTGTATAAACTTCCTGTACTCTACCTAATACCATCAAAACAGCAGCAGCTTTTCCTATCACCTTGTCAGCAATCTGAGCCCCACGCAGAAAAGCCGGATCCGTATTCAACAAATCATACAAATCAGTTATTCCACGCTGTGTAAAAGTGCTGATTTCCTTATTCTTTATTACACAAGAATAATTACCTTCATGCAACAGTTTGATTAATTTATCCATTTTTTATTTCATTCAAATAACACGATGCATTTCGTGTCCTTCCACATAAATGGCACTGAACGGACGTGCCGGACAAAGATTTTCACAAGCGCCACAACCGATGCAACGTTCTGTATTCACAACCGGTATTTTAGGTGAACTTTCATCATTCTCATCTTTAGGTATCATTTGAATAGCACCAGTAGGACAATGACGAGCACAATTTCCACAACTTACCTTATCCGTATTCACTATACAATTTTGAGCAATCCACACTGCATGCCCTATTTGAATAGCCGACTTTTCAGCCAAACTAGTCAAATGAATGGCATCAGTAGGACATACTTCTGCACATTTCGCACATTCGGGGCGACAATATCCACGTTCATAGGACATCTCAGGCTGCATCAACCGCTTCAGATCACCCGATGGACGCAATATCTGATTAGGGCACACCGACACACAAAGCTGACAAGCCGTACAATGCTGTGCAAAATGACGAAGACCTCTCGCTCCTGCAGGAACAATAGAAGTGGCACGTTTAGGATTCTTTTTATCAATAAGAGGCGCCAATCCTCCATCCACTTTCTTTTCCTGCGCTTTCATTACGGCACTTGTAGCAAGTAAAGCAGAAACCGTAAAAAAATTTCGCCGCGACGCATTCACCTTTTCTGAATTTGAAGACGATTGAGAAGCTGACTGACCTGTTTCTTCTCTTCTCAAAACCTGCTTTTTCTGAATTATTGCTCCAGATACATACTTTATCGCATCCTGACGACATTTACCTAAACAATCCATACAAGCAACACAACGGGAATAATCAATCTCATGTGCTTTGGGATTAATGCAGGAAGACTTGCAATTACGAGCACAAAGTCCGCAACCATTACATTTAGACGTATCAATAACCGGTTTAAAATAAGAATATCTAGATAAGAGTCCCAATACTGTACCCACCGGACAAATGGTATTGCAATAAGTTCTTCCTCCACGCCATGCCAAAATAAAAAGCACTATCACAGTACCCACTGCAACTACAAAAGTAGAAAGACCTTTCATCCAAACATCTACCGAATAAAAAGCATAACTGTCTACACGCTCCGCCCACAGGGCAAGTACATTGTTCCCCCACTGATACAAAGGTGTCAGCAGGTTAGAAATGATACGGCCGTATGCACTGTAAGGAGCAATCAATGCCGTCAATGAAACTACCCCTGCTACCAAAGCGACGATAAACACCGCCAATACCCCATAGCGCAACCACGACAAAGCAGGCGAGTAGTGGAAACGATTCTTCTTTACCCTTCCCGAAACCCAGGAAATAATATCTTGAAACACACCTAACGGGCAGACAACCGAACAATAGACACGCCCCAAAAGCAACGTCAACAAAACAAGGGCTATCATCACCCCACATTCAGTGCCAGCACGGCAGGAAGAAACTGTATTTTCGCCATCCAGCCAAACCAACTATGCACAGTTCCTGTAAAATCCAGAAACAGCAACGTGATCATTGTAAAGAACAAAAGGGCGGCGACGAGTCTTATTTTACGTAACATAAGCATTCGTTATTTTATCATGTTTATCCATTCCATTATAAAGTCTCTTGTTTCAACTGCTCCACATATGCGTCTATACGATGCAGTTCTTTGGGAATATCAATACTTTGAGGGCAATGCGGGTTACACTGGTTACATCCGGTACAATGACTTGCCTGCCGCAGTTTGGGCACACTACGGTCATAACCTATCAGGAAAGCACGCCGTGCACGGCGGTAATTCTCATCCTGACTGCTTTTAGGCACATTTCCTTCGTTGACACATTTATTATAATGCACCAGAATCGCCGGAATATCCAAGCCGTAAGGACAGGGCATACAATATTTGCAGTCATTGCAAGGAATCGTAGGGAACTTCAGCATCAATTGGGCTGTTTCTTCCAAGAACTCTTTTTCCTCCTCATTCAAAGGTTCTAAGGGAGAATAAGTCCGAAGGTTATCCTGCAAATGTTCCATATAAGTCATTCCACTCAGCACACACAACACATTGGGATACGTACCGGCAAAACGGAATGCCCACGATGCCACACTGTTCTCCGGACGACGCTGCTTCAAGCGCGCCACCAGATGGTCGTTCAGTTTAGACAAACGTCCTCCTAACAGAGGCTCCATAATCACAGCCGGAATTCCACGCTTGGCCAACTCTCCATACAAATATTCCGCATTAACATTTCGACCCGAAGCATGGCGCCAATCTACATAGTTCATCTGAATTTGCACAAAATCCCATTTCACATCCAGCGACAGCAAATAATCAAACACTTCCACCGATCCGTGAAATGACCATCCCAAATTACGAATACGGCCTTCTTCACGCTCTTTTAGTAAAAAGTCAAGAACTCCATTGTCAATATAACGGTCATGGAAAGTTTTGATCCCTTCCCCTCCACCTACAGAATGAAGCAAATAATAATCCAGATAATCCGTCTGCAATTCTTTCATCGACTGATGGTACATCTTGATGGAATTCTCACGAGTATAATTTTGAAAATTAGACATCTTTGTCGCAATCAACAGTCTTTCACGAGGATGACGTTTCAAAGCCACACCAGTGGCCCTTTCAGAAAATCCCTGGCAATAAACAGGAGATGTATCGAAATAATTCACTCCGTGAGCGATAGCATAATCCACCAGCTCATTCACCGCATCCTGGTCTATCACATTTCCATCACTGTCCGGCGCTGGTTTCAACGGCCAGCGCATACATCCATATCCTAAAAGTGAAACATGTTCTCCCTTTGGAGAAGTACGATAAGTCATTTTATCAACAGGCACTTCGCCTAAAATAGAAGCCTCAGACGCATTCGACTTCTCGCCGGATGCACAACCATACATTGCCACCGTAGATGCAACTGTACTAACACCCACAATTTTTAGAAATTCTCTACGGTTCATTTCCTTTTTGTCTCTTTTGTCCATAGTCTTTTACTTAACCTTCCTTTATTTACTGTAAACCACCACTATAGCCTGATCATCAGTTAATGCAAAGTTAATTAGAATTCATGAAATTCCTTGCAACACAACCTTAATAATCAAAACAACTTTAATTACAGAAAGCAAATCACTTTTTAATTCACATAGATCACTATTGAAAATAATTATTTAAACAACTGTATCATAGGGCGGCCTATCCAAACCTGCGGTTGTTTCAAGCCAAAAATAAAAGCAACTGTAGAAGCACAATCAAACTGCATCATACTTTCATCAAAAATTCCTCCTTTTTTTACATTCTTTCCAGCAATAATAAATGGAGTTTCCATTTCTTGCATCGTTTTTCCACCATGCCCCTTATTTATTCCTCCATGATCGGCTGTAACAATAATAATACTATTATCATAAATACCTGCCTCCTTGATAGCATCTACTATCCGACCTACATATCCGTCTAATTCTTTCAATTTTGCATAATAAGCCGGAGTATCATGTCCATCCACATGACCTACATGGTCAGGATTATCAAAACAAATTGCAGTCAAGACCGGCTTCTTTTCTGTAATATACTTACATGCCATCTCACATAGAGCAGCGGGATATAGATTATAGTCAGGAGCCTGCACATGATAATTCAAAGCCAAAGTATCTACTAGATATTTAATACCATCCCACTCATACAACACTCCTATTTCAGCATCAGGAACAGCTTTACGAAGTTCACTGAAAATAGTTGGAAATATATGATGCTCATTTACTACACGTGAAGGAAGTTCGGGAGTTTTAGACCCCCATTCTGTATATCCATGGAGTTCAGGTCCTGCCCCCATAAACATAGAAGCCCAGTTTACTGCACTTGAAGAAGGAAGCACACTACGTTTTTTCAAAGTATAGCAACCTGCATCCATTAAAGTTTTAACATTTGGCATCTCAGCCTTTTCCACACTATAAGCCCCCAACCGTCAAGGCCAATCAAGAACACATGGTCGGCTTTCCAATTCTGAGCAAAGCAAGAAAAAGTAAAGAATGCTATCAATATAGCAAATAAACGATTTTTTTTCATAGCAACTTATATTTTTCAGTTATACATATTATCTTAACAATTCTCCACACTATGAAATGATTGGATACTCTCCATCGGATAAACTTCCACTTACACACAATATTTCATCAAGAAAGGTGGAAACGATATCTAATCCCAATATTGGGAGATATCCCTATAATATGAAAAATTAAAAGATGAGCAAGCGCTGGTTTCCTTTCTCCAAACGCCTGCTCAGTTCAAATAGAGACATAAAAGCTGATTTCCATCACAGCTCCATCATACCTATTATCTATTTCAGACAAGCCTTCATTGCTTTAATGATCGCTGAGTCAAACCCTTCGTGATCCAATTCATTAATACCCTTGATAGTCATACCACCGGGCGTACACACCTTATCTATTTCCACACTGGGATGAGTATCATTATTCAATATCAAGGAAGCAGCCCCTTTCACAGATTGAGCAACCATTTTCTGTGCATCTTTCGGATAAATTCCTAATTCAATACCTGCCTGCATAGCTGCCTGAATATATTTCAAAACATATGCGATACCACATGAAGTCAAAGCCGTAGTAGCAGCCATCTGACTTTCAGGAATAAGAATAGCCAATCCTAATTCATTAAAGATATCCAGCATCAGTTGTTCTTGTTCCTTACTGGCGTTACGACTGGATATCAAGGTCATACTTTCCAGCTGAGATATAGCAGTATTGGGAATCAGACGGAATATAGTCTGTTCCGGGCCTACACTCTTCACCAATTGCTCAAAGGTTACACCGCCTGCGATAGAAACTAATACTTGTTGAGGAGTCAAATGAATCACACTCAATACCTGATCTATCAACCACGGTTTTACAGCCAGAATAACGATATCGGCATCCTTTATCGCTTTCGGGTTTTCCGTTGTTACATTAATCTCCGGATAATCCGCCTGTAGAGTTTCCAGACTTCCGCTGAACGGATCGGCTACTGTTACATCACTCGCAGGAATGATAGTGCCTTGGGCAAGGCCGCGAGCAATAGCCCCTCCCATATTTCCCGCACCAATAATTGCTACTTTCATATTATTAAAGATTAAGTCTATAGCTACAAAGATAAGGGAAAAAAAGGAGAAGAACGTATTATGAAAAGCTAAAAATAAAATTACTTTGAAGAAGATTAAATCAAAAAGCCTCGCCGGAACCGAAATGTTTCCTGACGAGACCTCATTTTCTTTCGTAGATTATTATCCCTTTTGAATCTCCAGCTTATACCAACACTTTACGAAAGCGTTCAAGAAATTCATCAGCCTCTGCCATAGTAAGGCACAAAGGCGGAAGCAGACGAATCACATTAGTACCACTGACTCCGGTAAATACTTTCTGTTCGAACAGCAAACGCTGACGCAATTCCTTAATCGGTTCTTCAAATTCCATACCGATCATCAAACCTTCGCCACGCACCTCTTTAATCTGTGAGAATTGTTTCAATTCTTTCAGCAGATGAGCACCTACCTTGGCAGCATTCTCTACCAGATTCTCACCTTTCATAACATCAAGCACCGCGATAGCAGCAGCACAAGCTAGGTGGTTACCACCAAAAGTGGTTCCCAATTGTCCATATACCGGCTTGAATTTCGGACTGATCAGGACACCAGCCATCGGAAAGCCATTACCAATCCCCTTTGCTACCGTAATTATATCGGGACGGATACCTGCATGTTGGTGAGCAAAAAATTTACCGCTACGCCCGTAGCCGGATTGTATTTCATCCAAAACAAGGGCTGCATCCACTTCTTCGCAAGCCTTACTCAGTTCTTTCAAGAATTTTACTTCCGGAACCTGAATACCGCCTACTCCTTGAATACCTTCAATAATCACCGCACAGACATCTCCTTTTGCCAATTCCGCTTTAGCTGCTTCTATATCGTTCAAAGGCAGATAAGTCACATGCCCATTGTCATTGATTGGGGCTATAATTTTCGGATTGTGGGTTACCTCCACTGCCAGTGAAGTACGTCCGTGAAATGCTTTGCAAAAAGAAAGCACACGGTTGCGACCATTGTAAAAAGAAGCCAGTTTCAACGCATTTTCATTAGCTTCAGCTCCACTGTTTATCAAAAACAATTGATAATCATCATAACCCGAAAGTTTCCCTAAACGGTCTGCCACTTCCTGCTGTAGCTTGTTAACCACCGAATTGGAATAAAATCCCAACTGTGCAACCTGCTTGCTTATCATTTCCACATAATATGGATGTGCGTGACCGATAGAAATAACCGCATGACCACCATACAAATCAAGGTATTCCGTACCTTGGTCATCCCATACATGACAACCTTTTCCTTTGACAATATTTATGTCAAAAAGAGGATATACATCAAATAATTTCATAAACTCTTCTTTATTAAAAAGCAGACGGTTTCAACCTCAACCCTACGGTTTCTTCCAAATTGAACATGAGATTCATATTATGAACCGCTTGTCCGCTTGCCCCCTTCAACAAGTTGTCAATGCAAGAGATAACCAGCAGCTTATCGCCATGTTTCTCCAAATGAATCAAACACTTGTTGGTGTTCACCACCTGCTTCAAATCTATATTTTTGTCTACAATATGAACGAAAGAATCCTCGGCATAATAGTCTTGATACATCTTCACCAGTTCTTCCAGTTCCACCTTGCATTTGACTACCAGAGTAGCAAAGATACCACGCGGGAAATCACCCCGGTAAGGAATAAAATCTATTTCAGCATTAAAGCTGTTTTGCAACTGTTTCAATGATTGCTTGATTTCGGGAACATGCTGATGAGAAAACGGTTTATAAATGCTCATATTATTATTACGCCAACTGAAATGACTGGTAGCACCCGGTTTCACCCCTGCCCCTGTACTTCCGGTAATGGCATTTACCATTACATCCTCGTTCAGTAACAGATGTTTGGCTAACGGCAATAAACCCAATTGAATACAAGTGGCAAAACATCCCGGATTGGCCACGTGCTTGCTATGGCAGATAGCACGACGGTTCAGTTCCGGCAAACCATAAATGAAGTCATGGTCATCACTCTTGATACGGTAGTCCATACTGAGGTCTATGATTTTCAAATCCTCGGGTACATTGTGACTATCCATAAACTTCTTTGTATCTCCATGAGCCGTACAGAAGAACAATACATCAATCTCATCCAGAGGAAGTTCGTCTGTAAAAACCAAATCCGTTTCACCATAGAGTCCCTCATGTACGTCGGTAATCTTATTGCCAGCGTTACTGCTGCTATTTATAAACTTTATGTCTACATCAGGGTGATTAATCAGCAGACGAATCAATTCGCCCGCCGTATAACCTGCCCCACCGATAATTCCTGCTTTAATCATACTTATTAAATTTCTTCGTCCTTGTGGTTATTATAATAAACACGCAAAGGTGTAGAAGTCACTTTGATAAAGCCTTTAGCATCTTCTGCTGTCCATCCCTTCTGCATTTCACCATATTCACCAAATTTGGTCTTCACCAGATCGTCTTTTGATTCAACACCCACAGTAGAGAATGAAAGCGGACGGAGTTCCAAGATAGCTGTACCATTTACATTACGCTGAGACTCCTGCAACATTGCCTCAATATCGCGCATTACCGGTTCCAGATACTGACTTTCATGCAAGAACATTCCGTACCAATTGGCAACCTGGTCTTTCCAATATTGCTGCCACTTGCTCAACGTATATTTTTCAAGGAAACGATGGGCACCGATAATCAGCATAGGAGCAGCAGCCTCGAATCCTACACGCCCTTTGATACCGATAATGGTATCCCCAACGTGCATGTCGCGGCCGATACCGTAGGGCGCACCGATCTCCTCCACTTTTTGAATAGCCTTGATAGGATCATCAAACTTCTCGTCATTAACAGCTTTCAGTTCACCTTTTTCAAATGTAAGACGAAGTTGTTCGCTTCCTTCCTTGGTCACCTGTTTTAAATAAGCACTTTCGGGCAAACCCTGCGCAGAGTCCAATATTTCCCCACCGCAGATAGAAGTCCCCCAAAGACCTACATTATAAGAATATTTCAATTTTGTAAAGTCAGCGGCAAAACCATGTTCGTTCAAATAATCGATTTCCTGCTGACGGCTTAATGCCATGTCACGGGTCAATGTAATGATCTCAACTCCCGGAGCCAGTACCAAAAAAGTCATATCGAAACGAATCTGGTCATTACCCGCACCAGTCGAGCCGTGTGCGATAGCGTCCGCACCTATTTCATTAGCATAACGCGCTATAGCCAACCCTTGGAAGATACGTTCAGAACTTACAGAAATAGGATAAGTACCATTACGGAGCACATTACCGAATACCATATATTTCAAGCTCTTCTCATAGTATTCCTGGGTCACATCCAATGTCACATACTTCACAGCACCCAGTTTGTAAGCGTTCTCTTCGTTCTGCTTCAGCTGCTCCTCACTGAAACCACCCGTGTTTGCACAAGCTGCATACACTTCATACCCTTTTTCCTTAGCCAGATACATTACAGTGAAAGAGGTATCAAGCCCCCCGCTGAATGCCACTACTACTTTTTTCTTCTTTTCTTCCATAATGATATTATTTTAATTGAGAATTAAAAATTGAAAACTGAGAAATAAGTACATGAATGCGCAGCCATCTTTTAATTCTTAATTTTTAATTCTTAATTTTTAATTTATTAAATAGTGTCTTCTTCGTGCAAAGCCGGATCGTAAAGCATGGCTGTACAAATACAGAACTTACGGTTCTTCGCCACTAATATATCGTGATTGATACAGCCTTCACAACCTTTCCAAAAGGCCTCATCATCAGTCAGTTCATTGAAAGTTACAGGAACATATCCCAGTTCTGTATTCATTTTCATTACCGCCGCGCCACTGGTCAGACTGAATATCTTTGCTTTAGGCCATCGTAGACGTGCCAATCGGAACGAAGCCGCCTTTATACGCTTGGCCAAACCTATTCCACGATAATTAGGATGCACAATCAATCCCGAGGTTGCTACATATTGTTTGTTTCCCCATGACTCAATATAGGTAAATCCTGCAAAATCATCTCCACATAAGGCAATAATCGCCTTTCCTTCTTTCATCTTTGTAGTCACATATTCATGTGTGCGTTCTGCAATGCCTGTTCCGCGTACCTTAGCAGCTTCTCTAATAGTATCTAAAATTTTATCAACGTAAACTTCATGTGAGGCATCTGCCACCATCACATCCACTTGTTTAGCATCCATCTCCTTTTTTATCTATTATTATATTATTGTATATTCGGTATAATCAATGAAAGTGCATTCTTCACTCCCGCTCTTGTGCAACCTTCACGAATGACAAGCATAATAGTATCATCACCAGCAATAGTTCCCAATATTTCATCAAAGTTCCGGTTATCAATATCATAAGCCAAACTACTAGCATATCCGGGACGAGTCTTGATTACTGCCAGATTAGCCGAAAATTCAATGGAAATAAATCCATTATGCATCAACATCTCACTGGCCGAATGTTGCTCAGTCATACGTTTGTACATGGTATTGTTTGGTAATACATATACATAATTTCCGTTCATACTGGCTGCCTTCGCCACTTTCAACTGCTTCAAGTCACGAGACAAAGTAGCTTGGGTCAATTGGAATCCTTCTTTCGCCAATTCCTGCAACAACTCTTCCTGGCTACCTACTTCCTTACTCGAAATAATAATCTTAATGGCATCAAGTCTGCTATTCTTGCTCTTCATACTGCATAATTATTCTAATTCGGCTGCAAAATTACAGAATATTCGGGAATATAGATACAAAAAAGAGAATATTTTTGCGACTTTATGCATATTTTCAATAAAGCTTTTATCTATCATCCTAAGAATAAACCAAAATCATACCAAATTTTTCTTTTCAATGCAATCTTCTTAAAAAGACGGTAATATTATGTTTTACGACAGGTACAACCAAATCCAACAGTTATAATATCAAAAAAACAAGGACGACTTTCGGGGAATAAACTATTTTTGCATCACTATTAATTCCTTAAAATCAAAAAATAAAGGCATGGAACACACTTATTTCTTTGCGGTAGACCTGGGAGCCACCAGCGGACGTACCATCTTAGGTTGCCTGGGAGAAGGCAAAATGGAGTTGAAAGAACTGACTCGTTTCCCTAACCATATTATAGAAACCGGAGGACATTGTTATTGGGATATTTATGCCTTATACAATGAAATTATCAAGGGACTGAAAGTGGTAGCCAAAGACAATCTGCCTATCCAGTCTATCGGTATTGATACTTGGGGGGTGGATTTCGTATTAGTGGGCAAAGATGGAGAGTTACTCCGCAATCCTTATTGTTATCGCGACCCTCACACAATAGGTGCACCCGAAGAATATTTTACCCATATTCCCCGTGAACGAGTATATGACATCACTGGAATCCAGATTATGAATTTCAATTCCTTGTTCCAATTATCAACACTCCACCGCAATCATTGCTCGGCCTTGGAAGCAGCAGATAAAATACTGTTTATGCCGGATGCTTTAAGTTATATGCTGACCGGTAAAATGGTAACAGAATATACCATCGCTTCTACTTCCCAGATGTTGAATCCGCGCACCAAATGCTTCGAAAAGGAACTACTGGATGTAGCAGATATCAAGAAAGAACAGTTCGGCCGTTTTGTTTTCCAGGGGAACCTATTGGAGTGCTGACAGAAGAAGTGCAAAAAATTACAGGTCTGGGAGCTATTCCTGTTATTGCCGTTGCCGGTCATGACACAGGTTCAGCCGTAGCTGCCGTACCGGCACAAAACGAAAAATTCGCATATCTGAGTTCCGGCACGTGGAGCTTGATGGGGATTGAAGTGAAAGATGCTATTATAAATAAGGAAAGCTTTGAACAGAACTTCACCAACGAAGGAGGTGTGGAAGGAACGACCCGGTTCCTGAAAAATATCTGTGGCATGTGGTTGTTGGAACGTTGCCGCAAAGAATGGGAAGCAACCAACAACTATTCTTATACAGAACTGATAGATGCAGCCCTGGCAGTTCCCGCTTTCCGCAGTGTCATCAATCCCGATGCTCCCTGCTTCGCCAATCCGTCATCTATGATTCAAGCCATCGGACATTATTGCAAAAAAACCAACCAACCTGTACCACAGAGTTATGGCGAAATCACTCGTTGTATTTTCGATAGTCTTGCCCTGCGCTACAAACAAGTATTCGGCTATTTGCAACAAATGGCCCCGTTCCCCATCGAAAAGCTGCACATTATCGGTGGAGGCTCACGAAACAATTTGTTAAACCAATTCACTTGCAACGCAGTGGGCGTACCTGTTATAGCAGGTCCCAGTGAAGGAACAGCTATCGGCAACATTATGTTACAGGCAAAAGCCAACGGGCTGGTAAATGATATTGCGGCTATGCGCCAACTAATCAGCACTTCCATAGAAACCGTTTCTTTTGAGCCCCAGCAAGCAGAAGAATGGGAAGAAGCATATAAGAAGTATTTAGCTCATTATAGAGAAGATATTTAATATTCACCTTGAAATTTATTCATTAAATAAACAAATAATATCATGAAAGAAGAATTGATTAATAAAGCGTATGAGATTGCAAAAGAACGTTATGCCGTTGTAGGTGTTGACACAGAAAAAGTAATGGAAACCATGCAGAATTTCCATCTGTCACTGCATTGCTGGCAAGCAGATGATGTAACCGGTTTCGAAGTTCAGGCAGGTTCATTGACCGGTGGTATCCAGGCTACAGGTAACTATCCCGGCAAAGCTCGCAACATCGACGAACTGCGTGCAGACATTCTGAAAGCTGCTTCATATATACCAGGTACTCACCGTTTGAATCTGCACGAAATTTATGGCGACTTTCAAGGAAAAGTCGTAGATCGTGACGAAGTAGAACCCGAACATTTCAAAAGTTGGATTGAATGGGGTAAGGAAAACAACATGAAACTGGATTTCAACTCTACTTCATTCTCCCATCCCAAAAGCGGTGATCTGTCTTTGTCAAATCCCGATGAAGGTATCCGCAACTTCTGGATTGAACATACTAAACGTTGCCGTGCCGTAGCCGAAGAAATGGGTAAAGCTCAAGGCGATCCTTGTATCATGAACCTGTGGGTACACGATGGCAGCAAAGACATCACTGTAAACCGCATGAAATATCGTGCTTTGTTAAAAGACTCTCTGGATCAGATTTTCGCAACAGAATACAAGAACATGAAAGACTGTATCGAATCCAAAGTATTCGGTATCGGACTGGAAAGCTATACAGTGGGGTCTAATGATTTCTATATCGGCTATGGCGCCAAGAACAACAAGATGATTACCTTGGATACCGGGCACTTCCACCCGACAGAAAGTGTTGCAGACAAAGTTTCTTCTTTATTGTTGTATGTTCCCGAACTGATGCTGCACGTAAGTCGCCCCGTACGTTGGGACTCAGACCACGTAACCATCATGGACGACCCGACTATGGATTTGTTCAGCGAAATCGTTCGTTGCAACGCCTTGGATCGTGTACACTATGGACTTGACTACTTCGATGCTTCCATCAACCGTATCGGTGCATACGTTATCGGCAGCCGTGCAGCTCAGAAATGTATGGTACGCGCTTTGCTGGAACCGATTGCCAAATTGCGCGAATACGAAGCAAACGGACAAGGATTCCAACGTCTGGCTCTGCTCGAAGAAGAAAAAGCTTTGCCTTGGAATGCTGTATGGGATATGTTCTGCTTGAAGAACAATGTACCCGTAGGCGAAGAGTTCATTGCAGAAGTAGAGAAATACGAAGCAGAAGTTACTTCTAAACGCTAATCAATATCCAACCACAATATCGTCCTCTGTAAGGGTGGCCTCATGTATCTGCCCCTACAGAGAACGTATTTGTGGTTTTAAAGAATATAAACAATGGAAATCATTATCGGATTAATCATTATCGCTATAGGAAGCTTCTGCCAATCCAGTTCATACGTACCTATCAAGAAAGTAAAAGAATGGAGTTGGGAAAGTTTTTGGCTGATACAAGGTGTATTCGCCTGGTTGGTGTTCCCACTATTGGGCGCATTGCTAGGTATTCCCCAAGGAGGCAGTCTGTTTGACCTTTGGGGAGCGGGAGGTGCTCCAATGAGCATCTTTTATGGTATATTATGGGGAGTGGGCGGCCTTACCTTTGGTCTTTCCATGCGTTATCTGGGAGTAGCCTTAGGACAAAGTATCGCACTGGGTACTTGTGCCGGATTCGGTACACTGTTCCCCGCCATCTTTGCCGGAACCAACCTGTTCAAAGGAAACGGACTTATTCTTTTACTAGGAGTATGTATCACTTTGTCGGGCATTGCCATTATAGGATATGCCGGCAGTCTTCGCGCCAAAAACATGAGCGAGGAAGATAAACGCGCGGCAGTAAAAGATTTTGCTCTGACTAAAGGACTGTTGGTAGCCCTACTGGCAGGTGTGATGAGTGCCTGTTTCGCTTTGGGACTCGATGCAGGAACTCCCATCAAGGAAGCTGCGTTAGCTGGAGGTGTAGAAGGTCTTTATGCGGGACTTCCTGTAATCTTTCTGGTAACACTAGGCGGTTTTTTAACCAATGCCGTTTACTGTCTGCAACAAAATGTAGCCAACAAAACTATGAGTGATTATGCCAAAGGCAATGTATGGGTAAACAACCTGATATTCTGCGCTTGGCAGGAGTACTGTGGTACATGCAATTCTTCGGACTGGAAATGGGTAAAAGTTCCTGACCGGAAGTCCTGTACTGCTTGCCTTCTCATGGTGTATATTAATGGCTTTGAATGTTACTTTCAGTAACGTATGGGGTATTTTATTAAAAGAATGGAAAGGTGTATCCACCCAAACTATCACTGTTCTGGTAACCGGACTGGTAGTTCTTATCTTTTCTCTTGTATTCCCTAATTTATTCTAAAAGAATTATTATATTTGTAGCATACTGTTATTCAGAATAAAAAAATGAATAACAATACCCTATGAACAATCAAATAAAAGAAGATATGAAATCAATCTTAGACAATCGCCCCGAATTGGTCAAAGAGGTGAATAAAGTAGCCGAAGTAGCCGGATATTTGTGGCAAAAAGGATGGGCCGAACGTAACGGAGGTAATATCACCGTCAATATCACCGAGTATGTAGACGATGAAATCCGTCAGATGCCCGCTATCAGCGAAGTAAAACAAATCGGTGTAACACTGCCTCACTTGAAAGGCTGTTATTTTTATTGCAAAGGAACCAATATGCGTATGCGGGATTTGGCACGTTGGCCTATGGATAACGGTTCTGTCATCCGTATTTTAGATGATTGTGCTAGTTATGTCATTATTGCCGACAAACCGGTTCAACCTACTTCGGAAGTTCCCTCCCACCTGAGCGTACACAATTATCTCATTAGCATAGGCTCTCCTTATAAAGCATCCGTACACACACACCCCATCGAACTGATTGCCTTGTCTCACAACAAAAAGTTCATGGAGAAAGATGTGGCAACCAACCTGCTATGGAGCATGATTCCCGAAACAAAAGCATTCTGCCCACGTGGATTGGGCATGATTCCTTATCAGTTACCCAGTTCTGTAGAATTAGCAGATGCAACTATCAAGGAATTGGCTGATTATGATGTAGTCATGTGGGAAAAACACGGTATCTTTGCTGTTGACTGTGACGTAATGGCCGCATTCGACCAAATTGATGTTTTAAATAAATCCGCATTAATTTACATCGCTGCCAAAAATATGGGATTTGAACCCGACGGCATGAGCAGGAACAGATGAAAGAAATGAGTGTGGCTTTTAATCTACCCAAATAATATTTTTATGGTCTTCCCCTAATGGGAGATTTTGAAGATGATTTGAACCCACATGGGGACAAATCATCTTTTTTATTATCGAAGCTTAAAAGATAAATGAGATCCAGATTGCCACTTAAGCTTTTCATCACACGATATTCATCACAAATGAACAAGCATATAAAATGACCAATTTATGTTTTTATCTCATTATTCTATTGATTAAAAAGATTAACACTCCCTATACAGCAAACACTTCCTAGACAATCGCGTACTTAACTCATTGACAGTTTGAGTATCTTATGTTTTTTTTAGAACAACGAGTACTCTTTTTGGCTATCTTTGACAAAGACAGATTCACTAAACCTACAGAGATATATGAAAGCAAATAAATTATTCCTTTTGGCAAGTTTCTTTCTATCAAGCAGCCTGACACCTATAGCGGCTCAGAGTAAGAAAGAGAAGAAGCAACAGACAGAACAAGCTGTACGCGAAGCTGTTGACGCAAAGACATACAAAAATCAATGTGGACCGGGTAATGCCTATGAAAGGAGGCAGCAAACACCTGACTTCCGATTATTCTTTAGAAATAAGAAACGATTCGGTTTATTCCTATCTGCCTTATTTCGGAGTGGCGTATAACGTTCCTTACGGGGGTGGAAAAGGATTAAATTTTAGTGCTCCTTTATCAGAATATACTTCAGCATATAATAAAAAGGGGAATGCTAAAATCACACTAAAAGTACGGAACGAGGAAGACAATTACCTTTACAATATCATCATTTATCCCAATGGCAGCAGTAACATACAGGTCACCCCTACAAACAGACAATCTATTTCTTTCTCCGGAGAATGGATCTAAAGAAGAAAGAATGAGCCATAAATAAAAGGGGGTCAAAACTAAAACAACCTATCGTGCTATATGATCAGGTCATTTTAGTTTTGCCCCCCTGATTAAATTACAGCTATTATTTACTTATTTCTCTAACCGGCTAAAGAAATTCTCAATGGCTTCCTTATTGACAAAAACTCCTTTTACTCCGGTCACTTCCACCGTATCCATCAACAAAGCCAAGCCCTGATAACCGTTTTCATCCTTTGCCAATACTTCCTGCTGATAAATTTCAGCTGATTGGCAGGCTTTACCATCTTCAGGTAATTTCTCGAACCGACCAAGGTAATAATTGCCTTCAAAGAAATTATGTGTAGATTCTGTCAATTGGAATCTGCTGGATTCTGGAGCATAAAAAATATTTCCACTAATAAATGTACTATCCGGATATCCGCCCCATGAATCCAAAGTAATCATAGTACGATCGATATCAGCCGCAGGTTTACGGTTCACATGAATAATGTTACGGGTAATGCGACTGTCCTTTACAGGACCTGCCAGATGAACAGCTGGTGAGAACATCCCGGCACGAGTCGGTTCAGGCCGCACTCCGTCACCTATACTCACATTGTAACGGACAATAGTGCCCAAGTTGCCTACATTAAAAGATGCGTCGGCCGTGCCGTCATTGCAAACCAATACTAAGCCACCATAGTTATCATGACTATAATTATACTGAATGACCGTTCCCCGGCAATTCCAGTCCGAATCAAACCCCTGTGCATCCCACGGAGCCTTATGACCACTTACCTCATTGAATTGCACCAAAGTATTATCACAACTCCACGGCCAAATACCTGCCGCCGCCTCTGTGTCAGGAAGCATATCAGGACAATCACGCATTACGTTGTATTCTATCAAGGTACTGTCACAACCGATAGGTACAATACCATCACCTGGTACTTCCTCTATCAAATTTCCCCGTATCACGGTATGCTTGCTGGGATGCCAGTTCTGCCGATCGCTATAAGCGGCCCAAATCATAGCATTACGGTACATCTCAAAATATGGCAGTTCTCTATGGTTAACCTATTGAATGTTGAAATTTTCTTTTCACCGCCATTCACTATATAAATACCGCACCCTCCGCCTTTTTCTTTTACCAACGAACCATTGACATCCCGTACAGTCACATTATTGACAACAATGTTCTGCGATACGCCATAATCCATACACTCTATCTTCAAGCCCGAACGATAAGGCAGAGGCTGTCTACCTGTATTCACGATTTCCAAATTCTGCATCGTTATATAGTCCGAATTACAGATACGAGCTGCATACAAGGAAGTATCATATCCCACAATGCAAGGTTTCCGTTCACCATCACCATAAGCATCTATATAAATACGATCTTCGGGTATACCGTGTCCGGTGATTTCAAGTTCGCCATTAAAAACCTCACCGCGCTTCAACAAAACTTTATTGCCCGGCAGTAATTTCACTCCACGTAGTTTTTCCAGACTTTTCCATGCTTCATCCGGGGCTAACCCACTATTATTATCATCACCGCCGGTAGCATCCAGATAATAGCACACTGGACTATCAGAACATGCTGCCAACAGGAAGGAAAATAAAAGAAGGATCATTGTTTTTCTCATTTCTCTTCCGTTTTTAAAAAGTTATCTATTTATTCCAGAAGTTGTCAGAACAACTAGGATTCACCACAGATTACGCAAATTCACACAGTTTTTTGATTTAAAGGTTGTTTGCCTCCTACTTCTTTGTGACAATCCATGTATCCTGTGATGAAACCTACACTCTACATTACTTCCACAAGTCGTGCTGAACCAGTTTCTTGTTAGTATCCAGTTCGGCAGTTGCAAAGGCCATACATAATCCCTCTCACCGTTGAACTTACGTGCTTCATAAGCCAAGCCATACATAGTGCGTTCATTCTCTATATTAGCTACCGCCTTATCCAATTCCTTCCAACGATAAAGGTCAAACAAACGCAAGCCTTCAAAGGCCAGTTCCACACGACGCTCATGCTTAATGACTTCCAACAATTCATCTTTAGAAAGAGAAGTGCCTTCCACTTCCTCTACTGTGGGCATGTTCACATCTGCACGTTGCCGCACTTCATTCACTAAAGCAGTTACATCACTATAAGCATAGCCTCCTTTCTGTACCATTGCCTCCGCCAAAGATAATAAAACTTCAGCATAACGCACCACATAAAAGTCTTGTCCATTATCCCAAGAGTTAGAAGTATCCGTAGGATCAAAATACTTATAAACATATATGGTAGACAGGGAAGCGGCAGCTCCACCATATACATTGACATACGGATTTGAAGCCGAAGTATCTATACCTCCTTTACCGTTCCAAAGCATACCGGGAACAAACAAAGTACTATACAAACGTGGATCACGATTCTCAAAATGAGCAGGATTAGGCTTGCTAACATCCAAGCCACCCTCATTGTTTAATTCGGCTATCTTCGTATCGGTAGTCGCTTACCGTCTTTGCAATAATAAGCATCCGCCAAATCTATAGTACCATTCATTGCTTCCAGCGGAGTATTCCAATGCGCATTAAAAGCAGCACCTTCACTCATACCCGGTCCTTCATAACGGACTGCAAAAATGATTTCAGGAGAAGTTTCTCCACTTTGAGTAAACAGTTTGGCATAACTCGGATCAAGCGAGTATCCCAAACCTTGCACCTGCTTATAAGCAGCAATTGCGTCATCCCATTTTTCATTATACAAAGCCACACGCCCCAGTAGGGAAAGAGCAGCTCCTTTGGTGATGTGTCCCCGTGAAGACGCGTTTTGCGGAAGTACTTCAGCCGCGTCCTGCAAATCAGTCATAATATGAGCACAATAGCTGCACGGTCCGTCTTTTCACATTCAGCCTCGTCAATGGTCAAAGGGGCGGTCAGGAAAGGAACATCCTGATACGTCATAGTCAAGTTTATATACATCAATGCACGTATGGTCTTTGCCTCAGCCTGATAAATCGCCTTTTGGGAAGCATCCATATCCACTCTATCAATATTAGCAATCAGCACATTACAACGACTGATCACTTCATAGCAATCTTTCCAATAACTGCCAATAATAGAAGAACTTGGGGTATGAATCCCCATAGCCATATCATAACCTTCCATCCAGCCACTCCAATTAAAATGACCGCCATTATCTGATATACAATCCATATATAAAGGGCCCAATGAATATTGGTCGGAATTATAAAGCTGATTGCTCTGCAAAGCATCATAACAAGATGCCAACGCCATCAAAGCATCATCCGGTGTCTGCCAAAATGTATTGGATGAAGATTCTGTCAATGAGTCCCTCTGCAAAAAACTGTCAGAGCAAGAAGTCAGCAAAGCTCCTGACAACAGAGCTAGCCCTATAAATTTATTAATTGATTTCATAGTTGTTGCTTTTAAAATTTAACGTTAACACCAAATGAATAAGTTCTTGTATTGGGATGCACATCATTACGGGAATCTGTGCTCAGTTTCTCAGGATCATAATCATCCAAGGAAGTGAAAGTAAGCAAATTAGTTCCTGCCAAATAGAGTCTGAGACTCTGAACGCCCAACTTGGTCAAAAACTCTCTTTGCCTGAAAGTATATCCAATTTCCAAGTTCTTCAGGCGCAAATAATCTCCTTTTGTCAGCCAAAATGAAGAGTAGTTATTATTAATAGTTCCTCCCAAACGAGGCATGCTTCCATCCGGATTACTTTCAGACCATCTGTCCAACCAACGGCTAGTCTTGTTTCCGCCATTGGAAATAGTAGTTTCATCCCAATTATAACGATATACACCTGCAATGCCTTGCCAAAATGTATTAACATCAAAATCTTTATAAGAGAATCCCAAGTTAAAAGAATACTGCATTTTAGGGAACGGATTTCCGATAACAGTACGGTCAGCATCATTTATGTTGCCATTATTATCTATATCTTCATACATGATATCACCTAATTGCGGTTCCTGGTTGTTTTGCAGAATCTTCTGTCCGTTCGCATTTACACGATCCAAATCTGCTGGGTACGATAGATACCGATAGCTTTCAGCCCATAATAAGAACCGATGGCTTCACCTTCACGATTGATGGTATTATTACTTATATCTTCCACTCCTTTCATATCAGTAATCTCATTTTTCACGCCTGAAAGTGAGAAACCTGCCTGCCATGCCCAATCACCTTTTTGGTCGAAATAGTTAGCAGCCAATTCCCAACCACGGTTACGGACCTTTCCCGCATTCTGATAAGGAGCATCCAAAGATCCCAGGAAAATACCCGGCATAGCGAGTTTCATCAAAATATCCGAGGTATTTTTCTCATACCAGTCAAAAGTGACATTGATCTTTCCACCCCAAAAAGCAGCATCAAAACCAAAGTCTGTAATAGTAGTTGTTTCCCATTTAATGTTCTCATTAGGTATCTTGGCAGTCTTCATACCAATCTGTTTGCTATCACCAAAATAGTAACTACCACTAGCCGCCAATGTAGCCGCATAAGCATAGTTACCAATTTCCTGATTACCCAATTTACCCCAGCTACCACGCAATTTCAATGAGTGGAGGAACTTCACATTCTCCATAAATTTCTCATTTGTCATGATCCATGCACCCGAAAATGAAGGAAGGTAGCATAACGATGTGCCTTGGGCATACGTGACGAACCATCGTGACGGACATTCATCTCTAACAGATAACGGCCTCCGTAATTATAGTTCAAGCGTCCGAAGAATGACTGCAAGGAACTTTCTTCCGCCGATCCGGTCACATGATCATTCATAGTACCTCCATCCATTTCATAAATATTATCGGTAGCAAATCCCTGCTTGGACGCCTCATTCTTGTCCCAACGGGTAGCCTGGATAGAATGGCCTGCCAACAGATTGAACGAATGTTTTCCTACAGAAAAATCATAAGTCAGGATATTTTCATTAATATAAGTCGTTTCCAGATAATGATAATCTGTCAGTTTATTGGTACCGACCGTGGTCAGCGCATTTCCTTCAGCATCGTATCTTACATTATTCTTCGGATTGAAAGTAGTCACATCATTCATATAATATTTATAAGCCAGGCTTGAACGGAATTTCAATCCTTTCATGATGTCAATCTCACCAAAGAATTTACCATCAAAACGATAATGCTTGTTATCCTTATATCCCATATTCAAAGCTTCAATCGGATTTTTGAATACGGATTGGGAAATATTGGGATTTCCATCCAGGAATCCATAATGTCCGTTAGAATAGCGTACAGGAACAGTAGGACGGGTAAACCAAGTAAGGTAGCGCATCAAACCTTCGCCGGTAACACTGGTCGTAGGCTCATCAATGTTCTGGCGGCTTCCCGAAAGATTCAATCCTAATTTTACAATACCCAACTGCGCATCCAGATTAGAACGGAAATTGAAACGTTGGTTAGCTGTCTCACGCAAGATACCATCTTGCTGGAAATATTGAGTGGAAATCATGTAATGTACTGCCTTACTACCTCCATTCACTGACAAATGGTGTTGGTGCATAGCTGCCGTACGGAACATTTCCTTAGCCCAATTGGTATTGGCAAAATGATCGGGATCTGATCCATTTTGCAATTTCTGTAACATATCATCGTATATGCCTTGGAAGGCCAACATTCATTATACATCTTCGCCCACTCATAAGAATTCACATAATCGGGCAACACGGTAGCCTCCTGCAAAGCGATGCTACCAGAATAAGTAATAGTAGGTTTCTGCTCACCGCCTCGTTTGGTAGTCACCAAAATAACACCGTTTGCAGCACGCACACCATAGATAGAAGCCGAAGCCGCATCTTTCAATACAGAAACACTTTCAATATCATCAGCAGGAATTTCCGCAATCTGGCTCACCGAGCTTTCCACTCCGTCGATCAGGACCATCGGATCATTGTGTTCAAAAGTTCCCACACCACGGATACGGATTTCGGGACTGTCATGACCGGCCTGGGCACCATTGTTGGTCAACATAACACCCGGCAAACGGCCCTGAAGCATATTGGCAGTATTAGCTACCGGCATAGAAGCTACATCCTTGAAATTTACAGCAGCAACAGAACCCGTCAGATTTTCCTTCTTCTGCACACCATAACCGACTACTACCACTTCGTCAATCATTTCCGTATCTTCCTTCAGATTTACATTCAGTACCATATTGTCTTTCGAAATATGAAATTCCTGATCGGAATATCCTATAAAAGAAATGACAATAGTAGAATTAGAAGCCACCGAGAGATTGAAATTACCATCCAAGTCAGTTACCGTTCCATTGGTTGTTCCTTTTTCAACCACACTAGCACCGATGACCGGTTCGCCTGTGGCATCTTTTACAATACCGGAAACTTTAAACTTGTCTGCTTGCAGACTGGAAGCGCTCACATTCATCGCAGGGATGAAGAAGCAGAAACACAGCAATAGGCTCAGTACCCGGAATGTACTGGTTTCTGTCAGAGTTTTCATGTTCATAATACTTTTTTTAAAGGTCTAACAAATAAAGATAATTCGTTTTATTTGCCAGCAAAAGTAAGAGGAACAGAAAAGAAACAGGGAGAATTATTACCGGAAAAAGGCTGTTTATTCCCTATAGAGCCTATTTCCGGTAATAATCAGCCATCATACTTCATCATATACTCTGTAGGAGAAAGTCCGAATTTCTTCTTAAAGCAGGAACTGAAATATTTAGGGTCGTTGAAACCTACAGCATACGCCAAATCGGCTATACGGATTTTCTTTTTCTCGTCTATCAGCCGACAAGCCGCTTGCAAACGGACATTGCTGATAAATGCAGAGGGAGTAAGTCCGGTCAACAGTTTCAATTTATCTGCTAGTGTAGTCCGGGCCATACCCATCTCCGCCATAAACTGTGCATGTTCAAAATCACAATCACTCAAATGGGCATTCACACAATCCACCGCTTTCCGAATGAAAGCTTCGTCCATCGAGGTGTAATTTAATTCTTTGGCTTCAAAAACCAACTGCTTACGGAAATCCACCCCCATACGTTTGCGCCGTTTCAACAAGTTATCTATCTTGGCAAACAAGACAGAGAGGCGGAGCGGTTTACAGATATAACCATCGGCCCCAGACTCATACCCTTCCACACGGTCTTCATCACTAGTCTTGGCCGTTAACAAAATCAATGGAATATGGCAGGTCTCAAATTGAGTCTTCACCCGGCGGCACAATTCCATACCGTCCATTTCGGGCATCATAACATCAGAAACAATTAAATCCACTTCCTGTTTGGCAAGTATCTCCAAAGCTTCCGTTCCATTGGCGGCCTTCAGAATATGGTATTTGCCATGCAACAGACGAACCATCAAAGCCAATAATTCCTCATTATCCTCCACCAACAAAATAGTCGATGCTGCCGGTTTCTCTTCCAACATATCAATCTCCGAGACATTCTCCATTTCATCTGCCGATAAAATAGCATAGTCCACATTTTCGGTATTCTCGTCTACCTCATCCTCATCAAAAGCCTCACGTCTTATAGGAATTTCAACCACAAAAGTATTCCCTTCCTCCTTATCGCTAAATACTTGTATCGTTCCATGATGCAACAATACCAAGTCTTTAGTCAGTGACAAACCGATACCCGTCCCTATGGTATGGAATTTGCGATACTCCCCTTCATAAAATCTCTCGAACATATGATCCAACTTCTCTTTTGGAATCAACTCGCCGGGATTGTTCACACTCAATTTAAAAGTTCCCCTTTCCTCATCATGAGCCTGTGACACCACAATAGTTCCTCCTTCAGGAGTATATTTAGCGGCATTGGAAAGCAGATTGTACACCACTTTATCCAATTTATCCACATCAAAATATCCCGAATATTCTTCAGACAAATCAAATTGTATGGACAATTTCTGCTTTTTAACCAAAGGTGCGAAAGCCGACACTGATTTTTTCAAGAACATACTGACATTTCCATGCGAGACTTTCAGCCGCAACTTGCCATTCTCCACTTTTCTGAACTCTAAGATCTGCTGAATCAACCGGATTAACCGCACAGTATTATCAGCTATCACAGGACAAACCGACGAACTTGCCGGTACTTCTTGTTTCAGTTCATCCACCGAAGCCGATATAATAGAAAGCGGAGTCAGCAACTCATGAGTGATATTGGTAAAGAACTGTAATTTAGCATGATTGATTTCCTCCATTTTCTGCCGCTCTATCTTCCCCATCTCTATGGCCTGTTTCATCCGGATACGGTTTCTGACAATCCGATAAGTATACCATGCCAATGAAACGAACAACAAGACATAAAGGCAATAAGCCCACCACGATAACCAAGGCGGCGGAAGAATAGTTATACGCAGACATTTCATATCCGGAGACCAGATTCCATTCTGATTGGCTCCCTTTACACAAAAAGTATAAGTACCTGCCGGAAGATTGTTATAATAGGCAAACCGACGTCCAGCCTCAACGGACAACCATTCCTTGTCATATCCCTCCAACCGATATAAATAACGGTTCAACTCAGGATTGATATAGTTCAATATTGAAAAATCAAGACTGAAATTATTCTCCCGGTATCCTAATACAATTTTATCAATAAAATCAATAGCCCTGTTTGCAACAATCCCCTTTCTGATGGAAAGAGGGTAGGTACGTACCGATACATTATGTACCTTTATATCTGTAATCACTACCGGAGAATAAGCAGTATCCTGAACAATTTTATCAGGATAAAAGCTGTTCAATCCACGGAATCCTCCGAAGATAAGTTTCCCATCCGCCCCCTTGAAGCAAGAATTCCGGTTAAACATGTGGTCTTGCAAACCATCATCTACCGTGTAAGTATGTATTTTCGGTGCAGCACCATCCAAAGGGATATCAATGTGATACATTTCCGCATTGGTAGTAAGCCATAAAGTATGCTCATCATCCTCCAGCATGCTGAAAACAACATCTCCATTCCGGAAATAATCATTCAAGACTGAAACAAAACGATCATTCTTCCGGTCATACAAATCGAGTCCATTACCATTCGACCCCACCCATACTCTATTGTATCCATCCACACAAACACTCATCGCCCCGATAGTGGATAATGTACCATCCGAAGGCGTATAAAACTTAACCTTATATGTTTCTCCGGATGTATCTATCCGCCATACCCCTTCATTGCTAGTCGCTATCCAGATAAAACCATCTTGATCTTCCGCCATTTTGAAAATAGAAATTTGGGGCAATGCCTGATTTGTCAAAGTCACCAGTTCATTCAAAGAATGAAGCCTTTGTTCCGTATCCAAAATAAACACTCCCGAACGTGTCCCCAACCACAGATTCCCTTTCGAATCCTCCAACAAAGAATAAATACAAATATCACTCAGTTCCGGGTTGGTTACGGTATTTACCACGTGTGCTTTCCCGGCTTTGACGTTATAGAACCACACACCGTCATCCCAAGTGGCAAAACACAATTCATTTGTCCTTTTACGATAAATAATATCATTGACCGTCGATGTATATCCCATATTCTTCAATACAGGATGAGAGCGGTAAGGAACAATGGTATGCTGTTCCATATCATAAAAAACCAGACCGAATCCCATGATTCCCATCCACAGATTCCCATTATCCTCCTGATAGACACTGCGGACAGAGCTGGTAGGCAATGCTCACGCAAAGCCTCCAAAGAATCATAATTAAACCGGAACTTATTTGTATTTACAGTACAAACACCTCCCCCAACATACCCAGCCACATCAGCCCGTCTTTACTGCACAACAGAGAATTCACTTCATTAAAAGGTAAATCTCCTTGAAGGTTACCCGGAACAATATTGGTAAAATTCCCGTCCCCCGATTCATCTTCCAAAATACTGACTCCACTGCGTGAACCGATCCAGAGCTTTCCGGAATTTTTATCCTGAGCAATGGCGTAGATAATATTATCCAACAGAGAATGAGAATTTCCCTTGATGTTCCGGAATGTTTTAAATGAGAAATGTTCCGGATCATACGGATTAATGAGTTTCACCAATCCATACCGCCAGGTACCGATCCAAATATTCCCGGCTTCATCCTGAAATATGACATGCGCCGAATTACCAGGGTTAATCCCCTCGTAAGTATAATACAATTCCTCTTGAGGATTATAACGCAGCAACCCCTGTTCCCAAGTACCAATCCATATTTGTCCTTCCCTGTCTTCGATAACGGACTTTATGTCCATGTTCTTTTCACAATCGAAAGTACGTCCTCCGGCTTTCCTGCGAAACAACCCTTTGTTGCTTCCCACCCATAAGTCCCCGTTGCTTGCATAAAGAATACTCTCCACATTGCTTACCTGTAACAAAGGACTGATTATTTTTTCTATCTCATCCGTTTCCTTATGCAATACATATAATCCATTGTGCGTACCTATCCACAAATTATTCTCCTTGTCTTCGGCTACCATATTCACAAAACTATCAATGGAACGTCCATGATTCACTTCATCGGGTTTATACACCACAATAGAATACCCATCATAGCGCAAAAGGCCATTGTAAGTCGATATCCATATATACCCCTGGCTATCCTGAAATAATTTCCGGACTTCATTAGTCGGAAAATTCACCGAAGTGGAAATAGATTTAAAATGATAGGTATTGACCTTGTTATCAGCCCAAAGCCAAACGGGAAAACACAAAAGATATATTACTCCAAGAATATATTCACAGTTACGGTGTGCAAAGTGCATAGATTCAACTTTAAGATTTGATGCAATATTCGCAAAAAAAAGCATTTTAAGCAAATATTCCATAAGATTTGTTCTAAATTTCCCTCATCCGCATACATAAGAAACTAAAATTATACCTCCAGAAACACTTAGGACAAAAAGGTTAGAGGCAGTTAAGATAAAAAATTGTATATTTGCCGATAAGTGTGACCTAATTTTAAAACAGAGAAACATGCATTACAACGACCAAGGCGCTGATTTTAAATACCTAATTGTCAATGAACGTGACAAGCGTTTCGGCTTGTCGGTGACTACCGTCGGATTCCAGGCCATCAGGGCCGGGAGCGTTTATCCACCACGCAACCACCCGGACGCTTATTATTTCACGGCCCAGAAAGGACGTGTGCTGCATGAATATCAGTTGGTATACATTACTAAAGGACGGGGAACTTTCGCCAGCGATACTACTCCGTCTGTCGACATATCTAAAGGACAGATACTTTTCCTGTTTCCCGGACAGTGGCATACCTACGCGCCGCTGCAAAAAACAGGATGGAACGAATATTACATCGGTTTTGAAGGTCCGATTATAGACAATCTGGTAAAAAACAGCTTTATTTCAAAAGAAAACCAGATTTTGGATATCGGTATCAATGAAGAACTGGCCAGTCTTTTTGCCCGTGCACTGGAAGTAGCGGAAGCAGACAAGACCGCAGCGCAACAATATTTGTCCGGCATTGTTTTACACATTATGGGAGCTGTACTTGCTATCTCGCAGAACAAACGCTATGAGGTGGACAATGCGGCACAAAAAATAGAAAGTGCCAAAATCATCATGCACGAAAATGTGTACAAGGATATAGATCCGGAAGAACTGGCACTGAAATTAGGTATCAGTTATTCCTGGTTCCGCAAAGTATTCAAAGAATACACCGGCTATGCGCCCGCCAAGTATTTCCAAGAGCTGAAATTGCGCAAAGCGAAACAATTATTGATTGAAAGTTCCATGTCAGTGAAAGAGATATGCTATGAATTGAATTATACCTCTACTGAACACTTTTTTCTCGGTATTTAAAAAACGTACCAACTTCACCCTACCGAATATCGTAACTTCGGACGGGGAGGAAAAGAAAAAGAGAATGAAAACGAATAAAGGAAAAATGAGAAAAATAACCATCAATCTGGCTGCTGTGGCAGCCTTTTGCATTGTAGTCGCCTCACCCGCCTTAGTGAGCAGCAGTTGTGCTACTCCCCAAACGGAACAGGAAGATACCACTATCATACGAGAAGATTTAGGTATTACGGCATTGAAATACAGTAGTCCCAAAGTTCCCTCCAGCATTGAATTTTGTGGTAAAGTGATTGACTTGAGCCGCTTTGACCGCCACGAGCGTATGGACCGTGAATTATTGGCATTCACCTATATGCACAGTACTTCCCTGCAAATGCTGAAAAAAGCCAACCGTTATTTCCCCATTGTAGAACCCATACTGAAAGAGAACGGAATCCCCGATGATTTTAAATACCTGATGGTCATAGAGAGTAATATGAATCCCACCGCCCGTTCCTCTGCCGGAGCCGCCGGACTATGGCAATTCATGCAAGGTACGGGAAGGGATTACGGACTGGAGGTTAACAACAATGTGGATGAACGTTACCATATTGAGAAAGCGACTCGTGCCGCCTGCCGTTATCTGAAAGACGCATATGCTAAATATAAGGATTGGGTGGCTGTTGCCGCCTCATACAACGCTGGTCAGGCACGTATTGCCAGCCAACTGGCTAAACAGGATGTGGACGATTCGCTGGATTTGCAACTGGTAGAAGAAACAGCCCGGTATGTGTACCGCATTCTTGCAGCCAAACAATTGTTCAGTGCCCCTACTACTTTCGGTTTCCGTCTGCGCGCATCGGATTTGTATCCGCCCATTCCCTATACGGAAGTCACTGTGACGAAAGGAATTGCAGACTTGGCACGTTTCGCACGCAGCAAAGGAATCAATCTGGCCATATTAAAGAATATGAATCCCTGGTTGCGGGAAACATCCTTGTCCAACCACAGCGGGCGGACTTACGTGATAAAAATCCCTACCAAAGAAGGAATGACTTATGATCCGAAAAAGACGGTGGCGCATGATAAGCGATGGGTGATAGAATAACTTTCTATCATACAGCATTCCATAATCAATTTACCAGTTTTCCTCCACAGTATTTACAATAAGCAGCCCCGTCCTCATGTCCGTCCTTACCACAGTGCGGACATTTCAGGGCCACCCTGCGTCTATGTTCCTGGATCATAGACGCAGAAACAATTCCTGTGGGGACTGCAATGATGGTATAGCCCAGTAACATTACAATGGCCGAAAGGAAGCGCCCTAGCGGAGTTTCCGGAGTGATATCCCCATAACCTACCGTCGTCATCGTCACTATCGCCCAATAAATACTATTCGGAATATTATTGAAAGAAGTGCCCGGCCGCTGTCCCTCAATCATATACATCAATGTACCGATCGAAGTCACCAATATCAGTACAAACAAGAAAAAAACAATAATCTTCCGACTGCTGAACACCAAAGAGCGCAACAAGAAATTACCTTCATTCAGATAATTGAAAAGTTTAAAGATACGGAACACACGAATCAACCGGAAAGTGCGGATCACCAGCAGATAACGTGCCGTGCCGAAAAGCCAGCCTATATATAAAGGTAAGGTAGCCAACAAATCCACTATACCGAAAAAACTAAAAGCATACTTGCGCGGTTTAGGAGAACAATAAAGCCTCAACACATACTCCAACGTAAAGAAGAAAGTAAAAACATACTCCGACACTCGCAGATAAGGCCCGATAACAGCATCCCAACTCTTGATACTCTCGGCAACAACCACCAGAATACTCAAGACAATAAACCCTATCAACGCCACATCGAATAACTTTCCCATCGGTGTGTCACTCTCAAAAATAATCACATATATTTTATGCTTTAATTTCTCATCATGCAGTAAACTCTGCCACCTGTTCCAAATATGCTTCAAGAATGCCATAATTTTTTATAATAGAACGCAAATCATTCATAATTATAACAAATATTGCCCGATTTATGTCCTATTGGTCACTATTATTTTCACTATATTTGCACAAAACCAATAAAATAATAGCATGAAGAAACAACTTATGACAGGTCTGTTCACAGTCCTCGCCCTTACAGCAGGTGCGCAGACCTTCCAAGAATGGCGCAATCCGGAAATAAATGCGGTAAACCGTGCGCCGATGCACACGAACTACTTTGCTTTTGAAAATGCAGATGCAGCTAAGAAAGCGAACAAAAAACAATCAACCAACTACATGACTTTGAACGGAACCTGGAAGTTCAACTGGGTGAAGGATGCGGATTCCCGCCCCACTGATTTCTGGAAAACCGGTTTCAACGACAAAGGCTGGGATGACCTGCAAGTGCCCGCCGTATGGGAACTGAACGGATACGGTGATCCTATTTATGTGAACGTAGGCTATGCCTGGCGCAACCAGTTCCAGAACAACCCTCCCGAAGTGCCGACAGAAAACAACCACGTTGGTTCTTACCGACGTGAAATTGTAGTTCCTGCCTCATGGAATGGAAAAGATATTATCGCTCATTTCGGCTCGGTTACCTCTAACATGTATTTGTGGGTAAACGGACGTTATGTAGGCTACAGCGAGGACAGCAAACTGGAAGCCGAATTTGACCTGACTCCGTATTTAAAACCGGGTCAGAAGAATCTGATCGCTTTCCAAGTATTCCGCTGGTGCGACGGTAGTTACCTGGAAGACCAGGATTTCTTCCGCTACAGTGGTGTGGGACGTGACTGCTATCTATATGCCCGCAACAAAAAACGCATTCAAGATATCCGTGTAACTCCCGATTTGGACGCAGCTTATCAAAACGGTAGCCTGGCTATCAATCTGGATTTGAAAGGCAGTGGCAAAGTCGATTTGGAACTGGTGGATGCACAGGGCAAGCAAGTGGCAACCGCTACCGCCAACAAATCCGGTCTGGTAACGATGAACGTAGAAAACCCCAAAAAGTGGAGTGCCGAAACACCTTATTTATATACGTTGCGTGCCAGTATGCAGGGCAGCAATGAAGTAATTCCCGTCAAAGTAGGTTTCCGCAAGATTGAATTGAAAGGTGACCAGATCTTAGTTAACGGTAAAGCAGTCCTGTTCAAGGGGGCCGACCGCCACGAAATGGATCCGGACGGAGGCTATGTAGTATCTCCCGAACGTATGCTACAGGATATCCAGATAATGAAGCAATTCAACCTGAACGCTGTACGTACCTGCCACTACCCGGATGACAACTTATGGTACGATTTATGTGACCAATACGGTATCTATGTCGTAGCCGAAGCCAATATAGAATCTCACGGCATGGGCTACGGCGACAAGACTCTGGCCAAGAACCCCTCTTATAAGAAAGCCCATCTGGAACGTAACCAGCGCAATGTACAACGCGGATTCAACCACCCAAGCATCATCTTCTGGTCATTGGGTAATGAAGCCGGCGACGGCCCCAACTTCGAACAATGCTATCAATGGATTAAAGCAGAAGACCCCAGCCGTGCCTGCCAATATGAACAAGCACGCCAGAAAGACCATACCGATATCTTCTGTCCGATGTATTATGGCTACGAAGGAATGGAAAAATACGGTCAACGTACCGATGCTACCAAACCATTGATTCAGTGTGAATATGCCCATGCAATGGGTAACTCGCAGGGTGGTTTCAAAGAATACTGGGATTTGATTCGCAAATATCCGAACCTGCAAGGTGGATTTATCTGGGACTTCGTTGACCAGTCCTGCCGTTGGAAAGGAAAAGACGGCGTGATGATTTACGCTTACGGTGGAGACTTCAACCGCTTTGATGCTTCTGACAACAACTTCTGTGACAATGGTTTGATCAGCCCGACCGCGTTCCTAATCCGCACATGTATGAAGTAGGCTATTTCTATCAGAACATTTGGACTACTCCCGCCGATTTAAGCAAAGGGGAAGTAAATGTGTTCAATGAGAACTTCTTCCGTGACCTATCCGCCTACTATATGGAATGGCAAGTACTGAAAGATGGAAAAATAATCCGCACCGGACGCGTGGATGATTTAAAAATCGCTCCTCAGGAAACAGCCAAAATTACGTTGAATATCGGCAAGACCTGTACCTGCAAGGAATGGTTGCTGAACGTTTCCTACAAACTGAAAAACCGCGAAGGTTTGCTGCCCGCAGGTTTCACCGTCGCCAAGAATCAGTTGACACTGAATGATTACAAAGCACCGTCTATGGATTTGAAGAACGTGGAAACACCCAATGTAGCCACCGTTGTTCCGCAAATCATCGACAACCAATATCATTATCTGATCGTAAAAGGCAATAACTTCGTAGCCGAGTTCAACAAACAGAACGGTTACTTAAGCAAATATGCAGTGGACGGAACGGAAATGCTGAAAGAAGGCGCAGCCCTGACCCCTAACTTCTGGCGTGCCCCGACAGACAATGATATGGGAGCCGGCCTGCAAAACAAATATGCAGCATGGAAGAACCCGGGATTGAAACTGGTTTCCTTGAATTCCAAAACAGAAAATGACCAGATAGTAGTGAATGCGGAATATGACATGAAGAATGTTTCCGCCAAATTATATCTGACTTATGTCATCAACAACGAAGGAGCCATCAAAGTGACCCAAAAGATGACAGCCGACAAGAATGCCACAGTATCTCCGATGTTCCGCTTCGGTATGCAAATGCAGATGCCTAAGTGTTTTGAAACCGTAGAATATTATGGTCGTGGTCCGGTAGAAAACTACAGTGACCGCAACCACAGCACAGACTTGGGTATTTATCGCCAAAGTGTGGATGAACAATTCTATTCCTATATCCGTCCGCAGGAAACAGGAACCAAGACCGATATCCGTTGGTGGAAGCAACTGAATGCCGGTGGTAACGGCCTGAAGGTGGTAGGTGATGCTCCATTCTCCGCATCTGCCTTGCATTATACCATCTGTTCACTGGATGATGGCGAACAAAAAGACCAGCGTCACTCGCCCGAAGTACAGAAAGCAGACCTGACCAACCTGATTATCGACAAGGCTCAGATGGGATTGGGTTGTGTAAACAGCTGGGGAGCTCTGCCGTTGCCTCAATATATGTTGCCTTACGGTGATTATGAATTTACTTTCATCCTGACTCCGGTAAAACATCAGATTGAGATAGAATAAGACAAGAATTTAAACGATAGAAACAGGGTGGCTGGATTTGGTTCTCAGCCACCCTATTCTATTCTCTCTGTTCTTCATAGCTACCGCCATCTACAATTTCCATAAAACAAGTGTAACACAAGTAGCTGGCCTAATCATCTCCTTTCAAGATACATTTTCCACCTTTTTTCCCTTCAAATCCTTCATACACAACCAATACACTGAATATCAAACTATTACAATGAATCATTCTTATTCCAATCCTTCATAAATTCTTCATAAAGTTGTATCCGTTCCCTTTGCATGAACCAACCACGGGAATCCATTCCGACAACCCATCGAATCTTTTTCTTTATTTTACCGTACCCGATTACAAACCTTGGTTGTACTAATTATAAAGAACAATTAAACACTAGTAAAATGAGACCAGACGGCTATTTGAAAACAGCGTGGATCATGACCGTATTATTCAGCATCATCCTTCCGCTTCATTCACAAACACCCCGGCAATTCTCTATAGAATTAAAGGACAAACCACTTCCCGCTGCCCTTAAACTAATCGAAAAGGAAGGTGGAAAGAATATTATCTTCTCCTATAACGAAACTGAAAGTTACCGGGTTACAGCCTCCATCCGGCAAAAAACTGAACTTGAAGCCATCGGCACTGTCCTGAACGGCACTCCTTTCATTTGCAAAGAACGGGAAGAATACTTCGTCATACAGAAAAAGGGAAAGAATGTACCCACCACCGAAATACGAGGACAAGTAACCAATGAAAAGAATGAACCGCTGCCCTACTCCAATGTACTCTTATTGACACCCGGCGATTCCACCTTTGTAAACGGATGTGTCACCCGTGAAGACGGAAGTTTCCTGATGATAGCGGAAGAAGGGATACCTTACTTGATACGGGTTTCTTACATAGGCTATAAGACAGAAGTGCAACCTTACCACCCTACTCCTACGTTTCACCTGCTTCCCGACACCCAACTGATGCAGGAAGTCACCATCAGCGCCCGACGCCCCATGATAGAAGTGGGTCCCAACGGACTAAAAGCCAACGTGGCAGGAACTTCCCTGGCCCGAATGGGGTCTGCCGCAGAAATGTTGCCCCATCTTCCTTTCGTCACCGGCCGTAACGCGAATACAATGTAATGGGATGTGGTTCTCCTGTAATCTATATAAATAATAAGAAGGTACGCGACATGACAGAACTGGAGCGTATCCGAGCCAACGAAATCTTATCCGCGGAAGTCATCGCCACTCCCGGAGCCGAATATGCCTCGGACGTAGCAGCCGTCATCCGCCTCCACACCATCCGCCGGCGCGGACAAGGGTTGAGCGGCCATTTCAATACGACTTATTCACAAGGACATTCTGCCAACGCCAACGAATATATGGCATTAAATTATCGCACCGACGGTCTGGATCTCTTTGTAAAAGGCTATCTGGCACAACAAAACTCGTATGGAAAAACCACAAATATGAACCGCATCAAGGGTTCCGCCATTTGGCAAACCAACAAAAATGATGTGCAAACCCATAAGAGCCAACGTTTTTCCGGTGAGCTGGGATTCAATTATGAACCGGATGAACACCATTCTTTCGGTCTGCGCTATATGCCCGAAACCGGAATAGGGAATGCAGACAGAAATTCATCCGGTAGAACCGTCACCAGACGTAACGATGAAGAAACCGACCGGATAAACTTTACTACAGCAGAACAAACACATACAGGTTGGGATCACGCGGCAAACGCTACTACGCAGGAGAACTGGGCAAATGGAATATTGACTTCAACGCCGATTATCTATTCAAACGCTCGCATTCCGACCAGAACGCCATGAATAATGACGATGCAACCGTGCAAGCAGACAGTCGTATGCGCAGCTCCCTCTATGCCGCCAAGCTGGTAGTCAGTGCCCCTTTATGGAACGGACGTTTTTCATTCGGTACGGAAGAAACTTTTACCAACCGCCATGATATCTTTACCCAAAACGGTTTCTCTGCCGATGCCGACGACCACATCAAACAATCCGTATATGCCACATTTGCTGACTATTCAAAATCCATCCGCCATTGGAAACTGAATATGGGAATACGTTATGAACATCAACAAACAGATTATTATGAAAAAGGAATAAGGATAGATGCACAAAGCCCTACCTATAATGATATTATTCCTGTATTGGCCGCCAGTTGGTCACACAATGGCAAAAGTTTCAGCCTCTCTTACCGGTTAAGGAAAAATAATCCCGACTATAGTTTATTGACCAATTCCATCCGCTATCGCAGCAAATATGAGTATTCTCAAGGAAACCCTTTGCTGAAAACACAAAAGACGCACCGTTTTTCGGCCAGTACCTCTTGGAATTGGCTCTATTTCTCAGCCTATTTCAGCCGTATTCTCAATATGTATACCAATATAATTATGCCATACAAGGAAGATACACATCCGGGCGTCCTCTTATTTGCCACACAGACCATTCCTACAACCCATAATTACGGCATTAGTCTCAACGCCTCTCCCAAGCTAGGGTATTGGGAACCGCAACTCAATGTGAATATGGCTTTTTTGGATATGAATGCGAATAAAATAGGAATCACCGAACGCCGGAACCAACCCCGTTTCTATATCAGTCTGGACAACAACTTCAACCTTCCCAAAGGCTGGTTCTTCAATATAGAAGGATATCTCTCCACCGCTTCCCGGCAAGGATTTTTTGTAACGCGCACGGAAGGACAAATCAGTGCACGACTTATCCAAATCATTTTTAAATGAAACATTAAACATAAGCACTTATCCGCCTAATGACATTCTTCATACCGGTTACTATCATTTCAATTTATACGGCATAAACGCTTATATGGAAAATCGGATTTACCGCGACTTCCAACGCTTCGGCCTCCAAGTATCCTATAAATTCAATGCCACCAAGAGCAAATATAAAGGAACCGGAGCCGGACAAAGTGAAAAGAATCGTCTGTAACCCCAGCGGAGAAAAGGAAATTTCCGTACCTTTGTTCACGGAAGACAAAGAAACATGCAGATTTTATTCAGGAGAAGAAACCATAAAGAAGAGCACTTCGAACGACTGTTCTCAGAGATGTACCCACGCCTCGTCCGTTTTGCCACCACCTTGATGGACAATACGGAAGAAGCCAAGGACATAGTAAGCGAAACCATGGAACAAGCCTGGAAGGAGTTCGACCAACTGAAGGAAAACACCCGTAGCGCTTGGCTCTATGCCGCCGTGCGTAACGGGTGTCTCAACCGTTTGAAGCATTTGAATGTGGAACAGCAACACATCGACCGCCTCACCGAAGCCACCCGTGCGGAAATGAATCAAGGTTATCGTGCACACGAGGCACTGTTGCAGCAAGCGGAAAACATAGCCCACAGTTTGCCCGAACCGACTTGCACCATCTTGCGAAGCTGCTATTGGGAGAAAAAAACATATCAACAGGTAGCCGAAGAACTGGGAATCAGCCCCGACACCGTGAAAAAACATATATCAAAAGCATTGCGGACTCTACGCGAAGCGATGCTGGGAAAGGAGGAGAAACAATGAAAAAGGAGTTTTCAACAAATGACCACATCCATCCGGACAGCGGAAAGGATACCCATAACCAAAGCTCCCAAGAAAACGGGACTTGGAATGACCATCAATTGGAACAGCTCTTCGGTGAAGCATTGGGGGATACTCCCACCGCGGACGAAACCCGGAAAGCCTGGCAGACATTCATCCGTCGTCACCGTATCAGACACCAATCTATCCGCCGGATAATGATACTAGGTATAGCCGCCGCTGTCATCGCCTTGGCACTTGTATTCCAGCCTTTACTGCAACCTGAGCAGCAGGAAGTGGAAGTCTTCACTTCACTGGAAGTTCCTGAGGAAATTACTTTTCGGAAAGAAGGGAAAAGGATAATTGTAAACACCCCGCCCGCTACCATTACCTCCGTTCAATTAAGCGACGGAAGCAAGGTATTGCTCAGCGCAAACAGCCGTCTGGAGTATCAGAAAGAGTTTACAGATACCATTCGCAGTGTCAAACTAAGCGGAGAAGCCCGTTTTGAAGTAGCCAAAGACGCTTCCCGCCCCTTTATAGTCTGCACCGAGCAACTACAAACACGAGTATTGGGAACGGTGTTCGATGTGAAAGCCTATCCCCGTTACTCGCCGGATGTCATCCTCTATCAAGGACGAGTGAATGTAAGTCATACCAAGCGCCGTCAAAGCCGGGAAATGCACCCGGGGGAACAAATATCCTTGGATAAACAAGGAAAACTCCAATTGAAAAGAGTCGATACGGAGAAGAGAAAAGGATGGGCGGAGAATAAATTTTCTTTTGACAATACCGACTTGAGGCAAGTCATGCAAGAAATAGGTTCATGGTATAACATCAGCATCGTATTCCGTTCACGTCCGTTGCTGGACGAACGCATCTATTTCCATATCAACCGCCAACTCCCGATGAATACCGTACTGGATGCGCTGAATGATTTGAAAATCGCACAGTTCACCATGAAAGAAGGAAAAATAATAGTGGAAACACCACAAGACAAGAAACGATAACATCAATGGGAGTTCAATAAACAAGCCTATATTTTCATCTGGAGATTAAAATATCAGCGTTCTTTTCATCTTCAGGTGAGAACCATTCGGTTTATCCCCCTGTGCTAAAGAACCTACAGCACTATCTCTTTTTCCAGTCCCCTCGTGTGAAATCGGGAATCTCCACCGGAACACTGCCCTGCCGCACGGAACGCTCGCTCAGTTCCGTAATGCAGGACCATTCGGCGGCATCATACACATCCTGATCCAACGGCAAACCGTTCCTCAAACAATGAATAAGCCGATAGTCCATGATATAATTCATTTCATTCGGCATATTCTTCCGCCGGGCCTCTTCTCCGATAACAGCTGTAAAAGGATGTTTATACTGCTCCATCATCCGCTCAAACTGCTCGCCGGACAAAGGCTCTTTTCCGTATTTATCCAGCATAAGACAGGGAACGGGATATTTCTGCATGAATCCCTTCGTGCCGCACACCGTCTGATGGCGGCTGTACGGGCGAGGAGTGGTCACATCATATTGCAACAAGATAGTTCTTCCTTTTGCGGTATGAATCAGCGTGGTATTCACATCCCCCATCTCATAATTCTGAGCCGCTTCTTCGGAGGATGCGCCAAACGCCTGTCCGGCATAAGCAGAAAGACCGGCCTGACGCGAGGACATGGAAACCAGATATTCCATACGGTCTCCCCGATGAATATTCATCCATTGGCAGACAGGACCCAAACCGTGAGTAGGATAAGGATTCCCCGTATGCTGCTGACTGTAAAGCTTTATCCAGTGATTGTGATACCCACCCGCCTTTTCATCTGCAAAATAATGCTTGCGCAAGTCATGGATGTATGCCCCCTCGGCATGAGTGATCTCTCCCAACACCCCCTGCTGCACCATGTTCAATGTAGTCAAGGCAAACGCATCGTAACAACAGTTCTCCAGCATCATGCAGTGACGGCGGGTTTCTTCGGCTGTATCCACCAAACACCAGCAATCGGCCACACTCATGGCGGCAGGAACCTCCAAAGCGACATGGCGTCCCTGCTGCAAAGCATAAACCGCAATCTCGGTATGAGTCAGCCAGTCTGTACAAATATAAACAAGATCTATCTCTTTACATTCGCACATCCTGCGCCACATCCCCTCTTCTGAATAGTTCTCAGCCTTGGGGCGGCCGGACTCCTGCAAAATCCGCTCTGCACGCTCTATGTTTTCCTTCCGCAAATCACAAAGCGCTTTCACCTCAATGCCTTCCAGATGCATATATCTCTCGAGTGCAAGAATGCCCCTGTTTCCTAATCCGACAAAACCGATCCGAACTACGGGGATGGCAGGGCAGGTTAAATTAAGTACGTTGGGTCGTTTCATGGACTGCTTTATTTTTCTGACAAAGATAAAGAGAAAATTCGAGAATGGGAGCGGATTGGAGCAAGAAGGTTGTAAACAAGGGATTTAGAGAGAATCGAATTGCGATATCGAAGCCAAACCGAAGCCATCGAAAAGCCAACTGAAACCGGGTGACAACTATGTTACCGCCGAGAAAGTTCGCAATGCCTATTTAGGTTTGGGCATGAACCACGAGACGCAGGTCGGTAAACTTAAAAGCCTGCGCAGCTATTGGAAATACTGCGTCGTTTACAAACACCTCGCGGAGTTCGTCGAAAAGCGGTACAAGGCCAGTGGTATTGCGCTGAAAGAGCTTACTCCGGCATTCATCACCGACTTCGAGTTGTTCCTCAAAGTGGAAAAGAACCACTGCAATAACACGATCTGGTCGTATACAGAGGAATAAAAATTTAAGTAAAAAACAGCCGTATAAAACGGCTGTTCTTATTTGTATCTTGAACAAATATCTTGTTGTTTAGCGGACAGATATATCTTTCCTATACTCTGACGGTGTTGTCTTCATCCTCTTTTGCACATACCGACTGAAATAAGAAACAGAGGAGAAATTCATTCGTTCGGCAATCGTAGTTAAAGACAACTCTTTTTGTCGAAGCAAGCGGGTAATCTCTTGAAGAGTAAAGCGGTCAATCCAATAAGTGGCAGGTTTGCCGCTTACCTTTTTACATATCTCCGACAGATAATGAGGTGTTATGCAAAGCCGGGATGCATAAAAATCGAGATCTCGATTTCGAATATATTCGCCGTTATATAACAGTTCTATGAAATTTCGCAGTAAGACCGTAATACGCTCCGATACCTGCATGGTATTCTGACTGCGTGCATGAATATCATAAAGGTCGAGGATGTGCGCCGTAAGCAGGCTTCCCATCAATTCTTCCCAAAACAGATGCTCTTTATCTTTCAGACGTTGCCGGATACAGCGCATTGCCTGCTCGCATACTTGAAAATCATGAGAGGAAAGTTTCATGACCGGATTCTGCAAGAGTGATAGATACCCAATAATGCCGTAATTGCTGCGAATAGCAATCGAGGAAACGAACGCATCCGAAAGGTTCATCAGGATACCTTGAAAGTCTTCGGAGTCCGAAAATTCCGATACGAGTGTGGCGTTGGGCAGAATTACATAATCCCCGGCCGCGATGTTATAACGGGTATCCTGAAACGTGAAACCCATATTTCCTCCGCTGCAAAGAATATGGATTACTCTTCCTGCATATCGTAAAGCATTAAATTCCTGCAATGTATCAGCAAAAATAATCCCGTCGAAGTCTGTATGTGTCATTTCTCTTTCATTTCCTGCAAAAATAACGAAAAACCACGAATAGTGAAAATTCTTCCCCGAATAATGAAACAATAAAATGATAGGTACCCTGTAACTTTGCATCAGAATTAAAAACCATAAAGGATATGAAAAATGTAAGATTAAGCAATGGAGTAATGATGCCTGCTATCGGGTTCGGTGTCTTTCAGATTCCTGAAAACGAAACGGAACGAGCCGTAAATGATGCTATCGAGATCGGTTATCGGAAATTCGATACGGCCGCTGCTTATTTCAACGAGGAACAGTTGGGAAATGCCATCCGGCAAAGCGGCATTAAACGAGAGGAGTTTTTCATAACCACCAAATTGTGGGTGCAGGACTACGAATACGACGATGCTCTGCGCGCTTTCGACCTCTCGATGAAAAAACTCGGGTTGGACTACCTCGACCTCTACTTGATGCACAAACCCTACGGGAATTACTATGCCGCATGGCGGGCGATGGAGCGGCTCTATAAAGAGGGACGCATCCGGGCTATCGGGGTTACGAGTTTCTCTAATGAACGCCTGCAAGACCTTTTCTTGCATAACGAAATAAAACCCGTCGTAAACCAGCTTGAAACGCATCCGTTTTCCAGCAGCAGGCTGCCAATGCTTTCTTACAGCAGGAAGGCATCCAGCACGAAGCATGGGCGCCTTTTGCTGAAGGCAGAATGACATATTCAATCATCCTACATTGAAAGCGATAGCAGAGCAACACGATAAGGGGGTCGGAGCCGTGATTCTTCGCTGGCTGAACCAGCGCAACATCGTAGTTATCCCGAAATCCGTACATAAGGAACGGATGATCGAGAACTTCAATATTCTCGATTTTACGCTGTCCAAAGAGGAAATGGATGCCATCGCCCTGCTGGAGACAGGGAAAAGTCCTATCTACGATGACATGGATTTACTTACGGTAAAAGGTATCGGGTTGCACAAAATCCATGAATGATTTCAAAAAACAAATAGAATATTAACCCTTAAAACAGAATCATATGCAGACTGTAAAATTGAACAACAGCATCGAAATGCCGGTATTAGGATATGGTGTATTTCAAGTATCGCCCGAAGAGTGCGAGCGTTGCGTACTCGATGCCATCGACGCGGGTTATCGGTTGATAGACACGGCGCAGGCGTATTATAACGAAGAGGCGTGGGTAATGCCGTCGCAAAATGCGGCGTGTCCCGTGATGAACTTTTTCTCACGACCAAAGTGTGGATTACCAATGCCGGAGAGGAAAAGGCAACCCGCAGCATCGACGAATCGCTCCGTAAGTTGCGCACCGATTACATCGACCTGCTGCTTATCCATCAGCCGTTTAGCGACTATCCGGGAACATGGCGGGCGATGGAGAAAGCGGTAAAGGCCGGAAAAGTCCGTGCCATTGGGCTATCGAATTTCTATCCCGACCGCTTCGTGGATATGGCCGAATGTGCCGAAATAAAACCTGCCGTAAACCAACTAAAAACCAATGTATTCAGTCAGCAGTGGGATGCTGAAGCTGAAATGAAGCCCTATGATACACGTATCATGGCTTGGGCCCCACTGGCACAAGGCGATCCCGACCTTCTGACCAATCCCATACTGACGGCTTTGGCCGAACGATACAATAAAACGGTACAGCAAGTCGCCCTGCGTTACTTGGTGCAACGCGGCATCATCGCCATCCCGAAAAGCACGCATATCGAGCGAATGAAACAAAATCTGGATGTATTCGATTTTACACTTACACCGGAAGATATGGAAGTATCCGTCCGCTCGACAAACCTGCCGACTTCCGCTGGTCGCACCGTAATCCCGAACTCGTAAAATTCCTTCTGAATTACGACAAGCAATTTAACCCTAATAACAAATAATAACCCATGTATAAGTCATTGAACAACAAAGTCGCTCTTGTAACCGGAGCCGGGACGGGCATCGGAAGAGCTATTGCCCAACGTCTGGCCGATGAAGGTGCTAACGTATTGATTGTAGGCCGCACGGAAACGACACTTGTCGAAACGGCTGCTTACAGTGATAAAATCTCCTATCTTGCCATCGACCTCGAATCGGAAGACGGGATACGCACTATCATCCGTACTGTCGGAGAACGGTACGGTCGTCTCGACATTCTTGTCAATAATGCCGGATGGGCACCCGTCACCCCGTTTGCAACGATGAAAATCGACGAATACGACAAGGTATTCGCCATCAACGTGCGTGCCGTTGTCATGCTGACACAAGCCTGCCTGCCGATGATAAAGGCAGCAAAAGGCAATATCCTGAATGTCACGACAACTATGACAACCAATCCTATCGCGACAATGGCGAACTATGCCGCCTCGAAAGCTGCCGTCTATACCATGACACGTGCATGGGCGAAAGAGTTGGCAAAAGACGGCGTGCGTGTCAATTCACTCGGCGTGGGGCCCATCGAAACCCCTATTTACGGCAAGACCGAGCTTTCGGACGAGGCCGCGAAAGCCCACAAGGATATGGTAACGAAGAGCGTGCCTCTCGGTAGAATGGGACAGCCCGAAGAGGTTGCCGCCGTCGTCGCTTTCCTGACGAGCGACGAAGCCAGCTTCGTAACCGGAGCCGACTATAAAGTGGACGGTGGTGTAGGTGCATAAAACAAATAACAATAAATGAATATGAAAAATGTATTGATTATCAGCGGCCATACAAACCTTGCCGCATCTGTAGCCAATAAAACGATTCTCGAAACCCTGAACGAACGGCTGCCGGAAGCCGAAATCGTAAAGCTGGATGAACTCTATCCCGATTTCAAAATCGACGTGGAAGCCGAACAGCAGAAATTGCTCCGGGCAGACATCATCGTATTGCAGTTCCCCCTTTTCTGGTACTCCGCACCCTCCATATTGGAACGCTGGATGGAAGAGACTTTCCGTCACGGATTCTCGCACGGAAATACCGGAGACAAACTCAAAGGCAAGAAACTCGTTCTCTCCTTCACAACGGGAGCACCCGAAGCATTGTATAGCCACAAGGGGGCGATGGGCTACACCATAGACGAATTTTTAGCTTGCTACAAAGCAACCTGCCGACTGACGCACATGGAGTATAGCGGCAGTGTTTATACCTGCGGCGTAAGTTACGGCAACCGTACCACACCGGAACTTATCGAGCAACAAAGAAATATATCAGTAGCGCACACCGAACGTCTTATCGAATTACTCGAAACGCTCTAATGCTTGAAGACAGACTACATAATTTCGATGATATAGTATTCAGTTGCTTCCTACCCGATGACTGGCTGAATGAATTTCGTATGCCGCAACACGTACTCGTGTATGTTTATGCTGGTTTTCTAATAAAACGAACATTTATGATACATCATACCATGCGGATCGTTTGGTGGAATCCGCCACCCAAGCCGTCACGGAAGAACTGTTCCGCGACTTCGGCAATACACTCCGCATCCTCTGTGACGAAGACGTTCAACAGTAAACATAAGCCTTTTTATCCATACAACTAAGGTCTTTATTCCTATTATCTTCTATAGTCTTCCGGTGCAGACCGTACAGTCCACTGTAGCAGACCGTACAGTCCATTACGGCAGACTCTACAGTCCATTACAATGGACTGTAGAAGGTTTCAGTATAAAAGCCCTTAATCATCCGGAAGAAAACACTTAGCCAAAGAGAAGATGGCACTTAAGAACCGCTTTATAACCAGACAGGTCCCTTTTCCGGGAAAAAACAAAGAGGATGTGTCCGGGCCGAAGTGACAGCCACAGGACACATCCTCTGTTTTCTAATGAGAACAGTACAAACTGTGCTTAAATAATAGAAGTACGCTTGGTAAATTCTATAATTTCAGGAATATAACCGAATGCCAGACCGGTCACCGTATCGGCACAACCATAATAAACGGCTACCCGTCCCGTTGCCGGATCATGCAAAGCCGCACAAGGGAAGCATACATTGGGCACATCACCCATACATTCGTAAGGTTCACGCGGAGAGAGGAGATAAGGTCCCGAACGGAACTTCACCTTCCAAGGCTCGTCCAAATCAAGCAATGCCGATCCAAAGGCATAGACATAACCATTGCAGGAACGAAGCACACCGTGGTAGAACAACAACCAGCCTTCACTGGTTTCGATAGGAATAGGACCGGCACCTATTTTCAAGCACTGCCATGCACTCTGTTCAAAAGGCGCAGGCGACATGACATGCCGATGGCGTCCCCAAAACTCCAAGTCGGGCGACTCGCTATAATAAATATCTCCGAAAGGAGTATGCCCGTTGTCACTGGGACGGCTCAACATGGCAAAATTACCATTAATCTTGCGAGGGAACAGCACGCCATTACGGTTGAAAGGCAGGAAAGCATTCTCCACCTGGTGGAACGTCTTGAAATCCGTAGTCCATGCCACGCCGATGGTGGGCTGGCCCTTATATCCGTTACACCAAGTCACATAGTAACGGTCATCGATAAAGCAGACACGCGGGTCATAACCATACACCCATTCACCTATCTCGGGAATATCACACTGGAACTGCAACTTCTCCGGATTGATGTCCCAATGAACGGCATCCTTGCTGAATCCCACATGAAGCGCCATCCGGCGGTTTGTATCATCACAACGGAACACTCCGGCATACCCTTCGCCGAAAGGTACTACCGCACTATTGAATATACTATTGGATGTAGGCAGCAAATCACGGGGAATGATAGGATTCGCACTACATCTCCACATTACATTTTTACAACCTTCGGGACGCTCCTCCCACGGCATACCGGGCAACGGATTGCCCGCAATCTTCAATTCACTCATATTCTCTTTTTTGTTAGGTTAATAGTTTTTCTCTATTTCTTGTCTTCGTGTGTGAAGGGTACAAACCAGGTCATCAGAAAGGCCGGAATGGTAGCCACCAGCACAAAGATGAAAAACAGTTTATAGCCCAGCCAGTCGCTGACATATCCGGACATCATGCCGGGCAACATGACACCCAGATTCATGATACCCGATGCAAAAGCATAATGCGCCATCTGATGAGGACCGGCAGCCACTTGTTGCATCATGAACAAGGTAAGCCCCACAAAGCCGAAACCATATCCGAAATACTCCAGCACAATGGCCCCTCCGATAAGGGCGCACTCTGCGGTTGGAAAATGGCAAGCAGCGTGTAAGCCATAAAAGGCAGATTGAACACACAACACAAGGAGAACAAAGTCTTTTTCAATCCACGTGCGGAAATATAATATCCACCCAGCAATGAACCGAGTACGAAAGCTGCCGCTCCGAAGGTTCCATAATAAATACCAATCTCCTGTTCTGTCAATCCCAAGCCACCCACATCACGACCGGCTTTCAGGAACAAAGGTACAATTTTCATCACAAACCCTTCGGCAAAACGATATAAAATAATAAAGCAAATGTAGTAAACAATATGCTTTTTCGTAAAGAAGTTCCGGATGACATTCCATAACTCGGTCATACTCTGCGAAAAAGAGGTGACCGAATGGGCGTGCTTGCCCGAAGGTAACATACGGGTATGATAAATTCCCAAGGCGAACATCACTACTCCGAGGATAATCATAATGACCGTCCAGGAATAAAGTACCGCATCTTCTGCAGGCCCTTCGTATTCATCTTTCAGAAAACCGGCCAAATAGACCAGCAAGCCTGTACCGATAATCTTCGCCACATTATAAAAAGCTCCCTGCCAACCTATATATTTAGCTTGTTCCTGCGCATTCAACTCGTCCATATATACTCCGTCACAGGCCACATCGTGCGTTGCTCCGCTAAAAGCGACAATAGCGAACAAGGCAATAGTGACCGCAAAGAAAGACGGAAGATGAAGCGACAAAGCGATCAACCCGAAAGTAACTCCCGACACCATCTGAGTGAGGACAACAAAGAATTTCTTGGTACGGTACATCTCCAGCAACGGACTCCAAAGGGGTTTCAGTGTCCAAGGAAGCATGATAAGGGAAGTCCAGAAGGCTATTTTCGCATCACTGACTCCCAGACCTTTGTACATCAGTACGGCTACCATATTGAGGACAACAAAAGGGAGCCCCATACCAAAATAAGCGGTGGGAACCCAGAAAATAGGACTACGGCGTCTGGACGGAGTTGGGGTTTCGGTTGTTTTCATTTATATCTAAGTTTTAAGGTTGTTGAATTCGGCTATAACCGAAGATAACTTCATCTCCTTCTGAGAGGGGATGAAGTTACCTTTCGGAATCTATTAATGCAATAGGACGAAGCATTTGGTAAATCAGTCAGTTACAGGAATAAAGCTTACCGCTTGTCCACCACCTTTTGCCATGACTACAGACAAGGTATCGGCTGCTGTCACCTCTCTGTCCTTAATCTGATAAGAAGTAGGATTTGTTTTCCAGTCGGCATCTTCTCCATCAGCATAAATCACCGCATGGTATTTTTTATCTTTTTCAAGAAAATCCAGAGGAATGGTCAGCGTACGTGCTTCCTCATTGGTCGTAGCTCCTAAGAAATAATTATCTTTCGCTTTCCGTACTACGGCTACAAACTCTCCCGGTTCGCCCTGCAAGGCTTCAGACCAGTCACAGTCCGCATCAAAATCCCGGAAGAACTGGAAAGCAGGATGCCCTTCATAATTCTCAATCATATCCGATGCCATTTGCAATGGAGAATAAATGATTACCCAATTGGCAATCTGCTTTGCCAAGGTGGTATTCACACGGCTGTTTCCTTTATCCAAGTCATTCCATTTCTTGCGACGGGGAGAATTGCGTGTCTTTTCATAAAGAATATCAAAAGTACCCGGCGTATAATCCATCGGACCGCCCAGCAAGCGAGTAAACGGCAATAACTCGTGATGCTCGGGAGGATTACCTTCACTCCATCCGTTCCACTCCATACCGCGGGCGCTTCCCGTGTCATCATATTGGGGTAAGTACGACGAATTCCTGTATCTTTGATAGGTTCGTGGGCATTAACGGTTGTATGATAACCGGCGGCAGTCTGCACCACCTTGCGGTAATGGCGTACATTGAACTGTCCATGATGGCTGTGACCGCCGGGCAGTCCTCCGGCATAACCGGTCTTCACGCTGTGCACTCCCAAGTCGGCATACCATTTGTAAGCATTGTCCAACTGGCGTTCGTAATTAAAGATATTGCCACCTGTTTCGTGGTGACCGATTATTTCAATCCCTTTCTCCTTGGCATAACGTGCCACCTCTGCCATATCAAAATCGGCGTAGGGTTTGGTATAGTCAAAAGTCTGCATACCGCCCCAACTTTCCCAGCCTTCATTCCATCCCTCGAACATTACCGCTTCTATGTTATTGGCAGCAGCAAAGTCTATATAACGTTTGGCATTAGCGGTGGTGGCGCCGTGGCGTTCATCCATCGTCCACGTTTCGACTCCCAGATGCATTCCCCACCAGATACCTACGTATTTCATAGGACGTATCCAGCTCAAATCCCCCTCCAGCACACAAGCTCATTCAGATTCAGTATCAGGCCGGAGTTTATCAGACCTACCGCTTTGGGAGCTATCTGAATACTGCGCCACGGAGTCACGAAAGTCCCTCCGGCAAAACGGGCTTTCACCCCATCGGGCCAGGAAGCCAGTTCCGATTTGAAGTGACAACCTTCGGTATGCTTCAAAGTCATTTCGGGGAAATCGGTCAAAGCTGCTTCGTGGATACTGGCATATACCCCGTTATCTGTTTTGAAAGTCATCGGGGTATTGGCATTATCCACCTTGCTGACGGGCAGGGTGCGATACAGCAATTCGTAGGTTTCAAAACTGGCGGGAATAGACCATGACTTGCCGTCTTGTGCCAAATTAAATGAAGTGAGCTCATCCATTACGAACACACTGTCCACTTGGGGTACTTGATATTCATAGCGGAAGCCCAGGCCGTCATCGAACACGCGGAAACGGAGGGTCAGCTGTGTATTTGCCTGGTCTTTCAAACGCACGGCCATTTCGTTATAATGGTTCCGGATTGATTTATTTTCTCCCCAAGGTTGGGTCCAAGTTTCATCCTTTGTGGTGTACTCGGTACTTTCTATCAGAAAACCTTTGGAAAGATTTACCCCGTCACGGCCTTCAAAGCCCATAACGGAGGGGGTGATGAATGGATTCCCTCCTACAGAAACTCCGTAGGTCATCTCTCCCGCTTCATTGAGATTGAATACTAATTTTATATTGCCATCCGGCGATGTCAATTCTGTGGGGCGAGAACACCCACAAAACACGACTAACAAAAATAATACATAGTAACTGTATGCCTTCATAATATTAAATTGGATTAATGATACAAATATAAAACAATTAAATAAGGTATTACACTTATCGAAGGAGGAAAATTATTTTAAATGGGAGAGGGAATGATAAGCTTATTTGTACTGACAGCATTAATTTTGTACTTTTGTCACATATAACAAAGTGCAAATGAATATAAATCAGAATTATAGAGAAGCAGTAAAGGCCATAAAAGAAGCTATCTTACGAAGCCAGTACCGTGCAGCCGCATCAGTAAATAAGGAACAATTATCTCTTTATTACGGCATCGGGCATTACGTGTCGGAAAATTCCCGTACAGGCTTTTGGGGGAAAGGTGCCATTGAACAAATATCTTCTCTGTTACAAAAAGAATTGCCGGGGCTGAGGGGATTTTCAGCAACAAGTATAAGAAATATGCGTATTTTTTATGAAGAGTGGGATAAGGTTTTAAATCATCCGCCATTGGCTGATGATTTGGTGTTGAATGAAAAATTGCTTCTTGTAGCAATTCATCAGCCAGTGGCGGATGAATTTAATTGGTCAGACTTCTTTTCAATCGGCTTTAGTCACCATACCGAAATAATATCCAAAGCCAAGACTTTAGAAGCAAGACTATTCTATATACATGAGTGCGCCATTCGCTATTGGAGTAAATACACGTTAAGGGATTACTTAAAAGCAGATCTATACAGCCATCGGGGAACTTTACCCAACAATTTTGCACAAACATTGCCTGATACTAAGCAAGCGCTAAAAGCTGTTTGTTCATTCAAAGATGAATACTTGCTTGATTTCATCAATGTGGAGGAACTGAATGAGCAGGAAGAAGACTTAGACGAAAAAATAGTAAAAAAGGCAATTGTTGCCAATGTGAAGAAGTTTATTATGACCTTCGGACAAGATTTCAGCTTTATAGGCAATCAATATCGCATAGAGGTTGCAGGAGAAGAAATGTTTATTGAATTTGCTCTTTTTCAATCGGGAGCTTAACTCCTTAGTCGCAGTTGAGCTTAAATCCGGAAAATTCCGCACTTCTTATTTGGGGCAGTTGAATACTTATCTATCCGCTTTAGATACATATATCAGAAAACCGCACGAAAACCCTTCTATCGGAATAATTCTTTGCAAAGAAATGAACCAAACCTTTGTAGAGTTTGCCGTTCGTGATTATAACAAGCCGATGGGAGTTGCCACTTACCGTGCATCTAAAGATATGCCGGAACGACTTCGTAACGCTCTGCCAAACATTGAAGATTTGAAAAAGTTATTGTAATACAAACGCCGATAAAGCCCTTTTAAAGACTCTACCGGCGTAAGTTCACCTATTAAAAAAATCAGAATTCCAAGTCAGCCAACTGAGGATTATGATCGGAAAGCAAAGCTTCCGGTACTTCAGCCGGTATCTCACAGTTCTTTACCAGAACTTGCGGAGTGACAAAGATGAAATCAATCTTTTCACAATCCTCGGCCGGAATACGGGCAAAATCATGAAAAGTATAATCAACGCCGGTCACACGGGCAGCCGTCTTATAAGCATCCTTCATCACAAACTCGTTGGTAGTGATCGTTTCGTATGCATCGCTCGCATCGGTCACATTAAAGTCACCCGTAACCACTGCGGGGCGTTCGCCTACGATCTCTTTTATCTTACGGATAATGAGCAATGCGCTTTGACGGCGAGCCTCTTCACCTACATGGTCAAAATGAGTATTGACAGCCATGAATATCTTTCCGGTGGCCTTGTCTTTAAATTTCGCCCACGTGGCGATACGGACACAAACCGCATCCCATCCCATCATTCCTACGCTATCGGGATTTTCGGCCAACCAGAAAGTATTGGAGTCCAACACCTCATATTTGTCCTTACGATAGAATAGCGGCGCATATTCACCTGCTGTCTTCCCGTCATCACGTCCCACGCCGATACCATCGTATTCGGGCAAGCCTGCACGAAGATCCTGAAACTGGTTATGCAAAACTTCCTGCATACCGACAATATCCAGTTCACGGTCCTTAATAAACTGGCACACACGGTCTTTCCGATATTGCCAATTGTTCAAACTGTCTTGCGGATTGTCATAACGGACATTAAAAGTAGCCCAACGAACGTCGGTCTTCTTCTCTTCCGCACAGCCGCCCAATAACAGGACGGCTGCCAATAAAAATAGAATTTGCTTCATTTTGTTTCTTTTTATGTTCCCTAGGATACAAAGATAGCAATTTCTATCGGAAATTATTCGGAGTATGCCACTGACCTTTATCATTCATCGTATCGGCCACATCCCACCATACACGGCTACCCTGGTTCACATTGCCCGGTTTATTAGGGTTACGGGACTCGCTGTTAGGATAGTTGATGCGTTTGATAAGCTTGCCGGACGCCACTTCTCCATTGGAATTGTTTCCATTAACCGGAGCCAGCAGATAACGCGGATAGTCGGTACGACGCACTTCTGCCCATCCTTCATTTCCATTCGGGAAAACGGCAATCCACTTCTGAGTAATAATCTGTTCCAATTGTTCTTCCTTACTACCACCGGCAAATGCTTTTACGCCATCCAGATGACTGATGTATTCATTGGCCTTGTCCGCATCAATTTCATAATAATCCATAGATGCCTTGATACCTTTCAAATAAAGAGCTTCAGCAGTTTCATCCACCAATGACGGCCAGCGCAATGCTGCTTCCGCTTTCAGGAACAAACTTTCAGAATACCCCATCCAGACTATTTCACGGGCCAGATTCCACCAATAATCCTTGTTCATGGCATCAGATGACAGAATACAACGGTTGGCAGAGTATCTGTTCAGATAAGAGCCACCTACATTGGTTTCTCCATTCATCACCCCGTTGAAATCTCTCTTCAGATTCTCTGTGGGAAGCGGACTGGTAGTCAACGAATCAAACGGAGTAGGACGGAACCATAAAACTTCACAACGAGGGTCGAGATAACAATTCTCAGAATTCTCATTGAAAGTAACGGCATCGGCTGCCGCCGCACCTTCTTTCAAGGCCTGATTCTTATAAGCCCGTTCCATTTCTTTCGACAATACAGCATTGCCGGTCCAGCTGAACAACAATGCGTATATATTTTCATTACCGCCGGCGATATACTGACGTTTTGGAGTCTGCTTCATATTGTCATCCTGGCTTTGCATCAGACCAGCCGGATCTGTCAAAGCTGCTTTTGCCTGAGTCTGGGCCAATTCCGGATTTACATTGGATACACGCAAAGCAAGGCGCAAACGCAGTGTGTTGGCAAAACGACGCCATTTGTCCACATCACCTCCATAGCATTTGTCATTGTCACCTAAATCATACTGACTGACAGCAGGAAGATTTTCCTGGTGCAACTCTGTTATAGCCTGATCCAACAGCTGGAAAAGGATATTATAGACCTCTTTCTGAGGCGTATAAGACACATTTTCTTCCGGCGGCATAGCTCCCTTCACATAATAAGCGACGGGAATATCTCCGTAAGTATCTGTCTGCATGGACAACAAGAAAGCATAATAAATGCGGGTAATATAGAATGCCGTATGATAATAATCCTTATTACAGAAATAGAATGTCTTGACCAACTGACTGTATTCCGAAGTGCTGCGGTCATCATAGAAATGCTTCCATCGGCTGGCCGACCATCCATCCGTATAAGAATAGGTAGGCGCCTGATTCACAAAGCCGCTGACATTGTTTCCCCAATAACCGGCATAGATATCATGAGTCAGATTGGTCGTTGTCTGATAATCATTGTAAAGACCTTCGTAGGTGAAATTGGCAAAAATACTTCCGATAGCGCCTTCCATCCCTTTCAAACTTGCCATGGCATTGTCTGTCAAGGTGTAATCAATGTCTATTCCATCGGCCGATACATTCTCCACAGTCGGGTCGTAAATCGGTGCGTAAGGATTTGTATTCAATTCCTCAAAATCATGGCATCCGGCCAGAGCCAGCAATGAGCATAAGGCTACGGATTTATATAATTTGATTTTCATAATCAGTTTTTCCTTTTAATTAATTAGAAACCTAAGTTGATAGAAATACCGAAAGTACGTGTAAACGGCAACGATGCATAGTCAATGGCTTGTGAGAACATCGTAGTGTCATAGCCGCCTTCGGGGCTTGTACCCGGCGTGTGCTTCATCAGATAACACAAGTTACGTGCTACAAATGAAACATTCAGCGAGTTGACAGGAGTCTTCTTCAGCATAGATGAAGGGAATGAATAGCCGATTGACAATTCTTTCAGTTTAATGAATGAAGCATCGTAGATGAAATCCTCAGCCTGCAATGAGCCGTAGTATTCTGAGGCGGAAACCTGTTTTGTATTCACCTCGCCTGATTCTGTCACACCGGGGAATACCATCATATAGTTGTTTTCCTCACCACGGTTCAAGGTACGCTTAGCCAAGCCGTTTCCGGTAGCCAGCATCTCGGAATAAGAGAAAATATCACCACCGAATTTCATATCAAACAGTGCAGACAGTGTAATCCCTTTATAAGTAAAGGTAGGAGATACAGACATGGTCAGCTTAGGCTGGATATTACCGATAGGTTTGTTCACATATTCAGACTCATTGGTCACAGTCATGGGCAAACCATTTTCATTTACGATAATATCACCGTTTTCATTGCGCTTATAAAGCGATGTAGCATAAATCTCGCCTAATTTGTGTCCGGCGCGTGTACCTACTTTTACAGGGAAGTTTCCATCACCGTTAAAGAACATATAGTTCACATTTTCTTCCGGGGCCAGTTCTTTTACTTTCGATACGTTGTGAGCCATATTCACATTCAAATCAAAAGCGAAATCCTTTGTTTCTACCAGAGTGGAATACAACATAAATTCTACACCTTGATTGGTTACCATACCTGCGTTTACCCATTGGCCACCACTCCAGGGAGCTGCTGCGGGCACTTTCATAATCTGGTTCTTTGTTTTGCTGTAATAGTAAGTAAAGTCAAAGCCCAGACGGTTGTTCAAGAACTTCATGTCCAGACCTGCTTCATAAGAGGTCGCGATTTCAGGCTTCAACTGATCGTTCATCTTCACATTATCCTTGGTCGGAGTCAATACACCATTATCGAATTTGAAAGAGTAGGTGTTGTATAACTGATAAGGGCTTGTGTCCTTACCTACCTGTGCGGCAGACAGACGTGCTTGGCAAATGTCACCCAGCTTGGCAACGGTTTGTCGATGGAGCGCAAAAAGTCGGAAACTACGAAACTGAGGTTGGCAGACGGATAGAAGAAAGAATTGTTACCTGACGGAAGAGTGGATGACCAGTCGTTACGAGCTGTCAAATCCAAAGACAGATATTCCTTCCATGCCATCTGTACAGAGCCGAACACTGAGTTCATGGCACGCTTGTAACCATCCTCACTACCGGTTCTCAACAAATTGGCCGCATTCAGCATCCAATTACCTTTATCCACCATATTACCTACGCCCACACCCAAAGTTTCCGAACGCTGGTACATAAAGTTACCACCGACATTGAAGCCCAGACGGAAGTTATCAGTCAACTGACGGTCACCCATCAAAATGACTTCAGCATTTGACTCGAAGAAGTTTTCTTCACTACGGTCCATTGAGTCATTCGTAATCATGGAAGTATTGGCTTCTCCATTGATACCATCACCCGCATTGGTGCTTTGCACTCTGGTGCGGTAGTAGTCAAAAGCGTATTTGGCAGACAGATGCAGCCAATCTGTGAAATTGATTTTCATGCTATAATATCCGAAAGCACGCCAGCGTTCATCTGAATTCTGACGCTGATGCAATACATAATAAGGATTACGGATACTGGCAGTAGGTCCTGTCCAGTTCACATGCGCATGAGTTTCATCAGAATATTGTTTCAAGTCATCCAGACGGACGTTGTTAGGGATTCTCATCAACTGGGAAATAGCACCGTAATCACCATACAGTGGACGGTTATCGGCTTTTGTACGTGAAAGAGAAATCTTTCCGTCCATAGACACCCATTTGTTCAATTCCGTTCCTGCATTCAGGTCGGCATTCACACGGCTCAAACTTTCAGTGGGGAATACACCGTCATTATCTGAGTATCCGAAAGAAGTACGGAAATGTGATTTCTCTGTACCGTTGCTGATAGATACGTTATGCGTATGCGAGAAACCGGTATCAAAATAATCTTTCAACTTATCCCCATAGTTAGAGTAAGCGTAAGTTTCTCCGTTCCAAGCCTCTTTCATGCTTCCATCCAATACCGGGCCCCAGCTTCCGCTATCCGTTTTGTCATACACCGCAGTCTTGGCATCTTTTGTATCAATATGTCCTTGTCCGTAACGGCGTTGCATATCCAATGTCTCGCCGATAGCTGTCCAAGTGAAGTTACCACTATAACGGATTCCGAAACCATCTTTCTTACTGCCTTTCTTTGTCGTAATCAAGATAACGCCATTACCTGCACGCGAACCGTAAAGAGCAGCCGCATTCGGACCTTTCAATACCGAAATGCTCTCGATGTCATCCGGATTAATGTCCATGGAAGCGCTACCACGGTCCACACCACCATAACGAGATGCGTCGGATGTAGTGTTGTCGCTGAAAGGAACGCCATCCACAATCCATAACGGCTGGTTGTTATCGGTAAGAGAAGAGTTACCACGAATGGTGATTTTCGTAGAACCACCTAAACCTGTAGCCGAAGTATTCATCTGAAGACCTGCCACCTTACCTTGCAAGGCACTGGTCACAGACGGGTCACCTGTCTTGTTCAGTTCATCACTTTTCAGTTCCTGAACCGCATAACCCAACATCTTCTTCTCACGTTTGATCCCCAAAGCGGTTACCACCACTTCGCCAATCTGCTGTGTGTCTTCCTGCATGGTTACGTTCAGTACATTCTTGCCATCGGGCTTCAATGTTTCCGAACGGTAACCAATGTATGAGAACACAATCTCGCCATTTCCGGGAACCGACAAAGAATAGTTACCTTCAAAGTCAGTAATCGTACCGGCTGTAGGGTTTCCTTTCACTTGTACGTTTACACCAATCAAGGCCTCTCCTGTCGCATCAACCACTGTTCCGGTCACTGTATGCTCCTGTCCTGTCTGTTGAGGTGTCTGAGGTTCTCCGGGTGCTGATAGATAGACAATATTATCCTCTATCTTGTAGGTGATTCCCTTGCCTTGCAAAGCTGCATCAAGTACAGACTGCAATGAACCGTTCTTTACATCAATGGCATTCACCGGCGTTTCAGCCAGTTTGTCATCATAGAAAAACTGATAGTTAGACTGTGATTTGATGTTCTTGATTACCGCTCCAAGAGTTGTCTTGGGAGTTGAAAGAACAATTTGTGCGCGAGTCCATTGCATGGGTGCAGCCACAAACAAAAGAATCAAAAGCGCCCTGAGTAATTTGGGCTTTCTCATTAATTGATTGCCTTTCATAATTTATTAAATTAGTTAACACTGACTTATTTTTCTCCAGTGAAGGGGTTCTCATGCCCCTTTCGAGAATAAAAACAGGCAGCTAAAAGAAAACACTTACTCCATCTCGTTCTTTTTTCTAAATTTTCTAGAAAAAACAGAGGAAAGGCAAAAGTAGTGATATCATCGGACTTTGACGTATAGAAGAAATATTTAAAAACAAAAAGGGGATGTACTCTTGCAATGCTGCCAAAAGAGAACATCCCCTCCAACCTCTCTTTACAAGAGAGAAATGCATGGTGAAACTTTTATTTCATTGTTTCGTCTTTTGAAAATGAATAAGGCAAATCACTTTCTTGTGTTCCACGTTGCATATTCGGACGGTCGGTCATCTTGAAATCGATAACACCACCTTGTAACAATTCATTGTGTTTCAAATAATTCTTGGTATAAACAGTACCGTTTACACGCATTTCATCTACATATCGGTTGGTATCGCTGTTATCCGGTGCGGTTATTACCAAGTTCTTTCCGTTTTCAAAATGCAGTGTCGCTTTCTTGAACAACGGAGCACCCAGAATATATTCATCTGTACCGGGACATACCGGATAGAATCCTAATGCAGAGAATACATACCATGCCGAAGTCTGTCCATTATCCTCGTCACCGCAATATCCGTCAGGTCCGGCTGTATACATACGGTTCATCACCTCACGCAACCAATATTGGGCTTTCCAAGGCTGACCCGCATAATCATACATATAAATCATGTGCTGAATGGGCTGGTTTCCATGTGCATAGTTACCCATATTCATAACTGTCATTTCACGGATTTCATGAATCACCTGTCCATAATAGCTATCATCAAAGATAGGGGGAACCGAAAAGACAGAATCAAGCATGGTAACGAACATTTCCTTACCTCCCATCAAGTCAATCAAGCCTTGGGGATCATGGAATACAGACCAAGAATAGTGCCAGCTGTTTCCTTCCGTAAAGTCACCTCCCCACTTCAACGGTGAGAATTTAGGAGCGAATTTGCCGTCCTTCTGCTTGCCGCGCATCAGCTTGCTTTCCGAATCAAACAGGTTCTTGTAATTCATGGCACGCTTGGCAAAGAGTGCGATTTCCTTCTTCGGACGTTTCAATTCTTTCGCCAGCTGATAAATACACCAGTCATCGTATGCATATTCCAATGTACGGGCTGCATTCTCATGAATCTTCACATCACAAGGCACATAGCCCAGCTTGTTATAATATTCATATCCCAGACGTCCGGTAGAAGAAACTTCAGGATGTACAGCTTCCGTTCCATGAATCAGTCCTTTGTATAATGTTTCCACATCTTCCACACGTACTCCTTTCAGATAAGCATCGACCAAGATAGAAGCTGAATTATTGCCGACCATGCAACCACGATGACCGGGGCTGGCCCATTCGGGGAAAAAGCCGCTTTCCTTATAAGTATTAATCAAACCTTCCTGTATTTCCTGATTTACCGAAGGATACATCAGGTTCAAGAAAGGGAACAAGCAACGGAATGTATCCCAGAATCCTGTATCCGTATACATATATCCCGGCAATGTTTCCCCATTGTAAGGACTGTAATGAACAGGCTGCCCATTGGCATCCAGTTCATAGAATTTACGCGGGAACAACAAGGAACGGTACAAGCAGGAATAGAAAGTACGGTATTGATCCAATGTTCCACCTTCCACTTCTACTTTACCTAAGACCTCATTCCAGGCATCTTTACCTTTCTGTACCAATACTTCAAAACTGTCTCCACCCAATTCCTTCAGATTCTGAATTGCTTGTTCAGGACTGATGAATGAAGAAGCGACACGGGCATGAACTACTTCGCCTTTCTTTGTCTTGAAACCGATAACGGCTCCGGTATGGAAATCAGTCTGCTCCAGTTTACCTTCTTTCAAGGTTACAGGAACACTGCCGTCCGGTTTTTCAGGCTGTACATCGTTAGAGAACGTAGCCTCATAAGTAAACGGCTTATCAAACTCAATAACGAAATAATTCTTGAAGTTGGCAGGAACACCACCACTGTTGCGAGTGGTATAGCCACAATTTTGTTTTCTCCGGGAATCACCTTGATAGATGAGCCACGATCAAAAGCATCAACCACTACGTATGAGTCATTTTCAGGAAAAGTAAAGCGGAACATAACGGCACGTTCCGTAGGAACCATTTCAGTCACCACATCATGTTCTGCCAAATAAACCTTATAATAATAAGGTTTTGCAATTTCAGCTTTATGAGAGAACCAACTTGCACGCTTGTCCTCCTCAAATTCCGGTTTTCCAGTTACGGGCATGATGGAAAATTGACCATAGTCATTAATCCACGGACTGGCTGATGGGTTTGTTTGAAACCACGGATTTTATTAGCCGTATAGACATACTGCCATCCGTCCCCCATCTTTCCTGTCTGGGGAGTCCAGAAATTCATACCCCATGGACGGGATATGGCAGGATAAGTATTTCCTGTAGAGAGTTCAAAGGAAGACTGTGTACCTACCAACGGACTCACATAGTCTGCATAATCCTTTGCCTGCACAAACAGTGTAACACACAGGACTGCAACTGATAGAAATAATTTTTTCATGATATTGTTATTTGGGTTAAGTTATACTTTTTAATTCTTTATCTGTTTTCCCCATTCCGTCGGTACGGAGCTCATGGTAATCTCCATCGTTCCCCCACGTACTATGTCATTATGGGTAAAGAAAGGAACATCCAGTGGTTTTCCGTTCAACAGAACCGACTCAATGTACTTATTGGTCTTCGAGTTGTTGTGGGTACGGATAACGAAAGTCTTGCGGTCGGGCAGATTAATCGTCACCTCCTCAAACAACGGACGTCCGATAGAATAAACCGGCTTGCCGGGACATACCTGATAGAAGCCCATGGAGTTCAAAATATACCATGCAGACATCTGACCGCAATCTTCATTACCCGACAAGCCATCAGGAGCATTGAAATACTGGTTATGCAGCACACTGTCAACCAATTCCTGAGTACGCCATGGACGATTTACATAGTTATACATGTGAGTAATGTGATGACTCGGCTCATTGCCATGCGCATACTGGCCTATCAGTCCTGTGATATCAGCAGAGGTAGCCTCTCCTTCCAACTGGGAAGAAACCGTAAACAAAGAATCCAGCTTTCCAACGAAAGCATCCTCTCCACCCATCAACTTCACCAATCCCGGAATATCATGCGGAACAAACCAAGTCCACTGCCATGCAGTTCCTTCACAATAATCATCATTACGGTGATTGGAAGAACGGGGATTGAACGGGGTACGCCATTCACCTTTACTATCCAATCCGCGCATGAAACGGGTGGCAGGATCAAAATAAAATTCGTACGCATCCGCAAAACGGGCATATTTCTCCTTGGTTTCAGTATCTCCCAGGCTGTCTGCCAACACGGAAATACACCAGTCATCGTATGCATATTCCAACGCTTTCGCAACCGATTCATTCTCACGATCACACGGGATATAGCCAAGGGTATTCTTATAGTAACGAGCTTTAGGCATTACATAAGGAATCAGCCAACTGGGAGCGACAATACCGGTCGTATCATATTCCGCCGCACGCAAACATGCCTTGTAAGCTTCCTGCACATCAAAATCGCGATATCCCTTCACATAAGAATCGGCTACCAACGAAGCCGCATGATACCCTACCATCGTTCCGGTATAATTGGATACACAATCCCATTTCGGGAAAATACCACCTTCTTGATGCTTCTTTATCAATGAACGGATAAATTCCGTATTCAACTGAGGATCGACAATAGTCAGTAACGGATGTAACGCACGGAAAGTATCCCACAAAGAGAAAATGGTATAAACCGGATGTTTCATGTCGGTGGTATGCACTTTCAAATCCATTCCCAAGTAACGCCCGTCTACATCAGTAAACAGATTGGGACTTAGGAAAGCATGATACATAGCCGTATAGAAAATGGCACGCTGGTCTTCATTATTGGTTTTGACTGCAATCTTTGACAGGCATTCATTCCATTTCTTCTTAGCATCGGCACGCACTCCATCAAAATTCCAACCGGGCATCTCAGCCTGGAGGTTCTTATAAGCACCTTCCGCATCAACAGAAGAGATAGAGAACTTAGCCAGCACTTGTTCGTCTTTCGCCGTTTCAAAATGCAAAAGCATTTTGCATACAGGAATCTGTTTGTCATTTTCCTGAACAGTATCCGTGTACAAAGTATACGTGAAGGGTTTGGAAAATACGGCATAAAAATAAAGATCCTGCCGGTATGCCCAATAGGCACTGCGTTTGCGCCCCCGCAACACAGTATCATTCACAGCCTCCACTTCCATGACCTGATTGATTTGTTGCTGAATATTATAGTCCATATCCAAGATAAATCCTGACTCCTTACTTTCCGGGAAAGTATACCGATGCATTGCCGCACGCTCTGTTGAGGTCAGTTCGGCTTTTACCCCGTATGTATCCAGGAAGACAGAATAATATCCCGGTTCGGCATGTTCCTTTTCATGAGAAAAAGCCGATGCGAAAGGACGCTTCTGGCTTTCTGTTCCCAAAAAATCAGTGCGTTGCACACCTACAGTCGGCATCAACAGGAAATCTCCGAAATCCGCACACCCGGTACCACTAAGACGTGTATGGGCAAAGCCATTGATCGTAGTATCTTCATAATAATATCCGGAACAGGAATCCCAACCGTCAATACGAGTATCTGGTCCCGGCTGTATCATGCCATGGGGAACCATAGCACCCGGATGGGTATGTCCATGGCCTCCTGTACCAATAAAAGAGTTGACATAATGGGTGTAATCATTCATTTCATTGCCCTCAGAATCACATGCGGTGAAACACAATAACCCTAGAAGACAGCCGCTTAAGAGCATGTTGATTTTCATAGTTCTTTATTTAAAAATTATTTCGTTTCCGATGAGATAAATATATTGTTATCATCTACTTTCTTATAATTGAAAGGAATAGAGTTACGCAAAGAATTCAGCACAGACTCTATATTATCTTTCTTTTTCAGCACTCCTGAATAAGTATTGGTACTGTCTACATCCGGTGAAAGGATAATCTTCACCCCATAGAACCGTTCCAATGCTGCCGCAATCTGGAAAATAGATGATTTTTCAAATGGAATCAAATCATTATGCCAGACTATCTCCATCTTGGGATCGACCTGTTTTACCTGCATCCGCCCTGTCACCCTGTTTAAAACAGCCTTTTGTCCCGGTAACAAAGTAATTCTGCCTTTATCTGATTTATCTTTTACCTCAACTTCCCCCTCTACCAGAGTCGTTTCAGCAAAACTGTTATCCGGACGGCATTTTATATTGAAAGAGGTTCCCAAGACCCTGACATCCATTGCCTGGCTTTTTACCGTAAAAGGTTTCTCATGATTACGTGCCACTTCAAAATAAGCCTCCCCATCCAGATATACATGACGTTCTTTTCCTTCAAAAGCACGCGGATATTTTAAAACAGACGACTGGTTCAACCATACTTTTGTCCCGTCAGGCAACAACATCTCACGCACTTGTCCATGAGCAGCCGATGCTACCACCAATTCCTCCGCTTTATTCCGGAACCAATAGGCCAATCCCGCAGCCAGCACTATCACGCCCACTATAGCAGCTGCATAACGCAACACACTCTTAAGCTTGAACACCTCCTGTCTCTTTTGATTTTCCTGTTCCAATCTTCTACCAACCTGCGCTCTGCCTTCGCTACCAGATTTTCCTCCTCAAAGGGGAATTTACCTAACTGATAAATCTCCTCCATACGGAATAACTCTCCGGCATTCTCATCAGATTCTTTCATCCATTCATTGATAAGAACAAAATCCTCCTCCGAGCATCGGTTTTCCAAATACCTGATAATAATATCTTCGTTAAGTTTACTCATCTTTTTCCCTATTCATATAGTAAACAATTCAACTTGTAAAAACACTTAGCAGTTTTGCTGAAAATATAATCAATGACAATAATAAATGGCTGAGACGTTCGCGCAAAAATTTCAAGGCCTTATACATATGTGCCTCTACGGTACGTAAAGAAATACCAAGAGTATCAGCAATTTCCTTGTTTTTCATATCATGAAGATAACTCAGTTTGAACACCTCCTTACATTTATCCGGCAATTCATTAATCGCTTCAAAAATTTCCTGACGTAATTCCTGATTCTCTATCTTTTTAATAACTTCAGCATGATCCGGCTGGTAATATTGCAATTTTCGTTCATAGATTTCTATCATTGCCGCACTGTAGTTGTTCTCTATAACCTGATGCTTCAATAAATTTATAGCCTTGGTATATACAGAACGATAAAGGAAAGCTAAAATCTGCTCTCCTATGACGACTGAATCTCTCCGCCTCCACAACTCCACAAAAACATCTTGCACTACATCTTCGGCTTCTTCGGTACCGACCAGCCGTGTCGCATAAAACAACAGCTTAGGATAGCATTGACGAAAGACGGCCTTATAGGTGTCATCAAGTTCCTCGTTCATATTATATAATTCACCTTTGTATGAGGAGGGAGCCAATGTTCCAAATAACGATCCAATCATCCACTGCAGGGGTAGAAGCTTCCGCTCATCATACAATTTTCACGCAGATTCAACCCGCCTCTACAGCAAAACGATAACAACAAATATCACTTTTAACTCACCTCCTGTACAATTCTTAATAAGTTGAACCAATTATTATCTATACCAAATATTTCCCGGTTCCGGACCCATTTCAAATTCTACAGTAGCACCGTCCATTATTTGCCGGTGTGTGATATAGCTCTTATCGTATGGTTGCCCATTTACTTTCACCGACTGGATATAGATATTTTCACGACTTACTCCAGGGGCCAGTACTGTGAACGTTTTTCCATTATCCAAATGCATCTGTATTTCGGAGAACAACGGCGTACCAATCTCATATTCACCACTTACCGGATTGACAGGATAAAATCCCATAGCACTGAATACATACCAAGCAGACATCTGTCCACAATCCTCATTACCACACAGTCCGGCAGGTGCATTGAAATAAAGGTCATGCATGACCTGCGCCGCATACTTCTGAGTTTTCCAAGGCTGACGTACCTTATTATATAGATAAATCACATGATGGCTAGGCTCATTACCATGAGCATACTGACCAATCATACCTGTACTGAAAAGAGGCAAATCTGCATTACTAGCCGGGATATAAGTAAACATACTATCCAACTTTTCTGTAAAACGATCCTTACCACCAGTCAAGGCAATTAACCCCTTAATATCCTGCTGTACAGACCAAAAGTACTGCCAACCATTACTTTCACAAATATGGGCAGTGTAGTCATCCGGGCTGAAATTAGGTTGGAATATTCCTTTATCATCTATCGGCTGCATGAAGCTTGATGCCGGATTGAACACATTGCGATAATTCTGAGAACGCTTGTAGAATTCGTCCGCTAATTGAGTCCTCCCCATCTTCCGGGCCATTTCGGCTATGCAATAATCATCAAAAGCATATTCTAATGTCTTGGAAAGCGACCAATTTTCCGCATTATATTCATCCTTTATATTATAAGGTATATATCCTAACTTTTTATACAGACCAATGCCGCGATAATTATCCAAATTAGCAGTAGTCACACAAGCCTCCAATGCCTTCTCAGCATCAAAATCACCAATACCTTTCAAATAAGCATCAACAATAACAGGCACAGCATGGTAGCCAATCATCATATCAGTCTCACTTCCCCAAAAGTTCCATACCGGCAAACGTCCGTTCTGTTCATAAAAAGCAATGAATGATTTCACCATATCATTGACACGTTGAGGTTCCGTATAAGTAAATAACGGATGTGCGGCACGATAAGTATCCCACAATGAAAAGGTTCCATAATTCACCCAACCATCCGTCTGATGAATTTTCTTATCGGGACCATAATAAGACCCGTCCACATCACTGTAAATAGTCGGGGCAATCATAGTATGATACAATGCTGTATAGAAATTGACCTTATCGTCCTTGTTGTCACCTGTTATTTCTATTTTTCCTAGCTGGCGGTTCCAATTATCTTTAGTTTCAGCCAAATATTTATCGAAATCATTGTGAGGTGCCTCAGCCGCCATGTTTTTAGCGGCACCTTCCATGCTCACTCCCGAAAGAGCAGTACTCAGAACAATCTGTTCTCCTTTTTCCGTATCAAAATTAAAGCGGGCGATATAAGCCGTACCTACACGTTTACCTTTCAAAGTAATGGCAGTAGTATCCATCTCTACCGAAGCAAACGGTTTGGAGAAACGAGTACGAAAATACACATGCTGGTCTCTTGCCCATCCTTCAGAAAAACGATATCCCTGAATAGTGCATGAGTCAATTATTTCAATATAAGTATTTACAACCGATTATTACTCAATATTTTATAGATAATAAGTCAGAAATATGGTTGTTATTTTTAATTGCACATTCTAAAAGGTGAAGATTTAACGCTTTTATTGATTATTAACTCAAAAA